>Ga0335081_10004776_pt1 | contig 21417 bp, 17 predicted proteins | sample Lox_Sample_35_FD_206713 | JGI IMG/M metagenome (GOLD analysis project Ga0335081, IMG submission 206713) | Soil microbial communities from Loxahatchee National Wildlife Refuge, Florida, United States - Lox_Sample_3.5 | ecosystem: Environmental > Terrestrial > Soil > Wetlands | place: USA... | reverse complement strand
TGTGATCAAGCGGTCTTTCGGACGCGCTCCTGGCTCGAGGCGTACAACCTCGGACTCGTGTTTCCATACGCCTTCCGGCGTGACGGTCTTTCGGACGTGGCTCATCTACCTCCTCAACACCGACGAGGCCAAGTTTCCATGCGCCTTCCGGCGTGACGGTCTTTCGGACCGAACCTTTACGGCATCATGGTGAACCGCTGGAGGGGTTTCCATACGCCTTCCGGCGTGACGGTCTTTCGGACCTCGACGAGAAGGACTGGTTCAAGCTCTGCAGAAGAGATCGGCCTGGCCGTCATGGACGCGGTCAACGAGCAGCTCACGTTCGCCCGAGCGGCCCGCGCCGGGCGGGCTCCCGGCCAAGGCCGACGTCGTGGTGGTCGGCGCGGGTGTGGTCGGCGCCGCGACCGCCGCCGCGCTGGCCGAGGCCGGCCGGCGGGTCTGCGTGGTGGACCGGTCCGGCCCGCACCGCGCTGGCCGAGATGGCACGCCGCGCGATCACGCTGTTCCCGTTCCTGGCAGCGGTCCGGGCCATCCGCGCCTGCACCGGGTTCCGGCCGGCCACACCCGATCACCTGCCGGTCATCGGCGCGGACCCGGCCGTGCCCGGCCTGTTCCACGCCACCGGCCACGAGGGGGCCGGGATCGGGCTGGCCCCGGCGACCGCGGAACTGGTCACGGCCTCCCGCCGGGTTAGCCTCCCGCCGGCTCGGCCACCGACACCGGTGACGGCCGGGCGGCGGACCCGGCCGTCACAGGATCGGCAGGTAGCGGTCCAGTTCGTACGCGGTGACCTGGCGGCGGTATTCGTTCCATTCCTCGCGCTTGTTGCGCAGGAAGAAGTCGAACACATGCTCGCCGAGGGTCTCCGCGGCCAGCTCGCTGTCCTGCATCACCCTGATCGCGTCGCCCAGGTCGTGCGGCAGCGGCTTGATGCCCATCGCCCGGCGTTCGGAGGACGTCAGCGCCCACACGTCGTCTTCGGCGGGCGGCGGCAGCTCGTAGTCGTCCTCGATGCCCTTCAGCCCGGCCGCGAGGATCAGCGCGTAAGCCAGGTACGGGTTGCACGCGGCGTCGATCGACCGGAACTCCACCCGGGTCGAGTTGCCCTTGTGCGGCTTGTACATGGGCACCCGGACCAGCGCGGACCGGTTGTTGTGCCCCCAGCAGATGTAGGCCGGCGCCTCGCCGCCGGCGCCCGCGGTCCGCTCGGCCGCGCCCCACAGCCGCTTGTAGGAGTTGACCCACTGGTTGCAGACGGCGGTGATCTCGGCGGCGTGCCGGAGCAGCCCGGCGATGAACGCGCGGCCGATCTTGGAGAGCTGGAGCTCCGCGCCGGGCTCGTAGAACGCGTTCCGGTCACCCTCGAACAGCGACACGTGGCTGTGCATGCCGGACCCGGGGTAGTCGGTGAACGGCTTCGGCATGAACGTCGCGTAGACGCCCTGCTCGATCGCGACCTCCTTCATCACCAGGCGGAACGACATGATGTTGTCGGCCGTGGTGAGCGCGTCCGCGTAACGCAGGTCGAACTCCTGCTGGCCGGGGCCGTCTTCGTGGTGGCTGAACTCCACCGATAGGCCCATGCTCTCCAGCATGGTGATCGCCGTCTTGCGGAAATCGTGCGCGACGCTGTGCGGCGTGTGGTCGAAGTAGCCGCCCGAGTCGATCGGCCGCGGGGGCTCCCCCGGCTGCGGCTTGTCCTTCAGCAGGAAGAACTCGATCTCCGGGTGGGTGTAAAAGGTGAACCCGAGATCGGAGGCGCGGCCGAGCGCGCGCTTCAGCACCCAGCGGGGGTCGGCATAGGACGGCGACCCGTCGGGCAGCAGGATGTCGCAGAACATCCGGCCTACCCCCGGCGCCTCGCCCTTCCAGGGCAGCAGCTGGAACGTCGACGGGTCGGGCTTGGCGATCATGTCCGCCTCGTAGACGCGGGCGAACCCCTCGATCGCGGATCCGTCGAAGCCGATGCCGTCCGCGAACGCGCCCTCCAGCTCGGCCGGGGCGACGGCGACGGATTTCAGGTAGCCGAGCACGTCGGTGAACCAGAGCCGGACAAATCTGATGTCCCGCTCCTCCAGCGTGCGCAGCACGAACTCTTGCTGCCTGTCCACGCCTCTCACCTTAAACGCCCCCGGTCCAAATCCGAGCCTCCTGCGGCGTGCTTCACCGCGCGCCGACCCGTTGCCCTAGCCGCCACGCTGTCTTCGACCCTGACTTGCCAGTGTGCCCTGCCGTTGTTTCCTCGGAGTTACGCCCGGCTCAGCGTTGTGCCCGGCCTTTTGACCCCGTGGCGTCATGGCCCGCGACCGCCCGGAATGACGGTTCCGGCCGCACACCGGCCCGGACGTCGCCCGCAACGGCTGGGAGCGCGCTGACCAGGTCCCGCTTTCCCATGATCAATTTCGCAAAGCAGCAGGTCAGCTGGTTGCCCCTTGATCGCAAATAAGGCTATTCAGTGGCCTCCTAGGCCGGCCCGGGCGGCTCAGGCGCCGCCCAGCCGGTCACCCTCCGTACCGCCCGGCCGTTCGTCCGGCGCCTGGTTCTTGTCTCGCACGAGCGCCGTGACCTCACGGGTGATCCCGAACGAGGGCGCGCCGATCAGCTCCCAGGAGCGGCCGACGCCGATCAGGAAGCACACGATCACCAGGATCGCGATCGTGTTGACCGCGCCGGGGTTGTCCGGCTGGAGGAGTACCTGCGCTCCCGTGATGACCTGCCACACGAACACGGCGCCCAGCCCGGCCAGGAGCAGCACATCACGCACCAGGGCCCGCCGCATCTCGCCGAGGCGGTACAGCGATATCAGCGCCGCCGCGACGAACCCGAGCCCGGCCACCCCCACGGCCAGCGCGGCCGGCCCGATCTTGTGCCCGGGGACCAGCGCGAACATCGACACCGACAGCGCGTTGGTGAACCCGGTCAGCGCCGCCGCCGCGCTTATCCGGTTGAGCCGCCCGCTCGTCTTCGTCCGGTCGAGCCGGCCCGCCGCGACCGAGATGGCGACGAACAGCAGGCCGATCAGCGTGCCTGCCACGCCGGCGCTCGCGGCGAAGAATTCACGAATGCTTTCCGGTACCATCCGACGATCCTGTCAGCCCGGCGCGGGCGCGCGGAAAGGGGGCCATCCGCCGTCCCGGGCCCGCGCCCGCCGCTACACGGCCGCGCAGGCGGCCAGCCGGTCCAGGCCGATCCCGCTGATCAGCAGGCGTTCCTTGCTGCTCGCGGCGAGCTGGCGGGTCCAGTCGGTGAATCCGCCGTCGGCGATCTCAACCGGCTCCCCGCTTGCGTGCGCGTGGATCTTGAAGCACAGATCGCGGTAGTAGCCGCGGCCCCGCTGCCAGGCGTGGTCGAGCACGATCACCGCGGCGGCGGCCGGCCCCCGGTCCCGGTCGAGTTCCCCGATGACGGCCGCCGCGATCCGCTCGCCCGCGTCGGATAGCGGGGTCAGCGCTACCCTGATCTGGCGGAGACCGGTGGTGGCCGGGCCGGCCACGGCGAACCGCAGGTGCTCGGCCAGCGCGGCCCGCTGGAAGCCGTAGCCGCCCTCGTCCCGCCCGGCCGTCACCAGCCCGAACAAGGTGAAGTGCGCGGGGGCGCCCGGCCCGCGGAATTGCTGGGCCCGGACCACGTGCTGGATGGCGGCGAGCTTGACCGTTTCGGTCCGGGGCAGTGCCCGGCGGCGGCCGGCCGCTTCCAGCGCCAGGGCGTTGGTCGGGTCGGCCGCGACCTCGCACGCCCGGATGGCGGTCACCACCTTGTGCTGGCTGACCGTGGCCAGGGCCGAATGGGTGCCCAGCGGCACCACGGGGGACAGCGCGAGCATCTCCACGTCCGCTGGCAGGCAGGCCAGCAGCGCGTCCTCGGCCCGCCGGATCGAGCGCCACGCGGTCCGGCCCGGCTGGGTGAAGCGGTCGCGCTCGTAGCGGCGCCGGACGCTGGCGGGCGTTTCCCGGGCCGCCCGGCGCCGGGCCACTTCCAGCATCACGCTGGTGAAGTCGCTGCCGCTGAGCGCTGACAGCCGTTCCACCGCGGCCATCCCGCCGAGCCCCGGCAGCACACGATCGAGCACCGGCGGGACCGCCGTCCCGTCGCCGCACGCGCCGTTATCCATACCGTGAGCTTGCCGGAACGCCGCGCGAACCGCACCTGAGTTTTTCTCCCGCTCCCACGGCTGGCCTGCGGCTTTGGCGCCGCCGTTGCGACGCGACCGCGGATCAGGGCCGGCCCGGGCGGGGCCGGCGGCGCAGGCGGCGTGTCCGGGGGCAACCCTAAGCTGGAGGCGTGCCGAAGCTGCGGATAGCCATGGCCCAGGTCAACGCGACCGTGGGCGATCTGGCCGGGAACGCGGACAAGATCGTCGACTGGACCCGGCGCGCGGCCGGGCAGGGCGCCCGGCTGATCGTGTTCCCCGAGATGATGCTCACCGGGTACCCGGTCGAGGACCTGGCGCTGCGCACCTCGTTCGTGACGGCGTCCATCGAGGCGCTGCAGGCTGTGGCGGAACGGCTGGCCGCCGGCGGGCTGGGCGGGGTCGCCGTGGTGGCCGGGTACCTGGACCGGCACGCGGGGCTGGCGCCGCGGACCGGGCTGCCGGCCGGGGCGCCGCGGGACGCCGCGGCGCTGCTGTACAACGGGCGGATTGTGATCACCACCGCCAAGCACCACCTGCCGAACTACGGCGTGTTCGACGAGTACCGGTACTTCGTCCCGGGTAACACACTGCCGGTGTTCCGCATGTCTGCCGGGGCGGCTGGGGACGCCGGGGACGCTGGGGACAGCGGGACGGGGCGGGAGGCCGCCGACGTCGCGATCGCGATCTGCGAGGACCTGTGGCAGCAGGGCGGCCCGGTGGCGGTGACCCGCCGCGCGGGCGCCGCCCTGCTGGCCGTGCCGAACGCCTCGCCCTACGAGCGCGGCAAGGACGACGTGCGGCTGGCGCTGTGCGTCCGGTGCGCCGGGGAGGCCGGCGCGGCCCTCGCCTACGCCAACCTGATCGGCGGGCAGGACGAGCTGGTCTTCGACGGCGGCTCGCTGCTGGTCACCGCGGACGGCGAGCTGCTGGCGCGCGGCCCGCAGTTCGAGGAGTCGCTGATCGTCACGGACCTGGACCTGCCCGCCGCGGCCGGCCCGATCAGCGACGACGGCGAGCCGGTGGACGCCGGGGACGGCACGGCGATCACGATCCGGCACATCGAGCTGGAGCCGGTGCCGGGGCCGGCAGGCGGCACTATCCCCCGGCGGCCGCTGCGGCCGTCCCTGCCGGACGCCGAGGAGGTGTACCGCGCGCTGGTCCTGGGGGTGCGGGACTACGTGCGCAAGAATGGGTTCCGGTCGGTGATCCTCGGCCTGTCCGGCGGGATCGACTCCGCGCTGACCGCCACGATCGCCGCGGACGCGATCGGCCCGGACAACGTGCACGTGGTGCTCATGCCGAGCCGGTATTCCACCGATCATTCGGTGGGTGACGCCGAGGAACTGGTCAAGCGGCAGGGCCTGCACGCGGTAACGGTGCCGATCCGGTCGATGGTCGACGCGTTCGAGGCCGAGCTGGGCCCGGCCGGGTTCCCCGAGACCGGGCTGCCGGCGGAGAACCTGCAGGCCCGGGTGCGCGGCGTGACGCTGATGGGGCTGTCCAACGCGGCCGGCCACCTGGTGCTGACCACCGGCAACAAGAGCGAGCTGGCCACCGGCTACTCGACGCTGTACGGCGACTCGGCCGGGGGGTTCGGGCCGATCAAGGACGTGCTGAAGACGCTGGTGTGGGAGCTGGCCCGGTGGCGGAACGAGCGGGCCGCCGCACGCGGGGAGACCCCGCCGATCCCGGAGAACTCGATCACCAAGCCGCCCAGCGCGGAGCTGGCTCCCGGCCAGTACGACACCGACTCGCTGCCGGACTACCAGGTGCTCGACGCGCTGCTCGACGACTACGTGGAAAAGGACATGGGCTCGGCGCAGCTCATCGCCGCCGGCCATGACCCCGCCCTGGTCCAGCGGGTGATCCGGCTGGTGGACCTGGCCGAATACAAGCGCCGGCAGTACCCGCCGGGACCGAAGATCACGCAGAAGAACTTCGGCCGGGACCGCCGGCTGCCGATCACCAACGCCTGGCGGGAGGGCATCACCGGGGCCTGACGCCGGGGGGACCTGGCGGGCGGCTTGTGTCAGCGGGGGGCCAGGCCCAGCAGCAGGCTGTCGACGACACGCTCGGCGAAGTCCGCGTTGTGCCCGGTCGTGTCGCACCGGCCGCGCGACATGGCCGCGCCGGTGAGCGTGAGCAGCGCGACCTCGATGTCGACATCGGCGCGGAGCTCGCCGGATTCGATGCCATGACGCAGCACGGACCGGATGACGTCCCGCCGCGGCCCGACCACCGTCCCGGTGTAGCGGGCCATCAGCCGGGGGTACTTCTCCCCCTCGCCGAGCAGCAGCGTGTACTGCCGGGTCCGGCGCGGATCGGCGGCGTCCTCGGCCATCACCGTGAGCAGCGTGATCAGGTCGTCGCGGACGGAGACACCGCGCGGGGCGGGCAGCGGGCTCTTCAGCGAGCCGAGCGCGGCCAGCAGCAGGTCCTCTTTGTTGCGCCAGCGCCGGTAGACGGTGGCCTTGCCGACACCCGCCCGGGCGGCGACCTCCTCGACGCACAGGCCGTCGGCGCCCTTCTCGGCGAACAGATCGAGGGCGGCGCCGATGATCGCCTGCTCGGCGCGCTCGCTGCGCGGGCGGCCGGGGCGGCGCCCCGCAGCGGGCCCGAGGCCCGCCTGCGGGGCAGCGCCGCCGTCGCGCGCGCCGGGGCAGCGCTCCTCCAGGGGGCCGAGCTCCTGCTCGCCGCCCGGGGCCTCTGCGGCGAGGCGCGTCGCTGCCGGATTCATCGGTTCTTATCCTTCCACGCCGGGTGCCTGCTCGGCGAAGTCCCCCGGCCACAGGTCGATCAGGTACTCATCCGCCGGGTCGGCCCCTGGGTGATCGGCCCGGCCCGCCGCCGGGGCGGCCGGACGGGCGGACAGGTTCTCCTGCCAGACGTCCATCGCCTCGATCGGGCCGATCCGGGGGGCCTCAGCGGCGCCCAGCGCGGCTGGCCCGGCGACCTCCAGGGCAGGCTCCCGTCTGGGGGCCGGTTCCTGTTCCGTTTCCGGACCGGAAGCGGGGACCGCGTCCTTGGACGGGGCGGCGGCCAGCCCGGGCATCCAGCGGAGCACCACGATCGCGCCGGCCAGTGCGATGACCGCGGCCACGATGGTGGTCACGTGCATGGCGCTGACGAAGGCGTCGTTCGCGGGCCCCAGCAGGAACCGGCCCGCGGCGCCGAGCTGCGCGGCCACGGCCTGCGTGGCCTCGATCGATCCGCCCGCCGCGGTCCGCGCGGCCGGCGGGAGCGCGCCGAGCTTCGGGCTGAGCGCCTGGTGGTAGGCCTGGGCCAGGATCGAGCCGAGCACGGCCACGCCCAGGGCCACCCCGACCTGGCGGGCGGTGTTGGTCAGCGCCGAACCGGCGCCGGCCCGCTCTCGCGGCAGCACGTCCATGACCGCGGAGGTCGCGGCGGGCATGGCCACGCCGATCCCCGCGCCCTGCACGAAGAACAGCACGCCGAGCAGCCAGACCGGTGAGCTGGCGCCGAGCAGCACGTACCCGGCGAGCGCGACGGCCATCACGAACATGCCCCCGGCACCGGCCGCCCTGGCGCCGAACCGGCGGACCAGCGAGGCGCTCCGCGGCGAGGCCAGCAGCTGGCCGGCCGCGAACGGGACGGTCAGCAGGCCCGCGCCGACCGGGCTGTAGCCCAGCACGTTCTGGGTGTAGAAGCTGGTGAAGAAGTACACCCCGCCCATGCCGAAGAACACCAGGGCGATGGCCCCGACCGACGCCGACAGCCGCCGGTCGCGGAACAGCCGGACGTCGAGAGCCGGATGCCGGGACCGGGACTCATGCCAGGCGAAGACCGCGAGGACGGCCAGGCCGCCGGCGATCGGGCAGAACACGTTCGGGTGCACCCAGGAGCCGCTGTCGCCGCCCTGGACGATCCCGTAGACCACGAGCACCAGGCCCGCGATGGACAGCAGCACGCCCGCGACGTCGATGCCGGCCCGCTCGGGGTTGCGTGACTCGGGCACCAGCAGCGCGACGGCGATGGCGCCGGCCACGGTGACGGGCACGTTGATCAGGAAGACCGAGCCCCACCAGAAGTGAGCCAGCAGCAGCCCGCCCAGAACCGGGCCGATGGCGACGCCGATGCCGACCGCGGAGGCCCAGATGCCGATGGCCCGCGGCCGCTCCTGCGGCTCGAAGACGTTGGAGATGATCGACAGGGTCTGCGGCATGACCGCCGCGCCGCCCAGGCCCATGGCCGCGCGCGCCATGATCAGCTGATCGGGTGAGCGGGAGTAGGCCGACAGCAGCGACCCGATACCGAACAGCACCAGGCCGATCATGAGCATGCGCTTGCGGCCGATCCGGTCGCCGATGACCCCGAAGGTGAACAGCAGGCCGGCGAACACCAGCGTGTAGGAGTTGATCGCCCACTCGAGCTGGCTCTGGCTCGCGCCCAGGCCGGCGTGCGGTTCGGCGATGGTCTTCAGCGCGACGTTGAGGACGGTGTTGTCGATGACGATGGCGAGAAGGCTGACGATGAGGACGCTGAGGATGCCCCATCGCCGCCGGTAGATCGTCTGTGTGTCCATGGTGCCTTTCGCATTTGGCGGCGCACGGTCCCGCCGGCCCGCGGAACCGGATGATTTCCGCGCTGACGGGAAGATCGCGCGCGATGCGGTCGTTGCGGCGGATGAGGCTCTGGCCCCGGGCCGTCTGGGGCCCAGGCCGCCGGGCTGCCGGACCGCGCTATCGATACGGAACAGGATCGTATCGGAATCAATTCCCCGGCGCGACGTATTTTCCACGTAACGGATCCGCCACATCCGGCTACGGGGAGCCGCCCGGTCGCGCTCGCGATACTGGTCGCGGCCACGCTCACGCTCCGGCTGGCGGCTACGGTGCGGCATGCACTGACCCCGCCCGGTAACCTGGCTGCGAGCCGCGATACGCGCGAGGTCATCCAGCCGGAGAAGACCGGGCATTGACCGATGCGGGCACATCGTGACGGCCCGCCGGCATGGCTCAGCGCTTGCGTGCGGCCAGGCGGGCCAGGGCCTGGCGGTGGTGGCCCGCGCCGGATTCCACCAGCGGCCTGAGGTGGCCGGTGAGCGCCGCGGTCTCGGCCGGGGCCAGCACGTAGTCGAGGACCTCGCCGATCGGCGGCAGCGCGGGGGCCGGGGAACTGCGCAGGAAACTCTCCCACGAGCAGGCCGGCCGGGCCGCCCGTACGCTGGCCCGCGGCCGGCAGTCGATCTCGCCGAACCCGGCCGCCCCGGCGCAGCGGACCAGATCGCGATCGTCGAAGCTGAGCGATGGATCGCCGGTCCGCGGCTGGACGCTGTCATAGAACAGGCTGACCTTGGCCGCGATGCCGGCCACGGGCCGGATGTTGTAGCCGAGGAACCAGCCGGGCTCGGCGTTCAGCCGGCTGACCGGCTCGATCAGGACGACCCGTCCCCCTGGTTTCAGCACCCGGTGGAACTCGCGCAGCGCCGCGGCCTTATCCCGGACGTAGATCAGCACGGACCGCGCGGTGACGACGTCCACGGAGGCATCGCCCAGGCCGGCCAGCGCCTCAGCGGACGCCCGCAGGAACGTGCACCGGCCGAGCAGGCCCTCGGCGGTGACCGCCTCCCGGCACTGATCGAGCAGGTGCGTTGAGATATCGGAGAAGATCACGCGGCCGTGCGGGCCGACCCGGTCCAGGGCCCCGAACCCGATCAGGCCGCGGCCGGTCCCGACGTCCAGCACCCTGTCGCCGGGCTTGATCCCGGCCCGGTTCAGGAGTTCATCGCGTACCGGGTACAGGGATCTGGTCAGCGCGCGTTCCCGGGCTGACGCGTCGCCGCCCGGGGACGGGCGCAGCAGCCAGCGGCGCCACCGGTCCGGAGCCGCCGGGATCCGTGCGGCGGATGCGGCCGGTGCGGCGGATGAGGCGGATGAGGCGGTGGGCGGCGCGGCGACGGGAGCCGCCAGCACGTCCGCGGCGCGTGCACGCCCGCGCGGCGATGCGGACCGCGGCTGAGCAGGCCCAGGGGCCACGGCGGTCCGGCCGGCCGGCGGAGAGGTCCCGGGCCGGGCAGCCTGCGGGCCAGCCGGGGATCGCTGAGCCTGCGGGCGCGTGGGCGGCGCGCCGGAGCGGGCCAGCCACGGCGCGGGGGCCGGGCGGCCCAGGCGGCGCGGTTCCGGGGCGGGCGGCTGGAGCCAGTCGGCCGACGCCGAATCGACCCCGGCGGCCGCGCCCGCAGCACCCATCGCGGCCCCCGCGGAACCCGTGGCCGCCACCCCGGCCACCCTGGCTGCCCCAGCCGCTCCAGCCGCTCTGGCCGCCCCCATCGCGGGCCAGGGGGCGGCGGCCCCGGCGGCCCCGGCCCCGGCGGCCCCGGCCCCGGCGCCGGCGGCGCGGGCCGCACCGCGCCGGAGCGCGGTGCACAGCAGGGCCGCCAGCAGCAGTAAACCGGCCGGGACGGCGATGGCGGGCCGCATCGCGGTGCTGAACGAATCGTGCACGGCCAGCCGGTTCTGCAATATGGCCAGGCAGATCGCGCTGCCCAGCGCCGAGCCGGCCTGCCGCGCGGTGTTCATCACGCCGGAGGCGGCGCCCGCGAGGCACGGGCTGACGCGGCGGGTGGCGATCGTCTGCATCGGCGATATCGTGCAGCCGACGCCCAGCCCGGTGATCACGTACCCGGGCAGCAGGTCGTACCAGTGCGCAGCGGGACGGGCGGCCAGGACCAGGGCCGCCAGCCCGGTCGCGTACAGGGTGAACCCGGTGACCAGCAGGAGCTTGCCGCCCCGGTCGGCCAGCCGCCCGGCGAACGGCGCGGTGAACCCGGACACCAGCGCCGACGGCGCCATCGTCAGCCCGGCCTTGAGGGGGCTGAAGCCGAGCACCGTCTGCAGGTAGATGGTCATCGGCAGCCACATCCCGGCCAGGCCCATCGAGATGATCACGCTGACCGAGCTCAGCAGCGCGAAGTTCCGGTCGCGGAACAGCGCGAACGGCAGCAGCGGCGGCCGGTCCTGGCGCAGCGCCTGGGCCAGCACGAAGATGACCATCAGCAGCACGCCCGCCACCAGGATGAGCGGGATGCTGAGGAACGACCAGACCGTGCCCCAGTGGCAGGCCTGCCCCTCGACCAGGCCGTAGGTGATCGCCACGAGGGACGCGCTGGCGATGAGCACGCCGGGCAGGTCGAGCGGCTGCCGCCGGCCGGTCCGCACGTCAGGCAGGATCACGCTGGCGAGCACGATCGCGACGAGGCCGAGCGGGACGTTGACGAAGAAGATCCACCGCCAGCCGAGCCAGGTGACCAGCATGCCGCCCACCGTGGGGCCGGCGATGGTGGCCAGCCCGGCCACGCTGCCCCAGATGCCCAGCGCCGCGCCGCGGCGGTGGGCCGGGAAGATCGCGATGATGATCGCCATCGTCTGCGGCAGCAGCATGGCCGCCCCGAGGCCCTGCACGGCCCGCGCGGCGATCAGCTCGACGGCGGTCTGCGACAGCCCGGCGGCGGCCGACGCCAGCGAGAACACGGCGACCCCGGCCAGGAACAGGGGGCGGCGGCCGCGCAGGTCGCCGAGCCGTCCCGCGGTGATCATCAGCACCGCGAGCACGATGACGTAGGCGTTGATGACCCACCCGATCTCCGCCAGCGACGCGTGCAGCGAGCGCCGCAGGTCCGGGATCGCGATGTTGACGATCGTCAGGTCGAGCAGGGTCATGAAGAAGCCGAGGCTGAGCGTCAGCAGGACCGCCCACTCATTGCCCCGGCGGCTGGGCACGGCTATCGCCACCTCCCGTCGGGCCTGTCAATCGGCCCACCATGATCGGCATCAGGCGGGCGCCAGGGGACGGCATCGCGCCCTTTTCCGCACTCACCCTCTGAAACGGACGGAACGGGGCACCGGGTTCGCAGGCCGGCATATTTTGTGCCGTGCAGACTACGCGGCGGAGCGGGCCCGGCACCAGAGCACCCGGCCGGTCACCAGCCAAGCGTGATATCGGCCTGCTGGAGCAGTTGCCCGGTCCGGTCGAGGACCACGGTGAGCAGCAGCCGGGCGAATTCGCCGTCGAGTTCGACCGTGACCGACGTCGCCCCGTCCCCGGCCCGGAACGCGCCCGCGCGGCACGGCCCGGCCCACGCGGCGGCCGCCCGCAGGCGGCGCATCAGCAGCGCCCGGTCCAGCGCGGGGACGGCCGGGATCGACCCGGGCCATGACCCGGCGCCGCTGTTGGCCAGCGCGACGATCCGGTCCAGCATCAGGCGCAGCGGCGATCCCGCGGCGGGCGGCACGGCGAGGATCAGCGACTGCACGCGGGGCTCGCGTTCGGGGCTGAGCCGGATCTCGGCCTGGGCCACCCCGCAGTCCCCCGCCACCCACCAGCGGCAGTGCGCGGGGGTGTCGAACTCGGCGGGCCGCGCCGGGTCGTCACGGAGGCCGCCGAGGCGCTCGCGCATCAGGCCGATCATCCGCCGCCGTTCCGGCACCGGCTCATCCAGCGCGACGTTGCCGGCGAACAGCTTGGCCGCCACCCGGTCATCCCACGACTCCATCAGCCGGGCAGTCGTCTCCCGGGCGGCCACGGTCTGCGGCCAGGGGCCGTCCGGCGCCAGCCCGAGCGCCCGGTCGGCGTGCACGGAACCGTCCAGGTGCGGGGCCCGGCCGGGTGCCGCCCGGCGGGCCTGCTGGCGCAGGACGGTCAGCAGCAGCCGGGCGGCGAACGGCCCGACCGGCGCGTAGGTGCTGTTGCCGAGGACGATCACGCCGAGGCCGGTGGCCGGATGCCAGCGCATGTTGCTGCCGAACCCGGGATAGCCGCCGCTGTGCTGGACGATCCGCCCCCACGCCGGGTCGTCCTCGACGAACAACCCGAACCCGTAGCTGCCGGTCGCGGTAAACCCCGGCAGCGTCACCGGGGCCCGCATCCCGGTGGCGACCTGCGGGAGCTGCATCTCCCGCCGGGTGGCGCGGGACAGCGGGTGCGGCCCGCCCGCGTTGGGCGGGCCGGGCGGGAAGGCAGCGGCGAAGCCCGCCACCCAGACCGCGAGGTCCCGCACGCAGCTGAACACTCCGCCCATCGGGGCGAACGCGCCATAGGGGGCCCAGTCGAGCCGGGCCCACCTGTCGCCGTCGCGGCGGTGGCCGTCGGCCAGGTCCGCCGGGGCGAACTCGGCGGCCTCGAAACCGGTGCGGGTCATCCCGAGCGGGCCCAGCAGCCGGGACCGGATGACGTCCCGGTACGGCGCGCCCGACGCGGCGGAGACGACCCGGCCGAGGATCGCATAGCCGAGGTTGGAGTACTCGAACCGGGTACCGGGCACCCACGCGAACCGGGCGCCGCCGGACAGGAACGCGGAGAACTCCGCCAGCGGCGTCCCCTGCTCCCGGTCGCCCCATGGGTCGTCGGTGGGGAACCCCGCGGTCATCGTCAGCAGGTGCCGGATCTGGACCCGCGGCGCGTCCGGCGTGGCGGCCGGCCAGCCGCGCAGCTCGCGAACGTAGTCCTCGGCCAGGTCGTCAAGGCCGAGCGCGCCCTCGTCCCGCAGCGCCAGCACCGCCGCGGCGGTGAAGCTCTTCGTCATGGACGCGATCCGGAACACCGTCCCGGCGCCGGGCACCGTCCCGGCCGCGCCGCCGGCGGCCCGGCGCCGGCCGAAGCCGCCCGCGTGCACGAGGCGGCCGCCCGCCACGATGCCGTACGCGAGTCCCGGCTGGCCGCCGCGGCGGTGGTAGCTGTCCGCCAGCGCGTCCACGGCCGCCGCGTCGGCCCCGGGCAGCTCGCTTTCCGCCGCCATGGCCACTCCCTCACGACGCTGATCCAGCTGCTTAGTGTCTCAGCAGCCCGGGACGTTCCGCCCTACCGCACCCGTCCATCTGGATGATTTATTACGGACGATCAGGCAATTGACGGTGTTCCGTCCGGGGCAGGTAGGTGCGATGATCAGTGAGTCCGGGGACGCCGCTGGGGCGCCTCGAGACGTGGAGGTTTCCATTATGAATCTGCAGGCAGAAGGACGCGCGGCCGCTACCGCAGAGCGGACCACGGCAGGTGTCCCGGCCGCCGGGCCGGGCGCCGCGGGCCCGGCCCGCGGCACCCCCCCCGAGCCGCTGTACGGGGGCAAGGCCGGGCGGCGGGTCACCGTCCGGGACATCTCCGCCGCCAAGGCGCGCGGCGAGAAATGGCCCATGCTCACCGCGTACGACGCGCTGTCCGCGCACATCTTCGACGAGGCCGGCATCCCCGTGCTGCTGGTCGGGGATTCCGCCGGGATGGTGGTCTTCGGGCACGAGACCACGGTGCCGGTCACCGTCGATGACCTGATCCCGCTCACCGCCGCCGTCGTCCGCGGCACCAGCCGCGCGATGGTCGTCGCCGACCTGCCGTTCGGCTCCTACCAGGGCTCCTCGCGTGACGCGCTGGCCACCGCGGCGCGGTTCATGAAGGAATCCGGGGCGCACGCGATCAAGCTGGAAGGCGGCCAGCGGGTAGCCCGCCAGGTCGAGGACCTGGTGGCGGCCGGCATCCCGGTCATGGCCCATCTTGGCCTCACCCCGCAGTCGGTCCACGCGTTCGGCGGGTTCCGGGTGCAGGGCCGCGGCGAGGACGGCGAGCGGCTGCTGCACGACGCCAAGATCCTGGAGGCGGCGGGCGCGTTCGCCGCCGTCCTGGAGGCCGTGCCCGCGGCGCTCGCGTCCCGGGTGACCGCCGGGCTGTCGATCCCGACGATCGGCATCGGCGCCGGGCCGGACTGCGACGCGCAGGTCCTGGTCTGGCAGGACATGGCGGGCCTGTCGCCGCGGACCCCGAAGTTCGTCCGCAGCTACGCCGACGTGGCCTCGGTGCTGCGCGACGCGGCCTCGGCGTATGCGCGCGACGTGGTGTCCGGCGCGTTCCCGGGCCCGGCCGAGTCGTACCGGTAACTATCCGGCTGACCGCGGGCACGTCAGGCCGGTTAGCTGGCAGGCTGGCCCGCGGAGGGATCGGATGTACATACCCGCGCACTTCGCTGCCGACGACCGCCTGGTGGGCGACATGCTCACCAGGCACGGCGCGGCTGACCTGATCACGAACACGGCGCGCGGGCTGCTCGCCACGTTCCTGCCGTTCGTGTTCGACCCGGAGCCCGGCACCCGCGGCGCGCACTACCCGGAACACGCGGAGTAACCCGGCGGTGCCGGGGAAATCCACCCGGCGGCGGCGCGGAGCTGGGGCAGCACTTCCTTGCCGATCATCTCGATGGCGGCCATCGGGTCCGGCGACATGACCTGGATAGAGACCATGTCCGCGCCGACGTCCGTGACCAGCGGCCGGTACGCCTCGAACAGCGCGCCCGCGTCGGGCACCACCGAGTAGCTGCCGATCACATCGGCCCGGTCCATCTCATCGGCGCGGTAGCGCAGCTCGGACGGGTCGGCCACCTCCAGGCGGCCGGGGGCACGCAGCCCGCGCATCGCGGACAGCGCCTGCCAGGCCTCGTCGTCGTTGCCGGCCAGCACGGTCCAGCGGGTGGCCAGCACGAGCTGGGCGGCGTCGTGCTCGGCGGCCGCGTGCCGGTACGGCTCGATGACCTTGGCCACCGTGTCCCCCGGCTGCTTGACGCTGGTGATCAGGCCGTCCGCGTGCACCCCGGCGAACGCCGCCGACTTGGGGCCGCCGGCCGCCATCAGCACCGGCGGCCGGCCGGCCGGCGGCGAGTACAGCCGCGCGGTCTCGGTGACGTAGTGCTCGCCGCGGAAACTGAGCTTCTCCCCCGCGAACAGCCGGTGGATGATCTCCAGCGCCTCCTGCATGCGGGCCTGCCGCTCCGCATACCCGGGGAACGAGTAGCCGAGCGGCCGTTCGTTGATGGCCTCGCCGGTGCCCACGCCGAGCAGCAGGCGGCCGCCGGACAGCCGGTCGGTGGTCGCCGCCATCTGCGCAACCAGCGCGGGATGATAGTGGAACAGCGGGCAGGTCACGGCGGTCCCGAGCAGCACCCGCCGGGTCCGTGCCGCGACCGCGCCCAGCCAGGTCCAGACGAACCCGGCGGCGGAGGTGTCGTCCACCCACGGATGGAAGTGGTCGGAGCCGAGCACGATGTCGAACCCGGCCTCCTCGGCCGCGATCGCCTGGTCGACCAATGCTTCCGGCTGGTATTCCTCGTGGCTGCACAGCCAGGCAAATTTCATCGGCCACCCAAATCTTCGCGACAAACTGCACCTGATTCAGGACGCTACCAAAGCGCCCGGCGGCCCCCGGGGCGGCATCGCCGCTGCCACACGGATATGAACCGTACGCACTCACGCGATGACCGCGCGAATGACCGCGCGCTGGGGCACGATGGACGGGTGAACCGGGTTGAGGTGGCCGCGCTGCGGGCTCTGCTCGGGCCGACCGGATGGCCGGACCGGGCCCGGGTGTTCGCCCGCGCGCTGCGGGCCTCGGCCCGGGAGCGCGGCGGCCTGCTGCTGGTCGGGTCGCCGGCCGACGAGCCGTGGCATCTCGCGGCGCACCTGGACGACGAGAGCCGCCTGTCCGGGATCATGGCGCTGGCCCCCACGCTGATCCGGTGGAACGTGCCGGCCGACGCGCCGCCGCACCTGCGGGCCGGCCTGAAGCGGCTGGAAGCCGCGCGGCGCGGCGAGACGCTGTTCGTGGTCACCCCGGACACCGCGCCCGCGCCGCTGCTGGAGCGGGTCAGCGACGCCCGCCGGGTGGGCGCCACGGTCCTGGCGCTGACGCAGGGCGATCGCGAGCTGGACGGGCTGGCCCACGAGACGCTGACGGTCCAGGGCGGGCTGTCGCCGGTGTCGTTCACGGTGGCCCAGCATCTGGTCAGCGCGGCGGCCGGGGACCGTGACGGGCCGGCCCGGCGCGGTGTGCGGGACCGGCTGGCCCACCTGCTCGACCTGGTCAGCGGGCCGCCCGCGGGATAGCGCCGGTTCCCGGCGGCGGGCAGCTCAGCTGTCCAGGCTGAGGACCATGGTGGGGCGGTCGATGACGTGGTCGGCGCGCAGCGGCCGGACGGCCGTGCCGATCGCGAAGAACTCGGTGGTATGGCTGCCCCAGGTGTGGCTGTGCTGCCGTAGCTGGACCCCGACGATGCCCTCCGCGTGCAGCGCCTCCGCTTCGGCCTGCATCCGGCTCATGGCCAGCTCGCGCGCGTCGTAGAGGGCCTCGGTGAACTGCTGGATCTCCACGTTGCGGCCGATGTTGCCGAGCTTGCTGCCCATCCGCTGGTGCGCGATGTGGTAGACGCAGGAACCCATGACCATGCCCAGCGGCGCGTACCCGGCCCGGATCAGCGTCCAGAAGTCCTGGCCGGACAGGTCGGAGGTGAACGGCTGGTTCTTGTTGTTGCGCCACTGGCTGACGCCCCCGCCGCCGGCGCCCTGCTCGGCCTTGACCGCCGTGCCCACCGCGATGAACTCGGCGATGTCGCTGCCGAACTCCTTCAGCTCCACGTCCAGCCGCACCCCGACGATCCCGTCCGCGTGCAGCGCGTCCGCCTCCGCCTCCATCCGGGTCATCGCCAGCTCCCGCGCGTGGTACATGGCCTGGGAGAGCACGTCGAGTTCCTGGTTGCGGCCCCACCGGCCGATCTGCAGGCCGACGTGGTAAATGGACGTGCCGAGCACCAATCCGACCGGGCGGAAGCCGACCTCCCGCACCAGCAGGAACTCGTTCACCGACAGGTCGGAGGTGAAGATGCTGCCCGCGCGTCCCGGCTCCAGCTCGGCGAGGCGCCGCATGGCGTCCTGCGGGACTCCCGCCGCGCTCAGCTCCCCGGTTACGTTCTGGTCGGTCATCCGTGGTCTCCTACGATCGTCAGATCCGTACCCGCGCGGCCTGCCGGCGCTGCGGGTCCAGGGATAGCACAGCAATGCTCGGCTGGCGCCCGTGCTCCGGCTTCTTCCTCGGGGCGAACCGCGCGATCGAGGTGCCGATGATCGTCACCTCGACGATGTGGTCACGCCTGCCCTCGGACACCGGGCATTCCCGTTCGCTGACGCGCATCTGCATGTCGGCGATCACGACGCCCTCGGCCCCGATCTGCCGGACCTCGCGCTCGAGCTGCACGCGGGCGTCGTGCCGGCCCTCGTGAACCAGATCGGTGTACCCAACGACTTCGGCGTTGCCCGAACTCCAGCGCGTCTGGCCGACGGTGAGCCAGTCGTCGTGCCGGGCCGCGACGGAGATGCCGAGCGCCAGGCCGGCCGGCACCCAGCCGCGCATGATCAGCTTGGCGAAGTCCTGGCCGGACAGGTCGGAGGTGAACGGGGCCCGCCGCGGCGGCGCGCCCGGCGCGCGCACCGCGGTGCCGATCGCCTTGAACTCCATGCCGCCGGCCGGGAAGCGGCCGATGGACAGCTTGACGCCGACGACGCCGTGCCCGCCCAGCGCCGCGCATTCGGCGATCATCCGGTTGATCGCGGTGTGCCGCGCGTCGTAGAGCGCCTGGACCAGCGGGGCGAAGGAGTTCACACCGCCGCGGCTGGACGTCTGGGTGACGGAGCGGACCGGGCTGAAGGCATACGGGCTGCCGTAGTAGCCGGACCAGGCGCCGGCGCAGCCGAACCCGCCGGTGTATCCGATGTTGTACACGGCCGCGCCCAGGACCTGCCCGGCCGGCTCGAATCCGACGCTGCGGATGGCGGTGAACTCGTCGGCGGACAGCGCGGACCCCCACGTGCCGCTGCGGCGGATCTCCGCCATCCGCGCCTCGGCGGCCGGTGGCAGCCCCGCGCGGCGCGGGTCATTCGTCACGGCGCACCTTTCTCGCGGGTCACCTTACGATACTCTGCCGCGGGCACCCGCAGGCGCGGCCCGGACGAACGCGGTCAGTACTCGTCGTCGCCGCCGCGCCGGTCCCACTCCCGGTTTCGCTCCTGCACCAGTTCAAGGGCGCGCGCGGCTTCCTCACGGGTCGCGTACGGGCCGAGCCGGTCCTTGCCCGGGCAGCCGGCGTCGCCCTCGACCTCGCGGTGCGGGATGCAGTACCACCAGTGCTTGCCGCTGTCAGTGTCCATGCACATTAGACTCGCAGAGTATGGCGACCAGGCTCCACCCGGGCGGCCCGTCCGCGCTCCGCCCGGTTCCCCCGCAGATCCCGCGGCCCGAGTACGTGGGCAGGAAGCGCCCGCGGCTGGGCGAGCCCGACGTGAAGGACGCGGAGACGATCGCGCGCATGCGGGTGGCCGGGAAGATCGCGGCGCAGGCGCTGGCCGAGGTCGGCCGGCACGTCGCCCCCGGCGTCACCACCGATGAGCTGGACGAGGCCGGGCACGACTTCCTGGTCGCCCGCGGCGCCTACCCCAGCACGCTGGGCTACCGCGGCTACCCGAAGTCGCTGTGCACCTCGCTGAACGACGTGATCTGCCACGGCATCCCGGACGGCACGGTGATCCGCGACGGCGACATCGTCAACATCGACATCACCGCGTTCATCGGCGGCGTGCACGGCGACACCAACGCGACGTTCTGCGCCGGCCAGGTGGATGAGGAGTCCCGGCTGCTCGTCGAGCGAACGCACGAGGCCATGATGCGCGGCATCCGCGCCGTCGCGCCCGGCCGCCCGCTGAACGCGATCGGCCGGGTCATCGAGTCCTACGCGCGCCGTTTCGGCTACGGGGTGGTCCGCGACTTCACCGGGCACGGGATCGGCACCACGTTCCACTCCGGCCTGGTCGTGGCGCACTACGACGACCCGGGAAACGATTTCATCATGGAGCCGGGGATGACGTTCACGATCGAGCCGATGCTGACGCTCGGCACGATCGACTACGACATCCTCGATGACCACTGGACGGTCGTGACCAAGGACCACAGGCGGACAGCCCAGTTCGAGCACACGATCGTGGTCACCGACGACGGCCACGAGATCCTCACCGTGCCGTAACGCGCCGCGGCGGCCCGGGCCGCCGCGGCGCGTGGTCAGGCGTCGCGCTCGCGGAAGAGGATGAAACCGGCGATCAGCAGCACCGCGGTGTAGACCAGGAACACCGCGAACTCCGGCCACGCCGGCCATTCGTGCATCTGCTGGCTGGGGTTCCAGATGGCCAGCCCGCCCTCCGATGGCAGCCACCGCACGATGTCGTCGTTCCACGAGCTGGGCAGGAAGTTCACGATGATCGGCACCACGAACAGCACGCCGATCGCGATGCTGATCGCCGCGGCGGTGTGCCGGACCAGCGCGCCGATGCCGAACGCGAACAGGCCGGTCACCGCGATGAACAGGCCGCCGCCGATCACGGCGCGCAGCACGTGCGGGGCGCCCAGCGTGGTCTGGATGTGCGCGCTGGATAGCAGGGCCTGGCCCAGGAAGAACGCGACGAAGCTGGTGACCAGCCCGATGACCAGCGCGATCGCCGTGAAGATGGCCGCCTTGGCCAGGTAGAAGATCCCGCGCCGGGGCATCGCGGTCAGCGAGGTGCGGATCATCCCGGTGGAGTACTCCGCCGTGATGGTCAGCGCGCCGAGCACGACGATGACGAACTGCCCGAAGTACAGCCCGACCAGGCTGTTGCGGGTGGGGCTGAACCCGGCCCGCTGGCCGGGCCCGGCCGAGTTCCAGTGCCCCGCGGTCAGCGAGGTGACCAGTGCGCCGATGCCGATGCACACCACGAGCAGCACCAGCATCGTCCAGTACGTGGAGCGCACGGACCGGATCTTGGTGAACTCCGAGCGCAGCGTGCCCCGCAGGCCCGCGCGGCCGGACGGGGCCGGCAGTGCCGACAGCCGGGTTCCCCCGGTGGTAGCCGCCGCCATGTCAGCTCACCCCTCCCGCTGGTGCCTGCGCCGTGTCCGCTGCGGCCGTGTCCCCCGCGGGCGCGTCCGCCGCGGGCAGGGCCGCGCCGTCCGATGAGGCGGCGGGCCGCCCGGCGGACGCTCCGGGGCTCCCCGGCCCGGCCGGCTGATTGCCGGCGTGGTATTCGACGCTGTCCGCGGTGAGCTCCATGAAGGCCTGCTCCAGGGACGCACGGGTCTGGGCCAGTTCGTGCAGCCGCACACCCGCCTCGAACGCGATGTCGCCGACCCGCTCGGTGGGCAGGCCCTGCACCAGCAGCAATCCGTCGCCGCTGGCCGTCGCCGACCCGCCGGCCGCGGCGACCGACTTGGCCAGCTCGTCGATCTGCGGCGTGCGGACCCGGACCGTCTCGGTCGAGTTCTCGGCGATGAACTTCTCGATCGTGGTGCTGGCGATCAGCTTGCCGCGGCCGATCACGATGATGTCGTCGGCGGTGTTCTCCATCTCCGACATCAGGTGGCTGGAGACGAACACCGTGCGGCCCTCGGCCGCCAGCGCCTTCATCAGGTTCCGGATCCAGCGGATGCCTTCCGGGTCC
>Ga0335081_10004774_pt1 | contig 21419 bp, 13 predicted proteins | sample Lox_Sample_35_FD_206713 | JGI IMG/M metagenome (GOLD analysis project Ga0335081, IMG submission 206713) | Soil microbial communities from Loxahatchee National Wildlife Refuge, Florida, United States - Lox_Sample_3.5 | ecosystem: Environmental > Terrestrial > Soil > Wetlands | place: USA... | reverse complement strand
GCCCTCGACGCGCTGCCGAATTTCAAGTGCATGCCCGGACCCGGAGCACACCTGCGGGGAGCGATTTCCATCTCACCGACAGTCGAGTACATGGAGCGCGCTTACGACGAGGCGAAGTATGGACATTTCTCGAAGCGTCCGTACATCGACATGGTGATTCCTTCTCTCACCGATCCGTCCGTTGCGCCGCCGGGCAAGCATGTGCTGTCGTGCTTCGTGCAGTACGCGCCGTACAAGCTGGCCCCGGGCCTCAGCTGGGACACGGAGAAAGAGAAGTTCGGCAACACTGTGGTCGACACAATCTCCGAATACGCGCCGAATCTGAAAGACATCATCATCCAGAAGCAGGTCGTTACTCCGCTCGATCTGGAGCGCGAGTGGGGACTGAGCGAGGGCAACATCTTCCAGGGTGAACTTTCACTCGAACAACTCTTCTTCCTGCGCCCGGTGCCCGGATGGGCGCAATACCGCACTCCGATCAAGAACCTATACATGTGCGGATCGGCGACGCATCCCGGAGGCGGCATCATGGGCGCGAATGGCCGGCTGGCCGCGCTGGAAATTCTCAAAGACATCAAGGGGGCGGCTTAGATGGCGTCGAACGGAAACAACCAGCGGGATGTCGTCATCATCGGCGGCGGCCATAACGGGCTGGTCACCGCCTTCTATCTGGCGAAGGCGGGATACAAGCCGCTCGTCTTGGAACGCAGGGCGCAAATTGGCGGCGCCGCGGTTACCGACGAATTTCATCCCGGTTTCCGTTGTTCCACGCTCGCGCACACTGCCGGACCGCTTCGTCCGGAAATCATCCGCGACATGCAACTTGAAAAGCACGGGCTGATGGTGATCACTCCGGAGGTCTGCCTCACCGCGCTTTCGCCGGATGGACGCGCGCTTACGCTTTATCAAGACGTCGCAAAGTCCGCCGAGCAGATCAGCGCGTTTTCGCCGAAGGACGCGGCCAAGTATCCGGAATTCCAGCAGTCGCTCGCCAAGATCAGCAAGGTGATCGCCGAAGCGTTGGCGACGACTCCGCCGAATATCGATGATCCCAGCCGAGGCGATCTCTGGAGCATGCTGAAGATGGGCCGCGCCATTCGAAAGCTGGGCAAGAAAGATATGTTCCGACTGCTGCGCTGGGGACCGATGGCGGTCGCCGATCTCGCTGCAGAATATTTCGAGACCGAACTGCTTCGCGCGGTTATCGCGGCCCGCGGCGTGTTTGGAACATTTCTTGGACCGTGGTCTGCCGGAAGCGCGCTGGTCCTGCTGATTCGCGCTGCAGCCGATCCGCATCCTGCGGGATCAGCGTGCCTCGCAGTCGGTGGCATGGGATCGATTACCGCAGCGATGGCGGACGCCGCAAAAGCCGCTGGCGTCGAAATTCGCACGAATGCTGAAGTCATCGAGATTCGCATTCAGAATGGCGCGGCTACGGGCGTGCTGCTCTCGACAGGCGAGGAGATTGACGCGAAGGCTGTCGTATCGAATGCCGATCCGAAACGTACGCTATTGAAACTCACCGACCCCGTTCATCTTTCGCCCGACTTCGTGCAGAAGCTGCAGCACTATCGCGGAAACGGAACGGTGGCGAAGGTGAACCTTGCACTTTCTGCATTACCGAAATTTATTGCGCTCAACGGCAACACTGCCGCGCTGCGCGGACGCATTCACATCGGGAATGAAATTGATTATCTCGAGCGCGCCTTCGACGAAGCGAAATACGGGGAGTTTTCGAAACAACCGTATCTCGAAGCCACGATTCCGTCGCTCACCGATCCCACGATGGCTCCGGAAGGCAAGCACGTGATGTCGATTTACATGCAGTACGCGCCGTATAAGCTGAAGGGCGATTGGGAGCAGCAGCGCAAGGCGCTCGGGCAAACGGTTGTGAAGGCGCTGGCGCAGTACGCGCCGGATTTGCCGGAACTGATTCTGACGCATCAGATCATCACGCCGCACGATCTCGAAGAGAAATACGGACTCACGGGCGGACAGATTTTCCATGGAGAACTCGCACTTGACCAGTTCTTCACCATGCGCCCGCTGCTCGATTGGGCGCGCTACCAGACGCCGATCGAGAACCTGTATCTGTGTGGAAGCGGCACGCATCCCGGCACGGGATTGACCGGCGGGTCAGGCGCGAACGCGGCGAGGGAGATTGTGAAACAGTTACGAAAATAGGCTATTCGTGGTACTCAGGAAGAATAAGCGGAAGGTCTGACTTGTGATCCTTCAGAAATCCCTCAATGTACTTCGGAGGAAAGCCTGCTCGCCTGAGGTAGGTGAGAACCTCCTGGCGGCTCATATAGCGATTGGTTCCACCAACCAAAGAGGCGGCGGCATCGTGCCAATTTTCAAACCCGTCCGCCAGATCAGATTCGAAGTCTTCGTCACCGCGTAGCTCAGGGTGTGACTTATATGTCGCGACGAGTTGCTCCGCAGTCTGCACCAACAACTCCCGATATTGGTCGTTGAACCATTGGCGAATCTGGTTCGCATCACTCGCCGCATTCATGCGGGCCTGTTCTAGCTCCTGCTGTTGCAAGGCGGCTTCATCCTCGTTTCGCATGGGTGGAGCGCTACGCTCAAGTTCTAACATCCGCGAATAGAGCTTCGGCTGCTCGACCTGCATTTTGAGCCAAACGACTTCGTGCAAAAGTTGGCCATAGGTTTCAGGCCACGTCTTTGCACAGTCGCTAAGATGCCTCCGCAAAGCTGCAACTGCTCGTGAATCCGGCACGAGGGTTAGGTGGACGTCGTAACCACACTCTGAAAAACGCGTGAGGTGGTTCGACCAGTCGAGATTGTCGTCCAAGCTGACTTCAACTTCGTCGGATGAAGAATGCGTTTGAACTTCTCCAAACCGACCGTCGACTTCCAAATCAAAGGCCAGTATTGCCTTCAGCTTATACTCGCCGGGGTAAACCGGAAATGGCTCTCCAAGAGTTACTGTGTTCCATTCAGGTGTCTGCGACTGTCGCGAAGGCAGTCGATTGCCGATAGTGCCACACCCGCCCCGGGGTTCGGGAGGCAAGTCGCCGAATTGAGCATCCTCCCACGTCATCTGATCGATGCGATCGGCTGACAGTCGAGCGTCGGAAGATAGCGGCTCAGCTTTAAGGGCCACGACACACGGCGAGAGATATTGCCGGCTGAGTGGATCAAGGCAAGCCGCTTCAAGCACAATCGGCTCGCCCAGGTGAAACGAGGTTCTGCCATCCTTTGCCCGAAGAACAATACGTATGTCTTCCGCAATGGATACTCCGCTGAAAGCGGCGATAGTCGCTACGAACAAGAACAGGTGCGCGACAAGTGATATCGACAGACGCCGCACGGAAAGCCCCTTCCGCAACGATACGCTCACCGATTTGAACATCACAGGTGACCCCAGTTATCCCTGTGCAGGTTACCGGTATCCACGAGCGCTGATACACTCGATTGTCGCGCATGAAATCATCCGCCATCCTGCTGCTCTCCTGCCCCGATCGCAAGGGCGAGGTCGCCACCATTGCCGACTTCATCTTCCGGCACGGAGGAAACATTCTCCACGCCGACGAGCACGGCGACGCTGAATCAGGACTCTTTCTGATGCGAGTCGAATTCGATCCCACGGATTTCGATTTCGACCTTGCCGATTTCAGCAAGTATTTCTCTCCCGTGGCAGAAGCATTCGCCATGAAGTGGCGCCTGGCGCAAGCATCGCAGCGCCAGCGCATGATCATCCTGGTCTCGAAATACGATCACTGCCTCGTCGATCTGCTCTATCGTCATAAGAGCGGCGAACTTGCCTGCGAGATCCCGCTGATCATTTCCAACCACTCCGATAATCAACCAATTGCCGACTTCTACCACATTCCTTATGCCGTGATTCCCGTTTCCAAGGACAACAAACAGGCCGCCGAAGCACAACTGCTAGGCCTGATCGAGCAGCACAAGCCCGACTTCATGGTGCTGGCGCGGTACATGCAGATTCTGTCGAACGAATTCGTAAAGCGCTATCCGCAGCGCATCATTAATATTCATCATTCTTTTCTGCCCGCGTTTGTGGGAGCGCGGCCGTATCATCAGGCGTTCGAGCGCGGAGTCAAGCTGATCGGCGCCACCAGCCATTACGTCACCGAAGTCCTCGACGATGGCCCGATCATCGAGCAGGACGTCGTCCGCGTTTCCCACCGCGACACGGTCGACGATCTCATCCGCAAGGGACGCGATCTCGAGAAAGTCGTTCTCTCCCGCGCAGTTCGCTGGCACGTCGAGAACCGCGTTCTGCTCTACGGAAACAAAACAGTCGTCTTCTGAGCCGGCCGTACATGTACTTCCGCGACAATCGCTTCCCTTCTAATCCTCACTCCGGTAGTAACTTGCACCGTTGGTAACCTTTCCGCTTTACTTGAACATGAGTAAAGTTTTAGAGGAATTCTGACGATCGGGGGAATCGTTTGGCCGAAGATCTTCGGTTTGAGTTAGCCATTCTGGCGACGGTCCAGGGCTTCTATCAGAAGCTGCTTCGGGACACGCTCGGCGGAGATGTGCCCATTCCGATTGGTCTCGATGAAGATGCTCTTCGCCATTCCGACCGCGAACTACCCAATACTCTCTCGCAGATGTATCGCTGGCTTCACCTGCTGGATATGGCAATTACGCCGGCGATGCTGCGCCAGGCGCTCACTCCGGATACGGATTCGGAAGTTGCCGAAGGATTGCTTCGCTACTTTGTCCGCCGTCGTGAACCTACCGACATCAATCGCGACAAGACCGACCTAATTGCGACGTTTCTCTATCGCCATCCGCGCGTTCCCGGACAGTGGGAGCAGAGCGGCTACGGACTCGATGGCGCACTGCCTCTTTCCCCGTTCGAAATCGCATTGATAGAAATTCTTGCCGACACCGATGTACCGTCGCTTCCCGAAGAACACGTGCAATTGCTGCGGCGGTTCGATCCATTCCTCGAAGAGGTCAAACGATTCCGCGATTTCAACGCGCTGATCGACTCGGGCATGATCGGACGCGTGCGCGAATTAAAGCAGTGGCTCGATTCCTCGTTCTATCACCCCGGCGTGCTGGCCACCGTCGCTTCCTACAACGCAGCCTTTGGAATGCGATTCGACGAACTTTTCACGAAGGCGATGGGCGAGATCAAGAATTTTGGACAGGCGCTCGAAGAAATGGGTGGAACCATTCTGACCACAGTCGACGGCGTGGAAGTCACGGTGGAACACGTCGCAGCGATCCAGGAAAAACAACTGCTGCAAGCCGACTACAACAGCGCTTTCGAAAAATTCCGTCGCGTCTCGAAGTTGAAGAAAGAACTCGACCGCAGGCCGCCGATCCGCCGTTCACTATTAACTCCGGCGTCGCAAAACACGCGTCCGGCTGGAAGTGCAGCGGCGGCGCCGAAGGCGGCAAAGGCATCGGCGGCCAAGGCTCCGGCATCGGCCCCGGTTTTTCAGCCGCCCGCGATCACTGCCCAGCAGCTTTCGGCGGAAGAAACCAAGCTGCGGCGGGTGGAAGAATCGATCCGCGTTTTCGTTCGTGTCGCCGATCCGAAATATCGGCAGGTCGTGCCGATGCGTTTCTTCAACCAGACCTTGACCGCATCGGAAGCCGATGCCTACAGCGCCGCGTTCCTCGAAGAAAAGAGCCTCCGCGCGGACGTGGCGCGCACGTTGATACGCATGGTCTCGATCTCGGCTCGGATCCGCACCGAGCTCGAAGAACTGAAGCGCAGCCAGAAGATGTCGTCCTTGTGGAAACTGCATGCCGATTCCATCGTCGTCCTGATCGACATGGCCAGCAGCTCGACCGAGGATGCGGGCAGCGTGGCTAAAACCGCCGACCAGAATGGCGCCGGAGCCGCAGCCCGATCCATTCATGAATCGGTGCAACGGCTGCGCAATAATTCCGACCTTGCCGTGAAGACATTGGCGAACGTCAGCTAGCGTCTACACGCCGCTTTACTCCGGAAAACCTCACCGATCACGCCAGCGTGCATGTCCGGATTCTCTCGCATTGACTCTTTTCATTCCGGCTGAAAGAATTCGCACACTGTCAGTCATGCCCGATTCTTCGCTCGTTCGCGTGAAGTTCTTCTTTGTGTTCGGCCTGCTTTTCTTCGTTCCGCATCTGTGGGCGCAGGGGCCTCCATATCAGATCGACGATCCCGTCCCCGTCGACCTGCATCATTACGAGTTCTACATTTTCGGCGGTGCCGATGGCACTCCGGTTGAGATGGATTCAACAGGTCCGGCTTTTGAGTTCAACTGGGGAGCGATTCCCCGCGTGCAACTTCACGCCATCCTTCCATGGGGAGTCGCGGCGCCGCTGAATAATCCTGCATATCTGCCATCTGGAACAGGTCCGACGGAATTTGGGCTCGCCGACATGGAATTGGGCGCGAAAATTGCCTACTTCAAGGAGACGAAACACATTCCCCAGATCGGCAGCTTCACGATGTTCGAGATGCCAACCGGCAGTTACTCCAAGGGCCTTGGAATAGGTAAAGTCTGGTACCGGCTGCCCTTATGGGCGCAGAAGAATATCGGAAAGTGGCTGCTCGATGGAGGCGCCGGTTATGAAGTTGTGCCGCAAGCCGGATACCGCAACTTCCCCTACGGAGGATTTCTTCTGAAATACACGCTCAGCGAGCGCCTTGAGCTCGGCGGCGAAGTGTTCTCACATGGCGCGGAAGGCGAAGCAGCACCGCAGACTCGCGCCTCAACCATGATCGACTTCGGCGGATACTACCATTTCAAACACAACCCCAACGAACAGTTTCTGTTCTGCTACGGACATTCCGTCGCCGGCCAGACGGAGAACTACGCCTATGTCGGCATGTACTGGACATGGGGCGGAAAAGGCAGCCAGAAATCCGAAGCCCCCAGCGGGTTCTATCACCCGGGCATGAGCCCCGGCGGACTGCAGTAGCCAGTTCGGGCGATCGGACAACGATGAAAACCCCGGTGCGCAAGCCCCCAATGGGCGCGCAAACAAATGCAACACTAGGGCAAAACATCTGCTGATAAATCCGAGCATGTAACGCTCCGTCGGCTACAATCTTCGGCAATGCGGGGCAGGCAAGCGGGGAAATCGTCACGGTGGATCGTTTATCGTCGTTGGATTCAGATTGCTATGTTGGCTACGCTCGCGGCGTGGTTGGCGTTCTGGGATTCAACTGGGGGTGTGCAATCCGTTTCGAGAGTGGCTTTGCGGCTACATTTCGCGGATCCGACTCTCGCTAAGATCTCCTTGTTTTGGAGCCTGCCCATTGTGGGGATTGCGGCTGTTCAACTCGTTTGCTATTCGCTGGACAGAGTTTTTCTCAAGCAACGTTGGACCACCATTGATTTACTGCGGCTGACTTTCTGGCGCACCGTATCTCCGACGATTACCGTTCTGCTGCTTGCCACAGCTCTCAGCGCACTGGGTGATCGCCGATTTGTCGGCATCCTGTGGCTTGTATTTGCCGCGATAATCGCTTTAGGAGGAATGTTGCGGTTGCGCTCAGCAGAAGGCATGAAACCGCAAGAAGTAAAGGGTGGAGAACTCTACAAGAGGGCGTTCGCTCTGGCAAAGGCGACGAAGACCCCTCTCAAAAGAGTGTATGTCGTTCCAGCAGGGAGAGGGCATCTAACCAACGCTTATGGGGGGGCCACACGATTGCCGTGACCGACAACTATGGAAAATTCCTGACGAGCGCGCAACTCGATTTTGTCATCGGGCACGAACTGAGCCATGTAAAAGGCAAGCACGGCCAGAAGAAACTCATCGTGACGGCAGCAGTGGTCGCAACAATGGCTATTGCGTGTTTCACCTTTGCCACTTTTCTGCTCCCTTTCCGAGGGCTTCTCGACATAGCAATCGTATTCGTACCCGTTCTTACGTTCTACTTTTTGTCGAGGCGCTTTGAATATGCCGCCGACGTCGAAGGCGTTGAATTAACTGGAAGTCCGATGACGGCAATCCAGGCCTTAGTCAATCTGCACCATATAACAGAAGCGCCAATGGATTGTGACAAGCTAACAGAGCTGTTTATGACACATCCCGCACTAACACGACGACCACGGGCGATAGGTGATCGAAGCGGGATTTCTCCTGATCGCGTAAGCGGAGCTATTGAAGAAAACGAATTGACAAAGGATTCGTCGGATTGACTGGGTGCAAGATTCCAATTCTGCTCATGTTTTTCCGCGTCAGTTGCCAAAAACAAAAAAGACGGGCGCCAAGCGCCCGTCTCCTCGTAGCTCGCAGATCAGGACTCGCCGCTAGTTGATGTCGAACTGTTCCTGATGTACCGCCGGATCGCTCTTCACAATGATCGTCCGCTTGGTCATTTCTTCCATCTCGTTCAGCAGGCGTCCATTGTTCGATTTCAATTCTTTCGCAACATCGGGATGCACCCTCAGCATGACGTCTTCATGCTCCAGGTGCTTGGCGATCTTCCGCATCTCGATGTAAATCTCATTGCAGACCGTCGTCACTGACTTCACGTATCCGGTGGATTGGCAATACGGACAAGGCGCGCCGATCGTCCGCTCCAGCGACTGTTTCACGCGCTTACGCGTGATCGCTACGAGTCCGAAATCGTTGAACTGCAGCGTCTTTGACGGGGCCCGATCCTTGCGCAATTCTTCTTCCAGAGCCTGCATGACGCGCTGCCGGTTGCGGCGCTCATCCATATCGATGAAGTCGATGATGATGATGCCGCCCAGATCGCGCAGCCGGATCTGCCGCACGATTTCCTTGATCGCGTCCACGTTCGTCTTGACGATCGTGTCTTCCAGCCGCTGCGTCTTGCCCACGTACTTACCGGTATTGATGTCGATCGCGACCAGTGCCTCGGTCTGATTGATGACGATATATCCGCCGCTCTTCAGCCAGACTTTCGATTTGAGCGCCTTGTTCATTTCTTCCTGCAGGCCAAACTGCTCGAACAGAGGCGTCTCTTTCGTGTAGAGCTTTACGCGCTTCACCATGTTCGGCTGGAAGCGGTTGAAGAAGCGCAGGATGCGTTCGTACTCGGCCTCGCTGTCGACCCAGATCACGTTGAAGTCCGAAGTGACCTGATCGCGAAGCACGCGCTCGACCACGTTGAGGTCGTGATAAATCAGCGCCGGCGGCTTCGAATTCTCCGCGCGGTTCTTGATGTCCTGCCACAAACCTTTCAGGAATCGGATGTCGGCCCGAAGCTCATCTTCGCTCGCGCTCTGCGCGGCCGTCCGGACAATGAAGCCTCCGTGGCCGTTCTCGCGCTCGCTCAGGATAATCCGCTTCAGCCGCTGCCGCTCTTCTTCCGAAGAGATCTTGCGCGAAACCCCAGTGTGATTCACCGTCGGCATGTACACCAAGAAACGTCCCGGCAACGCGATGTGACTGGTGATGCGTGCGCCCTTCTTTCCGATGGGCTCTTTCGCGATCTGTACCAGGATCTCCTGTCCTTCTTTCAGAAGGTCGCTGATCAGGGGAACGGGTGTGGATTCGCGGCGGCGGAAACGGCGTCCTCCTCCACCTCCACCACGGCGTCCGCGGTCTCGGCGGTCATAGCCGGGCCGCTCATAACCAGACCTGCGCTGCGACCGCTGGGTGTAACCGGCGTTCGCGGGAGCTCTCACCTCGGCGCGGGCATCGACAGTACCATTGCCTTGGGCTTCGGCATCAAGCATTGCCTCGGCCTGCGCTTGGGCCTCTTCGAGTTCCGCCTCTTCGCTGTCTTCTTCGGCGTTCGTCGCCACGGCATCCACTTCGCCAGACTCGACCGCTGAGGCAAGATGAATCTCCGAAACGGCCTCACGCGCGGTTCCGTTCAAATGGTCTGGCTGACCAGCCGCCTGCGTTTCCTCTTCGAACTCGTCATCGCCCTCTTCGGAGGATGCCTGGTAGTGGACCGTATCCGCTTCATCTTCGTCAATCGTTTCCTCTTCCATCGTGCCAGGAGCAGCAAACGCAGGAGAGTTTTCTTCATGGCGATTCCATGAACGAGACTCTTCGGCGTGGTCCTCGACTGAAGACGCATCGCTCTCAACCGTTTCGGCTTCGTGCTCTTCTTCTTCGTGGACCGCTGAAGCCTCGTTCCATGACGCAGACGCCGCGCTAGGCTCTTCTGGCCGCACGAATTCCTGTCCCCAACTGGTCGTTGTCGAAGCAGATTCGAGAGGCTCCTCGACCGCCGAGTGTATGTCTTCGTGCTCTTCGTGCAGAGGCTCAGCAACCGCTTCGCCAGCTGCAAAAATCGGCTCATCCTCGGGGAATGTAGACGCCACTGCGGAATCAGCCTCGCGGACCTCGGTTTCCTGAGTGAATGCCGCCGCGGGTTGCGCCTGGGCAGGGCGCGCCTGCTGCGAATACCGCTGGTACTTCGAAATCGACTCTCCCGGCAGCAGGATCGGCTCATATCCCGGGGGTGGACCCGCCGGCGCCCGCGACGAACTCTCTGCCGGACGCGAGTAGCGCGACTCTTGTCCGCGGTCGCGATCGTTGCTACGGTCATCCCCCCGGTCCCGGCCATCCCGGCCATCGCGCCGTCCGCCACGGCGACGCCGGCGTCCGCGCCACCCTCCGCGCTCACGACCGGAATCTCCGCCATTGGAGGGCTCGGCGGATTCAGCCGCGACCGCCGGGGGCTGCCCCCCGGCTAAGGCATCCGCTTCAAACGTTCCTTCGTCGGTGACTTGGGTTTCTTCAATTTGTGGGGCAGCGGTCTCGACGCCTTCGGTTGCACTTGCAGCCTGAGCGTGCTCCGCCTGCGGACGCATATCCTGCACGCCGCGATTTGCCGGAACAACTTCGGTCAAATCGTCGTCGTGCTCTTCCAGATCCATGAAATCGGAGACATACAGGAACGCATCGCGCTCCAGCCCGATATCGACAAACGCTGACTGCATGCCTGGCAGCACGCGCGTCACGCGGCCTTTGTAGATGGATCCTGCTAAGGTGTACTCGTTCTCGCGCTCAAGGTAGACTTCCGCGAGCAGGTCGTCTTCCACCAGCCCCACCTTGGTTTCATGAGGCGTGGAAGAGACGAATAATTCTTTGTTCATTGACACTCCGGTCCCGCCGGAATCCATCCAGGATCGGGCGGGCTTCACCGGGTTGCAATCAGCAGAGATGCGGGAGGATTGAAGGCGATGCTGCCCCGCGTAGGGGACGGCGCAGGCGAGAGAACTCTGCTCCCAACCGGTTCCGTTGCACAAGCTTTGGAATCTTCTGCACTTATCGCTTTGACTTCCGCCGGGGTTGTGACCGCACTCTCAGACCCGTTGGGGTCGGGGGGCCGTTCCCTGCCCGGCAAACTACTCAGCTTCAATCCTGCCCGGCCTTCGACTGCTCGATTGACCGGTGAAATGCCCCCTTCACGCGAGGGCGATCGATATGTTTTTGGGCTGCGCCCTCAAGCGCAGCAACTACATCCTGCCTGTCTTCCGAGTTCCTGAACCCTCTTCGCCTAACCGGCTCACCCAATCTCGTTGGCTTAGTTAACGAAGCGGCGCATACGAACATTCATAACCATCCCCAGCGCCAGGAACATGAACAACACGGAAGACCCACCGTAACTCATTAGTGGCAGGGGTATCCCGGTGACCGGCATAAAACCGACCACCATGCCGACATTGACCAGGATATGGAAGCTAAGCACAGCCACCACACCCATGACCACGAACGTGCCAGCGCGGTCGGGCGCTGTTTGCGCGTTCTGGGTCAAACGCATCAGCACAATGAAGTATAACAGCAGAACCCCGAGAGCGCCTACGAATCCATGTTCCTCGGAAAACGCGGCGAAAATGAAGTCCGTTTGCGGCACCGGCAGGAAGTTCCCGTGTGTTTGTGAGCCTTTGCCGCCCCACAGCCCCCCAGAACCAACTGCAATTTTGGATTGCTCAACTTGATACCCTGATCCCTGTGGATCCAGCTCAGGATCGATAAAGCTGGTCAATCTCTGCTTCTGATACGTCTTCAAAACATGCACCCTGGGAACCAGAAAGACGGCACTGATCCCCACCACAGCCAACAATCCGATCACCACGCCCTGCTTCCACTGCATCCCTCCCAGGAACACGCCCATAGCGGCGATCGGGAGGTAAGTCAACGCTGTGCCTAGGTCCGGCTGCTTGAGCACCATCAGCATCGGGACGCCGACAATCGCTCCTGCTTTAATCAGGTCCGACCAGGAGAGATCCCTCTGGCGATTTTCCGCAAAGTACCGCGCCACCGCCAAGATCAGGATTAGCTTGACCCACTCCGATGGCTGGAAGTGATTGCCGCCTGGCATCTTGATCCAGCGCTTCGCGCCCAGGTACCGCTGCCCGAAAACCAGCACTCCCATTAGCGACACAATAGCCGCAATGTAGAACCAGTGAGCCTGCTCGAGCAGTGCCTGATAGTTGATCAAGCTCATGAGGAACATCACCCCGACGCCCGCGACAACCCAGTAGATCTGGCGCACGTGTGCCCCGGCGAATTTCGTGTGCTCTGTGGCGCTGTGAATTTCCATGACCCCAAGCCCGCAGATCAGCAGCACGAATCCCAGCAGGACCCAGTCAAAATCGCGAAATGAAACGTAACGTGCCAAAGTCAGTTACCAGTTCTCCGTCAGAGCATTCAGCAATCAGCACTTAGCAATCAGCCGAGGCCGACATCCAATTTCACGGGCTATCTCTCATTCCAGCCCAGGAGCGGCCGTGGCAAGCACCGGGGTTTTTTTCGTCAATGGAACCACGAAACGCCCGCCTTGGAATGTCTGGTGCTGTCCATCTGGATCGGGCACGCTCCAAAGCCCTCCGATGTCGACCGTCGCCGGCTTCTTCCCGGCCACGTTCTGTTGAGTCTTCCGCTGCTTCTCAACGTATGCTTTGATTACCTGCGTCGCCAGCCGTGCCGCCAATTTCCCGTGCTCCCCGCCCTGAAATAGCGAAACTACGACAATGTCCGGATTCCGTCGCGGCGTGAAACCGACGAACCACCCGTTTTGCGCGAATTCTTCACTGTTCTTGTACTTTGCGCGGAGCGCGAGCGAAACCACCTGCGCAGAGCCCGTCTTTCCCGCAATGTCGATGCCCGGCACCGCCGCTGATGGAGCTGTGCCGCCAGGCATCAAGACTTTGGTCATGGCATCGGTGATGTACGTCAATCCATTCGCATCAATAGGGATATTCTTGACATCCGTATAGTGCGCAGTCTCGACAATTCCTGGAGGCAAATCACTCGGATTGGTGACGTGCGGCACCACCATCCGCCCACCCATCGCGATGGCTGAGATCGCCCGCAGCAACTGCACTGGGGTCACAGTCACCGCGCCTTGCCCGATGCCTACCGAAATCGTTTCTCCCGCGAACCATTTCTGCTTAAAGTTACGGATCTTCCATTCTTCCGACGGCATAACTCCGCTCACTTCGTTGGGCAGGTCGATTCCCGTCTTCTGGCCCAATCCCAGCATCGTGGCGTATTTCGCGATCCGCTCGATCCCCAGCCTGTCGGCAAGCGTGTAGAAGAAAACATCGCAGGACTGATAAATCGCCTTTTCAAGATCTACGTCACCGTGCGATTGGTGCAAGAAGTACACCCAGCACTTGTAGTTCCTGCCGTAAAAGTCTGCGCTACCGCCGCAGTGAACATGCATGGTCTGCGCAATGCCCTCCTGCCAGCCCGCCACCGACATTATGATCTTGAACGTCGACCCCGGCGCGAGCTGTGCCTGAATCGCCTTGTTCAACAGCGGCTTCTCCGGATCATTCACCAGCTTGTTCCAATCATCCCGAGAAACGCGCACTGCAAAATCATTGGGATCGAATGTCGGTCCGCTCACCATCGCGAGAATCTCACCGGTATGCGGATCCATCGCAACGATTGCACCGTTCTTCCCTTCCAGCGCCTCTTCCGCGGCGATCTGTAAATCGACGTCGACCGTCAGTTTCAACGGCTTACCCGGAATCGCCTCTGTCTCGCCGAGCCGTCCGACTTCGCGCCCGTGGCTGTCGACCAACGCCTGCCGCGATCCGTTCGTCCCCATCAGCATCGAGTTGTACTGGAGCTCTACGCCCGACTTACCAACAACATCGCCGGGGTTATACAGTTCGAACTGCGGCTGGTTGAGCATGTCTTCGCTGACTTCGCCCACGTATCCGATCAGGTGCGCCATGAAGCCGTTTCGGGGATAAAGTCTGCGAGCGGAATCGATCGTGTCCAGCTCCGGCAGTTCGTTCTTGTGCGCCTCGATGAACGCCAATTCGTCCGGCGTGATGTCTTCCTTGATGAAGATCGGCTGGTACTGAGGCAAGCTGGCGAAACGCTTGATGCGCGCGCGTACTTCATTCGGATCGAGGTGCAAGCCCTCGGCGATCAAGTCGGCATCGGCCAGCAAGTCGCGCGAGGAGTCGCGCAAAAGCAGCGCCGTGGTTGAAGGATAGTTGTCGACAACGATGCGGCCGTAGCGATCGAGAATCTTGCCGCGCGGCGCTAGAATGGGCACATTGCGGATGCGGTTTTTTTCTGCGGCCAGCGCGTAGAAGTCGCTCTTCATCACCTGCAGGTTCCACAGCCCATAAGCGAGCACGAGGAATATCCCCAGGATGATGTACTGCGTCGCCGTGAGGCGGATCTCCGATACTTTTTCGTCGCGGCCGAACATCAGACTTCGGGCGTCAGGCTTCCGGCTTCCGCCACGCTCGATCGCGGGTCAGGAGTTGGGACTGGTGCCATTTTCCTCTCGGGAGATAATTGCATTCTAAATCCGATATCGAACGAGCGGAGACCATCTAAGTAACGAAGGTCATGAACCGTAGGCTTAAGTTCGAGCAGAAGCCCGAATCCGAAAGCCGGAAGCCGCTTTTTCACGTTCTTTGCTTAAACTTATCCAGGAAGAAATACAGGATCACGCCCAGCGCCGCGTTCGCCAGCCCAGCCAGGATTCCATGCAGCCAGCTCCAGCCCTGCGTCATGTTCACCAGAGCGCGGGCCACGGTGAAATAAACCGCCGAGTGCACCAGGTAAAATCCGAGCGTCACAAGAAACCGCGCTCCCGCGTTCTCCACATCAAGTTTCACGCCGAGCGAGGAGGCCCCATAACCCACCACAGTCTTGGCGATCCCGTAAATGCCAATCGGATTGTGTCCCAGCATGTCCTGCGCCAGGCCGATGAAGGCTCCGGTAAACAGCCCCGCGATCGGACTCCGCCGTGCCATAGCAAAGAAGATAGTCACGAGCAGCGGCAGATCAAAATAGACGGCAAACCGCGGGAAGCGCAGCGGGATAAAAGCCTGCAGAAACAAGGCCAGTAGCGGCACCCCGATCGTGACCGGAATACTGAACCGGTAAACCTCAACCTGCTCCCCGGATGTGTAAGTGATGGGCACGCTAGTGGGGGTTATTGTCGACGGCCGGCGGCTGAGGATTCGCTTGGGTTGTTGGAGTCGAACCGGGAGCTGAAGCGGCTTTAGGCTTCTGCGCGGAAATCGCCGACTTGCCGGGCGCGCCTTCCGCTTTCATAACGGACGTGCCATTGTTCACCGGTTTGGGAACAACACCTTCCGGAGTCGCGGCAGTTCCATTCGTATTCGCCGCCTTTGGCTTTGCTGCGGTAGATGTACCGGTAGCTGCCTTTGGGGGCACATCCTGCCCCACGGAGGCCGTCGCAGATTGCGTCTTCACAGGATGACTCGCGGCATTTGTCGTCGCCTTTGGCGCAGCCGTCCCTGTCGCGCCAGTTGGCTTTGCCGACCCCTCTCCTGATTTCGCAGGAGTAGCCGTCGCATCCGCGGGCTTCTCCGGCACCGATGGCAGCCGCTGCGCCAGAATGTCCGCCGCGCGTACGTGCGTTGTCGCTTCGGTGGTTGCCGGCCGGTCCTGCTTCTGCACGAGCACCAGCACCTCTTCCAGCTTGCTCAGGCTGGCAGCGGGCCTGATCTCGATCCTTAGGAACAAATCCTTCCCTCTCTCGACCTTAGCCACCGTTCCGACCGGCAATCCCTTCGGAAAGATCTGGTCTCCTCCGCTGGTAAGCACCGTCTCACCCACGTTGACGGTTTCGTCACTCATCACCCGCTCGAGAACAACCTGACCGTTCACCGTGCCCTTCAGCACGCCCTGCAATCGCGACTTGTCGAGAATGGCGCCGACGCCACTGCTCTGATCATTAATCAAAAGAACTTCCGCAGCAGACGGATACACCAGCAGAACTTTCCCGACAATGCCGTTCGCTGTCATCACCGCCATATCTGGCTCAATTCCCGCTTTTTCACCCTTGTCGATCAGGACCGTCCGCGACATGTCGCTGCCGCTGGTGCCGATCACCTGCGCGGCCACAGTTTTCGATACATATTGTTCTTTGAACGCCAGTAGGTTCTGCAGCCGGTGCGCCTGGGCGGCGTCTTCTTGCAGTCGCACTTGTTGCAGGCGCATGTCCTCGATCTGCTGCTTCAGTTCGCGGTTCTCGGCGCGCACTCCTCGCAGATAGAAATAGTTGTGCCAGAGGCTCGCGGAACCGTTCTCGATCCAGATCAGGCTGCGCTCAAAGGGAGTAATCGCACCAACGGCCCATATACGGATCAGTCGGGTATCCTGCAGCGCATTGGTGGTTTTTTTGACCTGCATCGCCAATCCAAGCACCTGCAGAAACAACACGCCAACCAGGATGATCAGATTGCGGTAACGGCCGAGGACGGATTCCATAACACCAGTTTCAAGTGTCGAGTTTCGAGTTTCAAGTCGACCAAGTTTGCTTCAGCCCGAGAGAGAACTGCTAGAAACTTGAAACCTGAAACTCGAAACTGGGCTTACTCAATCGATATCTTTCTCAGCAGCTTGAAGTCGCTCAACATCTTGCCCGTGCCCAGCACCACGCTGCATAGAGGATCGTCGGCGATCGAGACCGGCAAGCCCGTTTCTTCGCGGATGCGCTTGTCGAGATTCTTCAGTAGCGCTCCGCCGCCCGTCAGCACAATGCCGCGGTCGCTGATGTCGGCCGAAAGCTCCGGAGGCGTCCGCTCCAGCGCCACGCGAATCGCGTTCATGATCGTCGAAACGCATTCGCTCAAAGCTTCGCGGATTTCGCCATCATCAACGGTAATCGTCTTGGGCACGCCTTCAATTAAGTTGCGGCCCTTGATCTCCATCGTCATTGGCTTATCGAGCTGATGAGCCGAGCCGATTTCCATCTTGATCTGTTCCGCTGTCCGCTCGCCGATCAGCAGGTTGTATTTCCGCTTCAGATAATTCATGACCGCTTCGTCCATCTGGTTGCCGGCCATGCGCACGGAACGTGAGTAAACGATGCCGCTTAACGAAATAACCGCGATATCAGTCGTGCCACCGCCAATATCGACCACCATGTTGCCGCTCGGCTCGGTGATGGGCAATCCCGCGCCGATCGCCGCCACCATTGCCTGCTCGACCAGATGTACTTCGCTAGCTTTGGCGCGATAGGCCGAGTCCATGACCGCGCGCTTTTCCACTTGCGTGATCTCGGAAGGCACGCCGATCACGATTCGCGGATGCACCAGCATCTTCCGGTTATGCGCCTTCTGGATAAAGTAGTTCAACATCTTCTCGGTGACTTTGAAGTCGGCGATAACGCCGTCCTTCATCGGCTTGATGGCGACGATGTTGCCCGGCGTGCGGCCCAGCATCTCTTTCGCCTCTTTGCCAACCGCTTCCACTTCGCCCGTGTTCTTGTTGATCGCAACAATCGAGGGCTCGTTGACGACGATGCCTTTGCCGCGCGCGTACACAAGTGTGTTCGCGGTGCCGAGATCGATGGCCAGGTCGCTGGAGAAAATGCTGAACAGCGAACGAAGATTGTGATTGCGCGTCGCGCCTGCATGAAATCCATTATTTGACATGACGAGGTATTCCGCCCTACAGCGATCCCTTCCCCGGCTCTTCCGGGAGGTACTCTCAAAGTCTTTTTATGGGTGACATCCTATTTTACGAGATAGTTGCCAACCCTGCTTGAACTACTAGTTCTTACCCGGACAACGCCGCTTGCTAACCTAGCCGATCACTGCACTCACTGAATAATGATCTTCTTCTGCTGCGTATTCACTCCGCCCTGCGCCGTCTGCGCCGTTACCGTAATCACAGCCTCTCCGGCCGGCAAAGGCGGCGTAAAGTAATGAAACGCCCCGTCAGAACTGACCAGCGGAACCTCGCTGCCGTTCACCATCACGCGCGCCCCAACCTGAGTCTTACCCGTTACTTCAATCACGTGCCCATGCTGAACAAATGGATCAAGTTCCAGTGCGATCGCTTCGGTCTCTTTACCCTTGGGAATGATCGTGAAGCGGTTTTTTTCGCTCTCGACAGACTCTTTTCCCTGCGAATCGTACGACTGCACCATCCAGTAATACGCACCCTCGCCCAGATTCGTGACCGTCACGGCCGCAGTATTAACCTTTTTGTCAACCAGTGTAGAAGAAAAATATGGATTGCGGGAGATACGCAGACGGTAACCAACTGCATTCGCCATCGCCGTCCACGAGAATTCCACGTCCTTCATGGAGTCGCCCGCTGCGAACAGCGGAGCCATGTTGGCCGGCGCGATCGGCGTCGGAGGCCCGATCTCCTTGGCCTTCTCCATGTGCTGCTCCTGGCCCGAGAAACTTACCTTTTCCCAGTTGGCCAGCGTTACGGTTTCTCCATTCCGCGTGACCTCGCCGGTACCTTTCTTCATCAAGATTTCGTGCTCATCCGACTTGGGATCGTTGTGTACCTGAGCTGCGGATTGTGGAGCCAGCGAAGCCGTTGCGCCCGCGACAATGACCTGCGATTTAGATCCCTGGCTGTAGGTCGCGGTTGATAAATCAACAGTTCCCGTGCTGACCGCAACTGCGATGTTGGTCTGCTGCTGATCGTTTGCAGAGTTCTCTTCGATCACGATTAGCGAATCCTGTTTCACCGTGTAACTCGTGCCGTCGTTGAAGACGACCTTCGCCATTCCCTCGGAGCCAGTCTGAACAACATCGCCCTTCTCAAGGGGAATGTTGTAATCGGCGGTGAGCCACGTATTCCCGTTCCCTTTCTTGACTCGCACCGTCCCGTCCAGCGCGGTGAAGTGCGCCTGCTGCGCCGTTGTCGTTCCGGAGCCCGCCGTCGGAGCCATCCCAGCAACACGCTCGAGGATTCCGCTTGCTAAATCATCGGCCTTCTTGATGCTGTTCTGAGTGAATTGCGGGAAGGTAACCCGCACCGCAATGAAGAACGCCGCTGCCACCGCCAGGATCAGCAGTGCCATGCTGCGGTACGTAACGGTCGTCCACGCGACATGGATTCCCGGTTTGCGATGATCGGAAGACACTTGGCCCGAAACCTTATTAGCCTTCGTATATTTGTGGCAAAAATAGACGGTAGCACAGGGAAAACAGAGGAAAAAACAGGTAATCAGCGTGACGGGTTACCTTGGTGTTTCAGCGCGAAAAGACAGCGCAAATTCAATGCTTTGCGCGGGATCTATGCACCATCTTTTCGTGCGAGAAACGAAAGGGCGCGGCTACTTCAAGCGTGCCCCCACTGGGACCTCTTCCAGGAAGCTGGCCAGAACAGGTTTGCCCCCTTCAAGCGAGGCGGCGACAATCATTCCGTTCGATTCGTAACCGCGCAATTTTCGCGGAGCGAGATTCGCCACGATCACGACCTTCCGACCAACCAGCGTCTCCGGAGCATAAGCTTCAGCAATCCCCGCAAGCACTTGGCGGACTTCCGCCCCGATATCGATTTCAAGTCGCAGCAGCTTGTCGGATTTCGGCACGCGCTCTGCGACCTTGACCTGCCCCACCCGCAGTTCTACCTTGGCAAAATCATCGATCGTGATCTTCCCGCCATCTGCAGCCTGCGGTACTGCCGGCGCCTCGGGCTTCGCAGCCTGGGACGGAGCTGCCTGCGCCGGCTGCTCCCTAGGTTCTTCCACTCCGGCCCGTTGCTGATCTTCCATCTTCTGCATCCTTTCAATCGCGCTCTTGTCGGCGCGTGGAAATACCGGACTCACCTCGCCCAGCTTCGTGCCCAGCGGCAGTTGCCCCCAGGCAAGATCGGCCAGCACGAGTTTCTTGATGTCTCCCAGCCCCATCTGCGTCCAGATCTTTGCCGTCGACTCGGGAATCACCGGATGCGCCAGCGCCGTCGCAATCCGCAGCGCCTCAGCCGACGTATAAAGCACCGTCGCCAGCCGCGCCCGGCTCTCATCGTCCCGCTTCTCCCCCAACGACCACGGCTCGTTCTCGACGATGTAGCGATCGACGGTAGCGATCAGCCCCCATGCAGTTTCGAGCGCGCGGGAAAATTGAAATTGGTCGAACAATACGCCGAACTCGCGGATCGCCTTCCGCGCTGTCTCCGCAACCGCATCATCGGCAGGCTTTTTCGCCACAGAGTGCGACGGATACGGCACCTCTCCCCTGAAATACCGGTTGATCATCGTCAACGTGCGGCTGGCGAGATTGCCAAGACCGTTGGCCAGATCCGAGTTGTAGCGCTGCACCAGCGCGTCGAACGAAAACGATCCGTCCTGTCCAAACACGACTTCGCGCAGCAGGAAATACCGCAACGCATCTGCTCCGAGCACGTCGAGAATCGTCTCCGTCCGCACGATATTTCCTCGGGACTTCGACATCTTGCTCTCTTCAAACAGCAGCCATCCGTGTGCCACGATCGCCTTTGGCAATTCCAGCCCAGCCGCCAGCAGAAATGCCGGCCAGTAGACGCAATGAAATCGGACAATCTCTTTGCCAATCATGTGCACATCGGCCGGCCAATATTTCTTGAATGCCGCCTGCGCTCCCGCGTGCGACGAGCCGTATCCGATTGCCGTGATGTAGTTGGCGAGCGCGTCAAGCCACACATAGATCACATGCTTCGGATCGTCTGGAACCGGAATGCCCCACGAAAATGTCGACCGGCTGATCGAAAGATCGCGCAATCCCGACCGCACAAACGAAATCACTTCATTCCGCCGCGTCTCCGGACGAATGAATTCAGGATTTGCATACAGCTCCAGCAGCTTGTCTTGAAACGCCGAGAGCTTGAAGAAGTAATTTTCTTCGTGAACGGTCTCGGTGATGCGCCCGCAAGTCGGACACGGATCGCCCGGCTGCGCCCCATCGACATACAACTCGTCCGACACGCAATACTGGCCCGTGTACGTTCCCTTGTAGATATAGCCGTTATCGCGAATCTGCCGGAACAACACCTGCACACGCTTTTTGTGACGTTCTTCGGTCGTGCGGATGTAGTCGTCGTTGGAAATTCCCATTCGCTGCCACAGACGCCGGAACTCGCCCGAGATTTCATCCGCGTACTGCTGCGGAGTCTTGCCCGCAGCCTGCGCCGCGCGCTCAATCTTCTGCCCGTGCTCGTCCGTGCCGGTCAGGAAGAACGTGTCGTCGCCGAGCAGCCGATGCCGCCGCGCAATCGTGTCACACGCAATGGTCGTATAAGCG
>Ga0335081_10004773_pt1 | contig 21421 bp, 24 predicted proteins | sample Lox_Sample_35_FD_206713 | JGI IMG/M metagenome (GOLD analysis project Ga0335081, IMG submission 206713) | Soil microbial communities from Loxahatchee National Wildlife Refuge, Florida, United States - Lox_Sample_3.5 | ecosystem: Environmental > Terrestrial > Soil > Wetlands | place: USA... | reverse complement strand
TAAATAAGGAGGCACGATGATCAGCAAGGCAATGCAAGACGCGATTTGCGAACAAATCAACAAGGAGTTGTACTCCTCCTACCTGTATCTTTCCATGGCCGCATACTTTGAGAACAAAAACCTGGCCGGCTTCGCTCACTGGATGCGCATTCAGGAAGGCGAGGAGCGCGAACATGCCATGAAGTTCTTTGATTTCCTGCTCGAGCGCGGCGGACAGGTCTCGCTCAAGGTCATCGAAGCTCCGCCGGCCGCCTGGAAATCCGATCTGGAGCTGTTCCGGGAAGTCGCGGCGCACGAAGCCAAGGTGACCGGCCTCATCAATGCCCTGTACGAATTGGCGTTGAAAGAAAAGGATTATCCGGCGCAGGTTCTGCTCCACTGGTACATCAATGAACAGGTCGAAGAGGAGAAGAACGCTGCCGAGATTGTCGCCAGCCTTGAAATGATCGAAAAGCACGAGACGGCAGTCCTGCAGCTCGATCATCAGCTCAGCAAACGCGGCAAGGATTAGATCCAAGAACAAAAAATAGAGGCGGATTGCATCCGCCTCTATTTGGGTTGCATCAATTTCAGTTTTTGTGCCCGCGTCATCGTTTTGATGGCGCGTTCGCGTCTCAGGGCATTGGCTTGATCCAGCTGAGCCTCCACGTACACCAATTTCACAGGACGCCGCGTGCGTGTATAACGCGCGCCGCGACCGGCATTATGTGTTTTGAGGCGGCGCTGCGGGTCCGTTGTCCAGCCGGTATAAAACGTTCCGTCCGAACACTCTACGATGTAACAATAACAGGGCATGCGAGTCTTATCTCTTCTTTTTGGGCTTTGCGTTTCGAGCGAAGACGGAGCTTCCAAACAAGGTCTGCCCAACATGCTGACCAAAGCCCGGCACATCTTCCAAATCTCCGCCTTCATTCAACCAGCTGGCCTGCTCGCGCTCATCGAGCCAGGCTTCGCGGTCCTTGACTGCATCGCCGAGACGCTCTGACACGCCATCTTCCCGTCCCTGTTCGATATCGCTGCGCAATCCCTGCAGGGCGGCCAGCAACGTGTCCAGGGCGTGAAGCGTGCTGGCGCGATTGGCCAGGACTGCCTCGCACAACGATTTGGCGTCATCGTGATAGGCCATGCCGCTGGTTACACCCGCGAAGGGACGTCCCGCCAGTTTGCGCGCCTCCCGCCACCCGGGTTGACCAATGGTTGCATTGAGCAGGGCGGCCGCGGCCAGCTGCGGAAGCACGTGCACCGCGGCCATCAGCCCATCCGATTCGAGCAGGTCGGTCAGCATGGGTTTCGCACCGAGCGCATGACAAAAGTCAAAAGTGCGATTCACGATTTCTTCCGGCGTATGGAGCGGAACGTCCACCGCAAAGATTCCCTTTCTGAACAGATCCGGCTCGGCGGCCTTCAGTCCAAACTCCAGGGAGGCAATGTAACGGGAATTAATGCCCGGCACCAGCCCCACATAGAAGCGGCCCGGCGGAATCAACTCCTCCGCCCATTGACGGGGTCCGCTTTTGATGGGCGTTGTATCCATGAGGATGGCATTGTCTGCAAGCCAGGGCGCGATGCGCCGCAAGGTCTCGCGAATTTCACTGAGCGGCAGGCACAGCACGACGATCGCCGCCTGCTTCACCGCCGCCGGCAGATCCTTGATCTCATCGACCACTTCCAGACTTTGCGCGGCTTTGACAACAGCCGCCTCCTTGTCATAGCCCACCCGCTTGAAATCTTTGTTGCCCTTCAACGCCATGCCGATGGATGCACCAATCTGTCCCAGACCGATAATGGTTATTTGAGTGTTCATGTTGACCTCTCCAAAGGGGGTGAGGAGGATTATACTGCCTCCGCGCGCGCGGTCGTCTGTGTTATACTAGAACGTATATTCTACACCATTTCCTCAATCCACGTTAAATTGTGAGAGCCGCGGACGCCGACCGCGACTCTCATTGAAAGGAGGAGAAGAGAAATCACCTTACAGTGGTTATGCTACCATCTCTGTCAAAATCCTACTTGACGTAAAACCTACGTTTTCTATACGATTATTCAACATCTTGCAGAAGTGTAATCGTTTTAAGCCTATTTGAGGAGATTCGATGGTCAAGGAACCGGCCGGGTCGTCAAATCTTGCCGTAGAAACAGAAAAATTGGGGCGGATTTACAGAATTCACGGCAGTACAAAAGAGAAGAATGTCCGCAAGGAACTGGTCGCCCTGCAGGATGTGGATCTGCAGGTGAAACAGGGGGAACTGTTCGGGTTGCTCGGCCCGAATGGGGCCGGCAAGACCACGCTGATTAAGATCCTGACCACGCTTCTCGCACCGAACTCGGGTCGGGCGCGCGTGGCAGGCTTCGATGTGGCGAAAGAGCCGGGCAGAATCCGTCCGCTGATCAACATGGTCTCTGGCGGGGAATCCTCCGGCTATGGCCTTTTGACCGTGCGTGAGAATTTGTGGATGTTCTCGCAGTTCTACGGCCTGCCATCCAAACAAGCCTATCAGCGGATCGATGCCTTGTTGAAAATCGTCGGATTGGAAGATCGCATTCATACGAAATCGTCCGATCTTTCAACGGGCCTGCGGCAGAAGATGAACATCGTGCGCGGCTTCCTGACCGATCCGCAGGTGCTCTTTCTCGACGAGCCCACGCTGGGGCTGGATGTGGGTGCCTCGCGCGACGTGCGCAACTTGATCCGGGACTGGCTCGATCAGGATAAGACTCGTACGCTTTTGCTGACCACCCACTACATGGTCGAGGCCGATGAGTTGTGCGACCGGGTCGCGATCATCAACCACGGCCGGGTGCTGGCATTCGATACGCCGTCGGCGTTGAAGCAGGGCCTGCAGGGCGAGGCGGCGTTTGAAATCACCGTCTCTTCGATGAACGGCCTGGATGCCGGCGCCCTGGAACGCCTGCCCGGGATCCGGAAAATGACCCGCAGGGAACTCAATGGATTCACGGCGCTCAACTTTTCCCTGCAGGAAGAAGCGGCGCTGGCCGGGATCATCAATGGCCTGACCGAATCCAATGTCAAGATCATGCGGCTGGATAAACACGAACCGACGCTCGAAGATGTCTTCGTGAATCTGGTCGGCCGCAGCATGGCTGAAATCGAAAAGGAGGAATCGGATGATGAACAAGCTGAATCCGCTGGCCGTGATGTCGACTGAGAAAGCCGTCGGCTGGAAATTGTTCTGGAAGACCGTGATTGCCCGCGCCTATCCGCGCGTGGTCGGGCAGCAGCGCGAGAAATCCTGGATCTTCTTCGACATCTTTCTCCCGATGCTGGCGGTTTCGGCGTACGTCTTTGTATACCGCGCCATCCATGCGCCGGAGGAATATATCGGCTTCGTAGTGGTCGGCGGCGCGATGACCGCCTTCTGGATGAACATCATGTGGAGCATGTCCATGCAGCTGTACTGGGAGAAGGAACAGGGCAACCTCGCCCTGTACATCATGGCGCCCAATTCGATGATGGCGATTCTCCTGGGCATGGCGCTCGGCGGCATGCTGGCGACCTTCCTGCGCGCCATCGCGATCATTCTCCTGGGCAGCCTGCTCTTTCATGTTCAATACGCAATCGGCAACTTCCTTCAACTCATCGGCGTTTTCCTGGCGGCCATGACGGCCTTGTATGGATTGGGAATGATCACCGCCTCGCTTTTTCTGTTGTTGAGCCGCGAGGCGGATCATCTCGTTCAGCTGGCGCAGGAGCCGGTGTACCTGGTTTCGGGTTTCTACTTCCCGATCCGATCCTTCAACTTTTGGATTGCCGCCGCGGCTTCGATCATTCCGCTGACCCTGGGTCTGGATGCGATGCGGCAGTTGGTCTTTCCCTCCGGCGCCGCGCTTGGATTCTTAAACGTCAATGTGGAGTTGAGCGCCCTGTTGGTGCTGTGTGTGATCTTTCTATTCGGCGCACGAGCGTTGCTCGGTTATATGGAACGCCTGGCGATCCGTGAAGGCCGCCTGACCGAAAGCCGGAGATAAGCCGATGGAAAACACAGCCAGCTCCAATCGATTTGAGATTTGGCGTTCCTTCTGGGTGGCGACCTGGCTCGGCTGGCAGATCGAATCGAATTGGACCCAGCCGTTCCTCTTCGCCATTTATTCGATCATCAAACCGCTGGCAGGCGCGGCGATCCTGGTGGTCATGTACAGCGTCATCACGCAGGGAAATTTCAATACGCCGATCTTTCCTTATCTGTACTACGGCAATGCCTTCTACCAGTACGTCGGCGCGATCATGACCGGTGTCTCCTGGGCGGTGATTGATGACCGGGAGCATTACAAGACCCTCAAGTACATGTACATCGCGCCGATCAGCATCCCGGCCTACTGGCTGGGACGCGGCGTAGCGCGCTTCCTGACCGGTTCGATCTCCGTGTTGATCACGATCGCCTTCGGCGTGTTGTTCCTGCATGTGCCGCTCAACCTGGCCACCGTGAATTGGCCGTTGTTCCTTGTCGCGCTGGGGATCGGCGTTTTCATGCTGGCGATGATGGGCTTGATCCTCGCCAGCATCACCCTGCTGATCGCACACCATTTCTTTTTGATCGGTGAAGCGACGGCGAGCGCGCTCTTCCTCTTGAGCGGCGCGATCTTTCCCTTGGATGTACTGCCCGCCTGGTTGAGGCCGGTCGGCTTCCTGGTCCCGATCACCTACTGGCTGGAATTGATGCGCCGTTCCCTGATCGGGAACGTGGCGCAGGCCTATCCCACCCTGGCGCACTTCGGCGATCTGCAGCTGCTCGGCATTTTGGCCGGTTTGACGGTCCTCTTCGCGATTGCATCAACGTTCGTTTTCCGATTCTGCGATTACCGGGCCCGCGAGCAGAGCCTGATCGATCGGGTGACCAACTACTGAGATGGACCGGCCGGCCATTCTCATTGGCAGTATCAACGGGACTCCGCTGGAACAAGTCTGGGCCGGACTTTCGCCGCGCGGCCTGGTGGCGGTGGACTTCGGCGTTTCACAAACAAATTTTGAACACGCCGTTCGCAGGCAGACGAAATCGGAGATCGAATATGCGCCCAGACAGGTCGAGGCGGTGGTTCGGCAGATCCAGGAATATTTGATGGGCAGACGCCGGACGTTTGATCTGGCGATCGACTGGTCGGTTCTTTCTTCCGGCTTTCAGCGGGAGGCGCTCCGAGCGGTCTTTTCCATCCCCTATGGGCGGACCCGCACCTACGCGGAAATCGCGCAGCAGATCGGACATCCCCAGGCCTTTCGGGCGGTCGGCCGCGCCAATGCCACCAATCCGATGCCGCTGGTGATCCCCTGCCACCGCCTCATCGGCAGCGACGGCAAACTTCATGGCTACGGCGGCAAAGGCGGATTGAAGACCAAGGCCTGGCTGTTGAAGATGGAAAGGGAAAATCGTTGAGGTTTGATTCGTAAGTTACAATCATCGAAGATCTCACAAGCGTTCTTCATTGTCGGAGGAGTCTTGAAACCCAAACACTGGTTTGTCTTTATTCTTCTTGGTTCGATCTGGAGTTCATCCTTTTTGTGGATCAAGATCGCGGTGCAGGAGGTTGGACCGATCACATTGGTCGCGTTCCGTGTTTTGTTCGGCCTGCTGTTTGGCATCGTGCTGATCATGATCCAGCATGTCCAGCTGCCGCGTACGTTCCAAGGCTGGCTTCCCGTATTGATCCTGGGCATCAGCAACGTTGCCATTCCGTTCTTTCTCATCTCGTGGGGCGAGCAAGCGATCGACTCGGGGGTCGCGGCGGTGCTCGATGCGACGGTTCCCCTGTTTACCATCGTCATCGCGCATCTTGCCTTGCACGATGACAAGATGAACTTCCTGAAAGTGACCGGTCTGCTGATCGGCTTTGCAGGTGTGGTGATTTTGGTGAGCAAGGATATCGGCGCCTCATCCAGTTCGATTTTGGGTCAGGCGGCCGTGGTGCTGGCTTCTGCTTTTTACGCGGGCAGTTCCGTCTACGCGCGCAAAGCCACCGAGAGCACACCGGCGATCCTGCGCAGCGCCGGGCCGCTGGTCTCATCCACTGCCGTGATGTGGATGACGACATTGGTCGTTGAGAGGCCGATCGAGATTCCTCGGCTGCCGATCACCTGGATTGCATTATTGTGGCTGGGCATTCTCGGATCGGGGTTTGCTTTTGTTCTCTCGTATTATCTCATCCACGAGATCGGTCCAACACGCACCACGATGGTCACGTATATGTTTCCGCTGGGCGGTGTGATCCTGGGCGTGGGATTTCTTCACGAGCAATTGAGCTGGCAGCTGCTGGCGGGCGCGCTGCTGATCATCGCAAGTCTGGCGGTTGCCAATTGGCAGCCGAAGAAAGGGCTCAGCGAGCCGGCCCATGAATAAGGATTATCGTTCAGGTTTTATCGCCATCCTCGGAAGACCCAATGTGGGCAAGTCCACGCTGGTCAACGCGCTGCTTGGACAGAAGATCGCGGCGGTCTCGCCGCGGCCGCAGACCACGCGTCGGCGTCAGCTGGGGATTTTGACGCGCGACGACGCGCAGTTGGTTTTCGTGGATACGCCCGGCCTCCATGCACCGCGTCACAAGCTCGGAGAGTTCTTGAATCAGGAGGCGGAAGGGGCGCTCGATGGCGTGGACGTGGTCTTGTTTCTTGTGGACGCATCGGATGAGCCCACGCAAGACGACCTGCGCATCGCGGCCCTGCTGAAAAAAGTTCCAGGGCGCATTCATCTCGTGCTGGCCGTCAATAAAATGGATCTGGTCGCGGCCGGAGATCTGAAAACGCGTCTCGAAGCGTATCGGGCGCTGGTCAGGGTCGGTGCGCAGGTCATCTCCATCTCCGCCCTGCATTCTGAACATATCAATGACCTGGTCGCATTGCTGATCTCTTTATTGCCGGTCCGCCCGCCGGAATACGAGGCAGAGCAGATCACGGACCTGTACGAGCGCGAGATCGCCGCCGATCTGATCCGCGAAGCCGCACTGCTGAAACTGCGCGACGAAGTGCCGCATGGCATCGCCGTCCGCGTGGATGATTTCAAGGAGCGCGAGAACGGCATGACGTACATCGCCGCGACGCTGTTCGTGGAGCGGGAGTCGCAAAAGGGCATTGTGATCGGCGAGGGCGGCAAAATGATGAAGCAGATCGGCACCGCCGCGCGCAGGCAGATCGAGGACATGGGCGGGCATAAGGTGTTTTTGGAGCTGCGCGTGAAAGTGGAAAAAGACTGGCGCAATAACGAGAATGTGTTGAAGCGCCTGGGGTATAAAATAAAGAAATAGCGCAGGAACGATGACGGCCACGCTGCTTATCCTGGTTCTGGGTTCCGCCCTCCTCGATTGGATGGCAACGGCCAAACAGTGGGTCAGGGTGGAGATGTTCGCCAAACCGGCGGTCATGATCTTCCTGTTCGCCTGGCTTTATGCAGGGACGAGAATTCAGGGCGCTTTGCTCTGGTTCGGCCTGGGCCTCCTCTTTTCATTGATCGGAGACCTGCTGCTGCTTTCGCCCGATCGTTTGTTCCTGCCGGGGCTGATCGCGTTCCTGCTGGCTCAGGTTGCCTATATCATAGGATTCAGCAGCCAGGCCGCCCCTGCCAATGCCTGGGATCTGGTCTTCGGCTTTACGATCCTGCTGAGCGCGATCCGGATCCTGCAAAGGTTGATCCCTGCCTTGAGATCCAGGGGGCTGAACCGCCTGGTCCTGCCGGTGGGGATTTATGCTTTGATCATCAGCACCATGCTGTTCTTTGCCGTGCGGACGCTCGCAGCCCCCGCCTGGCAGACGAACGCCACCGTCCTGGCCAGCGTGGGCGCGTTGCTGTTCTATATTTCCGATCTGATCCTGGCATGGAATCGATTCGTATCGCCGATTCCGAACGGCCGTCTATTGAACATCTGCGCCTATCATCTGGGGCAGACTGCCCTGATTATCGGCGTTGCAATGCACTTTGGCTGAGGAAGGTTTGCGTTCTAGGCCCACGCGGCCGATCGAAAACGTAACGGGCGACCATTGTGATGATGGTCGCCCGTTCGCGTTCTGTTCAGCGGGTTTTGCCTTATTCTTTCACTTCGCCGTCAATCACATCGCCCTCGCTTGACGAGGCCGATGGTCCGCCCGGCTGGGCCTGGCCCTGGGCCTGGCCCTGAGCCTGGCCCTGAGCGTAGAGCTGCTGGCTGAGCGCGTGGAAGGCGTTCTGTGCGTCGTCGGTGGCTTTCTTGATGCGATTGAGGTCGTCGCTTTGTGCAGCCTGCCTGAGATCGTTGATCTTTCCTTCGATGGTGGAGCGTTCGTTCGAGGGGACCTTTTCGCCCAGCTCCCGCAGGGTCTTTTCCAACTGATAGGCCAGATTATCGGCATTGTTCTTCGCTTCGATCAGCTCGCGGCGCTTCTTGTCTTCGGCTTCATGCTGCCGGCCTTCCTGCACCATCCGTTCGATATCGGATTTGTTCAGGTTGGTCGAAGCCGTAATGGTCACCTTCTGCTCTTTGCCGGTGGCCTTGTCTTTGGCGGTCACGTGCAGGATGCCGTTCGCGTCAATATCGAAGGTCACTTCCACCTGCGGGATGCCGCGCGGCGCGGGCGGAATGCCATCGAGTCGGAATCGTCCGAGCGACATATTATCGCCAGCCATCGGGCGTTCGCCCTGCAGGACGTGTATGTCGACTGCCGTCTGATTGTCCGCCGCCGTCGAATAGGACTCGGTCTTGCGGATCGGGATCGTCGTGTTCCGTTCGATCATCTTGGTCATCACGCCGCCCAGCGTCTCAACGCCGAGCGATAGCGGGGTCACATCGAGCAGCAGAATATCCTTGACTTCGCCGCCGAGCACGCCGCCCTGGATCGCCGCGCCGACTGCCACCACCTCATCCGGGTTGACGCCCTTGTTCGGCTCTTTGCCGTTCGTCAGCGTGCGCACCAAATCCTGCGCCATCGGCATGCGGCTCGAACCACCGACCAAAACCACCTCGTTCAGGTCGGATGGCTTCAAGCCGGCGTCGTTCAAGGCGCTCTCAAATGGCTTGCGGCAGCGGTTGATCAAATCCTCGGTCATCTGCTCAAACTTGGCGCGGCTCAACTTCAATTGCATGTGCTTCGGTCCGGATGCGTCCGCCGTGATGTATGGCAGGTTGATCTCGGTCTCCATCACGGACGACAACTCGATCTTGGCCTTCTCCGCCGCTTCGCGCAGCCGCTGCAGGGCCTGGCGGTCAGTGCGAATATCAATGCCCTGCCCGCGCTTGAATTCATCCGCCGCCCAATTCACGATCCGCTGATCCCAGTCGTCGCCGCCGAGGTGCGTATCGCCGTTCGTGGCTTTCACTTCAATCACGCCCTCGCCCACCTCCAGCACCGACACGTCGAAGGTTCCACCGCCGAGGTCGAAAACGAGGATCGTCTCGTTCTTCTTCTTATCGAGTCCATATGCCAGCGCAGAGGCGGTCGGTTCATTGATGATGCGCTGAACCTCGAGCCCGGCGATCCTGCCCGCGTCCTTGGTGGCCTGACGCTGGCTGTCGTTAAAATAGGCGGGGACGGTGATGACCGCTTGCGTCACCGCTTCGCCGAGATACGCTTCCGCATCGGATTTCAGCTTCGCCAAAATCATGGCGCTGATCTCCTGCGGGCTGTATTCGCGTCCGGTGACCGGGATCTTGACCTTCACATCATCCGCCGGGCCCTGGATCACTTCATACGAAACCATTTTGCGCTCGACTTCGGTCTCTTCGTAGTGACGGCCCATGAAGCGTTTGATGGAATAAACGGTGTTCTCTGAATTCACGACAGCCTGCCGCTTGGCGGTCTGGCCGACCAGGCGTTCGCCGTTCTTATTGAACGCCACCACGGACGGACAGAGCCGCCCGCCCTCTGCGGTGGAGATCACGGTCGGCGAACCGCCTTCCATCACGGAGACAACGCTGTTGGTTGTTCCCAAGTCAATCCCTATGATCTTTCCCATGGCACACACTCCTTGTTGCATTCGTCGCGGCGAGCGCATCCTTCCAGAGGCAATCTGTCCAAGAGCAAGATTGCCGCGCCACTGCCTGTGGTCGCAGGGCAGCGCGGCCCGCAGCGACATGAGGTAATTTTGGCATAGGATACTCCAGGGATGCAAGAAAAACGTTAACGCTGTATAGAAGATTTGTCAGCCCGCGTCCGGCCTCCCCCGGCGGTGAGTCGGATTTTGAACCCGGGCCCCAGCGCCTCACGGCCGCAATCGGGAGCCTCCCCGCTCGAGGGCCCCCGCAGGCAGCGGGCCGGAGCGGCCCGTGCTACGGCTCACTCACCCGTGCCCAATCGAACGCGGCGACGAAAGGCACCTCCGCAAAAGAAGAGGCCGTCAGACCGATATTGCCCTCCTTCAATCCAACCTTGTTATCCTCGTAGACCTGCATGCGCACGTTATTGATGTATGGCGTCAGGCTGTCTCCCTGGCATACCAACCCGATCTGATTGGCCCCGGTTTTGATCTTTTCGGAATGGACTCGGTGAAGCGGCGTATAGCGCGCAATCCCCGGCGACAGCCATTGACCGTACATCAACATGTAGGTCTGGTCCGCGTAGATGTTGAATTCATACCAGCCGTTGACCCGGCTGTAACGACAAACAATGCCCACCGTGCCATCATTTCCGGCGCGGACCTCCGCCTGGGCGTCCACGCGCACATCCTGATAATTCTGCGCGGTATAAATGGAGTCGGCCCAGGTGTTGAGCTGGGCCAAGTTGAAGACCAACGCTCCGCCCTGAACCTGAACATCGGGTGCCGGGTTGTTTGTTCCAAAAGTGGACCAGTAGGGAGATGCTGAATCAAATTCTTCGGTGAAATCGCGCTCGGCCGGGGGCAGGGTCGCCGTGGGCTCGGGGGTGGCGGTCGGTTCCGGCGAAGGCGTGACCGTCCGGGTCGGAGGCAGAGGCGTGCTCTCCGGTTTCGGCTGGCAGGCGAACAAAAAGAGGCAGGCGATCCATGACAAAAGGAGCGGGCGTTTGAAGGTCATTTCCCGATTCTACTCAGGAGTGGATGGAGTTGCCAGATGAGCCAGGCTGCAATTGAAATCCAGATCAGGATGACGATAACCATTCCGAGGATGCCGCGCCGCGGCGCGGCGGGCTGCGTTCATCACCTGCACCGGGATCAATTTCACCGCCAACGCGATTCCGGCCGGGACAATGATCATATCATCGAGCTGCCCCACCCCGGGAATGAAATCCGGGATCAGGTCGATCGGGCTTAAAGCATATGCAAGGACAAATGCGATCAGCGCCTTTGCATACCAGGGTGTGGCCGCATCACGCAGGGCGAGGCAAAGCGCCTCGGTTTCGCGTTTCATCGATTGCGCCTGGAGTTTCAGTTTTTGTAATTTGAGATTCATTTTCGACCTCGGGGCGCGTACGGCGATCGTACGGGTCAGAGGGCCAGACTGTTTAGCGCCCGTCCGAATGCTTCCACCATCTTCTCCAAATTGATCTCCTCGGAAACGATGCGATAGGACTCTGCACCCATCGTCCGCAGGCGCGCCGCATCGGATAAAGCGGCGCGCAGCGTGCGCAGGAGCGCATCATAATCCTCCGGCGGGATCTGCCAGCCGTTCGATTGGCGGACGAGGTCGTCCTGCGTGCCATCGCCCCTTGCGACGATGATGGGCAGGCCATAACTCATCGCTTCCTGCACGGCCAGCCCGCCGGTCCCGGGCAGAACAAAGAGGTCGGCTTCTGTAAAATAGGGCTTCAACTCCGCTCCGTGCCTGGCGCCGACAAACTCCGCAGACGGATAAACCCGTTTTGCCAGCCCTTCCAAATGCCGGCGTTCGGGTCCATCGCCGACGATGATCAGCCGCGGCTTCAATTCTATTTCAGAACAGGCACGCAATAGATCGTTCACTCGTTTTCGCGCCTGCAATCGTCCGACGAAAAGAATGACGGCTCCGTCCTTGAAGGCTGGCGGGCGCCTGGGCAAAGGGGAGGTGGGCCGAGGCGAAACAGAATTGCATGCTGTGAAGATCCTGGTGCGCGGGAAGCCAAGCGCACCATATTCGTCCGCGCCGCGCCGGCTGTAGGCGATGAGCGCGTCGAATTGATTTAGAAATTGGACGCGCCTGGTTTGACGGAGGCCGCGGAGCGGCCCCGCAAGAGGCGGCGCCCCCGATCCCCAACCGATGACTTTGCGTCCGCGGGCATGCATCCAGCGCACCGCGGCGGGTGTTGCCAGATAACGCGGGTTGGCTTCAACGATCAGGGCGTCCGGGTTCGAATTCTCAAGCCATCGAATCAATCCGCCCTGATAACATAGATAGAACGGCCCGCGGAAGATGTGAATGTTGTTTGCCGCAACCGCATCCGCGATCTGCAATCTGCCGTTTATGATCCCTTCCCCGGCTCTCGGCAATCCGGCAAACAGACTCAGTCCGCCCTCGCAAGCCGCGGCCAGCATCTCAAAAAATGACACGCGGTAGGAGGGAAGCACGCGTTGTTGCAGTGCGAGGCGGCCGGAAAACAAGAAACCCTTGATCAAGGACAAGCTCGCCCGGACGGAAGCCGGGTATAAATAATGGCGACCGGGTCGCTGTAGACTTCGCACCACCCCGCTTCCTTGGCGAGCGCCTGCACCAGGAATGGCTCGCCGTCAACGGATATCATCAGGAGATTGATGTGGCTTCGATCAAGAATATCCTGCCACCCCGGTTGAGCATAAGCAACTCCAATATAACGGCTGAATTCTTCGGGTGTATACACCATCCCAAAACGTGTATCGATCCAGACCGCGCGCGAGGGCAGGGCAAAGATCAAATAGCTGGAAAAGACCAGATCGCTCCACATGGGACCCGGCAACTCGGGGTGTTGTGAAAGCCAAACGGTCGCCGCAACCGGAGTATCGGTGCTGATCGGAGGCGAGGCGTGGATCTCCATCCTCGATCGCAGGCTCGGCAGGGCCACAAAGGGGATGATCAGGATCGCCCCGGCCAGGATATAGTTGCCGATGGGATTGCCTTGGGTATGTGGACGATTCAGCCAGAGAACATCCCAGTCGGAAATCAAATAGGCGCTGAAACCCGCCAGCATGAAGATCCCCCAAATGACATAGCGGATGCCGGAGAAGGCCATCCAAAGCGTCCCCAACAGCCAGACCCATTCCAGGGTCGAGAGCCGCTTCTTGGAAAATGAGGCAAGCGGAACAATAAGCAGCACCCACATAAAAAAGATGTTCATCTGCCAGCCGGAGTTGGAAGGCGGGAGAAACTCACTGCTGACATCCCAGGATTGATTCGCAGCATAGGAACGGATCAGGGATAGCCAGAGATTTATATCAAAGGGTGTGATCAACGTGGCAAGAAAGCTGGCAATGGAGACCAGGATCAATTCCTTTCGATCTCCGTGCCCGAAAATCAAGGCGGCCCCCTCCAAAATAAACAGAATCAAAAAAGACTCGTGCAGGTTGGCCCACAACCATGCAATGAGAGGCAGGGTCCACAGCAGCCAGTGGGAGGTGCGTCTCCGTCTGTCCGCCGATCTCCGCTCCATTTCCTCTGCCTTGCTATCACTTTCCCATCTCCATAAAACGAAGAGGCTCAGAGAAAACAAGGGATAAGCGAACAACTGCGGACGAAACGCCCAATTATTGCTGCTGGCCAAACCCGCCACGATGACCAAAATGGAAGCCATCCGGGCGCCCGCCCGCATTTCACGCATCCAGACCCATAAGAAGCCGTATGCCACGCCGATACAGATCGAGCGCAGGAGAAACGTCAGGTTCAGGCCGCCATCGTTGTAGACCAGCCAGAAGATCACCGCCGAGAGCCAGGGCTGATTGAGAACCGATGTGCCGCTCTGAGTGAAACTGTAGGTGTCAACGGTGGGGACCTGCCCCTGCTGAAGAACATCGTGGCCGAGGCGGAGATACCACCAGTAATCATGCGGACTCAAGGGCAGAAGCAGGGCGATCAACAGCAGGGGCAGCAGGCCAATGCTCAGCCACAGCAGTTCATAACTGAGATTACGGTGGACCGTCTCGTTCAAGCACTACTCCTTTGCGTCGGGCGCGGATAACGTTCATTATAACAAGACTCGGTGAGCTCTCGGCGCAGGGCTTTCAAAAACGTCTAGTCCGATGCGGGCTGGATTGCCCCCGGGCCGGGCCCCCCGCCCCGGCAGGGGTCATTTGGGCGGAACGTGGGGCGCCGGCCACGCCGGCGATTTATGGACGTGCACAACTTTCCATTGCCCGGCCTGCTGGACCATGACGCGGCTTTCCTGGTGGGCCACCACCTGCACGCCCTCGGCTGATGCTGTGCTGGTCAACAGTGTGTAGCTGGCGATCGCGGTGCCGCCATAACGCTGAATGCAGAGATTGGCAAGGTCAAAGCGGGTCTCGGCCCGTTCTTTAACATCCGAACCGAAAACCGTTCCGTTCCGGGCGTTGGAGGTCATCATAAATTCATGGAACGGCAGACCCTCAATGCGGTTCGGCGTGACCCACCACTCATAAAGCGTGAGGTCCGAGGCCGTCGTCTCGTGATATGCGGAAATGTTATTTTCCTGAATCGACTTCAAATGACGCACAAGAAAATCATAGACTTCCTGATCCATTCATGCCTCCAGCAAGATCTTCAGATAACCGTCCATCATCCGGTCCAGGCCGAGAGCCTTTTCCGCCTGGGCCCGCGCGGCCTGACGAAAGCGCGCTTGATCGTTCAAGATTTCCGCGGCGGCCCTGGCAAGTGCGGCGATATCCGGACGATCCAGTTTCCACACATCGCCGCCGTAGGCGACCAGGCGGCCCGAATCACCGACGATCAGTTCATTCAAGGCCCCGGTGTCGAACCCAACCACGGGCAGTCCGCAGGCCAGTGCTTCGACGACCGAGTTCGGACAGGCCGGGTTGAGGTCCGCGGAGAAAAGCAAATGGGCTGAGCGGTCCAGCTGCGGGATTCTGTCGCGCGGCACCGTTCCCGCCCATTGAACCGCAGGGCCCGGGCGGGATTGAACCAGGGCCTTCTGTTCTTCCGAAATCCTGCCAACCACCACCAGCTCAAGCGGCAGATGATATTGTTCGGCGAGCGTCTCCGTTAGTTGAATGGCATTCTCCAGTCCCATATCATATCCACCCCCGAAGTTCCCTTCGACAATCAACACGCGAAATCTGCCTGGTGGAAGCTCCCCGGCCCCGCCGGGCCGATACACGTTCAGATCCACGCCGTTGTGGACAACAGAAAAGGGAATGTTCGGCCGGCCGTACCAATCGTCCCACCAGCGATGCGAGAACTCGCTTTGATACAAGATGTGAGTTGCGATTCGTGAGCGGATGAATGAGAGGATCAAATTGCCGTATTCGGCCCGCAAAAAATGCCGGAGGCCGGTGTTCTTCCTGCGCTGGACCCAATTGATCCCGTCCAGGCGCTGGACAACGCGCAGGCCGCGTTGTCTCGCCCTCCATAATGGAAGCAGGTTGCGCGTCCCGGCGATGACCAGAACGGACCGGGTGGCCTCCTCCGGATTGTGAGTCACATCCACGCCGCGCCTCCGGAGTCCCGCCTCGAATCTGAGTCGAAAGGATGTCATGCCGCCCATGCCGTCCACAGCAGGGATGATCGCGATGCGAGACATGAAACAAATTATATCGTAAGGCCGCGCTCATTTTCGTGGTATCCTTAGACATCCCATTATGGTTCGGTCATCCGGAACCATACGGAGTTGACGATGTACGTTGCGATCGAAGGGGTAATCGGTGTGGGCAAGACCACACTGGCCCGTTTGTTACAGCCCGCGTTCGAATCCGAAATCCTGCTGGAGATCTTTGAGGAGAATCCGTTTCTCTCCGATTTCTATGCGGACCGCGAACGCTACGCGTTTCAAACACAGATCTTTTTTTTGCTCAGCCGTTATCATCAACAGCGCCGCACGGTTCCCGGACTTTTGGCGGCGGGCAAGTCGCTGATTTCCGATTATACTTTTGCCAAGGACTCGCTGTTCGCCCGCATCAACCTCAAAGGCGATGAACTCGACATGTACGACAAGGTCCATGAAGCGCTCGGAGAAAAAATCCCGAAGCCGGACCTCATTGTTTATCTGCGCGCTGACACGGATGTCCTGATGCAGCGCATCGCCTCGCGCGATCGTTCGTATGAACGCAACATGGAACGCGATTATATTGACCAGCTCAACCGCACCTATGAGGTTTTTTTCAGCCAACCGCATGACAGTACGCCCGTGCTCAAGATCAACACCGATCCGTTGAACATTGTGCAAAACCCCGACCACCTGAAATCGATCGAGAGCCGCATCCGCCAGACTCTCAAGCTGAGTCCGTTTCAACCGGGCCTGCCCCTGACCGAGAAATCATCCAGCTAGCCGCACGAGGAACCATGCGCGTCACACGTGAATCACTCATCCGCATCGCAAAAGAGAACGCCCAGGAGCGGGCCTTCAATGAAGGGAACATCATCGCCGCCTATCTGACCGGTTCGCTGGTTTCGGAGTCGGATCCGATCTTCGGCGGTGCGGCGGACATCGATCTTGTCTTTGTTCACAACCAACGCCCCGGCCTCCTGCGTGAGATCGTCAAGCTCACCCCGGATTTCCATCTCGACATCCTGCACCGCTCGAAGGATGACTTCAAATCCCCGCGCGAACTGCGGGTGGATCCAATGCTTGGGCATGAGATGTACGATCCTCTGCTGTTATATCAGCGTGAGAAATTCTTTGAATTCGTGCAGGCCGGGCTGCGAGCCGGCTTTGAATTTCATGCGCCGGCGCTGGTTTTGGCCCGGTGCCGCAAACTGCTGGCAGAGGCGCGCAAGGATTGGATCGATCTGAGCGACATCCGTGCAGACAAAGCGGGGCCCCTCCAGCTCAGGCAGTTCTTGCGGTCAGTCAATCACGCCGCAAATGCAATTGCAGAATTGAACGGCGGTCCGCTCGCGGAACGGCGCTTGCTGCTTGAATTTCCCGGGCGGGCCCAGGCCGCAGAGCGCCCCGACTTTACAGCGACTCTGTTCAATATCCTGGGCGCCAGCGAGGTGGATCCAATGCTGGTTTCCACCTGGCTCCCCAGCTGGGAAACCGCATTCCTGGCCGCCGCCCAGAACGCCAAAGCGGATCAGCGCGTTCATCCCGCAAGGCTTAATTACTACAAAAAGGCGGTGGAGGCCCTGCTGGCAGGCGAATCTCCCTTGGCGTCCCTTTGGCCGCTGATCCACACCTGGACCCTGGCGGCCAGTGCATCAGCAGGCGAGCACGTCGGGCCCTGGAGGGCCGCCTGTGAGCAGCTGGGCTTATTGGGGAGCGGTTTTGAACAGCGTACCTCGGATTTGGACCATTATTTGGACGAAATTGAGATTCGGTTCGACGAAATTGCCGCCGCCAACGGTTTGGAGACCTCCTCGGGGGCGTAGCCGCCATATCTAGGCTGGACAACTTGTCCCGGAGAAATCCAAATTGTGGATAAGAGGGGGTAAACTGTGGATAATCAGCACCGGCTGTGGAGAGTAAATCGGTTTTGGTCGAAAATGGCGTAAAACTGCGCGAAAACCTACCCCCATATCTGGGCAGCCTCTTTCGTGTTAGCCAAAATATGGACGCTGCCGGGCGAAGAAAAATCCTGCAAGGAACTACCCTTCGATTATCCACAAGGGACAAAGCTCAGCAGAGCGGTGAAGGCACAACATGTGGTTTGGAAAAACAGCAGAGGGCCAGCCCATGGCGTACGTTCAGGTTATCCACACTTTCAACAGGGCCTACTACGGTTACGACATCCATATCCTGTTTGATTACCGCTTGAATCTAAATCTTAAATCCAGTACAATCTTTTTATAAGAAGCCCCTCTTTCACCCGTGGGAGGCACACATGGATATTATCAAGGTCTCTGCCAACTCGCGTACATCCGCTGTAGCCGGGGCAATCGCAGGGGTTATCCGCGAACACAAACATGCTGAGGTGCAGGCTATCGGGGCCAGTGCGGTGAACCAGGCCGTCAAGGCGCTCGTGCTGGCGACCGGCTACCTGAAAAATGACGGCATCGCTGTGGTTTGCGTACCTGAGTTCGTGGATGTTGAGATCGAAGATAAAGTGCGGACCGCAATCAAACTGGTGGTCGACCCGCGTTAGCACCTCCAAGTCCCGGGCGGACGGGTCCGTTCGCTGGGCCGATCTCAGATGGAGGGGGACCAGGCCGCACTGCGGGGGATTTCTCTGCTAAAATCAAATTGATGCGTCGCTGGAAGCTTGTGGTTCGGACACTTTTCGGCCTCCTCCTGCTGGCAGGATTGATCGAGGCTATTTTTGTTTCGTCCAGCGCATCTGTGCGAGCCGCATCGACCCCGCACAGCCCGACTTCCACGAAGGCACCCAAACCCAGCAAGACGCCCAAGCCCACGCCCACGCCCACCCTGACCCCCACCCTGAAGCCCACGGCGACCCCCAGCCCGACTCCCAACGTCACTCCCTGCCCTGCCAACACAACGTATAACACGCACAGCCTGGTCATCAACGAGGTTGGCTGGGCCGGTACCGAGGCCTCCCCGGCGGATCAATGGATTGAACTATATAATCCTGGCAGCTGTCAAATCGACCTGGGCGGCTGGGAACTGGATGGGGTAAATTATTACTACACGGAAGGCGTGTTCACGATTCCATTGACTGGCATCATCCCCGGCGGCGCATATTTTCTGCTTCTTGCAAATGATGGTGTCTTTGAAAATATCGGTTCTGTCTCTCCTTATTATGAGGTGGATCCCGACCCAACAAACAACCCATTGAACCTCTCAAACTACTATCAGTCGCTTGAATTGTTCAGCCCATCGGGAATTATTGATACAGCCAATATTGCGACTAATGAAAACTGGCCGGCGGGCAATACGACCAATTATGCAAGTATGGAGCGGTATTATCCGCCGGGCGGGACGATCCCTGCGGACGGGGCAGCGGCCTGGGTCACTTTTGCCGGGCCGACTACCGATACGGCTCTCGATCGTAAGGGGAAACATGTGTATGGCACACCCGGGATGGCGAACTGGGCTTCCACGGTAACCGAGACGCCATCGCCGTTCCCGACGGCCACAAAGAAGCCCACCCCCTCTCCGGCGCCGACGCCGGTGCCGGCCGTGGTGATCAATGAAATCCTGCCGCGCCCCGGCTCCGATTGGAACGGCGATGGCGCCGTTAATAATGCCGATGAATTCATCGAGGTTGAAAACCTTGGACCGGGTGTCGCGACCCTGACCCATTGGACGTTGAAAGTCGTACCCAACAACGGCGCAGGCAGCTACATCCTGCCAAGCCTTAAATTGAATCCCAATGGGCGGGCGTTCTTTTTTGGCTCCACCACTCATCTGCTGCTTGAAGACAGCGGCGATACGGTGAGTCTCATTGATACCCACGGCGTGATCGAGGATGCATTTACTTATCCCGCGGTGATTCAACCGGACGATTCATGGTGCCGCATCCGCGATGGGATCGGCTTTTGGCGCGATGGATGTTTCCCCACCCCCGGGTTTGAGAATGCGCTGAGCGGGATCTTGCCAACGCCTCCGCCGCCTGGCCCCGGCGGCGCAGCGGCCTGTCTGCTTCCCGACGTTGCGCCGGATGCCTTCCGGCTTGCAGAATGCAGCGGCCCGGGCGGGGATATTTGGAATCAACAATATTGGAACGATCTGGCCGGTCAAGAGGAATATGCAGTGCCGGATCCAAACAGCAAGGGGCAAACCTATATTCAATAAATCAAGGAAGGAGCCGCAATTTGTCGGCTCCTTCCTTGATGGATATGCCGTTCTCTTTCCCGCAGGTCATGGGCGGGCCTGAAATGATTTTCAATCCCCGGCCGCGCGTGCCACTTCTTCCGCATCAAAGACCACTTCATCTTTTCCGATCAACTTCTCATTCACCTTTGAGATGATAAGATCCAAATGCCCGGAATAGGCAACATAATCCAGATCATCGGCAGGGACGGCCAGCACCGGGCAAAGCACGAAATTGGATATCCACTCTTCGTAGAGATCATTCAGGCTTTGTAGATACTCCGGCGTGATGGTGCGCTCATAATCCCGGCCGCGGCGTGCAATGCGATCCAGCAGGGTGTCAACGGACGCCCGCAGGTAAATGACCAGATCGGGCGGAGGCAAAACCTGAATGATCGTCTCGTAAAGCTCGCGGTACGTTTCGTAGTCGCGCTCCTTGATATGTCCCTGCAGGTACAGATTTTGCGCAAAGATCTCGGCATCTTCATAGACGCTCCGGTCCTGGACGACGGAGGTCGGATGCTGTGCGAGTTGATGATGCGAACGCAGCCGGCGGGTCAGAAAGAACACCTGCGAATGGAAGGACCAGGAGGCCATATCCGCGTAAAAGTCCACCAGGTACGGGTTGTCTCCCACAGGCTCATAGAAGGGCTCCCATTTGAACTGCTTGCATAACAGGGTTACCAGAGTGGACTTGCCTACTCCGATGTTGCCGGCAACTGCAATAAATTTCTTCATCATCTCTCCCGGAAGGTTAGAGCGGAAACCGTGTCTTGCAGATCATTGTGTCTTTAACTGGGCATCAATGATCTGCTCAAAGTAGGCGAGCGGCTCAGCGCCAACTATGCGATACCCATTGATAAAGAAGGTCGGTGTTCCGCCGATGGCCGCCTCGCCGTTGCTGTCTGCAGGAAGGTTGTCGGCATAATCAATATCGCTCTGAACCGCCTGCTTGTATTTTTCCGTTGTGAGGCAGGTGCTGAATGCCGTTGTATCCAGGCTGAGACCGCTGGCCAGATTAACATAAAAAGAGTCGTCCACCACGGTGCCGGCCTGATTGTTGAGCTGGTCGTTGTTGGCGAAGAGCGCGTCGTGATATGGCCAGTACGCATTCTGATCACCGGCGCACATGGCGGCCTCCGCCGCCTTAAATGCGTTTTGATGAAACGGCAGCGGATAGTTGCGATACACGAGCCGGATCTTGCCCGGATAGGCCGCCATCAGGGGTCTATAGGTGGTGTCATGCCACTGCGTGCAGTAAGGGCATTGATAATCGCTGAATTCCACGATCACAATCGGCGCATCCGTTGGACCAATGCTTGGGAAACCGGCAGTTGTAATATCATATTTTAATGGGACCGGCGTTGCCGTTGGAGCTTGAGCAACCGCCGGCGGAACCGCCTGACTCGTCTGGTCCGAATTGCGTCCCCATGCCATGAATCCGACCAGCAGGCCCGCCGCGAAGGCCATCACAACCATGAACGAGTAAAAATGGCCGCGCTTGAAGGTTACCGTGTCCGCCTGGTCCTCTTGCTCCACCATCGATTCAAACGGCGGAAGAGTCGTTCTAGGGGTTTTGGATTTGGTAGGCATAGGCGGATTATATCACCTGGAACCGAAGTGGAATTAGTACGTATATCCTATATGACCATCGGAGGTAAAATGTCTGCCATGCACAAACAACATGTTCCCTGGTTTCTGTGGCCGTTGGCGATGCTCTGGCGTCTG
>Ga0335081_10004772_pt1 | contig 21421 bp, 20 predicted proteins | sample Lox_Sample_35_FD_206713 | JGI IMG/M metagenome (GOLD analysis project Ga0335081, IMG submission 206713) | Soil microbial communities from Loxahatchee National Wildlife Refuge, Florida, United States - Lox_Sample_3.5 | ecosystem: Environmental > Terrestrial > Soil > Wetlands | place: USA... | reverse complement strand
ACCGAACGGACCAGAATGCTGGCCACGGCAGCGGCGACGCCGAGCTTGATCAGCAGGTTAATGAGGATGAGGCGCTGTTCCATGGGGGCTGAGGAAAATGTAGCACGCGGCGGGCAATTCTTCGCGGCCTTTGCGGCCTTCTTTGCGCTCTCTGCGGCTAAAACCTCTGATTCGCAAGACGCGCCGCGATCCGGTTGAGTTCCTCCTCGATTCCAGCCACTTGCGCCGGGCCACCCTGGGCCATATCTTTGCTGCCCCCGCCGCGCCCGCCCAGCTTGGCAAGCGCTTCTTTCATGAGCGCTCCCATGTCGAAGGGCTGTCCTGGAGATTGCGCAAACACCAGCGTCGGAGAGTTAGAGCGAACCCCCAGCAAAGCAATCACGCTTGCACTCTGGCGCGTCAGCTTTTGCGCCAGAAGCTTGATGAATCCCAGATCGCGATCCGAAAACACTCGGACAACGACCTGGCGACCGCTGCTCTCCGCCGTCTCCGCCAGCATCTGGCTGGCATAGAGATCTGCGAATTCAGCCAGCGCATGCTCAGCCGATTTCTTCAGCAGCCGCGACTCTTCCTGCGCTTTACGAATCTGCTCCGGCACGTCCCAGACTTGGGTGGAAAGCAGGCCCGCAGACTCAGCCAGGGCCGTGTAATCCCGGCGCGCCGTGCTCACCGCGCGTTGGCCGCACACAAACTCCACTCGCCAGCCCTGCCGCACTTTTTCGATTTTCCTTAGCAAGATGCAACCAATTTGCCCCGTGGCTGTGACATGGGTGCCCCCGCAAGCCGTCAGATCGAAATCATGGATATCAATGAGACGCAACTGGTCTCGTTCCACCGGCGGCAGCTTGCGCAGGCGTAATTTCTGGGCCTCCTCGCCGGCGACGAAGCGAATGCTGACGCTGCGGTTCTCAGTCACTACCCCATTCGCCAGCATCTCCGCAGCTTCAGCCTGCTTCGCCGTCAGGCCCTTGGTGTCCAGGTCGATGGAGCAGGACTCCGCTCCCATGTGGAATGAAACCGTCGGCATATTGAACGACCGCACAAAGGCCGCCGAGAGAACGTGCTGGCCGGTGTGCTGCTGCATGTGATCATGCCGCCGCTCCACGTCGATCAGCCCGTGAATCCGGCTGCCGGGTTGGACTTGCGCTGGACTCTCCAGGAAATGAAGAATGGTTCCGTCTTCTTGCTCGGTCACTTCGGCGACCCGCAGCTTTTCCGCTCCTGCGGGCACGATCCATCCTGTGTCGAACACCTGCCCGCCGCTGGTGGGATAGAACGCGGTGCGGTTCAGAATGATGGCTGGACGCGAGTCTACAGTCGTTATGTCGATCACGTCCGCGTCGAACTCATACAGAAAAGAATCGTGATAGTAAAGGTGTTCGGTCATGTCCGGATGCTGCGCGCTGATGGCTGAGCGCTTCTCAATACGGCCCAATAATCCCGCCAATTTGCCGGGCGGCGGGTCGCGGCTGCTGCGCCCTCTTCTGCCCTTCAATTACATCCAGATATTTCAGCCCCGAGCCGGTGTTGAACAGCACCACGGTATCGTCTGCGCCAAAGAACCCGCTGCTCCGCAGCTTGCGGTACGCTGCCAGCGCAGCCGCCCCTTCTGGACACGCAAAAATCCCTTCCACCCGCGCCCAATGGTGCAGCGCGTCCATGATTTCGTCATCACTGACCGCTAGCGCCAGCCCTTCGCTCTTCTTCAGTATGTCGAGAATCAGGTAATCGCCGTATGCCTTGGGAACCCGCAAACCTGCGGCTAGCGTGGATGCATTGGGCCAGAACTCGGCTCCGGGCTTGCCATCGTCCCACGCCTTCGGGATCGGAGCGCATCCCGATGCCTGCACCGCAATCATCTGCGGCCGCTCCTTGCCAATCCATCCCAACTGTTCCATCTCCTCAAACGCCTTCCACATTCCGATCAGGCCAACTCCGCCGCCCGTGGGATAGATGATTCCTTGCGGCACCCGCCAACCCAGTTGTTCCGCGACTTCGTAGCCCATGGTTTTCTTGCCCTCGACGCGGAACGGTTCTTTCAGCGTGGAAACGTCGAACCAGCCTTCTTTTTCTTTCTTTTCCGCAACCATGCGGGCACAATCGCTGATCAAGCCATCGACGTAAGTGACGTGCGCACCATAGCTCTCGCACTCAACGCGATTGGCCAGCGGCACGTCTTTGGGCATGAAGAGATGAGCCTCGATCCCTGCCGCCGCCGCATAAGCCGCCAGCGCGCTGGCGGCGTTACCCGCGGAAGGCGCAGCCAGTTTCTTCAGACCGTAGGCCTTCGCCATGGTCACCGCAGCTGACATCCCGCGGGCCTTGAACGATCCCGTGGGATTCATACCCTCGTCTTTTATATAGATCGCGGGAAACTCACGGCTAGGCAGCATGGGCGTAAACCCTTCACCCAGCGAAACCGGCTCGGCTTCGGGCAATACTTCCGCGTAGCGCCACATGTTGGGAGTACGCCCCGCCAGGGAAGCCGCCGGAAAATTCTTCTTCAATGCTCCCAGGTCGTAGCGGACGTAAAGAACTCCGCCGTCCTTGGGACACACGGTCTGCGGCTGATCCGCGCTGAAGTGCTCACCACATTTCGTGCACTCAAGATAGGCGATGCGGGCCACGAAGCGAGTTTACCATCCGGAGCGGAGGGCCAGCGTGGGATGGCGTCCTGCTCGCATGAGCTTGCCAACGACTTGCTTCCCGGCCGCGTTCGGTCTCATGCGCGTGCTGCAAACGATTGTTCTGCGGCAGATAAAATGCGTTTAAAATTGAAGTCGGATGCTTGCCCAGCGCCCTACCAAGCTTCGTTCGCAACGCGATATCAACCTGTGGCGGATCCCTCTCCAGCTCTCGCTCGCCGCAGTCGCGCTGTTCGGGGTGACCCTCATTCCGGACGTCCTGGACAAGTACGGCATCATTCACATCCCGTCGTGGTTGACGATGGGCAGTATCGATGACGCGCGTGCGATCCTGTCAGCCATGATGGGCGCGGTCGCGACCGTGCTCGCATTGATTTTTTCGGTCGCGCTGCTTGTGCTGTCGATGGTTTCGACGCTGTTTGGCCCGCGCCTGCTCTACCGGTTCCTACAGGACTGGGTCACCCAAGTCACGATCGGCCTGTTCATGGCCACCTTCGTATACATCTGCCTCGTTTTCCTCGTTACCCATCAGGATCCGCAGTCGGTGTTCATCCCGCAGATCTCGTTGATCATGAGCTGGGCGCTCGTCGTGCTCAGCTTCGCGTTCCTCGTCTACTACAGCCATCGGGTGGCGAAATCGATCCAGAACCCCGACATGATTGGCGCCATCGTCGACGATTTGTACGTCGCGGCCGGCGGCGCGCACCTGTCCGGCCGTGGCGAGGGTACTGGAGCGGCCCCCGACGACGACGCAATTCTGCGCCAGGCTGAGACCGGTGCGATCGTGTCGTGCCCGAAGAGCGGATACTTGCAGCACGTCGATCACGGCGCGCTGGTCGCGGCCGCGCGCGGGGCAGACGCGCTGATCGTGCTGAGGTTCCGCCCCGGCCAGTTCGTGCTGCGCGGCGAGCCACTCGCAGCAATCCTCCCAGCGGGCAACATCGGAGTGCTCGAGGCCGCGATTGATCGTGGAGTTCATATCGGCCGTCACCGCACGCTTACGCAAGACAGCGAGTTCGGTATCGCGCAGGTCGTTGAGATCGCAATCCGCGCGCTCTCGCCCGCAGTTAACGACACGTTCACCGGCGTGGCGTGCGTCGACTGGCTCGCCGATGCGCTACTCACCCTGGCCGAGCGGCCTCCCCTCGAAGGCAACTGGTACGACACTGGCAGCCGGCTCCGCGTATGGATGCCGCCGGTACGTCTCGACCGGCTCACCAAGTTCGCATTCGATCAGATCCGTCAGGCCTCCGCGACGACGCCCGCCGTGCTCATCCGCCAGCTCGACGCCATCCGCCGCCTGGCGCCACGGCTTCCGGACTCCTGCCATCAAGTGCTGTCGGAGCAAGCGGACGCGATCCTGGAAACCGCCAGCGCGCTGGTCGCGCTTGATCGCCGCGACCTCGATGCGGCGTCGCATCGGGCACACACCGCGCTCGAAGCGCTGCCAGGCCCGAAAGCGACCGCATAGCCGCGCAGCAATCCGACGACCTCGCAACGACAGCCGACTCGGAAGCTATGTTTTCTTAGTGATCGACCTTCCCAACGGATCGACAAACAGCCCGTGATAAATCAAGTGGGTTGCGGTATCGATCCATTCATGCAACTCTCCTCTCGGCATGCGTATGGCCTGCGCCAGCAGGCTCCAGAAGAAGCCATCCATCACCCGGGCGAGCGCGGGAACATCGACCCCGGAGCGCGCGCCGGGCAACTTTTGCAGGAGCGTAAACAAGGTGGCAACACGATGGGTCGTCCAGGCACGAATTCTCCGTTGCTTGCGCGCCAGGTCCGGATCAGAAAGCACGGCTTCTTCCCAGGCACGGCAGGCGCCCAAATACTGGAGATCGCGGGCGAAGGCACGCGCCAGCAAATCGCGCAAGACTGTCTGCACATCAGAAGCAACGTCGAGGCGAAGATCGATACCGCTCAGACCATGCAGAAGTTCGTCCATGAGCGCCAGCAGCAGTTGTCGCTTCGAGCGATAGTGCAGATAAAAGCCTCCCACCGCGAGATTCGCGCGCTGCGCGATGTCTTCAATCGAAGTGCGCTCGAACCCTTTCTCGCCAAACAGCGCCAACGCCGCCGTCTTCAGCTGCACCCGCTTTTCCAGACTACGCTTCTGCTGCGGTTCGGGAGGGAGATCTTCGCCCGCGAGCAAGTCGGGTCGCTTGATCACGAGTGCTTTCCAGGGCGAAAGCTCGCTCCCAGCATGGCGCCGGCACAGCACCACAGCATCCACCCTCCGAAGACGCCGGCCAACTCCGGAGCCATGTTGGGGAACACGATGGGGAAAAATGCGCTGGAGAAAGGATCGAGAAGCAGGGTTGGCAGAGCAATAGAGATGGCCCCAGCCGGCCACTCTTCCGGCGGCAAATGAAAACGGCTGCATAGGCGGCGCACGACCCACGCCATCAGTGGAAAGCTGACCGTGAAGAGGATGACCGTTTCCACAGGGTCCCGCGGGCGCAGCAAGTGTTGTCCAGCCAGCCGCAACGCGACCGTGGCTGCGGCCCAGATTCCGAATCCGTATAGGAGGAGGGGTTTGTAATAATGGAACATGAATTCATGTTCATATAATAGAACGGAGATGTCAAGCCCTTATTGAGTGGCAGATTCCGATTCGTATGTTGCCATCTAAGTTCCGGATACGAGCCGCTCCAGCACCGGCCCCAGAGCCAGCGCGGGAAGATAGCTCAGCGCGGTCACAATGATCAGGCAGGTAGTGAGCAGAAGGCCGAACGAAAGCCCGTCCGTGGGAAGAGTTCCCAATGACGACGGCGTATTTTTCTGCCGGGCGAACAACCCGGCAAAAGCCAGGGCAGGAATCGCCAAGCCAAATCTCCCCGCCATCATGGCCAATGCGGTAGTTAGGTTATAGAAAGTCGTATTCGCGCTAAGCCCCGCAAAGCTTTGCCCGTTGTTAGCAAAGCAGGATGCGTACGCAAACACAATCTCAGTGAAGCCGTGAGGCCCAGAGTTTGTGGTCAAGCCGGAGAGCCCCGCCTGGCTGCTAACCGCAATTGCAGCAAGCGGAAGAACAAACAGTGGAGCGGCCAGGGCGTACAGGAGAATCATTTTGTTTTCGCAGGGCCCGATCTTCTTGCCAAGATATTCGGGCGTGCGACCGACCATCTGACCGGCTAGAAACACAGCTATAGCGGCCACCATCACCATGCCGTAGAGACCGGTACCCAGTCCTCCGAAAACAAGTTCACCCAACAAAAGGTTCACCAGAAGGACCAGCCCGCCAAGCGACGTAAAGCTATCGTGCGCCGAATTGTTCGATCCCGTGGATGTGTTCGATGTCACCACGGCAGTGAGCACCGAACCAGCAATCCCGAAGCGCACTTCCTTCCCTTCCATGTTGCCGCCCGATTGCGACAAGCTGTTTCGCGCGTCAACGCCGCCCATGTGAGAGTTCCCGCGTTGCTCGAAGTGATGGGCAAAGATTAATCCCGCGCCGAAGAGGAAAATCATCACCCAGTAAAGCAGCCAGCCTTGGCGAGGCTTGCCCACCATCCTCCCGAAGGTATTGGTCAACGCTGCCGGCAACAGCACGATCGCCAGCATTTCCAGGAAATTGGTGAGAGGCGTGGGATTCTCATAAGGATGAGCACCGTTGGCGTTGAAAAAGCCGCCCCCGTTTGTCCCGAGATTCTTGATGATCTCAAGTGCCGCTACTGGCCCCTGCGCGATCGCCTGCCGGGAACCTTCGACCGTAGTGGCGACTGCATAGGGGTGGAAGTTCATGGGAACCCCTTGCCAAACGAGAACCAGAGCTCCGATCAACGCTCCCGGCAAGAGAACCCAGAGCAAAGCCCGAGTCAGATCAACCCAGAAGTTCCCCAACGCGTCTGAGAGTTGCCGGGCCAGACCTCGGATAAAAGCCATACCGATCGCCAGACCAGCCGCGCCCGCCAGGAAGTTCTGCGCGCAAAGACCGACCATCTGGCTGAAGTAGCTCATAGTGTTCTCGCCGCCGTACGCCTGCCAGGTGGTGGTGCTTGAGAAACTGATCGCCGTATTGAAAGCCAAGTCGGGAGATAAGGCCGTTGTCTGGTACTCGGGAAAAAGCCAGGGAAGAAAGCTTTGCAATCTCAGGATGGCATACAGCAGGAGAGTTCCAGCCAGACCAAAGAACACGAAACAGATCGTGTACTGGGCGCTGCTCATCTCTACGTCGGGATCAACTGTCGTGACCCGATAGATGAGCCGTTCGAGTGGCAAACACAATCGATCGAGCGCGGTTGGCTCTCTCGCAAAAACCCGCCCCAAGTATCCGCCCAGCGGCTCTACCAGGGCGGTTACGATGCCCACAAACAGGACATATTGCAGCGCACTGTAGATATCCATCGCGCCTTCGCGAATACACGGAAAAAGCTGAAGGTGACTGCGCCCGTCCCCAGCCAGAGCCTGGGTCTATTCGACCTTGGCCTGTTTCTTCAGCGGAAATTGTTGATCGAGCTCCAGGTTGAGTTCCAACACATTCACCCGCGCCTCGCCCAAAAAGCCGAGCTGCCTGCCCTCGGTGTGCTTGAGCACGAGCTGCCGCAGGTCGTCTGCCCTCACTCCGCGTTCCTTCGCGACTCTGTCGACCTGAAACTCCGCTGCCGCGGGAGAAATATGAGGATCGAGCCCGGAACCTGACTGCGTGATTAGGTCAACTGGCACAGCCTGGCGGGGATGGTCCACCTGATTGGCAGCCACATCCGCCTTTACCCGGTCGATCAAGTGCTGGTTGGTCGGACCCAGGTTCGATGGAGAGGAATTCGCAGCATCGTATCCGTTTCCCGCTGCCGAAGGCCGCGAGTGAAAGTAAGCAGAACCGGTAAACGACTGGCCGATGATGCGCGAGCCCACGACCTTCCCGTTCTGCACGATCAGTTGGCCGTTGGCCTTGTCCTTGAAAAACACCTGCGCCAGTTCGGTAACCACCAGCGGATAAACGATTCCCAGCAGGATCGTAGTGGCGATCGTCATCAGAACCGAAATCAGTAAATTCTTTTTCATAACAACCTCACGCCATCCCCACGCGGGTAATCAGCATGTCGATCAGTTTGATCCCGATAAAAGGCACCAGAATGCCGCCGGCGCCATAAATCCAGAGATTGCGGCGCAGCAACGCGGCCGCTCCCATCGGACGATACTTCACTCCCCGCAGCGCCAGCGGAATCAGGGCGATGATGATCAACGCATTGAAGATCACAGCCGAGAGCACCGCCGACTGCGGCGTCTTAAGCGCCATGATGTTCAGGGCATTCAGCACCGGAAACGTTCCCGCAAACATCGCCGGAATAATCGCAAAGTATTTGGCAACGTCGTTGGCGATCGAGAATGTGGTCAGCGCCCCGCGCGTCATCAGCAACTGCTTGCCGATTTCCACCACCTCGATCAGCTTGGTGGGATTGGAATCGAGATCGACCATGTTTCCTGCTTCTTTTGCCGCCTGTGTGCCGGTATTCATGGCGACGCCGACATCGGCCTGCGCCAGAGCAGGCGCGTCGTTGGTGCCGTCCCCCGTCATGGCCACCAGCTTGCCCTGTTTCTGCTCGGTGCGAATCAGGTCCATTTTGTCTTTTGGCGTTGCCTCGGCCAGAAAATCGTCCACGCCCGCTTCGCGCGCGATCGCCGCCGCAGTCAGCGGATTATCACCGGTAATCATCACCGTTTTGATTCCCATGGCGCGGAGTTGGTCAAACCGCTCTTTCATTCCGCCTTTCACCACATCTTTCAGGTGAATGACTCCCAGCGCGCGGCGGTTCTCGGCCACCACCAGCGGCGTCCCTCCCGACCGGGCGATCTTCTCGACCGCGGCGTTTACCTCCTTGGGTAAACCGGTGCCGTGTTGGGCAAGATATTTCGCAATGGCATCGACCGCCCCTTTGCGAATCTCGCGGCCATCGAGGTTCACACCCGACATCCGGGTCTGGGCTGTAAAGGGAATGAAATCGGCTTCCTGTGATGCCAGTTCCCTGCCCCGCAGTCCATAACGTTCTTTGGCCAACACGACAATTGAGCGCCCTTCGGGAGTCTCATCGGCCAACGAGGAAAGCTGCGCCGCATCGGCCATCTGTGCTTCCGTGATGCCCGGCGCTGGGACGAATTCCGCCGCTTGCCGGTTGCCGAGCGTGATGGTCCCGGTCTTATCCAGCAGCAGGGTGTTGACGTCTCCGGCGGCTTCAACCGCGCGTCCTGACATGGCCAGCACATTGTGCTGCACCAGGCGATCCATGCCGGCGATGCCGATCGCCGACAATAGCCCGCCGATGGTCGTCGGAATCAGGCAGACCAGCAGGGACACCAGCACAAAAACGGTCTGCGGCGAGCCAGAGTAGATCGCGAAAGGTTGAAGCGTGACCACCGCCAGCAGGAAAATAATCGTCAACCCGGCCAGCAGGATATTGAGAGCAATTTCGTTCGGCGTCTTCTGCCGCTCCGCGCCTTCCACCAGCGCAATCATGCGGTCCAGGAACGTCTCGCCGGGGTTGCAGGTAATCTTGATCTTCAGCCAGTCCGACAACACGCGTGTACCGCCGGTCACTGCCGAGCGGTCTCCGCCGGCTTCGCGAATTACGGGCGCGGACTCACCGGTGATAGCGGATTCATCCACGGAAGCAACGCCTTCCAGGATTTCGCCATCGCTGGGGATGAACTCGCCCGCCGACACTCTCACCAAATCGCCGGAGCAGAGTTTGGAACTGGCCACCTCTTCCGTCTTTCCGTCGGGCAATAGCCGGTGGGCAATAGTTTCCGCCCGGGTCTTGCGCAGCGCGTCGGCCTGGGCTTTGCCGCGGCCTTCGGCCATGGCTTCAGCAAAGTTGGCGAACATGACTGTAAACCACAACCAGAGCGTGATCTGCAGGTTGAACCCAAAGGCGACCGAATGCCGTCCCTCCCGCAGCAGTAGAAGCGTGGTAGCCACACTGCCCACTTCCACCACGAACATGACCGGGTTCTTCATCATGTTGCGCGGGTTCAGTTTAACAATCGAATCGAGCGTCGCCCGACGCACGATTTTCAGGTCCCAGATCGATTTCGTTTTGGAATGCTTTTCAGCCATTTGTGCCTTCAAAAAGTCTTGCCCGCAGTCATCATCAGGTGCTCAAGGATCGGCCCCAGGCTCAGCGCCGGGAAAAAGGTCAGTGCGCCGACGATCAAAATCACTCCCACCAGCAGCACGCTGAACAACGGAGTGGTCACGGGGAACGTTCCCAGCGACGGTGGAACGTACTTTTTCTTTGCCAGGTTCCCGGCAATCGCCAGCATGGGCAGAATCATGAAAAACCGCCCCAACAGCATGGTGATGCCACCCGCCGCGTTGTACCACAGCGTATTTCCGTTCAGCCCACCGAACGCCGAACCGTTGTTGCCGGCCTGCGACACAAACGCATAAAGAATCTGCGTGAAGCCATGCGGCCCGGCATTGGTAATGCTCGAGGTGCCAAACCCTTCCACCGACGAGATCGCGGTAAATGTGAGGATCACCAGCGGAAACACCAGCGTCACCAGCATCGCCATCTTCACGTCGTAGGCTTCGATCTTCTTACCCAGGTACTCCGGCGTGCGGCCCACCATCAGTCCGGCGATGAACACTGCCAGTACGACGTAAATCAAGACGCCGTACATACCCGCACCCACGCCCCCGAACACCACTTCGCTGAGCATGATGTTGACCAGGGGCACCATACCCCCGAGCGGGGTATAGGAATCGTGGAATCCGTTGACTGCTCCGCAACTGGCATCGGTGGTGATGGTGGCGAACAGCACGGAGTCGGCGATCCCGAAGCGAACTTCCTTGCCTTCCATGTTGCCGCCCGGTTGAGTGGCGGAGGCGCGTTGGTCGAGTCCCGCCAACAGGGGATTGCCCTTCGCCTCAGCCCAGTACGCCGCGGTCACTCCGCAGACAAATAAAAATGCCATTGCCGCCCACACCGCCCATCCATGACGCGGCGATCCGGTCACGCGGCCCAGGGTATAAGTCAGGCCGGCAGGAATGGCAAAGATGAAGAGCATCTCCAGATAGTTGCTGAACGGTGTGGGATTCTCGAAAGGATGGGCGCTGTTGGCGTTGAAGAAACCTCCGCCGTTTGTACCCAGTTCCTTGATCACTTCCTGCGAGGCCACCGGTCCCTGCGCGATGGTCTGATCGCTGACTGTATCCATGAGCGGCTTGCCGTCAGCGCCCACCATCGGCTTGCCGTCGGCCGCGGTTTTCTGGATCTGTTGCGGTTCAACCACTCTCACCGTGTCATAAGGGCGGAGGTTCTGCACCACACCTTGCGAGACCAGCAAGAGCGCGCCGACCACGCACATCGGTAGCAGGACCCAGAGCGTTGCCCGGGTCATATCGACCCAGAAGTTGCCGATAGTTTCTTTTTCCCGTCGCGCGATGCCGCGAATGAAGGCAATCGCCAGAGAAATTCCCACCGCGGCCGAGGTGAAGTTGTGATATGCCAACCCCGCCATCTGAGTCAGATAACTCATGACGGACTCGCCCGAGTAGTTTTGCCAGTTGGTGTTGGTGGTAAAGGAAGCGGCAGTATTAAACGCGAGGACCGGGGCCACAGCGGGAAATTTCTGCGGATTCCATGGCAAAAGGTGTTGCAAGCGCAACATCCCGTAAAGTAACAGCATAGGGACCGCGCTGAACAGCAGCATGCAGAAGGCATACTCCGTCCACGTCATGTCGTGGGTTTCATCGACTCCGGTTAGCCGGTAGAGCAAGCGCTCCAGCGGCCGCAACAACGGATCAAGAAATGTCCGCTCACGATTGAACACCCGGGCCATGAACACACCCAGCGGCTTGGTGACCGCAAGAATGAGCGCAAGAAACAAGAGAATCTGAAACCAGCCGTTTGCCGTCATCAAAACTTCTCCGGCCGCAACAGCGCGTATAGCAGATACACCATCAGCCCAGCACTCACCAGCAGCATGATGATCGATTCAACACTCATGGAACTTCTCCTCAACGAATGCGGTCACAAAACCGGACATAGCCAATCGCGATCACAAAGAACGCGATAGTGACTCCGATCCAGAGTACGTCCTGCATAAATTAGTCTCCCGCAGCGCCGGCATCTTGCCGGGACAGCTGTCCTAGAACTTGACCAGCAGCGCCCAATTCATCCGGTTCTCGTCCTTGACCAGATCCGGAGCCCATCCTGGCACCAGAGAACCCGGCGCGCCCGTATTGCCACCCGGGGGTGTGATCCCTCCCGATCCGGAGAAATACGGCACATTCGCTGCTCGGTGGTTAACCTCCCAGCGGAAGGTGATGTACTGGCTGGGCATGTAGTCGAACGTCCCGGAAATATCCCAGGCTTTGTACGGGTCACCCGGGTTCTCAGTGAAGTAGGGTGTTCCCGAAGCCGCAGTCGCCCCGTTGATGGGTGGCAGCAAGACCAGATAACGCCCGGGGTTGTTGATTTTTCCACCCCCAAACGTGAAGGCATAAAGGTCCTTGTGGAACCAGAGCCGGTTGTACGCCATGAAGCCGATGAAGCTCTGCTTCGGACCCTTAGCGGAATTGCCCCAGCAACTTACCCCACCGCCATGTTCACATCCCAGATCGCCGGTCAGCGAAAACGCAGCTTTGCTGATGAAAGTTCCGGGATTGTCGTAGTACTTCACCTGAACGCTGTCGTCGGTGTGATAGCGAATACGACCAGGGGTGTTCAAAGCGTCCGCTCCCAGCGCGTATTGATTCCCAAGAACCGAGAGCCAGGCCGTCGGTCGCCACAGGATTTGGCCTCCGACCCCAGGCCGGTTATTGAATCGTCCATATGCCTGCCACCCGTTCACGAACCAGGGTTCGATTTTCAAACGGGGGGTCGGGAAAATCTGCACCCGCATGCCATTGAAGAACCACGGTGTATTCGAGGAAACGTAAGACGGCTGGTACGCCCAATTGTCGAAATTGTAATAACTGAACAGGCCGACGTAGGACATGAAGATTCCTGCCTGGACATTGATTCCATTGAGCACGTTAAAGTGGTAGCCGCCGTACGCCTCCGATACATAACGATAGGCATCGGAAAGGTCCCACTGGCCACGCGATGGGCTGGCGTCATTGCGGGGCGTGGTCGTGGAATACATGCCGAACTGTGTCATCAGCCTGGCTTGAACATTATCGTAGTGAAAGTCACCACCGACGCCGAGTTGTGTCAACTGGAATTCGTTCGAGCGAAAAACCTCGCTCGACCCGCCAATGGTGTCATCTTTGGGATGATTGAAATCGTAAATGTAGTCCACGTCCGCCCGAATTTCGGGGGTGAAGAACTTGGAATCGAAGGCCGGCGTCTTGGTGCGGGCGTTGCCATTTAGCCACGACCAGTCGGCGAACGCGAATGGCGCTTCCTTGACCGGTTTTTCCGCTGCACCCGCCTGAGGCAGCACCGCGTCTGCTTCCGCGGGCATGGCGCTCGAACCTTCAGTGCTGGGTGCACTCACCGCCTTTGCGGGCTGAACAACCCTGTCTGGCCGCTCTGCCGCCTCGTGCGCCTTTAGTTCCGCTTCGAGCTGCTCAATCCGCTTTTTCATTGCAGCAAGCTCTTGCACGATCTCTTGGTCGGTTGGTTGACTCGCTGCGGCTGCCGTCTGGTTCGAGATCTCCGTCGAAGGGTTTTGGGCCGCTTGTTGGCCATGGAGTGGATGCGTCAGCAACCCTGCCGCCACCACAATGAGAGCCGCCCGCTTGCCCGTTTCTACTGCGGACTTGCGCACATCGTTCTTAAAATTCATAACTATCAGTTCTCCACGTCGCTTGACTGGATTGAACTTCGCAAAATAGACCCGCATTGGCTGCGGCGAAAGACTCTTCCTTTCTCTTAAGAGCGCGGCCAGGATGCGCAGCATAAAAACCACTGCGCTCGCGCACAATAACGTCAGGACCAGTTTCATTCTGACCGTCCAGCACTCAGTTGTCGGGAAGATGCCGCCAGGGTCATTCGACCACTACGGACATAAAGATCGCCTAAAAAGTTCGTAAGGACTTCGTAAGTGTCGGCACGCGCTTCCGGATTCTGGAACCATCGGGCTCAGCAGCCCCAGTCCGCTTCGCCGGGTGTGGCGAAATACTGGCGATTGGCCTGCGCTTGCTCGGCATTTGCCGTCAGTTCCAGCAGCGTTAAGCGGGCGGCAGCAACCATCAACTTGCGCTGCTGGTCGGGAGCCTGCTCCCAGCAAGGATCGACTTCCCGGGTGGCATGCCCGTGAAAATCGTGCGCCAGGGCCTCATGGTAATGATGAAAGAGTCTTGCCAAATCTTCTGCAGATACGTTCTGAATCGGCGACATGCACTCCTACCCTTTCTTTACAGCCTTAGGAAGTCACTCGATGCTCGCGTGCTCTGAAGCATCCACGCTCCCTTGATCCATTTGATTGGATACCGAAAGGCGTAAAGATTGAATAAAGAGTTCGTAGAATGTTCGTTGCGAGGAATCAAGTCAAAAACAGAGAATTTAATGCAAAATCTTCCACCAGCGTGATGCCGATCATCACCCGGCCGTGCTCGGATTGCAGTTCGCCGCAATCGATCAGCAGACGCGACAACACCATGGTGCTGGCCACCGAAACTGCGGCGCCCACCGCGATCCCTTGCGCGGTGCTCCAGCCTGATATCCACCCCACGCCGGTTCCCAGCAGGATGGAAAGCAGGATGCCCAGTGGCCCGCCCATCAGCGCCACCCATTTCACCCGCAATAAATCACGGATGGAAAATTCGATCCCGATGGAATACATCAGTAGAATCACGCCGATCTCGGCGAGAAGCTCCAGTCCGTGAACATCGGAGAGCCGCAGCCCCGGGGTAAACGGGCCGACCGCGATTCCGCCAGCCACGTAACCGAGGATCAGCGGCTGACGCAGCATTCGCGCGACCAGGCCCCCCGCCATGGCGGCGACAAACACGTAGGCCAGGTCATGATAGAGGGCGGAGTCGGCGCTTATAAGCTGAGGTTCATTGAAAAATCACTTCCCCGGTTCGAAGCGATACCCGACCCACGGCTCGGTGACAATGTAACGCTGGGAAGAATTCTCAAGTTCGAGCTTTTTTCGCAGTTGTCCGACGAACACTCGCAGATACTCGACCTGCTCCGTGCTTTGGCCGCCCCAGATCGCTCCCAGAAGCGCGCGGTGGGTTACGACCTTGCCGGCATGGCGTGCCAGATACACCAGCAGATCAAATTCCTTGGGCGTAAGGTGCACTTCGCGGCGACGGACGGTCACTTTGTGAGCAGCCAGGTCAATGCGAAAGTCACCTATCTCAATCAGCGAGGCCTGCCCATCCCCGGCCACGGGAACGCGTCGCAGGGTTGCGCGCACTCGCGCCATTAGCTCCTCAATCCCGAAAGGCTTGGTCACATAATCATCGGCGCCGGCATCGAGCGCCTGCACCTTAGTTCTTTCTTCTCCCTTTACCGACAACACAACAATGGGAATCTGTGTCGTCGCTCGCAATCGGCGGCATAACTCCAGGCCATCCATATTGGGCATGGAAAGATCGGTGATCACCAGATCTGGAATCCAGTCCTTCATGATTTCCAAAGCCGTCTCGCCGTCGTTTGCCACTCGAATGTCATAGCCCTGGCTGGAAAGGCTGGTTCGCAGGACCCGCGTGATCTGCGGTTCGTCGTCGACCACGAGAATCCGGCGGCGTTCACTCATGGCGAATCAGGAGGGCTCCTGGGTGACGATATGAACGTCTACGGGCGGCGCATCGCGCAAAAACTTGTGGATGGCCGAAAGGTACAAATATCGTTTCAATCCCGTAGTTGCCGAGCGTCCAAAAACCACGTGGGTAATGTGCTTGGCGCGGACGAAATCGGCAACCACTTCCGCGACATTTTTACCCGTCCGCTTCGCCACCTCGGCACCCACGTTTTTGGCGAATTGAATGTTGGCCGCCAGGGTCTTCTGGTTGGCCTCACTGTGGTCCTGGCCCAGGTCCACATACACCACGTAGAGTTCGCCATTCAGCGCTTGCGCCATGCGTGCGCCGCGGGCGATGAGATACTGTGCCTCGGGATTGGAGCTGATGCAAACCGCAATTCGTTCCCGCACCGCGACTGCGGCGCTGGTATCGTCTCTTTCCCGGTAGGACTCCAGGCTGCGGTCCACTTCCTGGGCCACCTGGCGCAGGGCCAGCTCGCGCAAGGCGATGAGATTTCCGGGCCGGAAGAAGTTTCCGAGCGCCCGCCCCACCCGGTCGAGAGGATAAATGTCTCCGCGGCGCATGCGATTCTGCAGCGCCTCGGGGGTCAAGTCCGACATGACGACTTCACCCACCCGCTTAAGCACCCAGTCCGGCACGGTTTCGCGTACCGTGATGCCGGTAATGCTCTGCACCGTGGGAGTAATGCTCTCCAGGTGCTGAATGTTCATCGTCGATAGGACGTCGATTCCGGCGTCGAGAAGCTCCAGCACATCCTGGTACCGCTTGGGGTGTTTACTGCCTTCCACGTTGGTGTGGGCCAGTTCGTCCACCAACACCACCCGCGGTTTGCGGGCCAGGATGGCGTCTACGTCCATCTCGTCGAAAATGGTGCCCTTGTATTCGATTTTCTTGCGCGGGACGCTCTCCAGTTGCGCGGCCAGGTCGGCCGTTGCCTTGCGCCCGTGAGACTCGATGACTCCAATCACGATGTCCTCGCCGCGGTTATGGCGCCGGATGGCTTCGCTCAGCATGCTATAGGTCTTCCCTACCCCCGGCGCGTATCCCAAAAAGAGTTTGAACACTCCACTCGTCTTCGGCGGCGAGGTCTCTTCCAGCCATTGCTCAGGAGTTTTAGGCATCGCGGATATTGTCGTTGAGCAGACCAAAATTGTCGATGTCAGCTACAATCGGCTGCGTGAAGACGTCCCTGGCAAGGCTGGCTCTTCCCTACCTCGGCTCCGTGGCCATTGTGGTGGTGCTGGTCGCGGTGTACCGGGCTATCCTCGTTGTCAATCCCACCACGGTGGCGCTTACGCTTCTGGTCGGCATCCTCGTGATGTCTGCCAACTGGGGCCTGCGGCCCGCCATTTTCATGGCCTTCCTTGCCACCCTGGCCTTCAACTATTTCTTTCTTCCCCCCCTTGGTACCTTGACCATTGCGGATCCTCAAAACTGGGTTGCTCTGACCGCGTTCCTGGTCACGGCTATCATCGCCAGCGAACTGGCCGAGCGTGCCCGCCGGGAAGCCCACCGCGCCCATGAGCGCCGCCGGGAGACCGAGCAGTTGTACAAGTTCAGTCAACAATTGCTCACCACTGAAAACGCTGCGGAACTATTGAACGCGATTCCACGATTCATCGTCGAGGGCTTCGGAGTTTCCTCCGCGGCCGTGTCTTTGCCGAACCGGCCCGATGTCTACCGTTCTGATTCTGCCACTCATGTGCTGGATATTCACGATCTGCAACTGGTCTGCATGCGTGGCGAACCGAAAATTGACCCGGAGGCCCGGGTGGCGGTGGTGCCTCTACGGCTGGGGGTGCGGGTGGTGGGAAGTCTGGGCGTGGTTGGCGGCCCGCTTTCCCGCCAAACTCTGGAAGCCTTGAGCAGCCTGATTGCCATCGCCGTGGAGCGCGCCGGGGCCATGGAGAAACTGAGCAAAGCCGAGGCTGCGCGGGAAAACGAGCAACTCCGCTCCGCCCTGCTCGATTCCGTCACCCACGAATTTCGCACCCCACTCACCGCCATCAAGGCCTCCGTCACCTCCCTGCTCTCCAATCCTGTCCTGGACAGCGGCCAGCGCCTCGAACTGCTGACCGTCATCAACGAAGAAAGCGACCGCATGGATCGCCTGGTCGGTGAAGCCGCAGAAATGAGCCAACTCGACGCCCATCAGGTGGAACTGCACCTCGGAGCCCATCCGATCCAGGAGGCCATCGAGGATGCTACGGCAAAATTGGCGACCGTGTTAGCCAAGCATGCGGTCAGTACGGTGCTGCCTGACAATCTGCCGCCCGTCCGCATCGACGTACCCCGCATTTCCGAGGTGGTTGCCCAGTTGCTGGAAAATGCCGCCAAATATTCGCCGCCAGGATCGCCCATTCAGATCGCCGGCGAACCGAAGAATCGCGTGGTCATGATCAGCATCGCCGACCGGGGTCCGGGCATCGAAGATTTCGACCAGTCGCTGATTTTCGAGAAGTTCTACCGCGGCCGCAATCAGCGCTTGCAAGTGCAGGGCACGGGCATGGGCCTGGCCATTGCCAAGGCGATTGTCGAAGGTCACGGTGGCGAGATCGGCGTGACTAGCCAGCCCGGCCATGGCTCCGTGTTCTACTTCACTGTCCCCATCGCTTAGGCGATGGTGTTCCCGACGCGCTTTCTTTTGGCGCTCGAGCGATGTTGGGGCGAAAAGCACCGTTTCACCGCACCCCGGTCTTCCGTCTCTTTTGCGCCCGGAACGAATATGTCGTACGCTTGCACCCGGTTTTCGCCTGCGTCCAGAACCTTCTCGGAATCCGACTAACCCCGGGAAGGAGACTAAGGAGGACATGCAGATGAAAAAACTTCTCGTGATACTTGGGCTTATCGGACTCGTGGGCCTGCTTTGCTCGATGGGCTTCGCGCAAGACTACATCGTAACCAACGATAACAATGAATTAGGCAACAGTGCCACCGCGTACTCAGCGGCGCCCAGCGGCGCGCTACATTCGGTTAAGAAGCTTTCGACCGGCGGCATAGGCTTGGACGGCGGCTATTTTGCATCGACCGACGTTGCAATTACGTCGAACGCCGGCTGCGTTTTCGTGGCCAATACCGGCTCGAATACCATCAGCGCGTTCAAGATGCCCCGCTATACGGAAGTGGGCAGCTATGGCGAGGCTGACATGTTCAGCACCTACGGCGAAGGCGGTAGCATCGCCCTTCACCCCAGCGGCAAGCTTCTGGTTGCCGGCCAGAGCGGCCTACTGAACATCGGCGTCTACTCGGTATCCTCGGGTTGCGTTCTGACCCACCTCGCCGACTACACTCCATCCATTGGTAGAGATAATTACGGTCCAGTCGCCTTCACCCCCAACGGCGCCTACGTGGTGGTTCCGGCTCCGAACCTTGGGGGAGCCGAACTGTTCAAGGTAAACCCGACCGGCGCCCTGACCGATATCGGCAACATCAACTTTTCCGGCGGCGTCAACGAATGCGCCGGCGGCTACTGCCACCCGACAGGCATGGATTTCACCAGCGACAGCAAGCTCGTGCTGTTCGGCAACGCGACGATTGAACCGAGCGTTCTGAGCGCGAGCATCAGTCCCAGCGGTCTGAGCAACGGCCAGCTTTGGGACCTGACCAACAGCGCTGAACTTGCCGTCGTGAGCATTCCACACTTCACCAAGACGGCTCGCGGTGGCAGCGGCATGCTGCTCTTCAGCGCGTCGGGCTTTTACGGCCTGAGCGGCATCATCTGCACGAACTTCACCGAGAACCCGCTCAACATCAGCGTTGTTAGCGCAACGCCGACGAACGGAGATAACCTCCAGGGCGGCATCGTGACTTTCGGCAGCGAAGGTTGGGCGGCTGAATTTCCTTCGACCGTCCAGTCCTTCTCGATCAGCGGCGGCTGCGGGATCACGTTGGGCGCCACTACTACCGACTCAAATGCTGCTGGATTGCTCTCCATCGTCGGCTATCCGGCGAACCAGTAAATTGTAATTTCGTTCGACAGAAAGGGCGTCCCGCTGTTGGGGACGCCTTTTTCGGCCCGAATTCTGACGACCCCGCATGGCTTCTGCGTCGCGTCACCAAGCCGCATCCGGATGGTGACGGACTCAACGCGATTATTTTGGCGAAGCGGGGACACTTCGACAGCACAACCCAATGCTTCAAAGTCAGTGCGCGACGTGATTGCGAATGCGGCCTTTAAGGAACCGGCAGCTTGCGCCAAATCCGTGCGCGAGCAGTGCGGAAAGGATGAAAGGGAAAAAGGTGACGGCCAGTCCAATCACACATATCGTGCATTTGAACGAAAAAGCGACACTCACGGCGATCCATGCCGCCAGGCAAACGGGAGCGGCATCATTTGAGGACCAGGCGTTATCGGAGTAGGCCAAAAGAGCAAACGGTAATGCCGAGATGAAGCAAATCTTGGCAAGTTGGTCGGCTCCGGTGTGGAGCACACCGAGGTGCATCCCAAGATAAACTGCGTAGGTGAAGGCCAAAAAGCAGAACAGACCAAGGTATTGGAGTACCTTGCGTTCGCTACCATCCCACGCTTCGCAGATATATTCCCGCATATTGAAAATATTGTCGCTGCAATGGGCGGCCCGCGCCAAGATGCCGAGAGAATCCGTCAAATGTTACTGAAGTCATCCGCCGACTATCCTTATGTCGTTCATCGCCCACAGAGCTGCGCAAGAACCTCGAACCTAACCCTCCCCCCGCTTTTTCCAGATCAGATGTGGCAAACTCTTTTCAGCATCGCATGAACATTCTCGAATTCACCCTCCTGGTGGCGATGGGATCTTTCATCGCCGGCCTGCTCGGATCGCTCACCGGGCTGGGCGGCGGCGTTGTCCTCGTCCCTCTGCTCACCATCTTTTTCAAGGTGGACATCCGCTACGCCATCGGCGCTTCATTGGTCTCGGTGATCGCCACATCTTCCGGCGCTGCCGCCTATTACGTGAAACAGGGATTTTCCAACATCCGAATTGGCATGTTTCTGGAGATTGCCACTACGCTCGGAGCGCTGGGCGGGGCTTTTCTCGCGGCGTTCGTTTCCACCCGCGCTCTCGCCATCACCTTTGGAGTGATGTTGCTGTATTCCGCCTATCTTTCCCGCAGGCCGCGCACACCCGAAGAGCGTAATCTGGCCCCGGACAAGCTGGCCACCGGGCTGCGTATGAACGGCAGCTTCCCTTCCGAAGAAGGTGTCCGAAATTACAACGTGCAGCACGTGCCCGCCGGATTCGGCCTCATGTTCGGAGCGGGCGCGCTCTCCGGCCTGCTGGGCATCGGCTCGGGAGCCGTCAAGGTTCTGGCCATGGACCAGGCCATGAAGATTCCGTTTAAAGTCTCCACGACCACCAGCAATTTCATGATCGGCGTCACCGCTGCGGCCAGCGCCGGAGTTTACCTCAATCGCGGCTATATCGACCCTGGTCTTTCCATGCCGGTCATGCTGGGCGTATTGGCCGGCTCAATGCTGGGCGTTCATATCTTAATGAGAGCTGAGACCAGAATTCTGCGCCTGGTTTTCAGTCTGGTGCTGGTCCTGCTGGGAGGGCAAATGATCTACCAGGGAATCGTGGGGAAAATCTGATATGGCCTGGCTGCAAAACTGGACCGACCGCCGAATTGAAGAAATCGTAGCCGACCTGCTGCGCGCGGGTGTGACCATCTCCGCATTCGTCGTCTTCCTGGGCGCGTGTTTCTACTTGCTTCGCTACGGACACGCCCCCGCCGACTATCGTGTCTTTCAGGGCGAACCCTCCGACCTGAGAAATCTCCGTGGAATCGTCCATAGTGCTAAGCAATTCCGCAGCCGGGGCATAATCCAGTTGGGACTGCTTTGTCTGATTGCCACTCCCGTGGCCCGCGTCGCCTTTTCTATCTGGGGCTTCGCCGCCGAACACGACCGCCTGTACATGACCTTCACCGTTGTCGTGCTCACAATTCTGCTCTACAGCTTGCTCGGGTCAGGCTCGGCGTTCTGAGGTTTTCTTGACCGGCCGCGCCCCGACAACCTGCTCGACTGCCTTGGGAGGCTGGGGTTTGCCGCAACTCGGGCATACGACCTTGGCATTTTTTTCGGCCAGGTCGCGCAGGAAGGCGGCAAAGGTCTTGTTGCAGTGCG
>Ga0335081_10004771_pt1 | contig 21422 bp, 13 predicted proteins | sample Lox_Sample_35_FD_206713 | JGI IMG/M metagenome (GOLD analysis project Ga0335081, IMG submission 206713) | Soil microbial communities from Loxahatchee National Wildlife Refuge, Florida, United States - Lox_Sample_3.5 | ecosystem: Environmental > Terrestrial > Soil > Wetlands | place: USA... | reverse complement strand
TCGTGTGGAAGGGAAGTCAGAGCCGCGGGCTTACCTGGCATGGCAACCTACGCATTCGCCAAAGCCCAATTTCCATGTGCCCAGCGCGTTCGGCGCAATGCGGTTTGCAGAATGATGACGTTTTCAGTGTGCGAGCGGCCGATTCGGGCCGAGCACCGCCGAAATACCAGCGCGGCGGTGTAATTCCGTAAGCAGTGCGTAGGCGGCGTTCTGATAGGTCTTGTTCGGGTCGGATGGATCGCCCCACACGGCGTCATAGACGATCTGTGCGGCCTCGCGAACATCCATGTGGAGCGCCGCTTCCATCAGATCGACGCGCGCCTGCTGGCGGTCATAGCATCCCTGGCATACTTCGGCGGGTTCAAACTGGTCCGGATGATTTTGCTCCTGAGTGCAACGAAAACTGGCGGCGGCGTTGATTTGCAGATGCGAAGCGTAAACCTGCGATTTGAATTCCCGCAAAAACCGTTCCCGTTCGGCTTCCAGGGCGGCCTCATCCGGGGACATTTCAGGAAGTTCTTCGGTTAACGGCGCAGTCTTACCCAGAAAAGGCGACACCCGCTCCGCCGATCTGCACACCGGGCAAGCCGGCAGGTCAGCGGCGTAATAGGTTTTGCACTTTGCGCACGGCAAGCCATAGCCAACCCGCCGCGGGCCGAGTGCGGCATCAGAAAGGTGATGTTGCCGACCCGCATCGGGCGGCAAAACTGTTTGCGAGATTTTTGTGCTGGAAGCAGGAGTGACGCTCACATTCATCTTGTTGCTCCCCGGAGCGGGAAACACATCGCGCCGCGTATCTGAAAATCTGAAGTTTATTCTAGGGCCTCTCTCCCTCGGCGCTGGTGGTACGACAGTGCATCATGCGGTACTGTCCGTTAGTACATTGCAGCTCGAAAGCCAAAGCTTTGTGCTGAGAGGAAAGGGTTTAGAAGAGCAGCGAAGATGATTCCGTCTCCGCAGCGATAAGAGAATTTCAAATTGAGACGAGGAAACGGGCTGGCTATCGCACGCTCGATGCCCTGATCAGTTTCAGCAATTCTTCCTTACGAGAGTGATAAAGGATCTCAGCAGGTTCGAGCCGTTCAGCAGTATCCAGTTCGGTCAGAGCATCGTCGAGACGATTCATACTGATCAGGCAGGCAGCAAGATAGTAGTGATTATTGGCAGTCGGCTCCAAGTGTAGCGCCTGACGGAATTCAGTCTCCGCCGCTTTAAAGTCCTGGCGGGTGAAAAGCGCCGTTCCCAGGTAGTGATGCGATAAAGCCGAATCAGGGTTTAACTCAACTGCGACACGCAGTTCGTGAAGGGCTTCTTCGGGCTGCTTCACCAGTAGAAGCGCCTGACCCAGTACGCGGTGCTCAATCGATGACAAGGGATCTTGCAAGATAGCCTCGCGCAGCTCGACTATGGCGGCCTCGTATTCCCGCTTTGCCATCAGCGCCTTGGCCAGACAGCTGTGCCCTTGTTGCCATTCCGGATTGGCCCGAAATAGTTGGTGAAGTTCCGCGATGGCCGCGTCGTAATCCCCCTGATCGCAATAGGCATTGCCGAGGTTGTAGCGGAGGGTGGCTTCGTCAGGATTCAGACGGAGCGCTTCGCGATAGGCCGCAATTGCGCCGGTGAGGTTGCCCATATCATGGAACGCCATTCCGAGGCTATTGTAAGCCTCCCAAAAGTGCGGGTTGATCGCGATCGCTTTGCGAAACGACGTGGCCGAGGCGCGTAAATCTCCGCGATCGTGCAATATGAGTCCCTCGTAGTAGTAACTCTCAGCGTTATCCGGTTCACGGATGAGGGATTCGTCAAAAGCGTGAAGCGCCGCTGAGTCCTGCCCGTTTGTATAAAGTCCGAGGCCGAGATAACGATGGGCTTCAGCATTGTCGGGATCAATGCTGAGAGCTGTTCGAGCCTCCGCGATAGCGTCGTCTCCATCGTTGTCACGGTAAAAAAGATAGGCGAGGCGCGCGTGGATCTCAGAAGAGCTGGGCATCAAATCCAGAGCTTCGAAATATTCCTCGAACGCGTCCTCCCGATTCGCTTCCTGCTGGAAGACAGAGCCCAGAGCGAAATGTAGCGATGCGTTTTTGGGATCAGCGGCAATGAGCTCGCGGAGGACAGCACGCGCTTCCGGATATTGCTTCTGCTGGATAAGTGTGGCGGCGCGAGTTACTTCCGCGGGACAATTTGCAAGTCGGCCAGACGAAGCCGCGGCATGGAGGCTGAGCACAAATTCGGGCGATGCTCCGGCTGCGAGCAAGGCATTATCGGAGGCTTGATCAGGCGAAAATGCAATTCCTCTTGCAGCTACTAAAACGCTTAAGCTATGCCCGGAAATGCCGCTGGAAATCCAGCCAAATAGCTCCCCGCAGTTGAGGGGCTGTTGGCTGGAAGCTGGAATGGCTCCAGTCGTAAGTAAAAGAAAAAACAGGGCCTTCCGGCGCAAGATGGCTCCTCGGATCTAGCGGATCAACGTTCTTGTAACCTGAAAACATAGAATGACCGCGCCATCGCTAGAAGGTCACGGAAGTTATTGTCCCTCCAGAACGCGACTCCGGTGAAGGCCCGGGGTTGAAGACAAAGACCAAGCTGTACCTCGGCCATTTGACGTTGCGCTCATAGGTTCTATACTGTGTCTAACTGCCTTTAGAGGACAGTTGGAGGATGGTATGTTTGAAGGACTCTTACAGCCGATGCACCTGCTCGTGATTCTCTTTATTGCACTGCTGGTGTTCGGACCGAAGAAGCTGCCGGAACTGGGCAAAGGAATCGGCGAAGGAATTCGCGGTTTCAAGGAAGGCATCAAGGAAACACCTCCCGAGCCGACAAAAAATTCCGACACTGAAGCGAAGAGCTAAGCGGAACTAACCTGACAGTTTCGCGGTCCAGATTTTTCTCGTTCTCCCAGTAAAGCCAAGCTCATCTCGAAACGAGTTCCGAGAGGGTGGTTCTCTTTTCGCGCCATTTCGCTGCCGTTCGATAAGTGCCAATGAAATAGCAGGACCTCAACTCTTGTCCAAACATCCAGGAGGATTCTGTGTGTAAGCTGCGAATCTTGACGGTGTTATTCGTAACGATCTGTTCTTGCGTGTCTTGGGCCGACCAGATTACCTTGAAAAACGGTGACCGCTTAAGCGGCACGATCGAAAAATCCGACAATAAAACGCTGCTGATCAAGACTGAATTTGCCGGCGAAGTTACGGTGCAATGGTCCGCCGTCCAGTCCATCACCGCGACCCAGCCGCTGCATGTGGGGCTGAACAACGGTCAGACAGTAGTGGGCGCGGTGACTACCTCCGGCGGCAGTTTCGACATAGCAACTTCCAATGCAGGAACGGTAAATGCGCCGATAACTAATGTGCTTACGCTGCGTAATGATGCCGAGCAGAAAGCCTTCGACAAGTCGCAGAATCCCGGAATGCTTGAGGGATGGAACGGCGGCACAACCGTTGGCTTCGCGCTCACGCGTGGCAACAGCGAAACCAAAAACCTGGCCATAGCCTTCAACGCGGCGCGCCAGGGACTGAACGATAAGCTCGCGCTTTACGCGAACACCGTTTACGCGACCAACGATGCCCCGGGCGCAGTACCTTCGGTCACCGCTAACACTGCGCAGGGTGGAATTCGCTACGACCACAACCTTACCAAGCGATTATTCGGCTTTGTAGCCGCAGATTTCATGAGCAATGAACTGCAGTCTCTCGGTTTGCGCTCAGTCGGCAGTGGCGGTTTAGGATTTCACGTAATCGCCTCAGCCAGCACTACGCTGGATTTGCTCGCCGGCGGGAACTTTACCCATGAGACTTATCATTTCATTCCCGCAGTTCCGCCAAGCACACCTGCCGTACCCGGCATCACCAACAACTTCGGAGCTCTGACCCTGGGCGAGGAACTCTCCCATAAGTTTCACAACACGGTTCTGACGCAAAAGATGTACGTGTTTCCCGATCTCAGCGACACAGGTCAGTATCGTGCGACTTTCGACTTCGGGACGGTCACCAAAATCAGTAAATGGTTTGGCTGGCAGACTGCCTTCGGGGACGTCTACGTGACCAATCCGCCGGCAGGAAAGAAGCAGAACGACATTCTAATGACGACAGGCCTGAATGTGTCATTCTCACACTGAGCCTGGAACGATCAAGCGGGCGGAAGCTCGATTGACTAGTTTTCGACCTCAACAATGAGAAGTCCCCAATTTAATGTAAAGGATTGTAAAGAAACAACATAATCCGCAACCGGGATGTCGAATTCCTCGTCAATATGTTTAGAATAAACTGTGGCAGGCGTGCGCAATTCTCTCCCTCGGCATGAAAACTGCAAGAGACCTTAGTTGGCGGTCGGCCAAAAACATGACGGATAGATCGAGATCACTGGCTTGCGCTTTGATCGTTGCCGCATTGACCCTGCTGCTTATCGTCGTAACGTTGGGTTGCGGCCAGACCAAACCTTCTACAGCGCGGGCGTCCACGTCGCAAATCGTTCCCGTGAGTGTTGCCGTCGCCGAACAACGCGATTTGCCTATTTATCTGAAAGGCCTTGGTTCCGTCACCGCGTTTAATACCGTCAGCGTTCGCACCCGTGTTGATGGCCAGCTTTCGGAGGTGAATTTCAAGGAAGGGCAGTACGTGAAGCAAGGAGAACTCCTGGCCGTGATTGACCCCCGGCCTTACCAGGTAGCGCTCAGCCAGGCGGAAGCCCAACTGTTCAAAGACCAGGCATCTTTGCGCGATGCGCAATTGAATTATGAGCGCTACAAGGGATTGCTCCAGGACTCGGGCGCGATGTCGCAGCAGCAGGTCGACACGCAAAAGGCGACGGCCGACCAACTGGAAGGCGCTGTCCGCTCAGATCAATCGGCCGTGGACAACGCCAAGCTAAACCTGGTCTATTGCCACATCACATCTCCTATCAGCGGCCGAATCGGCTTGCGTCTGGTGGATATCGGCAATATGGTCCACGCCACCGACACCAATCCCTTGCTGGTGATCACTCAGCTTCAACCGATCGCCGTAATTTTCACCTTGCCGCAGGATGATATTCCGGAAGTCATGCAGCATATGCAGCATGGCACTCTGGAAGTCGACGCCTACAGCCAGGACGACCAGACCAAGCTTTCTACGGGCAAATTACTTACGGTCGATAACCAAATCGACCAGACCACCGGGACAGTCAAACTCAAGGCCATTTTCGAAAACAAAGACAGTCAGCTTTGGCCCAATCAGTTTGTAAACGCCCGCTTGTTGCTGGAGACGCGCAAGAACAGTACGGTCGTTCCCGCCGCTGCTATTCAACGCGGTCCGCAGGGCAGCTACGTGTTCGTGGTCAAGCCCGATAAGACCGTCGAGGTTCGCGACGTGACGGTTCCTTTCACGCAGAACAACGTTTCCCTCGTTGCCAGCGGAGTCCAGCCCGGCGAGCAGATTGTGATCGACGGCCAGGACAAGCTACAGTCCGGCTCGAAAGTCGAGCCCCACCTGGTTAATTCGCACGGGACTGGAAGCGCCAGTAGCCAAACACCGGCTACAGGAGCGCCATGAGCCCGTCGCGCATTTTCATTCTGCGCCCTGTCGCGACAACCCTGCTGATGGTTGGGCTGATGCTGGTCGGACTGGTGGCGTACTTCCAACTTCCGGTCTCCGCTCTTCCTGAAGTCGATTACCCCACGATTCAAGTCGTTACGTTCTATCCGGGGGCTGACCCGGATGTGATGGCCTCATCGGTCACGGCACCACTGGAGCGTCAGTTTGGCCAGGTGCCCGGTCTGAGCCAGATGACCTCCACGAGTTCGCTCGGCAGTTCCATCATCACGCTGCAATTCAATCTCGATCAGAACATCGACGTCGAGGAACAACAAGTGCAAGCCGCCATCAATGCGGCGACGACCTATTTGCCAAGCGACCTTCCAAACCCTCCTATCTACAGCAAGGTCAACCCTGCCGACGCACCCATTCTGACTTTGGCTTTGACCTCCGATACGCTCCCTCTGACGAAAGTTGAAGATCTGGCAGATACCGCCCTCGCGCAAAAAATCTCGCAGTTGCCCGGTGTCGGACTGGTTTCGATCAGCGGAGGACAAAAACCGGCTGTAAGGATTCAAGCCAACCCGACGCAATTGGCTTCCTACGGGCTGAGCCTGGAGGATGTGCGCACTGCCCTGGCGGCCGCCAATGTGAACCAGGCCAAGGGCGTACTGGATGGGCCACGCCAGTCGTTCACCATCGGCGCGAATGACCAGCTCCTTAGCAGCCCGGGCTATAACCAGGTCATTGTCGCCTACCGGAATGGGGCTCCGGTGCGCCTCTCTGATATCGGCACCGCCGTAGATAGTTCGGAAAATGTGATGCAGGCGGCCTGGATGAACACCACCCCGGCGGTGATCGTCAATATTCAACGCCAGCCCGGGGCCAATATCATCAGTGTGGCCGACCGCGTCAAGAAGCTGCTGCCGCAATTGCAGTCTTCTTTGCCCTCTGCGGTGAAAGTGCAGATTCTTACCGACCGTACGCAGACCATTCGCGCTTCTGTAGCCGACGTGCAGTTCGAGCTGATGCTTACTGTCGTCCTGGTTGTACTGGTCATTTTTTTGTTTCTGCGCAATCTTTCCGCTACTACGATCCCCAGCGTGGCAGTCCCGCTGTCACTGGTCGGGACCTTTGCTGTGATGTACCTGCTCGGCTATAGCCTCAACAACCTGACTCTGATGGCGCTGACCATCTCCACCGGTTTCGTGGTCGATGATGCCATCGTCATGATTGAGAACATCGACCGGTTCCTCGAGGAAGGAGATTCGCCGCTCGAGGCCGCCCTGAAAGGGTCAGGACAGATCGGTTTTACCATCGTTTCGCTGACGGTGTCGCTGATCGCGGTTTTGATTCCGTTGTTGTTCATGGGAGATATCGTCGGCCGGCTCTTCCGCGAGTTCGCAGTGACGCTGGCAGTCACGATTCTGGTCTCTGCGGGAGTTTCACTGACCCTGACGCCGATGATGTGCGCCAAGCTGCTGAAGCGGCAGGACCCAAGCAAACAAGGTCGTTTTTACAAAGCCTCCGAAAATTTCTACAACCGGGTCATTGGTTTTTATGGCCGAACGTTGAAGGTGGTTCTGCGCCATCAGACCACAACTTTGTTAATAACAGTCGGCACCCTGGTTTTAACCCTGTTTCTTTACGTCGTCGTGCCCAAAGGATTTTTTCCGGTGCAGGATACGGGGGTGATCCTTGGCGTCTCTCAAGCCCCACAAAGCATTTCATACGACGCTATGGCCCAACGCCAGCAAGAGCTGGCAAAGGTCATTTTGAAAGATCCCGATGTTGAAAGCCTCTCGTCATTCATTGGGATCGACGGCACCAACACGACGCTCAACAGCGGACGAATCCAGATCAACCTGAAGCCGCGCAACCAGCGCAAGCAAACTGCGAGCGAAATCATCCGCCGCCTACAGCCGGAACTGGCGATGGTACAGGGCATCACTTTGTACATGCAGCCGGTCCAGGATCTTACGGTAGAAGACCGGGTCAGCCGCACTCAGTATCAGTACACGATGGAAGATGCCGACTCGAAAGAGCTGGCACTCTGGACATCGAAGCTTGTCGCCAGACTGCAAGCCTTGCCTCAGATGCGCGACATCGCGACCGACCAGCTCAATGACGGACTCAAAGCAGACCTGGTGATCGATCGCGACACCGCGTCGCGGCTGGGTATTTTGCCTGCCGCCATCGACAATACTTTGTACGACGCGTTTGGCCAGCGCCAGGTCTCGACCATCTTCACCCAGCTCAACCAGTACCACGTCGTGCTCGAAGTTGATCCGCAATTCCAGCAAAATCCAGACGCGCTGAAAGATATCTACGTCAAATCGAACACAGGACAACAAGTTCCACTTTCAGCTTTTGCCCATTTCGAATCCTCGAATACGGCACTGGCGATCAACCATCAGGGACAGTTTCCCGTTGTCACGCTTTCCTTCAATCTTGCGCCGGGAGTTTCTCTGGGAGAGGCGACAAAAGCAATCGATCAAGCTGAGACCGAAATTGGTTTGCCGCCGAGCATTCACACAGCCTTTCAAGGAACCGCCGCGGCTTTTCGCAATTCTCTTTCGACCGAGCCGTGGCTGATTCTGGCGGCGATCATCACGGTCTACATTGTGCTGGGAGTTCTATACGAAAGCTACATTCATCCCATCACGATTTTGTCCACGCTGCCTTCCGCCGGTGTTGGCGCGATCCTTGCTCTGCTGATAACCGGCAATGACTTGGGCGTGGTCGCGCTCATCGGCATCATTTTGCTGATCGGAATAGTGAAGAAAAACGCCATCATGATGATCGACTTCGCGCTCGAAGCCGAGCGGGTCGAGAAAAAACCTCCGGAGGAAGCGATTTTCCAGGCCTGTCTGCTGCGCTTCCGTCCCATCATGATGACTACGATGGCGGCATTGTTAGGCGGCCTTCCCTTGGCCCTCGGAAGAGGAACCGGATCGGAGTTGCGCCATCCATTGGGAATCACCATCGTCGGCGGCTTGCTCGTGAGCCAGTTGCTGACCCTATACACGACTCCAGTCGTGTATTTGTGGTTCGACCGGCTGGCTCAGCGCTTCGCCCGCTTCCGCATTGGAAATCCGATTGAAGAGCCAGCGGAGGGAAACGCCTCGGCGGATTAAGCCATGAATATTTCCGCCCCATTTATCAAACGGCCGATCGGGACTTCGTTGCTGGCGGCGGCCGTGCTCATGGCGGGAATTCTCGCCTTCAATTTTCTTCCCGTCGCGCCCTTGCCGCAGGTGGAGTTTCCGGTCATTCAGGTGGGGGCTAATCTGCCGGGCGCCAGCCCGGAAACCATGGCGTCGGCCGTAGCCACGCCCCTGGAACGTCAATTTGGCCGGATCGCGGGCGTGAACCAGATGACCTCGACCAGTCAGTTGGGCTCGACCAGCATCGTGTTGCAGTTTGACCTGAACCGCAACATCGATGCGGCTGCCCGTGACGTGCAGGCAGCCATCAACGCGGCGCGCAGTCAACTTCCCGCGAACCTTCCGGGCAATCCCACCTACCGGAAAGTCAACCCGGCCGATGCGCCGATCATGATCTTGGCTTTGACATCTGACACCCTCACTCTTCCGGCGATGTACGACGCTGCCGATTCGATCCTGTCCCAGAAACTTTCGCAGGTGGAGGGCGTGGGCCAGGTGTTTGTGGGGGGCGGCGCCAGGCCGGCGGTGCGGGCGGAACTAAATCCTACGCTTCTGAACAAACTCGGCGTAGGCCTGGATACGGTACGCACGGCCCTGCAATCGGCTAATGCCAACAAGCCCAAGGGAGAATTTTCAGGGCCGCTCAGTTTCTGGACCGTAGACGCCAACGATCAGATTTTCCGCGCCGACCAGTACCGCAAGCTGATCGTCTACTACAACAACGGATCTCCTGTGCGCCTGGGAGATGTTGGGACAGTGGAGGACGGGGTCGAAGACATTCACAACATGGGCGTGGCCAACGGCAAGCCCGCCGTCGTGGTCATCATTTTCCGCCAGCCAGGCGCAAACATTATCTCGACCGTCGACCGGCTTTATGCCACGCTGCCTTATCTCAAGTCATCGATTTCTCCGGCCATTGATCTTTCCGTGGTGCTTGATCGAACGACGACCGTGCGCGCTTCGGTGAGAGATATTGAAAGAACGCTGGTCATCTCCGTCATTTTGGTAATCCTGGTTGTTTTCGCCTTTCTTCGGACGTTTCGTTCCACGTTGATCCCAAGCGTTGCCGTTCCACTGTCACTGATCGGCACGTTCGCCGTGATGTATCTGTTGGGCTACAGTCTGAACAACCTTTCGTTAATGGCGCTGGCGATTTCCACCGGGTTCGTGGTCGATGACGCCATCGTGGTTCTGGAAAACATCACTCGCTATCTGGAACAGGGTATGCCTCCAGTCCAGGCAGCTTTCCGTGGCGCGAGGGAAATCGGCTTCACCGTGCTCTCCATGAGCACGTCGCTGGTGGCGGTCTTCATCCCGATTTTGCTGATGGGAGGGATCGTTGGCCGCCTGTTCCGCGAATTTGCCGTGACTTTGAGCGTAGCGATCGGAGTTTCTCTCCTGGTTTCGCTGACAACCACTCCCACGATGTGCGCCAAGTTCCTGCGCCCGCTGGACCAGGAAAAGCATGGGCGCCTCTTCCGCCTGAGCGAGGGGATTTTTGACCTGGTTCACAACAGCTACCGTCACAGCCTGAAATGGGTGCTTCGCCATCAGTTTCTTACTCTCTGCATCACGATTGGAACGGCTGCCCTCAGCGTTTATCTCTACATCGTCGTTCCCAAAGGATTCTTTCCACAACAGGACACGGGAAGGGTTATTGGTTCAGTACAGGCCGCCCAGGACATCTCGTTCCAGGCGATGAAAGAGAAGATGAACCAGTTCGTCGCGATCGTGATGAAAGATCCGGCGGTCAGCACCATCACCGGTTGGGCTGGAGGAAACACGCAGTACAACACAGGCCGTTTATTCATCATGCTGAGACCGCTCGAAGAACGAAAAGTTTCAGCCGATCAGGTCATAAGCCGGTTGCGGAAAAAATTGGCCGTGGTTCCCGGGGCCACTTTATATATGCAGTCAGCGCAAGACCTGACCATCGGCGGACGCCAAAGCCAGGCCCAGTTCCAATACACGCTTCAGGGAGAAAATTTGCAGGATCTGAACACCTGGGCGCCGTTGCTGCTCAATAAAATACGGACTTTGCCGCAGCTTCGCGATGTAAATTCGGACCAGCAGGACAAAGGTCTGCAAGCCACAGTGGTCATCGATCGCGATACGGCCTCCCGCCTGGGTGTCTCAGCAGTCGATATCGACAACGCGCTCTACGATGCTTTCGGCCAGCGGCAGGTTTCTATCATGTACAAGCCGCTCAATCAGTACCACGTCGTGATGGAAGTGGCGCCCGAGTTTCAGCAGAGCCCGGATGCGCTTGAGAATATTTACGTGCGCAGCTCGAACGGGACTGCGGTCCCGCTTTCCAGCTTTGCCCACTTCGGTCCCTCAAACGCGGCCCTGCAAGTGAACCACCAGGGGCAATATCCCTCGGTGACCCTGTCCTTCAATTTGGCTCCCGGTGTTTCTCTGGGTGAGGCCACGGCGGTGATCGAAAATGCGGAGCGGGCGATTGGTTTTCCTTCCACCATCAGCGCCAGTTTCCAGGGGACCGCGGCTGCGTTTCAAAGCTCTGCCTCCAGTGAACCGATCCTGATCCTTGCCGCAGTCGCGACTGTCTACATAGTGCTCGGCATCCTTTATGAGAGTTATGTCCACCCCTTCACCATTCTTTCGACTTTGCCTTCGGCGGGGGTCGGCGCGCTGCTTGCGCTCCTGATCACTCATGGCGAGCTCAATGTGATTGGCCTGATTGGCATCATCCTGCTGATCGGGATCGTCAAGAAAAACGCGATCATGATGATCGACTTTGCTCTGGAGACTGAACGTACCCAAGGTAAAAATTCGACCGAGTCGATTTATGAGGCGTGCATTATTCGTTTCCGTCCCATCATGATGACCACCATGGCCGCTTTGCTCGGCGGATTACCGCTGGCTCTCGGCACTGGGACGGGATCGGAACTCAGGCGTCCCCTTGGCATCACCATTGTGGGCGGGTTGATCGTCAGCCAGGCCCTCACTTTGTTCACGACCCCGGTTGTCTATATCTATCTGGACCGGCTCCGATTGTGGGCGCGTCGTGTTTTCGGACCCACATCTCCGGTGGAAACTGGGCGCGTCGAGCCGAAGCCGCACCCCGCCGACTGAGGTCGCAGCAGTGCGGTTACCTTCGTTTTTGGGATCATATTTACGAATCTTTACTGTGATTGACTAAAGATTTACCCCTGCAACCAGTGCGGCCGGTTTTTAATATGAAGTTATGTCAGCATTCGACGTCAGGCAAAAACCGGCAGTGTCTCGCGACTGTACGCTGAAGAACTACAGCGGTCTCGTCGACCGGCTCGCCGAAACCATTTCATGAAGTCGAATTCCAAGCTCAGCACGCCAGATTATGCCGCTGTTCTGCTGGCCTGTTTATTCTTCAATGCCTTCATGTTCCTCGTTGCGCCTCATGAAGCGTCAGCCCAGGATGCTGTTTCCTCCCCGATTGCGAGCGTCACTGGGGTTGTAAGTTCCGGGAACACCCCTATTCCGGGCGCTGCCGTGACTGCGGAAAATTCCGCCACGCACCAAAGTGTCGTCACTTGGACGAATTTGTCAGGTCATTATTCCCTGCCAGTGCCGGGCCCGGGAAATTACACAATCCGTGCGGAGATGACGGCGTTTGCCCCAATCACCCGGCAAATCACGGTGGCCGATGCGGTCACGCGCGCCGACTTCGTCTTAACATTGACTTCGCGCGCCCAGGCCTCCGCCTCGAATACGGCAAGGCGCACGGTTACGCGCGACATGCGAGGTTTCCAAAATCTTTCTATATTGCAAAGCCTGGCGAATGGCGATACGGGAAATAGCAACGCCGCCGATCAGATTGTGCCCTCCGGCATGCCTGTGCCGGGTCTTGCGCCCGATGCAGCTACAGAATCCATTGCCTATCAGGGCGCCAACTCGGGCGTGAGCATGGCAATGAGTACCGATGAACTTCAACAGAGAATGCGCGACCAGGGCTACGGTCCAGGTGGGGGGCCGAATACCGCGCTCGTGGGCGGGCCGGGCGGTCCGCCCGGAGGCGGCCCTCCGGGAGGCGGGTACCGAGGCGGCGGTGGCGGGCCATTTGTGCTGATGGGTGGACGCGGAAGGTTTGATATCAACCGTCCCCACGGAAGCATTTATTACAGCATCGCCGACTCTGCGCTCAACGCGGAACCGTATTCGCTTACCGGAAACCCGGTTACGCAACCGGCCTATACGCAACAGCGCTTCGGAATCGCCGCCGGCGGCCCGCTGAATATTCCGAAGCTCTATCACGGCGGGACCAAGACATTCTTCTTTTTCAATTTCAATGTCACGCGGGCTGAAAATCCTTACGACGCGTTTGCGACGGTGCCGACGCTGGCTGAACGAAGCGGAGACTTCTCGCAATCGACCGTGCGTACCCGCGACAGCGCCGGGAATGTGGCGCGAGTCCCGGCGCAGATTTTTTATCCGGTTACGAGTCCGTGCCCGCAGGCCGGACAGCAAATCCCGGGGAACAATCTGGAGAATTTCGATCCGGCCTGTTCGCTGAATCCGGCGGCGGAGGGCATCGCCCAAAAGCTGTTGAGCTATATCCCTACTGCGAATCTTCAGGGCGTTGCTCCTGACGAACAGAATTTTCACCGTGTAATCGCGTCCACCAGCAACAGCGAAGACCTGAATATCCGGCTGATGCACGCGTTGGGCAATTCTGCGGTCGGCCCGCGTCGTGGACGCGGCCCACGGAATAACCTCACTTTCGGCTTCCATTACCATGGGGCGACGAGCGGCATAACCAATCCTTTTCCGAGCGTGGGCGGCAACGTTTCCATCCGCGACTTTGATGTGCCCCTCGGCTACATCCGCAGCTTTGGCAAACTTACGAATGTTTTTCGTGTCGACTACAACCGCAGCCGCAGTTCCACGCAAAATCTTTACGGATTTTCCCAGAACATTGCCGGGAATCTCGGCATTGGCGGCGTTTCTTCCGACCCTTTTGATTGGGGTTTGCCGAACCTGTCCTTCACGGACTTCGGCAGTCTCACGGACACCAATCCTCAACTGGTTCGCAATCAGACCATAAGTTTGACTGACAATCTTATCTGGAACCACGGGAAGCATACGCTGCGTTGGGGCGGAGATTTCCGTTGGGTCCAACTTAACACGGAGGCCAGCAACGACGCGCGCGGAACGTTTGTCTTCACGGGCTTGAACACCGCTGATCCCACGGCTGCGCCGGGCTCGACCGGTTTCGACCTGGCCGACTTCCTGCTTGGCGTGCCGCAGCAGGCACGATTGCAGAAAGCCGCTGAAACTGGCGACAACAACTATCATTTCCGTGGAAATTACTGGGACCTCTACGCCCAGGACGAATGGAAGCTCACTGGCAATTTCACGCTCAACTTTGGGGTCCGATATGAATATGTTTCGCCGTTCACTGAGTTGAACAATCGCATTGCCAACCTGGATGTGGCCCCGGAGTTTCTGGTTAATCCGGCTTTTGCGCCGGCAAACGCTGTGGCGCCGGTTTTGCCGGGCGGCGTCGGCCCATATCACGGGGCGTTTCCTGCGAGTCTCGTAAATCCGGATCGGAACAACGTCGCGCCCCGGGTTGGCATTGCCTGGAAACCGCTTCCGAAGACGGTTGTCCGCAGCGGATACGGGATTAACTACAACACCGGAGCTTTCCAGACGATTGTGCAGCAGCTCGCATTTCAACCCCCGTTCGCGGTTACGGCAACGAACATCCAAACTACCGCCGGCCAGCTTACCCTGCAATGCGGATTTCCAACCACCGGCCCATGCGGCTCAGCGCCGGCCACCGGAATTACCAACAACTATGCCGTCGACCCGAACTACCGCCTTGGATACGTCCAAATCTGGAACTTCGACGCCCAGCAGGAGATTACTCCCACGCTGGTTCTCAACCTCGACTACACGGGTACCAAAGGAACGCGATTGGATGTCCTGGAAGCGCCAAACCGCTGTCTCATTGGAAACCCACCGATCTGTACCACGGGAATCCGCTTGAGCGATGTGCAGGCATTCAACCTGGAGAGCTCGCAAGCTGACTCCCATGCCAATGCGGGCACTATCCGTCTGCGGAAACGGCTGGAGCATGGAATCTCAATCGGCGGCAGTTATACCTATTCCAAATCCATTGATGATGCTTCTTCGATTGGTGGCGGGACCAGCGTGGTGGCGCAAAATCCCTTCGATCTGGCGGCGGAGCGCGGACTCTCCTACTTCGATCAACGGCACAAATTAACCGCCGACTATCTCTGGCAACTTCCCTTCGGGCGCGACCGCCAATGGCTCAACGGAAGAGGTCCGCTGTCCGCAGTACTTGGCGACTGGCAGTGGAGCGGAGATTGGACTATCGCATCCGGCCTGCCTTTCACGCCGCGCGTGCTGGGCGATCCCTCAGATGTAAGCCGCGGAACCAACGGCACTCTGCGCGCCGACGTAGTTCCAGGAGTCACACTCTCGGTTCCTGATCCCAGCATCCGGGAATGGTTTAACACCGCCGCATTCGCGGTCCCCGCGGCCAACGCATACGGCGATGCCCGTCGCAATAGTATCGAAGGACCGGGAACGCTTGTCTTCGATATGGCAATTACAAAGGTCATTCCCATGCGCGAGAACAGAATGCTCGAATTTCGCATGCAGGCGTCCAATGTGTTGAATCATCCGCAATACACGACGATTGACACGACTGTGAATTCGCCGACCTTCGGGCAGGTCATCGCCGTCGGCGCCATGCGTACTTTACAATTCACGGCGCGCCTCCGTTTTTGAGAGGGTGGTTATGGGTGTTTTAACAAGCCGCTGGAAGTGGTTGCGAAAAACTCTTTCGTTGGCGCTTGCATTTTTTATTAGTACCAGTCTGGTGTCACAGGACGCTTCCAGCCAATACACCTTCCGTTCGCAGACAGAGCTGGTGCTTGTGAATGTAACGGTCCGCGACCAGAAAGGCGCGCTGGTAACGGACTTGAAGCGCCAGGATTTTACCGTACTCGAAGACAACAAGCCGCAGCAGATCGCCACGTTCGATCTGGAAAATACCGATGCCGTCGTCTCAACGAACACGGCGGAGGTCCCGTTGCTGGGAAATCTGCATGCGCAAAAAGCGACGACGGCTAATCCTCAGGCCCCGGCAGCGGTCCCGCTCAAAGACCGGCGCCTGATCATTTTGTTTTTTGACTTAAGCGCTATGCAGCCGGACGAAATCGACCGCTCAGTCACTGCGGCCCAGCATTATGTGGACAAACAAATGGCTCCGGCCGACCTGGTTGCGGTGATCTCGCTGGGCAGCCAGCTGGTTGTGAACCAGGACTTCACCTCAGACGCGGCTCTACTGAAAAAGACCTTGCAAAGCTTCAACACCGGCGCGGGACAGGGGTTTGAAGAAGGCACGACCGGCACAACAGAAGGGACATCGGACACCGAGCAGTCGTTCACGGTTGACGACACGGAATACAACATTTTCAACACCGACCGGCGTCTGGAAGCGCTGAAATCCGTGGCGGAAAGACTTTCACATGTGGATGAGAAAAAGTCGCTGATTTATTTCTCCAGCGGCATGGACCAGACCGGAGTCGAGAACGAGTCTGAATTGCGCGCGGCAACCAACGCGGCTGTCCGGGCTAATCTCGCCATCTACACCATGGACATTCGAGGGCTGCAGGCGATCGTGCCCGGCGGCGAAGCGCAAAATGCCAGTTTGCGCGGCGTTGCTCCCTATTCCGGCGCCGCCACGTTAAATGCGCTCAATTCCAACTTCACCACTCAGGAAACTCTGGTGACTCTGGCCGGCGATACGGGCGGGAAAGCGTTTCTGGACTCCAACGATTTCAGCAAGGTTTTCACTGGAGTGCAGCAGGATTCATCGATTTATTATCTGCTCGGCTATCACAGCAATAATCCCGCGCGTGACGGGCGCTATCGGCGCATCACTGTGCGCGTGAACCGGCCGGGAGTGAAACTCGAATTCCGCCGCGGCTACTATGCCCCGGCCGACTTCCGTCATTCCACGCAGGAAGACCGCGAACGCCAGCTTGACGAAGAGTTGGCCTCTGACCTGCCGGACACCGATCTGCCGGTTTATCTGGCTCCCGCATATTTCCGGATCGCTGATAACAGGTTCTATGTTGCGGTTTCGCTGGTCGTCCCCGGCTCGCAGATTCCTTTCACTCATGACAAGGACCGGGACAAAGCGACACTCGATGTGATCGGCGTTCTCGAAGACCCCAGCAAGCGCCCGGTCGGCCAGGTTCGCGACACGGTCAAACTCGCACTCAATACTAACCAATTAGTACAACGTAAGAACGTGCAGTACGACACAGGCTTTGTTTTACCGCCGGGAAAATATCACCTCAAGTTTGTGGTACGCGAGAACCAAACAGGGCTATTGGGATCGTTCGAGACTGACCTCAACGTTCCTGACCTGAAGGGAGTTCCAGTCAAAATGAGTTCGATCGTGCTGGCCAGCCAGATCGAGCCCGCCGCAAAGCGCCGCACAGAGGACCCGCTGGTCCGGGACGGTTCGCAGATCATACCGAGTGTGACCCACGTTTTCTCGGGCACGCAGCACCTTTATTTTTATTACGAAGTGTATGATCCGGCGCGCGCGGCGGTGACGGCTGCTCCAAGCCAGCCGGCAAATTCCGCCGTGACAAAATCTGGAATTCATCTGTTGAGCAGCGTGGCTTTTTTCCGCGGAAATACCAAAGCCTACGAAACGCCCATTGTTGTGAGCGATCAGCTCAATGAGCCGGCACGGAAAGCTGCTGTCTTCCAACTCGACGTGGCGCTGACCTCGCTGAAGCCGGGCTTCTACACCTGCCAGGTCAACGTGATCGATGACGCGGCGGGGCAGTTCCGTTTCCCAAGGCTGGCTTTGCTCGTGCGCGAGCCGCCGTCAGCCTCAGTTCAGGCGGCGCCATCCTCGCAGCCGTAGCGCGTCTCTCCAAGTTTCCAGCAAAAAATAAGGCGGATGCGTTCGCGCATCCGCCGGAAACAACTGATCTCAAGCCCTCGCTTCTTGTTTTTGTGGCGCCTGCGCCCGCTCCTTCTCAATTCGGGTGATCTGCTTTCGTAGCCATGTAGCCAAGGCTTGCTCCAGCTCCACCTGAGTTCCAGCGCGATACAAATGATCAACGGTCTCTCCTTGTTCTGTCAGGGGAATAAACCGGCATGGCACCTTCTGCTCGCGCATGGTCTCGGGCACAAACTGGATGAGCAGGCACTCGTCACAGGGGTGCGGCTTGGCGGGATCGCAAAAATTTGGACAACTCACCGAGTCTTCGAAGATATAGGGGGCGCGCCAAGGAGTGCGCGGCGAACGCCCGTAGCCTCCATCCTCCAAAAACTTTAGTTCAAACTTGAGCACATCGAGAATGTCGCGATTATCGTCGGCCATACTGACCACCTCTACCACGCAAGAATCGCAGGGGTCGGAGCGTCGAGCCATGAATCAGATCACCGAGGCGTGTGATCTACATCACATAATGCAAGTAGCTGTCGAAACTATTGTTGTTGAACAGCTTAGCCTGTAACTGCCCATCCCGCGTCGGCCCGGACGATCTCCCCCGTAATCGGAATGGAATCGTCGCTCAGCAAGAAGAGGGCGATTCGCGCGAGCTCTTCTGGATCAACGAAATCAGCTTTCAACGGCTGCTTGTGGGCGATAAAGGACCGAATGCTCTCGTTGCTCTGCGCCCGGGCACTCATCGGGGTGCGAACCAGGCCGGGGGCAATCACGTTGATCCGGATTCCGAGCGGGGCGTAATAAGAGGCCGCGGCCAGGCTTAGAGATTCAATCGCGCCTTTGCTCGCGGCGTAGGCGTGCGTGGCGAAGAATTCCCGCTCGGGAAAACGGGCCAGGACGCTGCCCATGTTGAGGATCACGCCGTGGTGGGAAGTGGCAATCCAATGACGCAATACCTCCCGGCAGACATGGAATGTCCCTTTGGCATGGATATCCATCGCTGCTTGCCAAGCCTCCGGTGTGCATTCGTGCAACGGGCCGTCGCCAAGCGAGCGGGCGCTGATTCCAGCTACGTTAAACGCCGCATCGATTCCGCCGAATTGGCGGACACAACCCGCGACCGCTTCTTGTACGACAGGATAGTCACTTACATCGGCGACCGCAAAAGCCGAACCCGGAAGCTGCGCGCACAACTCTTTGCACTCGCTTTCACGGTTACTAACGACAAAGACACGATCTCCGCGGCTTGCCGACAAACGGGCGGTAGCGGCCGCGATCCCGGATGATCCGGTAATCAGAAGTTTCTGTGGCATTGAAAATCTCGAGATTTTAAAACCCGGATCATTCGTAGAGATGCTGGAGACTTTTCCGGTACGCCTGGTAAAACTGTTCCAGTTGCTCTTCGGCGCTGCGATTTCCGACAAACTGATGACTGGGCAGCAAGACCGGCTTGTGTCCTTTTTCCAGCAACAGCCGCGCGGTTTCACAGCGCAGCATATTGATGATCATTGCGCCCGTCACCGTCGAAGTTGGCCCCGTGCGCCATTCGAGTCCCTCGAGCTCGACCACGCAATCTCCGGGCGGGCACTCGTTATCGATCACGATGTTGGCGAAATCGATCAGCTTTTTGCCTGAAGAGTGCGCCGGTTTAGAGTGTTCGCAGTGGGCGCGGGAGACGATCGCAATCACCGGCAGCCCGCGCTGTCGCGCTCCCCGCGCCATTTCGACGGGCACAGGCCTGATCCCGCTGGTCGAAATGATAATGAATGCGTCATGGGGCCCGAAGCGGAAGCCTTTGAGAATTTCCTCTGCGTATCCTTCATATTTTTCGAGATAAAGTGGAGGCCGCAAGCCATTCGCTCCCACAATCGCCGCATGGTTCGAAAGCGCCTGCTCTACCAATGCCACAAATCCCACAAAGCAGCCCTGGCGCGGTGTCATTTCTTCGCACATCATGCGCGAGTGCCCGCAACCAAAAAGAAATATCAACCCGCCTTTCGCAATGCGGCCGGCGCAAAGCTCAGCCGCTTTCTCGATTTCGGGCAACTGGGTGTTTTTTAATCGATTGAGCAACTCGAGTGTGGAATCGAAGTACGAAATGGCCGCATTCTGCTTGGAACGGATTTCTTCTGGCATGGTTTGGCCCAGTCATTATGCACACCGATGCTACAATGCCGCAAATCCATGAATGCCAAGGGCCCAACCGCTCACGAACCGGACCAGGAGATTTACGCAATCGGCCTCGATATCGGCGGCACGAACCTTAAAGCTGGACTCGTCGACAAGAACGGACATCTCAAGACGGCGCTCTCCGAACCCACCCCACGGACCCTCGAAAAGGTCAAAATTCTAACTGAATCGCTTATTACCAAGCTTTCGACCTGCGGCCCGGTCAATGCTATCGGCATCGGCTGCAAAGGGGTCGTGGACTACAAAACCACCGAGCTGGTGCGTTCCCCCGGCGATCTCAAACACATTGAGGGCCATTCCTTGCGCAAACTGCTTGGCCGGTCCGCTGCCGGCAAACCGGTGCATGCCGATAACGACGCCCGCATCGCCCTGATCGCCGAATGGGTTTGGGGCGCGGCCAAGGGATGCGAGAACGTGCTCATGCTTACATTGGGAACCGGCGTTGGCGGCGGCCTGTTGATGGAAGGCAAGATCATGCGCGGCGCTCATGGGGTCGCAGGCCATATCGGCCACATGACGATCAATCCTTACGGTCCGGTCTGCATTTGTGGTAATTACGGATGTCTCGAAACCGTTTTCTCCGCCCGTTCCATTGAAGCTGAAGCGTTTTCGGCAGCGCATCGCCGGGTTAATTCCGTTCTCACTGATCGCGGGGAATCATGGGATTGCGCGCTGGTTTTCCAGGCCGCGGCTGAATCAGACGAGGCCGCCAAGTGGATTATCGACCGCGCCACTTTGCATCTCGGAGCGGCCGTCGCCAGCCTGGTTCATCTGGTTGATCCCGAACTGATTATCATTGGCGGGCAGATCGCTGAATCGGGTGCGCAATTGCTCGATCCGTTACGTCAGGAGTTACACCGCAGAACGCGTTTTATCGTGGGCCGTGATATCCCCATCGTCTTTCCCCGTGTTCCCTCGCATACGGGCGTTATCGGCGCGGCTGGCCTGGCGCTACTCGAGACCGGCGCGCTGCAAGGCTGATATGGACGTCTTCTCTCCGGGGGCAAAGCAGAGCATCGAGTTCGACGTCGTCGTTGCCGGCTCGGGTTCGGCCGGAGCCACCGCCGCCATTGCCGCAGCGCGCTCCGGAGCAAAGACTCTATTGATTGAACGCTTCGGTTTTCTGGGCGGCACCAGCACTGCCGTGCTCGACACTTTCTATGGGTTCTATACTCCGGGGTCTCGTTCGATGAAAGTCGTTGGCGGAATAGCTGACGACGTTGTCAGAGGCCTGTGTGAATACGATGCCTGCATGGAGCGGCCCAACACCTACGGTGCGGGCACGGGCGTTACTTACAACTCGGAATACTTGAAAGTCGTGTGGGAACGGTTGGTACAGGATTCCGGAGCGGCCATTTTGCTCTATGCCTGGATTCAAGACGCAACCGTTTCAGGACAGCGAATTCAATCGCTTACCGTGGCCACCAGGCAGGGTTTACGCGCCGTGGCCGGGAAAAATTTTGTCGATGCCACGGGCGACGCCGACCTCTGTTATTTTTCCGGCGCGCCCTTCGAATTGGCTGGCGAACATGAGCCCGCGCAAATGCTGACGACTACATTCAAGGTTGCGAATGTCGATCTTCCCCTGCGCAAGAGCAT
>Ga0335081_10004770_pt1 | contig 21424 bp, 21 predicted proteins | sample Lox_Sample_35_FD_206713 | JGI IMG/M metagenome (GOLD analysis project Ga0335081, IMG submission 206713) | Soil microbial communities from Loxahatchee National Wildlife Refuge, Florida, United States - Lox_Sample_3.5 | ecosystem: Environmental > Terrestrial > Soil > Wetlands | place: USA... | reverse complement strand
AATGAAAAACAGGGTCCCGGGGATGTGATGCAGCACGTAGTGGCCCATCTCGTGGCCCATGATGGACTCGATCTCTTCCGGCGAGCCACGGCGCAGCAGGTTGTCGTTCATGGTGATGCGCATGGTCTGCCCGAAGCCGCTGACGTTGGCGCTCATGCGGGTCGTCTGGCGCGAAGCGTCAATTTGGTAAACGTCTTTGGCGGGGATGCCGTTGGCGCGAGCCAATCTGAGGACCGGAGTGGTGACCTTGGGATCATCGAGCTTCGTAACCTTGTTGAAGACGGGAACCAGATAGACCGGGCCAATCATGACGGCGAAAACGGTGAAGAGAAAGCTCACCAAGGCGCCCCAAAGCCACCAACTGCGCGGCAGCCGGCGAACGATGCCGAACAGTGCCATCGTCAGCAGACCGCCGAGAACGATGGAGATCATCAGGCCCTTGGTCTGGTCCCACGCCCACGGGCCGAAGGTCTGGGTTGCGAGGCCGTACTGATGTTCGCGGATGTAGCCTTCGTAAATGGCCAGCGGAGCCCCAAGCACAAACGTAACTACGGAATATTGCGCCCAATATAGAAATGTTTGCAGAGGCTTGAAGCGCGTGAGGCGCTCGGCCTGATTGCGCATGCCCGCCGACCAGCGCAGACGGAGCAGCAATAGGCAGATGGCCGCGCCGTAGAGGAAGTCCCAGAGAATGAGCCAATAGCCGCCTTCGAAGTAGGCGTCGGAGCGGGTGCGGGCGCTGGCAGGGATCTGGGCCATGTAGGCTTCGGTGGCGGCGTCCACATTGAAGTTGGGCGACGGCTGGGCCGCGGCTGGAACGGTGGTGACCGACGGCATCTGGTTGGCGGCGTTGCCGGGTGCGGATGGTTGCGCCAAGGCAACGTCACCGGTCAGGCAAATGGACAACAGCAACAGCGTGCAAGACGCCCACGGACGCGAAGTCATAATGTCCTCGGAGGAGTGATACGGAGTATACGCGCCGGACGGCGAAAGGTTCAGTCCCGCCTCGGAGGTGCGAAACAGAGGCGGCCGCGTAATGAAGGCGGGAAGTGGCGGTTGAAAGCGCGGAAACTCACACCAAACAGAACTGTTTGCAAAACCCGCAGAAAAGTTAACATAATATCTGTTATCGGACGTACCTGCCGTCGTTCGCTGCGGATAAGGAGCCCTCGCATGTCGAGCCCGGACTTAGTTGCCCTTTGGGAGCAGCATTGCCGCTGCGAGTTTGAGACGCGCGACGCTGATGCCACGATGGCTACCATGGTTCCCCAGCCTTACGTGAATCATGTGCCCACCATGACCGGCGGCGTGGGCCAGCGACAGTTGAGGCGCTTCTATGCCGAACACTTCATACCGGTGAACCCGCCTGACTTCCGTCTCGAACCGATCAGTCGCACCGTCGGCGCAGACACGATCGTGGACGAATTCATCGTGTACTTCACCCATACCACGGAGATGGACTGGCTGCTGCCAGGCATTTCCCCGACCGGGCGCGCGGTGGAAATCCCGACGGTCGCCATCGTCAAGTTCGAAGGCGACAAAGTGGCACACGAGCATATCTACTGGGACCAAGCCTCGCTACTGGTCCAGATTGGCCTGCTTGATCCGCACGGCCTGCCGGTTGCGGGAGCGGAGACCGCCCGCAAACTGCTGGACGAATCACTGCCCAGCAATGGACTGATGAAGCGTTGGTTAGACCGGTAAGGATGAAGTTTGCCGGCAGGCGTGGCTGGCCAAGTCGGCTGAAAACTTCAGCTAGTGCAGTAGCAGCACATGATGAGCGAATTCGCTGCCTGCCAGCGCCTCCATGCCGCGGTCCAGGGTGACCAGACGCCCCTTGTTCCTGATTGCCAGTCCCAGCAGATAAGCGTCCGTCACCTGGCGATGCCCGAAGAGCTTGTCCTCGAACGGCTGCACGGCTTCAGCTAAGGTGATGTCCCCCGGCCAGAAGCGATGGCCCGGACGCCGAGTGAGCTCGGCAAGTAGCTCGAAGGCTTCGGCGACGCTTACCCGCTTGGGATGAAAGCTCGGAGTGGAGATAATCCGGACAAATCCCGCTTGCGTCAGTGGGCATGTGGCCCAGGGTTTCGCGGACGATTCCTGCCACCAGGCATACACCTGCTTCCGCGCCACATGCCACTCATAAACCGACGCAATCAGAACATTGACGTCAAGCAAGGAGGCCGGGCTCACCAGCTTTCGTCCTCCAGCTCTTTTACCCGCTCGGTTGTAAGCAGCCTTTTTGGCTTGGGCAGATCCAGCATTGGCCATCCGTCCACGTACTTGATGCGGGGCCGGGGATTTATGCCTCGCTGTACGAGTTCATTGATCGCCCGGCTGAGCGATACACCCCGCCCCCGCGCATATTGATTGACTATTTCGGCCGTTTCATCGTCAAACGTAATTGTGGTGCGCATGCAGATACCATACACCATCAGGCTATCTGCTGATGCAGATTAGATTTTATTGCATCGTTTTTTCAGAGCAGCACCACCTTGGGATGGAACAGCGTGCCTGCCACCCGGCGCGCGAGGCACACCAATTCCGCCTGGCCGGCGAAGACCTTCACCCAGGGCGAGCGTGACATCTCCGGCAGGTTGACCGTGCGGCCGTGGCGTATCTTCGCGACATCTTCCTCGGTCGCGGTTACGGATGGAATGTGCGGCAGCACGCGCCGCGGGTGGACGAACAGATCTGCGAGCCGGTCCCCCACTGCGGCCTGGGCGATTTCTTCCAGCGTGTGGGCCTGCTCGGCGGTGAACTCGGCGACCGCTGTTCGCCGCAAACTGGCCAGATGCGCGCCGGCGCCGAGCCGCCGGCCGAGTTCATGGGCCAGGCTGCGAACGTAGGTCCCCGACGAGACGCGGCAGCGGAACTCCAGCATGTCGCCGTCGAGTTTCGAAACCGTGAACTCCTTCACCTCGACATCCACCGGCTGCAGCTCGACCTCCTGCTTTCTGCGTGCCAGCTTGTATGCGGGCACGCCGTGGATCTTCTTGGCCGAGAACGGCGGCGGGAGTTGCCGGATCGGGCCGAGCAAGGGCGCCGTGGCAGCGATCACTTGTTCAAGTGTTACTTGAACTAGTTGTGGCTCGCCGACCGGCTCACCGTCGGCGTCGTAGGTGTCAGTCGCGACCCCAAGGCGGATGGTCCCCTCGTAGGCCTTCTCGGAGGCGGTGTAGAACTGGCAGAGCCTGGTCATGCGTCCGAGAACCAGCGGCAAGACGCCGGTCGCCAGAGGATCGAGGGTGCCCAGATGGCCGACGGAGCGCTCGCCTGCGATGCGGCGGACCTTGGCCACGACATCGTGCGAGGTCCATCCGGCAGGCTTGTCCACGATCATCACTGCGTTCAGTGGCATCCTCTGCTATCGTGGAGGGTCGAGCGTGGTTCGGTCAAATAGGCATTTGGCCATTGGCTTTTGGCTCTTGGCTGTTCGCTTTTGGCAGAGGCCGCGCCCTTGCAAAGCCGGCCACGAGCCCAGAGGTGAACGGCCAAACGCCAAAAGCCCTCATCCACCATGATCCCACTTCGAGACGACGCACCTCGGATCAGCACTCCGTTCATCAATTACACGCTGATTGCGCTAAACACGCTGGCGTTCCTGTTCGAAGTCTCGCTCAACAACACTGCGCGCCAGGGGCTGGTGTTCGCGTTTGGGATGGTGCCGGCGCGCTTCACTGTGGTTCTGTTGAACCACGGATACGTCCCCTGGAACCTTATCTCCAGCCTGGGCACGCAGTATGTATCGGCCGCGGCGGCCATCGTGCCCATCTTTACCGCCATGTTCCTGCATGGCTCGTGGCTGCACCTGATCTTCAACATGTGGGCGCTGTGGATCTTCGGCGACAACGTCGAAGACTATCTCGGCCACATGCGGTACCTGGTGTTCTATCTGCTGAGCGGGATCGCGGCCGCGCTACTGCACACGCTGTTCAACATCGGATCGACGATACCGAGCGTGGGCGCCAGTGGTGCGATCGCCGGCGTAATGGGTGCGTACTTCGTCCTATATCCACGCGCACGCGTGCTGACGCTGGTGCCGCTCTTCTTCGTGTTTTTCATGTGGCTGCCGGCCTGGATCGTGCTGGGGTATTGGTTTGTGGCGCAATTTCTTAGCGGGGCCGCGACCTCAATCGCGGCCCATGGGACGAACGCCAGCGGTATTGCCTTTTGGGCCCACGTCGGAGGATTCATTGCGGGAGTTTTTCTGGTCAAGCTCTTCCCTTCCCGAACTAGACGGTACCACTACGGACTCTGAAATCCACCACAGAGGTACAGAGGCACAGAGAAAAAGCAAGGCGGAAAAATAACTCTGAGTCTCTGTGCCTCGGTGGTGGACTAACTAAACCGCTCCCAAAATCGGCGTGACCAGGATCTCCGAGAGATTCGCTTCGGGCGGCAGCAGCACGGCGTAAAGTACCGCCTCGGCAAGGCTCTCCGGCTTGATCATGTGCTCGAAGGGGGCGTTGGGCATGATCTGCTGCCACAGGTCTGTCGCCGTTGCGCCGGCCATCAGTGCGGTCACGCGAATGCCGCGCGGCATCAGCTCCGCGCGCAACGACAGCGTGAACCCTAAGGCGCCGGTTTTCGCGGCGGTATAGCCATAGAAGTTGGGAAAGACCTGCCTGGCTGCGGCGGACAGGTTGTTAATGATCGTCGCCCCTGACTGCATAAGCGGTAGCGCGGCGCGCGTGCAGAGAAAAAGGCCGGTGAGGTTGATATCGATCTGGTCGCGCCACATCTCGAGCGAGGTCCGCTCCAGCGGTGTCGGTGGCTGGCTGATGCCCGCGTTGTTAAACAGCACATCGATTACTGCGAAACGCTCACGAACAGCGGAAAACAGATTCTCTACCGCATCCGGATTGCGCACATCGCAAGCGAGGGGAACGATTTTGACGTCGCGGTCCGAATGTTTGCGCAACTGCTCAGCGCCGGCATTCAACACGGCAGAATCGCGCGCGCTGAGCACAACGCTGCAGCCCTCGGATGCCAGCGCCTTCGCGACGGCGTAGCCGATGCCCTTGCTGCCGCCGGTTATGACAGCGACTTTTCCGGCAAGCCGCCGGCCGAAATTCCGCACTCCCGATTTCGAGTGCGATGTGGAAGCTGTTTTCTTTGCAGGCACTGCGTTTGACCGTGTCGATTTACTACTGTCGTGAGTCATTAATTCGCTGCATGAATCAGCAGCCGTGGACTTTGTTCCGGTGAAATCAACAGCACAGGAAACCGCTTCATATCAGGGCACGGCTTCAGCCGTGCCGCAAGCGGCCCATAAATTTGAGGGCTTTAGCCCCTGTCCCGCAGCGGCTAAAGCCGTTTTCCTCTTGCCCGCATAGCGGCATGACTGAAGTCATGCCCTGATACAAAGCCTTGCCCTGTGCGACGAATTTGTGACTAGCTCATCTGCAGACTTTACCGCCTACACGGCTACATCTACTCTCGGCAGGGGCTACAGCCCCACATCTAAACCACGCGTTTCGGCACGGCTGAGCCGTGCCCTGATACAAAGCCTCTGACATACGCCGGCTAGATCCCGCTGCCGTTCTTGGCCTGAATGAGCGCGAGAAACTCCTGCCGCGTCTGCTGCGCGCGAAATGCGCCCAGCATGGACGAGGTTACGGTGGCGGAATGTTGTTTCTCGACGCCGCGCATCATCATGCATAGATGGCGCGCCTCAATCACCACGCCCACCCCGAGAGGCTGAACGACTTTCTGGATGGTCTCGGCGATCTGCACGGTGAGGCGCTCCTGCACCTGCAAGCGGCGCGCAAAAACTTCCACCAGCCGCGCGACTTTGCTGAGGCCAATGACCCGTCCTTTAGGAATGTAGGCAATATGCACCTTGCCGAAGAACGGCAGCACGTGATGTTCGCATAGGCTGAACATCTCGATGTCTTTGACGATGACCATCTCGTCATAGTCGACCTCGAACAGGGCGCCGCGGATGATGGCTTCGGCGTCTTCGTGGTATCCCTTGGTGAGGTCTTGCAGGGCCTTGGCATAGCGTTGCGGCGTGCGGCGCAGACCTTCGCGGTCAAGCTGCTCGCCCATGCGCACTAGCAACTCGCGAGCCAGTTCCTCAACGCTAGCGCTGGTCAGGGTCGGGATTTCGATAGTGTCTTTCATAAAGGAGCGATTAGCAATTAGCAATGAGCCCTTCGCGCTGCGGCAGACTGGCCGAACGCATCGTATTCAACTAAATGCCAAGTGCTAACTGCTAAGGAAACTCTGAATGAGCCGCTATTTGCCCTCAGGGGCTAAAGCCCGCACTGATTTTGCTGCTTCCGGCACGGCTGAAGCCGTGCCCTTTTCAAAGCTCAGGCTTAATCAGACTCTCCCTAAGCGCTAACGGCCAAATGCTAACTGCCGCTGTATTCGAAGCTGTTCATTGCTGTCTCTTCTAATCTTACTTTCTCCAGATGAGCAGCGCTGAAGTTCTGTTGCAAAATCTGAAAGATGACTGCGCTCAGGTTCTCCGTTGTCGGCACCGCATCCTGGAATTCAGAGCACAAATTGAGGTTCACGTGATCAAAGCGGTCGAGCACCTGGCGCCGCACCGTTTCATCCAACTCAGCCAGGTTGCAGATCATTCCGGTCTTCGCATCGACCTGCCCGCTCACCGTCACTGCCAGAGCATAGTTGTGCCCGTGGCCATAAGGGCTATTGCACTTGCCGTAGACGGCCAAGTTCTGCGCCTCCGTCAGTTCGTCGGAGTGTAGCCGGTGCGAAGCCGAAAAGATGTAACGCCGGGTCAGATGCGCCTTCATGTTTCACCGTAGAAGTCGACGAAGAGATCGGGCAGCTCGTACACGCGCACCCGGTGCAGCCTGGCGGGGCGTAGATGACTCTCCAGCCGCTTCCAAATAGCTATGGTGAGGTTCTCGGTCGTTGGTACCTGATTGGCGAACTCGGGAACTTCCTTGTTTAGGTGACGATGATCCAAGGCATCGACGACCTCTCGATTCAAGATGTCCTTTAAGTTCTTGAGGTCCACCACAAATCCGGTTGTTGGATCGACCTCGCCCTTCACGGTGACTTCCAGTGTGTAGTTGTGCCCGTGTCCGTTAAGGTTGGCGCATTTGCCGAAGACGCGGCGGTTCTCTTCTTCCGTGAATTCCGGGTTGTGATAGTAATGCGAGGCGGAGAATTCACATTTGCGGGTTAGATAGACCATAGTTATTCGTCGACCGCAGTCGTATTAGCGGCGCGGCGGAGTGGCCGGCGCCGAACCCAAATTCCTCCAGCCGCCGGGAGTACAACTAATGCGGCCAACAACAAGGGCACTGTCCATGGGATGTGCTCTGCCCCGATAAACAGAAATGCTCCGAAGATCAGCCAGGGCGCAGAGACAACCATGGTTTTCGTCCACAGAGACCCCAATGCGGCTGCGCGTACAAGACCCGTCGCAAACGTCAGCAACGGGGATACCAGCAGCACCCACGCGGACGGAAAATGAATCCCAACAAACTTAGCGGCTAGCGCAAGGAACAAGAAGGATCCCAAGCCCCACACCAGGTCAAGAAACATCGGCTTCCAAAAGTAGGGTTCGGTTTCCATCGTGGTCAACATGCAACGCGGAGCGTCGCTATTCGTGTGTCGCCGCTCACGCGGCTCGGGAATTCTCACGCAGCTACCCAGCACTCCGCGCCAAAAGAAGGCGCTGCGTGCTGGGCTATCCTGACGCCGCGCCTACGGCGCTCGGATTGCCAAACGCGAATATTATTTCTCAACCTGTGCTGCCGGAGGCAATGCTGTTTTTCCACTCAATACTGACCTCCCGCGCCGGCAGGAATTCGCGTGGGCATCCGGGCATTTCGGAGCGGTGCCGTACTGTCTTCCTTTCCAGTTTACGTTGCCTCTGTTATGAGAGATGCTGGAGTTGAGCAAAAGCATCGCAAAGAGCGGCAGACCGAAGATGGCCATCGCGTTTGACAGCCAATCGAAGTGTGCGCGGCGAATGCGAATAACGAACGAAATCCCAAAGAGCAACGCCAGCACCGCCGCCAGTGCTGCGCCCGGGATTTCCCCGATAGAAGCTTTCCACATCGCAACCAGCGCGCAGCCCGCAATCGCCAGGAATTCCGCCAGCCGGCTGAGTGCCAGCCTTCGCGGATGGGGAAACAGCAGTGCCAGATTTTTTGTCCAACCCTCCCACATCAGCGGGAAGCTGCGATACATGCGGGTCGAGACTACATCCGACCAGCGGAATTGCAACCTGTGGCCGGCCTGCTTGGCGCGTTTGGCCAATGCGACGTCTTCCAGGATTGCCGTCGCGACCGCCGCGTGGCCGCCGATTGCCTCGTAGGCGTCCCGCCGGATCAGCAGGTATTGCCCATTCGCCGCGGCCGCAGGCGAGCCGGGATCGCAAACGTCTGCGGGCCGGTAGGTTGCCGCCAGCTCGGCGAAAATCACCGGCATCAGCGCGTGCTCCCAGAAGTCCTGCACGTCTTGCTTGGGAGAATAGGAGAGCAACGCGGCCCCGCTCGCGATGGCCTCTTGCAACCCGCAAGCGATCGACTCACGTGTGTGCTGGGTATCGGCATCGGTGAACAGCAGCCACTTCCCTTTCGCGCTTCGCGCTCCCGTCCAGGCCGCGTTGCACTTGCCGCTCCAGCCGGAGGGCAGCGCATCGGCCGCGATCACCCGCACGGGAAAGCCCTCGGCGATCGCGCGCGTGGCGTCCGTCGAGTGATCGTCGACCACGATCACTTCGTAGGCAGGCCCATGTTGCCCGATCAGCGAGCGCAAGCATTCGGCGAGGCACGCCTCTTCATTGCGTGCTGGAACGATGACCGATACATCGGGATTGATCGCCGGGTGCATAATTCTGGGTGATGCCGTGCGCCTTTGGTGGTATCGCCGACCCGCATCGGCGCGGAAATCAACCATCCTCATCCATTATTATAAAAGGGTGAAGCGTTTCGCCCCGTCCGGTGTACTCTTCTGTCTTGTTTTGCTGCTGGCAAGCTGCAACACCGGTTCGCATCCTCCCCGCATTGGCAACGAGGCTCCCGATTTCACCATTACCGACGCGCAGCAAACCGTCTCGCTGGATCAGCTTCGTGGCAAGCCCGTGGTGCTGAACTTCTGGGCCACGTGGTGCCCGCCATGTGTCGAAGAGATGCCCTCGCTGGTGCAGTTGCATAAAGAACTGGGAGACAAGGTGACTATCCTGGCGGTAAGCGAGGACGCGGACGATGCGGCGTTCCGGCAGTTCATCCACGATCACGGGGTTGACCTGTTGGCGGTCCGCGACACGCAACACAAGAATGAGCTCTACGGCACTTTCAAGTTTCCCGAGACCTTCATCATCGACCGCAACGGCAAGATCGTGCGCAAGTTTATCGGCGCCACGAACTGGACCGCGCCCGACATCCTCGACTATCTGAACAAACTGTAGCTGCGGATGAGTTCCCGGCAATGTGTGTCACCGGCTTCCAGCCGGCGCACGTAGGAAGCAAAAACAAGCCAAAGCCCGAGTGGGCGAAGCTACAGTAGTGGCCACGCGCGGGTGACATAACTTGCGTGGTTGTAGAAGAAGTCTCGCGCTGCACTTATTCGCGCTTTTCGAAGGAGTGCATGGTGGGAATCGAGGGGCAGGCGGCGACCATGGCCAGCTCGTGTGTGGACGGTGAGAACGAGTCCCTGGCTTTTCCCACCGCTTTCGCCATCCAGGATTGACCGTCATCGCCACTGGTTCCTTCCGTAAATTCGTCAACTCGGGGCAGTGGGTTCGTCATCAGCTTCGCCAGGGTGGCAAGAAAATGGGCTGCCGTGGCACCGCTGCGGAAAATTACGTCACCGTCGATGCCCTTCGGGAGTTTTTCGCACCCGGTGTTGAGAATCACAATGGGGACTTTGGGGTCGAGCCGTTTTATTTTGCCGGCCAGCAGCAACCAACTCTGGTCTGGAAAGGATGAGCCTATGACCACGAGATCTATGGGATGAGAGCCGAAGAGTTCGATGGCGGAGTTGCCATTGGTGGCTGTCCGGACCTCGTATCCTGCAATGGAGAGGAGGAGTTGACGCCACGCCAGGACGGTGGAGTCGCCATCGATACATAAAACAGTTTTTGGGCAAGATGTTGATACTTCATTTTCGTTCTCGCAGTGTAGTGGTGCCATCACGTTTACCTCAGCTCAAGAAACTGGCCGCGCAGCCTGCGCAGGATGGTCTGTTTGATCCTGCGCCCTGGCGGGGAGATTCCGGGGGCAGACGACGCGACTGCCCCCGGAGTTGAAGGACGGCAAAACCTCGTGGTTGAGGTTCACCGTCATGTGTACATCACCTTTGATCCCGGCTGCCCCTGGGTGGGACTGAGTAAGAACCTGAGCTGCATGAGATTGGTACAGTCTGTCGGAAAGTTGAACTCTTGCGCCGTGGTAGTCAGGGCCCAACTACACTTCCCCAGGAAATTGGACTGGCTATAGCCGATGACAACCACGCTAATCGCAGCCCACCCTGCCGACAAACTGGCGCTAGTTGGTAGGAAACTGGCAGTAGAGTTCGAGGCGACCGGGATTTTGATTGAGGCAGTACAGTTCACAGCTTGTCTGCACGGCGGGCCAGCGATGAATGCCTGCCGCAGGTTAGGTTGAGTGGAGAAGTGGGGGCCAGACCCGCTCCACAGGATGGGACTTAGGCAATAACAATTGTCCCTGCTCAAGTAGCTGCGCGCCGGATAACCATCCGGCAGGTTGACGGAGGACATGTCGGAGAACGTAACTACGGTTTGGGCTGTGGCGCACAGGGCCAGACTCATAACCGGGCAGAGAACCGACGCGAGTTTCTTCATCAGCATCTCGCCTGCTCGGTTGGAAAACTGTGTCGCTCCAAGTTGCTCCTTGAGGCGTTCTGAGGGAGCGTCCTGGATGACTGGCCGCGAAGCACACCCACACACAGGGCAGAGGCCGGGCAGCGGGAATGTCCGGTGACCCGGCCAGATTGTCCTGAACATGTGCATTGTGGGTGGCATACCTATCCATAAGTGTTGGCAACTTTAGTGCCATTTATCCAAACGACAATTCGAGGGTCCTCCTGCCCCGGCATTAATTCGTCATAAGCCGTTACTTTATAGATGCTTGCAGCTACATCGAATGCGATCCTCTGACAGATCACTGCAACGCGAAGGAGCGATAGATGAGACTTTAGTGCCCCATCATTCGGATACTTGGTAGCCGTTCGGCTGAACAGAAGGGCTGAAGGAGGTGAGATTTGCCGAATCAGGCCTTCGGCTGGCTGGAAGGTCCTGCCTGAAGCGGCAGGCTGTCGCCGAGGGCCTTCGGCCCGCGCAACTCGATGAAAATCACGCCAGACCGCGAAACGTACTTTCGACTTACGGTGGATTTTCGACGCTCTGTCGCCAGTGGTGCCGCCGCTGCCGCGGCTCGAACTTTTCCCACTCGTACACCGGGCTCACGATGCCGATAGGAAACCCTGCTGTCGCTACGCGACTCTGGCCCTTTTCACACCTACCCAGCACTCCGCCATCCCACCCCAATTCGCACAAAAGAAGCACGAATCGAGGGCCCCGGTTCGGCTACGTGCTGGCTAGGCTATTCCGTGCCTTCGGCGCTGGTTTTCTCGCGGTTTGCTCCACCGATGCCAAGAAATGCCAGGCTGCCAGAAGGCCGGTCAGGGCGTCACAGGTCGTCAGTCGTAAGAGATCGGTCGCGAACGAGCGCATCCGAAGCGGCGCCGGATTGCGTCGCTCCCGCAGTTGCTCCCAGCTTGCGGATTAAGCGATGCAAGTATTTGGGGTGAACTCCCAGCAGGCGAGCCGCTTGGGTGCAGTTTCCTCCCGACTTCGTCATGGCCTCGCGAATGAGTTGCCGCTTCAGGTGGGCAACGGCAGACTGGTAAGCGCCGGCGCCGGGTTCGGCGTTGTCCTCATTCAGCAAGGTGTCGGGCAGGTCTTCGCGAACGATCACGCCCGATGAACCCATAACCAGGGCGTGTTCGATCGCATTTTCCAGCTCACGGACATTGCCGGGCCAACCATAGTTCATTAATGCCGCTCGCGCCGCTGGCGATATTCCTTTGAACGGCCGGCCCAACCGCTGAGCGTATTTTCGGGCAAAGTGCATGGCCAGCAGCGGAATGTCCTGACGGCGCTCACGCAGCGGGGGGAGCGTGATGGACAGCACGTTCAGGCGAAAGAAGAGGTCCTGGCGGAATTGGTGAGCCTGGATGGCCTGAACCAGGTCCTTGTTGGTGGCGGCCAGCACGCGCGCGCAAAATCGCAGGGTCGTCCTGCCTCCGATCCTCTCGAACTCCCGCTGTTGCAAGACGCGGAGTAGCTTGGCTTGCACGCGCGGCTCGAGTTCGCCGATTTCATCGAGGAAGACGGTACCACCGCCGGCGATTTCGAATTTTCCCCGCTGGCTGGCGATCGCGCCCGTGAAGGACCCCTTTTCGTGGCCGAACAGCTCGCTTTCGATCAAAGTATCGGGTATGGCGGCGCAGTTAATGGCGATAAAGGGTTGGGCGGCCCGCGCGCTGCTCTGGTGGATAGCGCGCGCGACAATTTCCTTGCCCGCGCCACTCTCGCCCAGGATCAGGACCGGAGAATCGCCTTTGGCTACCTTGGCGATGGTTTCGGCCAGGTGGCGCATTTGCCGGCTTTCGCCGATGATGTGCTCATCGCAAGCCAGCTTCTGGCGTAGCTGCTGGTTCTCGGCCCGCACCGATTCCACAGTTAGCACGTTCTCCAGGGTCACGGCCGCAATGGTGGCAACCGAGACCGCGAAGTTTATGGTGTCCTGGGGAAAGGGCGCGCACGACGAGAGCCTGACCAGATAGAGGACTCCGATGGCTTTTTGCAGAGCGACAAGCGGAATGCAGAGCACCGTCTCGCTGGGAGAAACCTCCGCGACGACTTCCGCTCGTTCCCATAAGGCCCGCAGGACGAGCTCGCGCTGAATGTTGATGTCCTGGAGCTGCCGCCCTTCCCGGTTCCAGATCACGGTTGAAGTGGGCTGGCGCTCCACACTGTCGATGATGAGCACGGCGCCCAGATCGGCCGGGACAACCTCAAAGATCAGTTGCAGCACACTCCGCTCGAGCGATTCCAGGTCGGGCTGAGAGTTGATCGATCGACAGAGCTTGAACAGCGCGTTGAGATCGCGGGCCATGTGCCCCACGTCGATTCCGAGAGGTAACAGCTCGGGCGACGTGTCCAAGGCCGGCAGGCAAGGTTGTTCGCTCATTCATTCTCCCAGCCGGGCCGATGAAAGCGGCGATTCAACGTCATCGGATCGGCTATGCCGGCCCCAATCCCGACCGGTTCAGCAAATACAACACCTTGGAAAACCCTGACCAGCTTGTTTAGCCCGTCTATTAAGCCCTTGAACGAAAGCAGGGTTATCCCTTGCGAGAGTGCGCTGCAAACTGATCGGGCTTTCCTGCGTGTGCCCTGAGCTATAGGTGCAGGATCAGAGTGCAGCACAGCCAGGCGATCAGGACGATGCTGCCGTACAGAATCGTCATCCACGGGAAAAAGTTCTTGCGAAACATGGTGGCCCAACAGGGAGAATAACGCGCTCCTCTTCACTTCGAAGGACCTTAATCGGCGCCATTCGCACGAAGGTAATCACGCTTGCTGGTTTCCGTGCGGCACATCAGTAACTTGAACGACAAGATGCCCCACTCGTTCCCCTCCCCTGCGCAGTCGCAGGGGAGGGACCTCATAGCTACACCATGTGAAAAACGGCTGGAGGCGCGGGTCGGAATCGAACCGACGCATAAAGGTTTTGCAGACCCTCTTCTTATGCCGGTAAACCCTTAACCCTCAACACAAGAACGTAACGGTGATTGCTTTTTTGTCCGCTTTTTGTCCGCCCCTCCGTTCCTAGAGGGCGCGGCCGTTCCCCCGTTCTGAACTCCCACGTCTTCCTTCTATGGAGCCAGATCTCGTCATTTGGCTAGTCGAGAGCCTCGACATCCATAGCTCGCAATAGCAACTCCCGCGCCTCTTTCGTCTTGCCCCTGCCGGCATAAAAACAGGCCAGAGCGCCTATTGCGGCGAAAAAAGAAGGCCGGCTAACGTTCGCAGGTTGCGCGAGTAAGCGCTTTGGATTCAGAGACATTAGCAGCCAGTTCTGTTGAGAGCGGGCTTGGAGTAGAATGTCGTCCATCTTCACAGAATAAGTTGTTCTTATCGCATGAACAAACTCCATCAGTTACTAGGAGCAGGACCGTGAGTACTGTTGCCCGCGTAGCTTTAAGCACACCGCCGACATTGGAAATAGCCCATGTGCTGTTCATGGACATCGTCGCCTACTCGCAATTACCCATGGATCGTCAGCACAGGGTGGGGCGGGAATTGCAGGAACTCGCAAAGAGTACGCGTGAGTTCGCAAGGGCACAAAGTGCTGATCAACTACTGGCTTTGCCCACGGGAGATGGAATGGCGCTCGTTTTCTTTGGAGATCCCGAGGCTCCAGTGCGGAATGCCGTGGAATTAAGCCGTGCTTTGCGAGACCATCCCGACCTTAGGCTGCGAATGGGAATTCATAGTGGTCCCGTCTTTCGCATAAGTGACATTAATGCAGCGAGTAATGTTGCCGGCGGCGGCATCAACATGGCGCAGCGCGTGATGGATTGCGGTGATGCCGGTCACATTTTGCTTTCCAAGGTCATGGCGGATGTCATTGCCCAAGTAGGCAGTTGGAGCGACTTCAAATTGCAAGACTTGGGAGAGGCCGAGGTAAAGCATGGCGTCCGTTTGCATATTTATAACCTTTACTCCGACGCGGCGGGGAATGCTCAGTTACCGCAGAAATTAGAGGCTGCTCGTCATGCGGCGGTGGCAGAACGCTCCAAGTTGGAGCCTCCTTACGGAATCATCCTGAAAGGGCTGCAAACTGGAGCCGTAGTTCCGTTCTTGGGAGCTGATGCTTGCAAAGTAGGGAGATGCGTGGGCGGGCTTCTGCACCCGTTAAGTGGCGCTGATCTGGCCGAGAATTTGGCCGTGCAGGCGAGATTCCCTTCCGCTGATCCTCGTGACCGCAAAGAGCTGGCAAAGGTGTCTTCCTATTATGTCGATGTTTCCGGCCGTCCGATGTTGCGGGCGCACCTGCGCAGCATGCTTCTGAATCCTCAATATGCGTGCAATGAGTTATACAAGTTGCTCGCTCGAATTGCTAATCGCGCTGTAGTGGTAACCACGAACTACGACACGCTGTTGGAAAAGGCCCTCGGCGAAGAAGGCAAGGAGTACGACGTCGTCGTTTATCCCGGGGACAATGCTGAATATGCAAATGGCGTGTTGTGGTGGAAACATGGGGAGGCGAAGCCAAGCAAACTGAAGGCAAATGAAATCGATATCGATGAAATAGGAGTGAGAACGCTTATCTACAAAATCCATGGAACGGTTTCGATTAATTCTGCACAGTGGGACAGCTTCGTCATCACGGAAGAAGACTGCATTAAAATGCTCTCCCGGATCAGGAACGCCATTCCATCGGCGTTTCGAACTCACTTCTCAGAACGGCCATTTTTGTTTCTTGGTTTGGGTCTTCAGGACTGGAATTCTCGTGTGCTTCTGAAGGAGCTGCGCGCATCGGGAATGAAATCATGGGCCATTTGCACAGATGCGACTCCCTTTGAAAAAACACTCTGGAATAATCGCGACGTAAATGTCTATGACCTCCGGCTCGAGGATTTTGCAGCTGAGCTACAGAAGGAATCGGAGCGACCGTAGTCGATGCCCGAGGAGACCATCCCGTCGCCCTATGTGGGCCTGCGACCCTTTCGTGAAGAGGATGCACCTTTCTTCTTTGGCCGTGAACGAGAAACTCGCGTCATAGCATCCAATCTTCTTCAAGAACGACTTACGATTCTGTACGGGCCGAGCGGAGCTGGGAAAAGTTCCGTATTGCAGGCGGGAATTGTTCCGCGCTTGAAGTCAATGTCCAGCACGAGCGTGGTGTATTTTCGGAATTGGCAATCGAAATTCTTTGTCGACGAACTAAAGGCATCGTGTACGGCCGCAATGGGCCTAGCGGGAAGCGACCAATTCAAGCACCAGAGCTTCGAGGACCTGGTCAATTTGTCGCCATTTCGCCTCTTTCTGCTTCTGGATCAGTTCGAGGAATATCTGCTGTATCACCCTGATATCGAGGATGACGATGAAGCGGAAGAGAACGGCAAAGCTGGCTTCGATGCCATTCTCGCCCGTTTAATGAACCGCCAAGGCGGTGCGACCAATATTCTGATAGGCCTGCGCGAGGACGCTTTGTCGAAACTCGACCAGAGGCTAAGCATCAGGATACCCGATCTGCTCAGCAACACATTGCAAGTAGAACGCCTCGATGTTCCCGCTGCAACTAGGGCCATCAGGAATCCGCTCGAGGTCTTCAATCAAAGCGCATGGGCAAATGGCTCGAAGTTTGAAATCGAGGAAAAGCTGGTCGCCGCCATCTTGGAACAGGTGAGGTCCGGCCGCACTCGAGCCAGTGAGGGTACTGGTATCGGCAGCGCCCAAACGGACCGCACCTTGGATCAGGTGGAAACCGCCTATCTGGAACTCGTGTTGAGCGAGCTATGGCGGGCGGAATGGCGAGCGCAGTCATCGATACTGCGCTATGCAACTCTGACTGAGATGGGAGGAGCGAGCCAGATCGTCCGGAATCACGTCAACAGCGTCATGGAGAAGCTAGATAGCGACGATCAGCGAAGCATCGCAGCTCGGATGTTTCTTCACTTGGTTACGCCATCGCGCACGAAGATCGCGCAGCGGCCAGAAGACCTCGTCACCTACGCTGAGGCCTCGGAGCAGGAAGTAAAGACTGTTCTGAACATCCTGACGGACAGGATGGAAACGCGTATTCTCCGACGACTGTCGAATCCGGAGCAGTACGAAATTTTCCATGACGTCCTGGCTGAACACATATTGGAATGGCGCCGGCGCTACGAAACGCAAAAGCAGGAGGCTGCCCACGAGCGTGAGCGCGAAGCCGAGGCTTTGCGTCAAAAGCATGAGCTGGAACAGGCGAATGCGCTGGCGGAGGCGCAGCGCCTGCGAGCCGAAGAGCAGACTGCGGCCGCCGCGCGCCTTCGCCGCGCTGCAATAAGACTGCGGGTGCTGGCGGCGATCGCTGTTATTGCTGCAGCGTGCGCCCTCTTCGCCTATCGTGAGGCACGAATCAAATCACGCGAGGCACAAAGCCTTAACCAGCGGCTGCACGACTCTGTGGAACAGATTTCAACGCTAAACGCGAAGGCTGGCCGGTTGGCTGAGGAAGCCAGGCTCGCCAGAGAGCAAGGAGACACCGAAAAAGCGAAACTGCTAAGCCAGCAAGCTGCGGAAGCGAACCAGCAAGCGCAGCAAGGAATCCAATCGGCAAAACTACTCAGTGAAAAAGCTAGCTCAACGCAGGAGAGTTTATCGCAGGCGGAGCAAAGAGCTGCTAGCGCTCAGCAGGAACGCGATCAGCTTAAAGCCCAGGTGGCTAGTTTGCAATCTCAGTTAGATTCCGCAAATAAGGACCTGGAAACCATGAAGTCTCAGCTAGCAGCGAAGGATACTCAGCTCGCGGCGACGCGTTCCGATCTCGATAGCGTTAAGTCCCAACTCGCTGCTGTCCAGCAACAGTTGAAAGACGCGCAAAACCAACTGAAGACGCAAGCCGCGGCAGCGCTCCGGGCGAACCCGGGAACACCCCCCTCTCCATCAGTTTCCAATTCGGGCTTCGATCCATCAACTATCGATGTCCGGTGGAACACACTGCCCAAAGAAATGCTGCGCGGGACCGAATTGGAGAACTCTCAGCAAGATTTTTTTATTATGAAACTCAGCATAACCAACACTTCCCAATATCCGATAACTTTGTTGTACAAGAACAGTGTGATGAAAGTGTCCGGAGCCGCCGTTCGTATCGCACCGTTCATGTCTAAGAAGGATTTTTCCGAGTCTAACTTTACGATACCGCCAAGTGGCGGTAAAGAGCTGATCCTATTGGCACCTAAGGCGGCACTCCCCCATATCGCGGCATCCCAATTTCAGGCTGGGCAGGTCGACCTCACATTCAGCGGCCCTAACGGTGAGTTCAAACTCACTTCGCCAAAGTGATCTCGCCGCAGGTCACAGCTTGTATGATATACCGACGAGCGGAACAGGGTTGCTCCGGAGTCCAACATTATTCAATTGAATGAGAACATTTCCGTAGAAAAACAGGTGTGCGGTTGGTTTAAATTTAACCCCTAGGCTAAGCTGATCCAAGGTGTAGGAACTTGTCCTTGGAATAAGAGTAGGCTCATTCAGATTAAAGCGATTAAAGCCCTGGATTGGAACCGTCCCAGGTATAAGTACTGGGGCATTGACTACATAATTTCCCAGCAAGTCCGCCGCTGCCGTTATGATTTTCTTGTAGACACTGGCATCTGCTCCGATATCGTATTGCAGGCCCCCAGGCAGGCCCAATGGCTCACCGCTCACCAGGCTTCGGTTCAGGACAGTAGTAGTATTGAATTGATACCCAAGCTTGACATGAGGCGAAACTCTTGCCTGATAGGAAAAGACCGCGTAGGGGTTGAATCCATAAGCCCCAGAGCCTAGATAGTTTAAGGCGTCGCCTGTGGGGAATCTTACGACCATACCCGCTCCGAAATCCGATCGCTCTCCTTTCCTAAGTAATCGTTTTGCATTGACAAGTACATCTCCGATTCCGCCCGCCGATCCAGGAACATACTGGCTGAATGGTACTGTCGCAGTGCGTGAGCCAAAGGTGATGTATTGAGTTCCGTTTGTTAGTACGCCGAGCGAGACCCGTTCAAATGGCACTACTACCGAAATGTCGGTCTTATCGTCAAGACCATACGTAGCGAGAGCCGCATACTGGTCCAACTTTATGTCTATCTGGTCAGTCTGCTGAACGTAGATACTCGCCGTTTTATCGCTGCCGGGCTGGGCCTGGAAAACGAACGGTACTGCGCCAAGATTAGTGCCGTCGATGCTATTAAATCGAAATCTCTGATAGGTAAAGGCCAAGAATAGTTTGTGCTTGCCTACGCTACGGGCTCGTTCAGTAAAGATGGGCCCGAGATTGTCCGAGCTAATGTAGATGCCCAACGATCTGTCCAAGAAGGGCACACTTCCTGAGGCTGAGCTAACTAGCGGCAGTAATGCTAATTGAGTGGCGAATCCGGAATTGAATGCGGCCGCAGGATTGCCTTGTGTTCCAGGAAATGCAGCCCGGGTAGCAACTGGGATTTGGCAATATAGCTGGGTAGAGTGTTCGCAGAGCTGTGCATGGGCCGCGCTAACCAGAGACATCCATAGCACAAGTAGCTGAATATATCTCATCTTAGCGATATTGCCTGCCAGCTCTGAAATGGCCATTTGATCAGAACCCAACCACTACCGGTACAATGGCCGAAGTCTGTACCACGCCATTGGAATCCGTACCTTGTACCAGAACGGAGTAGAAGCCGGTCTTGGTTACGGGCGTTGGCTGCGGTGTGAAGCCCCCATTGCCTCCACAGCTCACGCTCTGCAGAAGCGCCGGAATAAGAAGCAGGAGTGCCATGATTCGGAGCGCTTCCGTGCGGCGACGGCGTCTAGACCGGTGTGTTGGAAGCAGAAGGATAGCAGGCAGTAGCATCGAAACTACCGCTATGCTGCGAATGTGTCGTTGCAACCATGTCGTCATGGTGACTGTGGCTGTCGTATTGACCGTAATTGTCATCGGTGTGACAGACCCGGCTGTGAGCGCCAACGACGGTGAACTGAACTGGCAACTGATCCCCAGGCTTTGCGGACTAGCATGGCCAACATTTCCATCGCTGTTCGTACCGCTCACAGAAACGCACGCGAAGTTCACAGTCGTGCTAACGTTGCTCATTATCGGTACGTTGGCGATGCCCGAATCGCCTGGTACCACTGACACCGGGTTCGGCTGTGAAAGAGGCTCAGCCACCGTATTCGTTTGGCCGACCACGTCCATGGCTGCAACGGTCACGTTGTACACGTCCGAACTGGTGTACATGTGCGACACCGACTTCGAGTCCAAGTGGACGCGCGTTATCGCCCCATCCCCCCAATTGATCGCTACACCAGTGGCACCCGGACTTTGTGGCTCCGGACTTTGTGGGTCGGCACATGCGAAAGTCGCTGTAACGACCTGAAATCCGGTTACTGAGAGCAGCGGTTGCGATTTGTCGGTATTGCAAGTCGGCGGATTTTTCTGCTGCACTTCCAATTTGACATTGGTACTGTGAGCCAGCCGACCATATCCATCATCCTTTCCGGTAGCGGTAATCGAAACGTGATATGGGCTTTGAGGAGTGCTGGGAGGAGTAAGCCCTCCGTTGTTTACACTCTGCCCAGCCAGTGAGATGGTGAGCGTAGGCGGCTCAGAGCCGTACTGGGGCACTCCATGACGCATCACGATCGAGTTTGGGGACAGAGAACACGATGGCGGCGCTTGAATTGGTTGTTTAGGCAGTCCCCCGCAACTTAGTACCAGCGTGCCGGTATAGTCCGAGCTGGACTCCGCCGTCACATGAAGGATCATCGGAATAGGCTCATTCACATTAGTAAGTCCCTGGATCACCATAACCGATGGATCACTCCGATCCGGCGTGAAGTCCTGAACTTGTTGCGCTAGCGGCGATGTCTCCCCACTTTTGTAATTGGTGTCCCCACTGTAGCTAACACGGATTGCCTCGTGCGCTCCAGCCGGAAGAGACGACGTATCGCACGTGGCCTGTCCGGCCGTGAGCTGCACGGGAGCGCAGCCCGCTATGTCTGTACCGTTATCTGTAAATTTGACCGCACCAGTTGGGCTGCCGCCTTGGCTTTCCTTCGGTCTTTTCACAACCGTGCTGATGCGAACCGCCTGCGTGAGTATGGAAGTGCTCGGATTCGCAGACGCGGTTATGGTTGGTTCTGCTTGGTTCACCGTTAGCACCGGCAGTGTCCCGTCACTCTCCAAGTAGTTGCTGTCCCCGCCGTAGATCCCCTTGATTTGATGGTGCACGCCAGCATCCAGCGTCGCAGTGTGGCATCTCGCCACACTGCCTCCGCTCCGCCGTGCCGTCAGCTGCACCGCGCTGCAACCTGATATCGCGTCTCGATTGTCGGTAAATTCGACCGTGCCAGTAGGGCTTTCGCCGTTGTGCCCTGTCACTGTAACAGTAGAGGTGATGGTAACGGGATTTCCATAGGTGGATTGCCCAAGAGGGCTCGACGTGAGAGCTGTCGTGGTCGCCGCTTTATTCACAACCTGCGAGGGCTGCAGGGTCCCGCTGCCCGCTTGGTAGTTGTTGTCGCCGCTGTACCTTCCTTCGATGTGCGCGTGCGTGCCCACCGTCAGCGTTGCGGCATGACACTTTGCCACACTGCCATTCTGTTGCGCGGTGAGCGTGACCGAGCCGCAGCCGGAAATGGTTGTGCCGTGATCGGTGAAGCTGACCGTCC
>Ga0335081_10004769_pt1 | contig 21426 bp, 22 predicted proteins | sample Lox_Sample_35_FD_206713 | JGI IMG/M metagenome (GOLD analysis project Ga0335081, IMG submission 206713) | Soil microbial communities from Loxahatchee National Wildlife Refuge, Florida, United States - Lox_Sample_3.5 | ecosystem: Environmental > Terrestrial > Soil > Wetlands | place: USA... | reverse complement strand
GACGACGCGCCCGTCGAGCAGCACGATCTGCCGAGGAAAGCGCCCGGCGATCTCGCGCTCGTGGGTGATGACGACGATCGTCGCCCCCTCGGCGTTGAGCTCGTCGATCAGCTCCATGATCGACTGGCCGGTGGCGCTGTCGAGGTTGCCCGTGGGCTCGTCGGCCAGCACGATCGCCGGCCGGCCGACGAGCGCGCGTGCGATCGCCACCCGCTGGCGCTCGCCGCCCGACAGCTGCGTCGGCCGTGCACCGAGCCGCTCGCCGAGCCCGACGCGCTCGATCGCCTCGGTGGCCCGCTCGCGCCGCTCGTCGGCGGCGACGCCCGCGTACAGGAGCCCGTCGGCGACGTTCTCGAGCGCGGTCGAGTGCTCGGCGAGGAAGAACTGCTGGAAGACGAACCCGATCCGCGTCGCGCGCACGGCGGCCAGCTCGCGGTCGGACAGCTCCTCGATGTCGAGGCCGGTGACCGCGACGCGGCCGGAGCTCGGCCGCTCGAGCGTCCCCATCAGATGCAGCAGTGTCGACTTGCCCGAGCCCGACGGGCCGAGGATCGCGACGAGCTCGCCGGCGTCGATGCCGAAGCTCACTCCTCGCAGCGCGGGCACGGGAGGATCCGATCCGTAGGACTTCGTCACGGCCTCGAGCTCGAGCACGCTCACGACGCCGGCACCACCACTCGCTGGCCGGCGGCGAGACCCGCGCCGCTGACCTGGACGAGTCCCTCCGCGTCGTCGAACAGCCCGACCTGGACGCCGACGAGGCGGTGCACCCCGCCCGCTTCGACCTCCTCGAGGGCGAAGCCGCCGCCCGCGAGCGCGAGGAGCGCGTTCACCGGCACGACGAGAGCGTCCCTGACCGTTCCCGTCGTGATCGAGACGTCGACGGGCGCCTGGTCGAGCCGGCCGGTCGCGCCCGGACGATCGGGAGCGACGTCCACCTCGATCGTCGGCGTGCTCGGGCCGTTCCCCTGATCGGCCGCGGGAGCCGTGGCGACGGTTCCGACGAACGTGACGTGGCCGGGCGTCGTCGAGTTGTCCGGCAGCGTGATCGTGACGGGGTCTCCGACCCTCACGCTCGTCTGCTGGGACGCGTCGAGCGCGATCGTGACGACGCGCCTGGTCGAGGTCACGCCGAGCACGGGTCCGGCCTGGACCGCGGCGCCGAGGGTCGGCGTCACGCTCGTCACGCGCACCGGGCCCGGCTCGAAGACGACCGAGCCGAGCAGCAGCCGGCCGGTCACGGGAATGCCTCTCGCCGCCTGGAAGGCCCGGATCGCGCTCTCGGTCGCCGGTGTAAACGCGTCTCCGACCGGACGGCCGTAGCCGAGCGCGTAGAGGTTCGCGTTCAGCTCCCCCACGTCGCCGCCCGGGGACATGCCGGACGCGAATGCGCGCGCGGCCGGCTCCGTGCCGTAGAGGAGAACGGTCGGGTTCCCGTCGATCGCGAACACGCCGCCGCCGCGCCTGACGATTCGCCCCAGCGACGGCAGCGCCGTGTAGACCGAGGCCTGCGTCGCGACCGACGCCGACGACTCGGCGGCCGCGAGGGCTTGGGCGGCGCCCGCGAGCGCCGACCGGGCGGCAGACGTCGCGTGCTGATCCGCCTGCGCTTTCGCTGTGTCCGCGGTCACGCTCTGCCCGTCGGCCGTCACCGCCTGATAGCCGGTCGCACAGGCGCCGGCGCTGCCGCCGGACTGGCCCCCGGTCCCGGCGGCGCTCTGCGCGGCGTTGTCCCCGGCGCAGTCGACGGCGAGCTTGCGGCGATCGGCGGCGAGCGTCGCGCGCGCGAGCGCGAGCGCGCGGTCGTCGGCGGTCTGCGTCGCCGATGCCGTCGAGAGCTGCGACTGCGCCGATGCAGACGTCTGCTGCGCCTGCTGGACGTTCGACGGCGGCGTCCCGGCAGGGACGGAGATGACCGTCGCGTCCGCGTAGCCGAGCGTCGCGCTCACCTGTGTCTGCGACGACAGGTCACTGCGCTTCACGGTCGTGGTCGACGTCGGCGATCCGTTGTCGATCCCGGCGGCGTTCGAGGCGGACGTGTCGCCGAACGGATCCGCGACGACGAGCGCGACGGCGACGAGCGCGGCGACGGCGATCGCGGCGGCGACGACTGCTCGACGCCGGGTCACCCGCCCGGCTTCCCGATGATCCCCCCGCACGCCTTCTGCGCCGCCTGGAACAGCGGCGAGCTCGGATTGAGGTCGCTGTTCGGGCCCCCGAGGTGGATGCGGATCCCGATGCCGCCGCCTCCGCTGGAGAACTGCGGGTCGGGGAAGTCGGGCAGGCCGTGCTTGCGCATGCAGGCCGAGAACGCGAGCGCCTTCCGCTCCATCTGTGCCAGCTGCTGCGGCGTCGGTTGGCCGCCGTTCGGAAGGACCTTCTGGCAGGCCTTCTGCGCGGCCTGGAACTTCGGCGAGCTCGGGTCGATCCCGGAGCCGGGTCCGACCTGGATCGCGCCCTGGCTGTTCGGGTCGGGGAAGTTCGCGATCCCGTGTGAGCGCATGCAGGCGGAGAACTGGAAGCCGTTCTGCGTCTTCAGCGACAGGCCGCCGCCGCTCGACGCCGAACCGCTCGATGCGGAACCGGCGGGCGTCGTGGTGGCGGAGGTGGTCGTCCCGAGAGCCGCGACCGAGGGCGCCGAGGAACCGCCGCACCCCGCGGCGAGGAGCGCGACGGCGGCGAGAGCCGGCACCGCGAAGCAGATGACAGGCCACCGCGTCATGGGCTGAGCCGGATCTGCGGACCGACCTTCGGGAACAGCGACCAGCAGGCCTTGTACGCCGCACGGAAGACCGGAGACGCCGGCTGGAGCTTGTTCATCGCCCCGAACGGGAGCTCTCCCTGGCCGTTCGGGTCGGGGAAGTCGGTGGCGCCGTGTCGGCGCATGCAGGCGGCGAGCGTCACAAGGGCGCGCGCACGCAACGCCTCCTGGGCGGGCGTCAGCTGCGGCGGACCGCCGCCCGGAAGGAGCTTGCTGCACGCGGCCTGGGCCGACCGGAACTGCGGGGAGCCGGGATCGCCGCCGGTTATGTAGACGCCGTGGCCGCCGGGACCGGCCTGCGTCGGCACGCCGTGGGACGTCATGCACGTCGCGAACTCGACGAACCCCCGCGCCGGCGACGCGGCGCCGGTCGTCGTCGAAGGCGCACTCGTCCCGAGACTCGCGACCGCCGGCGCGCCCGACCCTCCTCCGCATGCGGTCACGAGCAGGAGCAGCCCTGCGGCGCCGACGGGAAGCATGAGAACGACCCCGGTCACCACGAGCCAGGAAACCCGACGACTCTAAAACCGCTGTGAAACGGCCCTAACGAGTCGGTGAAAGCTGCAGGCGGAGGACCGCGCCGCCGCCGCGCGCCCGGTCGACGGTGACGCTGCCCCCGTGCGCGTCCGCGATCTGCTTGACGATCGCCAGACCGAGGCCGGCGCCCGGCGTCCCCCGCGCGCTCGTCGAGCGGTAGAAGCGGTTGAACACGAGCGGGACGTCTTCGGCCGCGATCCCCGGTCCGCGGTCGCGGACCTCGACGACCCCGTCGTGCACCGAGACGTCGACGGCCTCCGTCGCCGGGCTCCACTTCCGGGCGTTGTCCAGCAGGTTCGCGACCGCCCGCTCGATCCGCTCCGGGACGCCGGTGACGACCGAAGGCTCGAGCCGGGTGTGGAACGCGAGCTCGGGCGCGCGGCGCGAGGCGCGCTCGACCGCGGTCCGGACGACCTCGTCGAGGCGGAACTCGGTCGGCGCGACGTCGTGCTCCTCCCCGCGCGCGAGCTCGACGAGCTCGCCGACCAGCATCGTCATCGACTCGAGCTCGTCCTTGACGTCGACGGCGAGATCCGCCCGCTCGCGCGCGTCGAGCCTCCCGGGCTCGGCGAGGAGCTCGACGTTCGCCCGCAGCGTCGCGATCGGCGTGCGCAGCTCGTGCGATGCGTCGGCGACGAGCTGGCGCTGTGTCCTCAGCGACGACTCGAGCATGGCGAGCAGCTCGTCCAGGCGTCCCGAGAGGCGGCTGATCTCGTCCCGGCCGCGCTGTCCGGTCCGCCGGCTCAGGTCGCCCGTCTCGAGGATCCCCTCGGTCGTCTCCGTCAGCCGCCGCAGCGGTGCGACCGCCGTGCGCGACACCAGCGCGCCCAGCATCGCCGCGACCGCGATCCCCCCGAGCGAGATGAACACGAGCAGCCAGCGAAGGCGCGAGAGATTCCGCTCGACCTCGACCAGCGACGTTGACACCTGGACCACCCGATTCTTGGCGACGTAGCTCAGCACCCGCGACGGCACCCCGCCGATCGTCAGCGTCCTGAACCTCACCGTCTTCGGGGGCGTCGATGCAGCCCGAACGCTGACCCGCACCGCCTTCAGCGAGCGCGGAAGGATGATCTGATGGTTGCCGAGCGGGATCGTCGCGGCTCTCACGTATCTGGCGTTCGCGCCGAGGAGCCCCGGTGCGCCGAGCGGGGGGATCTTGAACAGGGGCAGCGCGAGGGTCTGCTTCAGCTCGCTGTCGACCTGACCCATCTGCTCCGACCGGTCCGTGAGATAGACGGCGAACGAGGTGCCGACGATCGCGACCGCGACCGCGAGCGACGCGAGCACGGTCAGGCGGACGCGGAAGCTCATCGCTCCCTCAGCGTGAAGCCGACGCCGCGCACCGTGTGGATCAACCTCGACTCACCGCCGGCTTCGAGCTTCCGCCGCAGATGACCGACGAAGACGTCGAGCGAGTTGGACGAGAGCGATGCGTCGTAGCCCCACACGCGTTGGTAGATCAGGCCGCGGGCCAGCACCTGGCGGGGATGACGAAGGAAGAACTCGAGCAGCTCGAACTCGATGGGGCTCAGCTCGATCTCCCGGCCGCTCCGTCGAGCGTCCCGGGTCAGCAGGTCGAGCTCGAGGTCGGCGAACGCCAGCGTCTCGGACGCGGCTCCCGACCGCCGGAGCAGCGCACGGACTCTCGCGACGAGCTCCTCGTTCGCGAACGGCTTGACGAGATAGTCGTCGGCGCCCGCCTCGAGGCCGGCGACCCGGTCGCGCACGGCGTCGCGCGCCGTCAGCATCAGCACGGGGATGTCCGCGCCCCCGGCGCGAAGCTGCTCGCAGACCTCGATCCCGTCGCTTCCGGGCATCATCACGTCGAGCACGAGCACGTCGAAGGATCGCGTGCGCATTCGCGAGAGCGCTTCCGCCCCGTCCTCGGCGACCTCGACCTCGAAGCCGTGCGAGGCGAGGACGCGCCGAAGCGCCCTCCGGAGCCCCGCATCGTCGTCGACAACGAGGATCGGCACTGCCGGAAGTCTGCGCGACGAATGTGAAATGGGCCTAAATGGACCGGGCCGGCCTGACAACCAGCAACGATCTGGCCGGCGCGCCGGGCGAGGGGATCGTGATCGTGACCGAGAGGCCGCCGTCGCTGCGGGGATCGGCGGCGGCGGTGCCGCCGTGGATCGAGGCGATCGACGCGACGATGGTCAGGCCGAGCCCGAAGCCGTCGCGGGAGGTTCGCTCGTCGAGCCGCTGGAACGGCTGGAAGATGCGGTCCGCATCCGCCGGGCTGATGCGCGGGCCGGTGTTCGCCACGGTCAGCCGGCTGCCTCCCGCCGACGTGCGGGTGCTGATCCAGATGTCGCCGCCGGCGTCGCTGTAGCGGATCGCGTTGTCGACGAGGTTCGCGATGAGGCGTTCCGCCAGCACCGGATCGCCCGAGATGACGGCGTGCTCCAGCGTGGCGTGCACCTGCCGGTCGCCCGGGTCGGCGGTGTCGAGGACGTCCTCGGCGACCGTGGCCAGGTCGACCTCCTCGTGGACGGTGAGCCCCCGCTCGTTGCGCGCGAGGATCAGCAGCGCGGCGATGAGGTGCTCGGCGTGATCGACCTCGGCCCGGATGTCGGCGCCCATGTCGCGCAGGTCGTCGGGCGTGCTCTGCGGGTCGTCGAGCACGACGTCGATCGTCGCGCGCATGACCGCGAGCGGGGTGCGCAGCTCATGGGAGGCGTTCGCGATGAACCGCCGCTGCCCCTCGAACGCGGCCTGGAGCCGATCGAGCATCTCGTCGAAGGTCTCGGCCAGCTCGTGCAGCTCGTCGCGAGGGCCGCTCAGCGCGACGCGCGCCGACAGGTTCGTCTCCGACGCGGCGCGGGCGGCGGCGGTGATCCGGTGCACGGGGCGCAGCGCCCGCCCCGCGACGATCCAGCCGAGGATCGCGGCGAGAGCGCTGACGACGGCGAGCGTGATCAGCGAGTCCTGCAGCAGGTGCGAGAGGACGAGGTCGTGCTGCCGCTGCGCGCCGAGGTTCTGGAGGGCGGCGTTGCACTTGTCGATGAGCTGCCGGTTGCGACTGACCTTCGCGGACCGGCAGAGCGTCGCGACCCTGGGCGACGCGCCGGCCAGTGTCGGCGTCTCCACCCGCGCGACGAGGATGTAGCTGACGGCCACGACGATCGCCCCGCACACCGCGAACAGGCCGGTGTAGAGCAGGGTCAGCCGTGCGCGGACGGTCAGCCGCGGACGGCGGGTCACACCCGGTATCCCTTGCCGACGACGGTCTCGATCAGCGGCGGGTCGCCGAGCTTGCGGCGCAGGCGGGTCATCGTCACCGAGACGATGTTGCTGAACGGGTCGGCGTTGGCGTCCCACACGTGCTCGAGCAGCTCCTCCGCGCTGACCACCGCGCCGTCGGCGGCCAGCAGCATCTCGAGGATCCCGAACTCCTTGCGGGTCAGGGACAGCGGGCGGGAGCCGCGGGCGGCGCGGTGCCGGGCACGGTCGACGGCGAGGTCGCCGCGGTGCAGGACCAGCGGCGCGGACGGCCCACGGCGGGACAGCGCGCGCACGCGGGCGACGAGCTCGGCGAACACGAACGGCTTGCCGAGGTAGTCGTCCGCGCCCAGCTCCAGCCCGTCGACCCGGTCGTCGACGTCGCCGGCGGCGGTGAGCATGAGGATCCGCGGGCCGGAGCCGGCAACCGTCCGGCACACCCGGTCGCCGTGCACGACCGGCAGGTCGCGGTCGAGCACGATCACCTCGTAGGCCGTCTGGGCGACCGCCTCGAGCGCGGCCGCGCCGTCGTACACGGCGTCCACCGCCATCCCGGCCTGACGCAGCCCCTGGGCGATCCGACCGGCAAGCGTCGCATGGTCCTCGACCACCAACACCCGCATCCCGCCAGTATGCGCGCGCCGACATGACATCCGTCCGACATCCCCGGTAGCGCTGATGTCACGCGCCGGGGCGTATGACGTCGTTGCATGAAGCAAACCGCGCTGCTGTCGGCCGTCTCCGCCGCGGCGGGCCTCGTCCTCGTCGCGGCGGCGTGCGGCGGCTCGCCCGGGAGTCACGTGGCGCAGCTCGGCGCTTCCTCCAACGCGTCGGCAGCGTCGGCACAGGGAAACGGAGCGCTCGCCTTCTCCCGCTGCATGCGCGCCAACGGGGTGCTCAGCTACCCCGATCCCGGCAGCGGCGGGGTGATCCCGAAGGAGAGCCTGCAGCAGCTCGGGGTCAGCAGCTCCCGGTTCCAATCGGCGCTGAGCGCCTGCAGGCACCTGCTCCCGAACGGCGGCAGCGGGCCGACTGCGGCGCAGGTGCAGCACGTGAGAGCGCAGTCGCTGGCGTTCTCCCGGTGCGTGCGCGCCCACGGCGTCCCGGGCTTCCCCGACCCTGGGAGCGACGGCCGCATCCCGGACCCGGCCACCGTGGGAATCGACCAGGGGTCGCCGAAGTTCGAGGCCGCGAATCGCGCCTGCGGGAGGTACCGGCCGCCCTACATCCCCTCGAATGCCCACTACAACGCGTACGCCAGGACCCATGGGTGATGCACGCGGCGACCGATGCGATCGACGGGGAGTGCGTCGCGGCCTACGTGGCGCACGAGCTGCGCACGCCGCTGGCGACCCAGCGCGCCCTCCTCGAGCTGGCACTTGCCGACCGGAGCACGGATGCGGCGACCTGGCGGGAGATCGGCGAGGACGTCCTCCGCGCCTGCCGGCAGCAAGAGCGACTGCTGGAGGCCTGCCTCACCCTCGCCCGCAGCCGCGACGGGCTGCAGCGGTGGAGCTCGGTCGACCTTGCGGCGATCGCCGGCGACACGCTGCGGGCGCACGATCGAGGTTCGCTCACGACCGTCCTGACGCTCGAGCCGGCGCGGACCAGCGGCGACCGGGAGCTGCTCGAGCGACTCGCGGCCAACCTCGTCTCGAACGCCATTCGCCACAACCGCCCGGACGGCCGGATCGAAGTCGCGACTCGCACCGAGTCGGGACGCGCCCATCTCACGGTCGCCAACACCGGGCCGTTGATCCCGCCCGCGAAGCTTCCGCGTCTCTTCCAGCCGTTCGAACGACTCGGCACCAAGGCCGACGGCGTCGGGCTCGGCCTCGCGATCGTGAACGCGATCGCCGGCGCACACGACGCCACGCTGACCGCACGCGCCCGGGCCGGCGGCGGGCTCGGAATCGACGTCGCCTTCCCCGCTCTCGACTGAAGGGAACCGAAGATGATGCGTTGCCGCCGTCCACTTGTCCTCGCCTCGGTCGTCGCGGTCGCCGCGTTCGCGCTGCTCGCGGCCGGCTGCGGCGGCGGGGGCTCGCCCGGCGTTGCGAGCGTCGCATCTTCGACGACGACCGCCACGACGACGCAGACACAGAACGGACTGCTCGCCTTCTCCCAGTGCATGCGCTCGAACGGCGTGCCGGGCTTCCCCGACCCGCAGCGGTTCGCCGGAGGGAGCGTCAAGCTGACCATCCACCAGTACGGAACCGGCGGTCCGCAGTTCCAGGCGGCCCTGAGCGCCTGCAGTCACCTGCTCCCGAACCGCGGGTCGCAGCAGACGGCCCAGCAGACGCGCACCCAGCTCGCGGACGAGCTGTCGTTCGCGAGGTGCATGCGCAGCCACGGCGTGAGCCGCTTCCCCGATCCGACCGCGCAGGGCAGCCTGTCGGTCGAGATGGTCGAGGCCGCGGGCATCGACGTGCACTCGCCGCAGGTCCTGCGGGTCGTGCAGGCGTGCCTGCCGGCGTCGCACGGCGGGCTCACGGCCGCGAAGGTCAGAGAGGCGCTCGCCCACGCGGGCGGCTGACCCGCCCCGGAAGAGAGAGCGGACGACGGGGCTCGAACCCGCGACACCTGGCTTGGGAAGCCAGTGCTCTACCAGCTGAGCTACGTCCGCCGGACGACCTGATCTTAGCCGCGCAAGAAACCGGCGGCTGCGGCGTCTTCTCCTTCCATGAGGGCCGCAGACCTCAGACAGAACGCGCTTTGGGGTAGGGGTCGGGTTCGCGCCCGGTAGGCCTGCTGCCTCTCCCGGCCGGATGCTCCGCTTCCCGCTTTAATCCAGGAAGTAGGCATTCGGAAGGAGAGGCAGCATGGCCCATAACGAGCTGTACGAGACCGCGAAGGCTCTCGTCGCCGAGGGGAAGGGAATCCTCGCGGCGGACGAGAGCAGCGGAACGATCAAGAAGCGCTTCGACTCCATCGACCTCGAGTCGACCGAGGAGACGCGCCGCGCCTATCGCGACATGCTCTTCACGACGCCGGGCGTCGAGGAGTACATCAGCGGCGTCATCCTCTACGACGAGACGATCCGCCAGAGCGCGCTCGACGGGACGCCGTTCCCGGAGCTGCTCGAGTCGAAGGGGATCATCCCCGGGATCAAGGTCGACGAGGGCGCGAAGCCGCTCGCGCTCGCCGAGGGCGAGACGGTCACCGAGGGCCTCGACGGGCTCCGCGGGCGCCTCGCGGAGTACCGGGAGCTCGGCGCGCGCTTCGCCAAGTGGCGCGCGACGTACTCCATCGCGGACTCGCTCCCGAGCGACACGTGCATCTGGGCGAACGCGCACGCGCTCGCCCGCTACGCGGCGCTCTGCCAGGAGGCCGGGATCGTGCCGATCGTCGAGCCCGAGGTGCTGCAGGACGGGACGCACACGATCGAGCGCAGCTACCACGTCACCTCGCGCGTCCTCGACGCCGTGTACACGGAGCTGTTCGACCAGCGCGTCGACCTGTTCGGGACGCTGCTGAAGCCGAACATGGTGCTGTCCGGCTACTCCGCGTCCGACCGGGCCGGCTTCGAGGAGGTCGCCGACTGGTCGCTGAAGGCGTACTACAAGCACGTGCCGGCGGCGGTGCCGGGGATCGTGTTCCTCTCCGGCGGGCAGTCGGACGAGGACTCGACCGCGCACCTGAACGCGATGAACGCGAGAGGCCCGCATCCGTGGGAGCTCTCGTTCTCGTACGGCCGCGCGCTCCAGGCGCCCTCGCTGAAGGCGTGGGGCGGCAAGCCGGAGAACGTCGAGGCGGGCCAGCGCGCGTACTACCACCGCGCGAAGATGAACAGCGCCGCCCGCACCGGCACGTACGCGCCCGCGATGGAGAAGGAGACGGTCTCGGTCTAGCGGTACTCGAGGCCGGTCAATTCGGAGAGCTTCTCGAGGGCGTGCTGCGCCGTGATCCGGCGCACCGTGCCGGAGCGGGACCGCATGACGATCGAGTCGGTCACGGCGCCGCCGGGCCGGTACTGGACGCCTGCGAGGAGCGCGCCCGTGGTCACGCCGGTGGCGGCGACGAAGACGTCCTCGCCCGCGACGAGGTCGTTCGTGTGGAGGACGTGCGCGGGGTCGAGCCCGGCGGCGAGGAGCCGCTCGCGCTCGTCCTCGTCGCGCGGCCAGAGCCGTCCCTGGATGCCGCCGCCGACGCACTTCAGCGCCGCCGCCGAGATCACGCCCTCCGGCGTGCCGCCGATCCCGTAGAGCATGTCGACGCCGGTACCCGGCTGCGCCGCGGCGATCGCCGGCGCGACGTCGCCGTCGCGGATCAGCCGCACCCGCGCGCCCGCGTCGCGGAGCTCCGCGATCAGCCTGTCGTGCCGCTCGCGCTCGAGGACGACGACGTCGACCTCGCGCGGCGTCTTGCGGAGCGCGTCCGCGACGCGGCGCACGTTCTCGGCCGGCGGCGCCGTGATGTCGATGACGCCGATCGCGTCGGGGCCGACGGCGATCTTCTCCATGTAGACGGCGGCGCCGGGGAAGAGCATCGTCCCCCGCTCGGCGACCGCGATCACCGTGATCGCGTTCGGCTGGCCGAACGCCGTCAGCCGCGTCCCCTCGAGCGGGTCGACGGCGACGTCCACCTCCGGGCCTTCGCCGTTCCCGACCTGCTCGCCGTTGTAGAGCATCGGCGCCTCGTCCTTCTCCCCCTCGCCGATCACGACGACGCCGCGCATCGCGACGGTGTCGAGCACTGTCCGCATCGCGTCGACCGCCGCGGCGTCCGCCGACTCCTTCTCGCCGCGGCCGATCCAGCGCGCCGCGGCCATCGCGCCCGCCTCCGTCACGCGGACGAGCTCCATCGCGATGTTGCGGTCGGGAGCCCTACGTGCGCTCACAGCGCGGGACTATCTCACATGCGATCCGGGGCCTCGACGCCGACGAGGTCGAGGCAGCGGGCGATCACGATCTGCGTCGCCCGGCAGAGGGCGAGCCGGAACGCCTGCTGCTCGCTCTCGAGCACGCGGTGCTCGTGGTAGAAGCGGTGGAAGTCGTCGGCGACGCGGATCGCGTACGCCGGCAGCGACTGCGGCCCGCGCTTCTCCGCGGCGTCCGCCGCGACGGCGGGTAGCTCGAGGAGCCGCTTGACGAGCTCCCGCTCCTCGGCCGCGAGCGTCCCAAGTAACACAGTGTTACTTGGAAGGTCGGCGGCGTTGCGGAGGATTCCCGCGATGCGCGCGTGCGCGTACTGGACGTAGTAGACCGGGTTCTTCTGCGAGCGCTCCGCGGCGAGGTCGACATCGACGTCGATGGTCTGGTCCGGGCCGCGATTGACGAGGTACCAGCGCGCCGCGTCGACTCCGATCTCGTCCATGAAGTCGTCGAGGAAGACGACGTCACCGCGCCGCTTCGACATCTTCGTCTGCTCTCCGCCCTGCGTCAGGTGGACGAGCTGGTACAGGAGCACCTCGACGCGGGCCGGGTCGTAGCCGAGCATCGCCGCCGCCGCCTTCAGCCGCGCGACGTAGCCGTGGTGGTCGGCGCCGAGGACGTAGATCGCGGTGTCGAAGCCGCGCTCGAGCTTGTCGGCGAGGTACGCGACGTCGGCGGCGAAGTAGAGGAACGAGCCGTCGGAGGCGCGGATCAGCGGCCGGTCCTTGTCGTCGCCGTGCACGCTCGTCCGCGCCCAGAGCGTGCCCTCGGCCTCGTACGTGTCGAGCCGCGGCAGCAGCGCCGCGACGTGTTTCTCGATCTCGCTCTGGCTCGCCCACGAGTCGAAGTGGACGCGGAACCGCTCGAGCGACGCCTCGATCCGCGCGCGCATCGCCGGCACCGGGTCGCCCGGCTCCGCCGCGAGCTCGGCGACGTACGCGCCGCGGTAGCCGTCCTCGGGCGGCTCCTCGCCGCGCCGCGCCGCCTCGACGGAGGCGCGGAAGCGGTCCATCTGCGCGCCCGCGTCGTTGTAGTAGTACTCGCGCTCGACCTCGTGCCCGGCGAACTCGAGCAGGCGCGCGACGGAGTCGCCGTAGGCGCCGTTCCGCGCGGAGGCGACGGTGACCGGACCCGTCGGGTTCGCCGACACCATCTCGACCTGGTAGCGGCGCGGCTGCGCCGGCGCGCCCGAGCCGAAGCGGTCGCCCGCGTCGAGGATCGCGCCGAGCGCGCCGGCGATCCACTCATCCGAGACGAACAAGTTGACGAAGCCGGGACCGGCGACGTCGGTCCGCTCGACGCCGGTGAGCGCGGCGGCCTGCTCGGCGACCTCCACGGCGAGCTCGCGCGGCGGCCGGCGGCGCGTCCCGGCCAGCCGCATCGCCGCGTTCGTCGCGTAGTCGCCGTGCGCCGGGTCGGTCGGCCGCTCCAGCTCGACGGGACCGCCCACGGCCACGCCGAGCCCGTCGGCGAGCTGCGTGACCGGATCAGCCGGCAACGGTTCCGCTCGTCGCGAACAGGTCCTCGAGCCGTCCGATCTCGTCGGGCGTGCCGACGCCGATGAGCACGTCGCCGACCTCGATCGTGACGTCGGGCTCGGGCGTCGTGTCGAAGGTCCCGTCCGGCTTGCGCAGCGCGACGATGATCGCGCCCGTCTCGTGGCGGACGCGGAGGTCGCGGATCGTCTTCCCCGCCTGCGGGCACGTGCCTGCGATCTCGATCTCCGCCAGCTGGAGATCCGGCCCCGTCGCGGTCGTGACGACGTCGAGGAACGCGGACACCTGCGGCTTCAGCACGAGGTTCGCGATCGTCCGCCCCGCGCTCGCGTACGGGAGCACGACGCGGTCGGCGCCCGCGAGCTGCAGCTTCTTCTCCGCGTGCTCGTCGGAGGCGCGCGCGACGATCGTCAGGTCCGGCCGCACCGACCGGGCCGAGAGCGCGATGTAGAGGTTGTCGACGTCGGAGTCCGACGAGACGACGAGCCCGCGCGCGTGCTCGAGGCCGGCCTTCAGCAGATCGCCGTCCTCGGTGCCCGTCCCCTCGATCAGCAGGTCGCCGTGCTGCTCGGCCGCGGCCTTCGCCACGTCGCTGAAGTCGAGCACGACGTACGGGACGCCGGAGGCGCGGAACTCCTCGGCCACGCGCCGCCCGACCCGCCCGTAGCCGCAGATGATGTAGTGGTCTCGCATCTTCTCGATCGTCCGCTCCCGCCTCCGCTCGGCCAGCACGCCGGTGAAGACGCCGCCGGCCATCGCCTCGACGATAACCGCAGCCGCGTACGCGATGATCGTCAACCCGGCGATCACGAGCACGATCGAGAGCGCGCGGGCGCCGTTGTTCGCCGGGACCGAGTCGAGCCCGGTGAGGGTCGCGGTCACGACGGCCCGGTAGAACGACTGGAACCACGATTCCGAGAGGATCAGCCGGAAGCCGACCGTGCCGACGACGAGCGTGACCACCACGGCTGCGCTGACGACGACGATCTGACGGAGCCGGACCCTCTCCTCCACGCCGCCTAGTATCGTGGCCCTGTGGACGACGAGAGCCCCGAGGCGTCGGGCGCCGGCGAGCGCCGCCTCAACATCCACCTCGATCCGGCCCAGATCGGCGGGGTCTACGCGAACTTCGCCAACATCACCTTCTCGCGGTACGAGTTCACACTCACGTTCGCCCGGATCGAGCACGAGGTCGAGGAGGGCGACGTGCCCGGCGCGGTCGTGGCGCGGGTCAACGCGTCGCCGCGGTTCGTCGAGGAACTGATCGCCGCGCTGCAGGACTCGTGGTCGAAGTTCCAGACGACCGAGGGGATCCGGAACCTCCCCGAGGCGCCGGACCACTGACACTCGGGCTCGCCCCGTCCTATGCCGTGCTCTGCGCGGTGCAGGCGGCGGTCGTCGCCGCGCCGAACCGCACTGCAGGACCGCGCGGGCGCGGCTGGATCGGGATCGCGGTGCCGGCGGCGCTGCTCGGGATCGGGGTCGCGGTGCTCGACACCGCGAGCTGGGGGCCGCACGCGCTCGCGCTCCTCGGCTCCTTCGCGACGCCGGTGCTCGCCGCGGCGGGCGGGCTGCTCGGCGGGCGGCGGCGCTGGTGGCTCTGGCCGCCGGCGGCGGCCGGGCTCTGGATCGTCGCCTGGCGCGCCGACGGCCTGACGGCCGAGGCGGCGGAGGTGGCGCTGATCGCGGGCGCCTGCCTCGCCGTCGCCGCGGCCGCGGCGCTCGTCGCTCCGGCGTGGTCGCTGCAGCTCGGCCTCGTCGCGCTCGCCGCCCTCGACGTCGTCCTCGTCTGGGGCACGCCGAAGGTGCAGCCGGCGTCGCAGGCGCTGAACGGCGTCGTGCTCCCGACTGCGGCCGGCGCGACGATCCCGAAGCTCCAGGACGCGACCTTCGGCTCCGCGATGATGGGCTGGCTCGACCTGCTCGCGCCCGCGCTGCTCGGGGTCGCGGTCGCGCGCGAGGCGAAGCGGCGCGCCGCGATCGTCACCGGGCTCGCGGCGGGCGCGTGGGGCCTGCTCCTCTTCGTCACCTCGACGGTGCCGGCCACGGTGCCGACGCTCGCGGGACTGGTTGCCGCCCGGCCACGGCGGCGGCGTCAGTAGCCTTCCCGGCCGCATGCGCGTCGCCGTCGTCTCCGACATCCACGCCAACCTCGCCGCGCTCGAGGCGGTGCTCGCAGCGATCGACGAGGACCCGCCGGACGAGCTCTGGTGCCTCGGCGACCTCGTCGGCTACGGCCCGCGGCCGAGCGAGTGCACGGAGGCGGTTGCCGCGCGGGCGAAGATCTGCCTCGCCGGCAACCACGACCTCGCCGTGCTCGGGAAGCTCGACCTGCTCGACTTCAGCGGCGAGGCGGGCATGGCCGTGCGCTGGACGCGCGGCGTGCTGAGCGATGCGGCCCGCGCCTTCCTCGACGGCCTCGAGCCGGTCGGCGCGGCCGACGGCGTCTCGCTCTTCCACGCGAGCGCGCGCGACCCGGTCTGGGAGTACGTCCTCTCCGACGACGTCGCCGAGGCGACGCTCGAGCTCGTCTCCACGCCGCTCGTCCTCGTCGGGCACAGCCACGCAGCGCTCCAGGTCTCGCTGCGCGGCAGCGTCCTCGACGGCGGCCTCGCGCCGGCCGGGACCGAGCTCGACCTCGCGCCCGCCCGGTTCCTCCTCAATCCCGGCTCCGTCGGCCAGCCGCGGGACGGCGACGCGCGGGCCGCGTACCTGCTGCTCGACCTCGAGGCGCGGACGGCGAGCTTCCGCCGCGTCGACTACGACATCGCGCGGACGCAGGCGGAGATCGCCGCCGCGGGGCTGCCGGAATCGCTCGGGCTCCGGCTCTCGGCCGGCCTCTGAGCTAGAGCGCGGCGGAGGCGTCGGCGGCCGGCGGGGTCTCCGCCTCGACCGACGGCTCGGAGCCGTAGAAGTAGATGCCCTCGCGGGCGAGCGCGACCTGGACGTCCTCGCGGGCCTTGTAGATCCGCCACTTGACCGTGGCGAGCGTGACCTCGAGCGAGTCGGCGATCTCCGTGTACGAGAGCCCGACGACGTCCCGGAGCAGCAGCGCCATCTTCAGGTCGACGTTCAGCGCCTCGACCGCGCGCCAGACGGCGTCGATCGCCTCCAGCCGCTCGAACGGGGCGTCGAGCACCTCGAGCTGCGGCGCGTCCTCGATGTCCATCACGGCCCGCGGCCGCCGCTCCGTCGCGCGGAGCTCGTCGAGCACGCGGTTCTTCGTCACCTGGAACAGCCACGTCGTGAACTTCGAGCGGAGCGAGAACCGCGGCAGCCCCTGGTAGACGCGGAGGAAGACCTCCTGCGTCAGGTCCTCGGCCAGCGCCCGGTCGCCGACGAGGCGCAGGACGTAGTTGAAGACCGGCACCTGATACGCGCGCACGATGATCGAGAAGGCGCGCTCGTCGCCTCGCTGCGCCTTCCGCAGGACGCCGAAATCAGGCTGAGGCAGCGACAAGAGGTGCCTAGTGTAGCCCGGCTACCAGATACCGCATCATCCTTGTGGAGGATTTACAAGATCTTGACCGGTCATCTCGGCGGGCCGGTCGAGGCCGAGGAGGGACAGGGCCGTCGGGATCAGGTCCGAGAGCTCGCCCTCCCGCAGGGTCACGCCCTGCTCGGTCAGGATCAGCGGCACGAGGTTGGTCGTGTGGGCCGTGTGCGGGCTGACCCCGTCGTCCTCGAGCAGCTTCTCGGCGTTGCCGTGGTCGGCGGTGACGAGGCAGACGCCGCCTTCGGACCGGACGGCGTCGACGACGCGGCCGAGGCACGCGTCCGTCGTCTCGACCGCCTCGATCACGGCCGGGATCACGCCCGTATGGCCGACCATGTCCGGGTTCGCGAAGTTGATGACCGCGAAGGAGTAGCCGCCGCCGGCGATCTCCTCGACGAACGCGTCGGCCACCTCGTTCGCCGACATCGACGGCTTGTGGTCGTAGCTCGGGACGTCGCGCGGCGAGGGGACGAGGATCCGGGTCTCGCCCGGGAACTCCTCCTCGCGGCCGCCGTTGAAGAAGTAGGTCACGTGTGCGTACTTCTCCGTCTCGGCCATGTGCAGCTGGCGGAGCCCGTGCTCGGCCAGGACCTCGGCCATCACCTTGTCGACGGTCTGCTCCGGGAACGCGACGGGGAACGCGAAGTCGTCCCGGTAGTGGGTCATCGTCGTCAGGTCGACGCCGAGCCCGCCGAGCTTCTCGGACAGCTGGCGCGCCCGGTCGGGCCGGAAGTTGAAGAAGATCGCCGCGTCGCGGGTCGGGTCGAGCCGGGGCCGGCCGTCGATCACGACCGGGAGGACGAACTCGTCGGTGACGCCGGCGTCGTAGCCGGCGCGGACCGCGGCGACCGGGTCGGCCGCAAGCGGGCCCTTGCCGAGGACGATCGCGTCGAGCGCGAGCTCCGTCCGGTCCCAGCGCTTGTCGCGGTCCATCGCGTAGTAGCGGCCCGCGACGGTGGCGATCCGGTCGGCGGGCAGCTCAGCCAGGTCGTCGGCGGCCGAGTGCGGCGAGACGTCGCGGCCGTCGGTGAACGCATGGATCCACGTCCGGTCGGCCATCCCCTCGCGGTCGGCGAGCTCGAGCAGCGCCTTCAGGTGCTCGATGTGCGAGTGGACGCCGCCGTGGGAGACGAGCCCGAGCAGGTGGACGTCGCCGCCCCGCTCCTTCGCGCGGCGGAACGCCGACACGAGCGCCTCGTTGGCGAACAGCGAGCCGTCGCTGACGGCGCGGTTGACGCGCTGGAAGTCCTGGTCGAGCACGCGGCCGGAGCCGATGGTCAGGTGCCCGACCTCCGAGTTGCCCATCTGCCCGGGCGGCAGCCCGACCGCCTCGCCCGAGGCGGCGAGCGTCGTGTGCGGGTACTCGCGCAGCAGCCGGTCGAACACCGGCGTGTCGGCGAGCTCGACCGCGTTGCCCGGACCGGGCGGCGCGATCCCCCAGCCGTCGAGGATGACGAGCGCGACGAGCGGGAACGTCGTCATCTCATGCCGCCGCGGCCGCGAGCTCGCAGATCGCGGCGAAGGACTCGACCACGAGCGAAGCGCCGCCGACGAGCGCGCCGTCGACGTCCGGCTCCGAGAACAGCTCGGCGACGTTCTCCGGCTTCGCCGAGCCGCCGTAGAGGACAGGCCGGTCGAGCACCGACTTGACGATCGCGTGCGCCTCCTGCGCCATGGCCGGCGTCGCGGTCAGCCCCGTGCCGATCGCCCAGACGGGCTCGTACGCGATCAGGAGCCGCTCGTGCGGGCCGCAGACGGAGGCGATCGCGCCGACCTGCACGCGGAGCACCGTCTCGGTCTCGCCCGCGTCGCGCTCCTCGCGGCTCTCGCCGACGCAGGCGATCACGCGAAGACCGGCGTCGAGCGCGGCCTTCGTCCTGCGGGCGACTCCCTCGTCGGTCTCGCCGAAGTACTGCCGCCGCTCGGAGTGGCCGGCGAGCGCGCCGGCGACGCCGAGGCCCGAGAGCATCGGCGGCGAGATCTCGCCGGTGAACGCGCCCTCGGCCTCCCAGTGGACGTTCTGCGCGAAGGTCGTCAGCCCGGCCTCGACGCAGGCGGCGAGCCCGACGTACGGCGGGCACACGATCGCCTCGACACCGTCGATTCCGGCGAGCCGCGCGGCGAGCGCGGCCGGGTCCGGTCCCGGGTACATCTTCCAGTTGCCGGCGACGATCATGCGGGCGACCCAACTGCGGACGGGATCGCCGCGACGCCGGGCAGCTCCTTGCCCTCGAGCAGCTCGAGGCTGGCGCCGCCGCCGGTCGAGACCCACGAGATGCGGTCGGCGAGCCCGAGCTCGTTCAGCGCGCGCACCGAGTCGGCCCCGCCGACGACCGAGAACGCCGACTCGTTCGCCGCGACCGCCTCGGCCACCGCTTTCGTCCCCTCGGCGAAGCGCGGCCACTCGAACACGCCCATCGGCCCGTTCCAGAAGATCGTCCGGGCGGCGGCGATCCGCGCCGCGAACGCGCGCCTCGTCTCCGGCCCGATGTCGAGCCCGAGCCAGCCGTCCGGCAGCCCGTCGAACGGGAACTCGCCCGCCTCCGCGTCCTCGGCGAACTCTGCGGCGCCGATCACGTCGGCCGGGAGCTCGACCGGGAACGTCAGCGGGTTGTCGGAGCGCACCTCCTCGGCCATCTTCCCGCCGATCAGCACCGCGTCCGCGCGGCCGCCGAGATGCTGGAGCACGCCGAGCTTGTCCTCGACCTTCGCGCCGCCCGAGATGAGCACGAACGGGCGCTCGACCTCGCCGAGCAGCTTCGACAGGTGCTCGAGCTCGGCCTCGAGCAGGAGCCCCGCGTACGCCGGCAGGAGCCGGGCGACGCCCTCGGTCGACGAATGCGCGCGGTGCGCCGAGCCGAACGCGTCGTCGACGTAGAGGTCGCAGCCCTCGGCGAGCTCGCGCGCGTACGCCGGGTCGTTCTTCGTCTCGCCCGGGTTGAACCGCGTGTTCTCGAGCACGTGGATGCGCTCGTCGGGAAGCAGCTTGCGGAGCCGCTCCTCGACCGGCCGCATCGCGTACTTCGCGCGGTCCTCGTCGGTCTTCGGCCGCCCGAGGTGCGAGCAGACGCGGACGTCGACCGCGCCGTTCTCGAGCACGTACCGGAGCGTCGGCAGCGACGCGCGGATACGCGTGTCGTCCGCCACCTTGCCGTCCTTCAGCGGGACGTTCAGGTCGGCCCGGACCAGGATCGTCTTGCCCACGACGTCGGCGTCGCGGACGGAGCGCGGCATGCGCATCTCCGAACCTCCTCTCTAGGCCGCGACCGCTGCGGGCAGCGTCTCGGCGATCTTCTCCACGAGGTCGACGAGCCGGCAGCTGTAGCCCCACTCGTTGTCGTACCAGCTGAAGACCTTGACGAGGTTCCCGTTCACCATCGTCAGACCGCTGTCGAAGATCGACGAGTACGGCGAGTGGACGATGTCGGTCGACACGAGCGGCTCGTCCGTGTACTGGAGGATCCCCTCGAGGTCGCCGGTGTCCGCCTTCGAGCGGAACAGCGCGTTCACGTCGTCGACGCTCGGCTCGGCCGCGACCTGGACGGCGAAGTCGACGATCGAGCCGGTCGGAACCGGCGCGCGCATCGACATGCCGTCGATCTTGCCCTTGAGGTCGGGCAGGACGATCCCGATCGCCCGGGCGGCGCCCGTCGAGGTCGGGATCAGGTTGATCGCCGCCGCGCGCGCCCGCCGCAGGTCCTTGTGCGGCAGGTCGAGCGTGCGCTGGTCGTTCGTGTACGCGTGGATCGTCGTCATGAACCCGCGCTCGATCGTGTACGCCTCGTGCAGCACCTTCGCGACCGGTGCGATGCAGTTCGTCGTGCAGGACGCGTTCGAGATGATGTTGTGCTGCTCGGGGTCGTACTCACGGTCGTTGACGCCGAGGACGAGGGTGATGTCGGGGTCGGTCGCCGGCGCCGAGATCACGACCTTCTTCGCGCCTGCGTCGAGGTGCTTCTGCGCGCCCTCGCGCTTGTTGAAGATCCCCGTCGACTCGATCGCCACGTCGACGCCGAGCTCTGCCCACGGCAGGTCGGCCGGATCCTTCTCGGTGAAGAACTTGATCTCGTGCCCCGCGACGCGGATGAAGCCGTCCCCGGCCTCGACCGTCTCGCCGAGGGTCCCGAGCACCGAATCGTGCTTCAGGAGGTGCGCCATCGTCTTCGTGTCGCCGATGTCGTTGGCGGCCACGATCTCGAACTCCCCGCCCCGCTCCAGCTGGGCGCGGAGGAAGTTGCGGCCGATCCTCCCGAACCCGTTGATCCCGACCCTGATCTTGTTCGCCATCGTTGTCAGACCTTTCCGTCTATTCGATTGACCGCCCTCGAGTCTATCGGCGCGGTCCGGGTCGAAAATCGGTGCAACACCGCATGTTGACCGGGTTTCCCACAGGTCAGGCGGGCCGGAGGGGAAGCTCCGAGGACGACCCTCCCCTCCGGTTCAACCACACCCGAGACCGTGGCGACGGACGGGGTCTGAATCCGCCGCCGGACGAGCGCGGACCCGCCGTGGCGAGTATGACTCAGTGGTCGCAAAGCGCGCTAGGCGAGTTGCAAATGGTACGAGCGCGGCTCAGCGCTCGGCGAGCGCCTGCAGGCGCCGCAGCCGCCGGTAGGCCGCCGCCTTCGTCGCGGGCGGCCTGCACCGGCTCGCGAGCTCGGCGATCGAGAGCGTCGGATGGCGGAGGCGCAGCTCGGCGACCTCGCGCAGCTCGGGCGAGAGATCGTCGAGCGCCCCGTCCTCCTCGAGCCGGCGCACCGCCTCGAGCTGCGCGTGCGCGGCGCGGCTCGTCCGGACGAGGTTCGCGTGGTCGGCGTTTGCGAGCCGGTTGGCGTCGGCGCGCGTCGCCGCGACGATCGACCGCTCCTCCAGCGCGAGCACGACGTCGACGGCGCCGGCGGCGACGAGCACGTCCGCGATCGCCTCCGTCCCCTTCGCGTACGCGACGGCGTGGCGGCCGCGGTCGAGCACGTGCAGGTGCGCCCCCTCGCGCTCGGCCACGTCGGCGAGGAAGCAGGCGCCCTCGATCTCGGC
>Ga0335081_10004768_pt1 | contig 21429 bp, 14 predicted proteins | sample Lox_Sample_35_FD_206713 | JGI IMG/M metagenome (GOLD analysis project Ga0335081, IMG submission 206713) | Soil microbial communities from Loxahatchee National Wildlife Refuge, Florida, United States - Lox_Sample_3.5 | ecosystem: Environmental > Terrestrial > Soil > Wetlands | place: USA... | reverse complement strand
CGCAGATGATTAAGGTCGTTGCGATCGAACACCGCGTAGATTGCCGATGTATCCACGTAGACGTTCATCGGCGAAACGCTTCCGCGAGATAACGATCGTGGTGGGTGCTAACGTCCGTAGAGCCAGAGGAGAACTTACCGGCGACACGCAAGGCACGCTCCACCTGATGCGCGGGGCGTGGTGTCGACTTAGCCTGCAGAAGGGAGTCGACGCCCTGCCGAACCAAATCGGCGACCGAACGGCCACTGGATACAGAAAGCTTGCGCAATTCCTCGATTTGCTGCTCTGTAAGCTGAACTTGGGTGCGGACCATGCCATCATGTTAGCATAAGTATGCCATCATGATGGGTCCAAAGGATATGCCCTTCTACGCTGTAGCACGTCCCTCGCGTGTGCCGTCGCCTCCCACAGGTGCGCGCACACCGGATTCTTCGAGCGGGACGGCGCGTGGTTCCAGACCCAGCTTGGCTAGCAGGGCATAGACCACGAACCCGGCCAGGAAGCTATAGACCACTGCGGGCTGGGCGTAGGTCTTGAGTTCTGCCGAAACGGGCAGGTTGGGGAGAATGCCGATAGCGAAACCGACGGCCCAGGCGACGTAGCCGGCCCAGTTGATGCCTTCGCGCGGGCCTTTCCATTGTTTGCCGGACAGCAGGTAGTCGGCTGCCATGGCGCCGCAGATGGGGCCGAACGACGCGCCGACGATGGTGAAGAAGCCGATCAGGTTGGCGGCCACGCCGGTGACGGCGAGAATGATGGCAATGGTGACGCCGGCCATGGTGGATGACATGCGCTTCACGCCGGGGATCATCGTCGAAAAACTGTTGCCGGCGATGAAGGCGCAGAAGCAGGCGGGGCCGATGGAGGCGAGGGCGAACAGGAAAAACATGGCCGTGGCGAGCAGGCCGCCGAGCGAGGAGATGACGGCGTCGTAGCTGTAGCTTTGGACGCTGGGATTGAGGACGCGCGCCCCGGCGACGGAGAGAATGGGTAATCCGCCAGCATAGAGGATGGCGCCGGCGATGCCGACGAGGCCGCCCCAGCGGACGTCGCTCGCGTTGCGATTGTTCATGCCGAAATCGGCGCCGGCCGCGCCCGCGGTGGCGAAGAAGCCGATGACGATTTGGAGCAGCAGCGTGAAGGCGAGGAAGGGATTCGGGTCGGCGGGGACGTAGCTGGAGATGCCGCCCGCGGTTTTGAAGAACACGATCAGGATCATCAGGAAGGGAATCGCGTTGAGGAAGAGCGATACTCTCGCGACATATTGGATGCCCTTCACGCCCACGAAGGCCATCACGTAGCCCCAGATGATGCCGATGATGATGAACGGCAGGCTGCCGGGCTGGGCGTCGGAATGAACGCCGTTGAGAATGAACCTGGTGGCGAAGAATGTCCCGACGGCGAACCAGCCGATTTGCAAAAGGCCCATCAGCAGGCCGGGCATGATGTAACCGCCGAGTGTGCCGAAGGTCGAGCTGCCGACGACGTAGAGCGGGAAGCCGGTCTTCATGCCGAGCATGGCGGGAGCGTAGTAAAACAATGCGTAACTGAGCAGACCCGCGACGGCTAACGCGAGGATGCAGAGTCCCATCGATGCATGGATGATGGTGTTTTGGGCGAGCGAGATATAAAAGGCGATCCAGAGAAAAACCCCGGCGTAGCTGGGCGCGGTGTTGGCATACCAGGGCGCACGATTCTGCGCAGGATTCGGGGAGGACTTCGAGATGTAATCGGGCAGCATGGCACGCAGTATATCGCGACCTAAAGCGCCTGTCGCGGAGGGCGGCGTAGTGACTTGATTCGCCCCCACGCGGCAACTCGGGAAGGCAGGGCACAAAAGTCACACCTTCGTAATCGTATTGTCACTTCCCCGTCATTCAGCTGAAATAGCACGCAACTAAACTAAGACTTCCAAAATCAGGACTTCTGACTCTTTTTGCTAGGCCTTGAGCCAACAGGGGGGATTCATGCGACGAGTGTACTTGGTGTGGTCTCTATGTATATTCAGTTATGCGCTTTCCGCGCAGGACCGGGCGGCTTTGACCGGAACCGTGACGGATGCGACCGGCGCAGTGATTACGAACGCCGAAGTCGCGCTCGAATCGCCGGACACAGGGCTGCACCGCATCACACAAACCAATGAATCCGGGATTTTCGAGATCCCTTCGCTTGCAGTGGGAAGCTATGTAATGACCATTAAGAAGGCCGGCTTCAAGCCGTTCGAGACGCGGCAAATCGATCTCCTGTTCGGGCAAACGCGAACGATCGACGCCAAGCTCACGGTGGGCGATCTCGCGGACACAGTGGACGTGCTCGCGACCCCGGAAGCCGTGAATCGGACCAACGCAGAGGTCGGCGGTGTCGTGGAGGCCCCTCAGATCCGCGAAATCCCGATCGACGGCAGAAACTGGGCGACGCTAATGACCCTGGCGCCGGGCGCGGTCAATACAGGCGATGGCGCGCAACGGAGCATTAACTTCAACGGCCACTCGCTGGACGACAGCAATTTCACGTTTGACGGCATTGACACCAGTGGCGTGCAGGAACAAACTCAGAAGGCCGATACGCGCTTGAACGTATCGCTCGACTCGATTCAGGAATTCCGCGTCAGTTCCGCTGTTTACACCGCCGAATCAGGCGCGGCCGGCGGAGCTCAGATCAACGTCGTTTCGAAGACTGGCACTAACGACTATCACGGCTCAGTGTTCGAGTACTTGCGCAACAACGTGCTGGATGCGCGTTCTCCCTTCGATCCGACGGATATCCCTCCTTTCCGTCTGAACCAGTTCGGCGCGCAATTCGGCGGAGCAATCATCAAAAACAAAGCCTTCTTTTTCGCGAATTATGAAGGCTTGCGCCAGGAACTCACCAACACCATGATTGGCTTCGTGCCGAACGATGCATTCCGGTCTCAGGTCACTGCTGTTTCACCAGTCTTGGGTCCGATTGTAAACGCGTATCCAAAAGGTCAGATTCCTGTGGATGCGAATACGGACCAGATCACAGTGGGAGAAAAGAACACCACTCGCGAAGACTCGGGAATGTTCCGTTTCGATTACCGCTTCTCGGACAAATCCACCGCCTACGCGCGCTACAACATTGATAATGCCTACATAAGCAACCCGACCGACGCACTCGGCACGCGCAACGTGATTCCGCATGTCCCGCAGAACCTGGTTCTGGAGTTCCAGCGCATTATCTCGCCCACCATGCTCAACGAGGTGAAGTTCGGCTTGAATCGCGCCAACTATCACAACTGGACTTATGGAACGTCGCCGATCACGATGACTACCGAAAGCTTCGATGGTTTGAGCGACAACACGCTCGATTCGGAGATCGGAACCACGTTTTCCTACATCGATAACTTCAGCTGGATGCATGGCCGGAATGCTTTCAAGTTCGGCATCGACATCCGGCGCATTCGCTTGAACAACTCCGGCAACACCATCCGCGACTCGTCGATCGACTTCGCGACGTTGGACGACTTCATCCACAATCGCGCCGACGACGTCCAGGTGCTGGAAGGCGAGGGGATTCGCGGCGACCGCCGCACGTTTTTCATGGGCTACGCACAGGACGACGTCAAGCTGACCCCGCAGTTAACACTCAACATCGGCCTGCGCTATGAGTTCTACACCGTGGCGCATGAGATTCTGAACCGGGCCGCCGTGGTGGATATTCTTGGCTGCGGCGGGTTCTGTCCCAAGGGAACTCCATTCTATAACCCGAACCCGCGAGATTTTGGACCGCGCTTCGGTCTGGCGTGGGCGCCGGCGGCTCTGAATGGCAAGACTGTCTTTCGCACCGGCTATGGCATCTATTATGGTGGAAACCAGAACGACGACTTCAGCGATCCGATGGAAAGCGCCGTACCCCGCTACAATGTCACGTCAGACGACGTCCCGAGCCTGTCCTACCCTGTGAATCCGTTCGTCGAACCGCAGTATGCGCTGTATAGTCCGAAGGCTATCGATCGCCATCGTAAGGACCTGTCCTATCAAAACTGGAGCATGGCTGTCGAACAGCAGCTACCTGCCGGTTTCACGGGACAAATTGCCTATGTTGGAAGCGTCGGCCGCCATTTGTTCGACAAGTATCAGGTGAACCTGATCGATCCAGCTACGGGCAAGCGGCCGCTGGCGGCGTTCTCGCAGTTCGGCTTGAAAGCCAATGACGCCAACGACAATTTCAACGCGATGCAAATTTCCTTGCAGCGGCGCTTTGCTCACGGCTTTCTGTGGCAGACGCAATACATGTGGTCTCATGGGATCGCCGATGGATCAATCGGCTCCGGCACGAGCGTGTCCTTCGAGAACATGGCGTGCCGCGTTTGCGATCGCAGTGACTCACCAATCGATGTCCGCCAAACTATGACTTCCAACGCGATCTACGAGCTTCCCTTTGGCCGAGGGCGCCGCTATCTGAGCGATAACGGGATGCTCTCGACCGTGTTCGGCGGCTGGCAGTTATCAGGTATCGGCACGGCCAGCTCTGGCGTTCCCATTAACATCTCTATCAAGCGCAAACCCGGTGCCCTGTTGGATGGCAATACCAGCTCCCAACGCCCTGATCTGATCCCGGGACAGTCCATATACGCGGCCAATCAGACCATCGACAACTGGTTCAATCCGGCGGCATTCGCCGTGCCGGCTAGCGGGACCTGGGGGGACCTGGGCCGCAACATCGCTCGTGGACCGGGCTACTACGAAATCGATACGGCACTCCAGAAGAGGTTCCGGCTCACCGAGCGCTTCGCCTTGAACTTCCGCGCCGAAGCTTTCAACTTGTTCAACCATCCTATCTATGCCAGCCCGTCGGGCAACCTGTCTTCGGGTAGCTTCGGGCAGATCTTGTCGATCCTCAATACAGGGGCAGTAGGCACTGGAACTCCGCGGCGCTACGAGTTTGCAATGCGGCTGGACTTCTGATCGGCGCCGCACGTCAGACGTGATTTCTTAACACCCGAATGTAGGGTGGCTCTGCGCGGTAGCTCTTTGCGACTGGGGCAGCCCTTAGCCCCTCATGCATGCTCGACCCGGGCAAGCGACCTCGCAACTTTGCAGCCATAATGAGGCGTGACCAAAATGAGGTCTGTTCCCGTTGATCACCCGCTCATCGGAACGTGGATCAGCGACGACGAGGATTCTGATACTGCGTTCCTTGTCTCGGCACTGAAAAATGGATTTCGTGTGTTCGGATTTTGCAGGTCAAGTGGCGAATTAGCTCTTACCCGCTCATCGAAGCCAGGAACTGGCCGTTGGTCTGCGTCTTACTGAGTTTGTCGAGCAGCAGTTCCATGGTCTCGACGGGTGAGAGCGGGTTCAGCACTTTGCGCAAGATCCACACGCGGTTGAGCTCTTCTTTTGGCAGCAACAGCTCTTCCTTGCGCGTGCCGCTCTTGTTGATGTCGATGGCGGGGAAGACGCGCTTATCGACCAGCTTGCGGTCCAGGTGGATTTCCATATTGCCGGTGCCTTTGAACTCTTCGAAAATGACGTCGTCCATGCGGCTGCCGGTGTCGATCAGAGATGTCGCGATGATGGTGAGCGAACCGCCTTCTTCAATGTTGCGTGCCGCGCCGAAGAAGCGCTTGGGCCGCTGGAGGGCGTTAGAGTCGACGCCGCCCGAGAGCACTTTGCCCGATGGCGGCACGATGGTGTTGTAAGCGCGGGCGAGACGGGTGATGGAATCGAGCAGGATGACGACATCTTTCTTGTGCTCGACCAGGCGCTTGGCCTTTTCGATGACCATTTCGGCCACCTGCACGTGGCGGGTGGCGGGCTCATCGAACGTGGAGCTAATGACTTCGCCGCGCACGGAGCGCTGCATGTCGGTGACTTCCTCAGGGCGCTCGTCAATGAGCAGGACGATGAGCGAGATCTCGGGGTGATTCGCCGTGATGGAATTGGCGATGGACTGCAGCAACATGGTTTTGCCGGTGCGGGGCGGGGAAACGATGAGACCGCGCTGGCCCTTGCCGACGGGCGTGAGCAGATCCATCACGCGGCCGGAGTAGTTCTCCTTCACCGTTTCGAGCTTCATCCGCTCGTTGGGATAGAGCGGCGTGAGGTTGTCGAAGAAGATCTTGTTGCGGGCTTCCTCCGGCGGCTCGAAGTTAATGGCGTCGACTTTGATGAGGGCGAAATAACGCTCGCCTTCCTTGGGTGGGCGGATCTGGCCGGAGATGGTGTCGCCGGTGCGCAGGTCGAAGCGGCGGATTTGCGAAGGCGAGACGTAAACGTCGTCCGGTCCGGGCAGATAGTTGTACTCGGGGGCACGCAAGAAACCGAAGCCATCGGGGAGGCACTCGAGGACACCTTCGGAAAAGATGAGACCGCTCTTCTCGGCTTGCGTTTGCAGGATCTTGAAAATGAGCTCCTGCTTGCGCAGGCCAGCGGCGCCGGCGACGCCCAAATCCTTGGCGACCTGGTTGAGCTTCTGAATGCTCATGTCTTTCAGCTCGACTAAGTCGAGCGTCGGAGAGCCATTTTTGGCAACTGCCTGGCCGCCGTGTTTGCGGCGCTGCCCCTGCTGCTGGCCGCCCTGGTCAGGGCGGTCGCCGCGGTTGTCGCGTTGATGATTGACGCGATCGGGGCGGTCGGTGCGCTCGGCGCGTTGTTCAGGGCGCTCGGCCGGGTGCTCGCCGTCCTCGGTGGCCGGCGGTGTGGCTACCGCCACCTTTTCCGACGGTTTTTCGGCCGGCTTTTCGTTCGCCGATGATTCGCGGGGTTGCGCCTTCTCTACTTTCTCTTTCTCTTGTGGCGGGGCCGTAGTTACCGGCGGCTGTGGTGTGTTTTCGTTATCGCTTGCCAAATTTCCCTCACTCCCCGGCCGGTGGCGGCCGAGCACGCCAGGGGCTCCACGTTCTCCTTGCGGATAGTGGCAAGAGCCCGCTGTGCGTCCGATTGATTGAGCTTATCCATCTTTGTGGCGACCACCAGGTGTGTGCGGTGGTGCGCCTCCAGCCATCGTTTCCATTCCAGATCCCGGGGCATCCAGCCCCGGCGGGCATCCAGAATGACGAGGGCGAGCTGGAGCGCCGCTCGATTTAACAAATAGTCTTCAAGAAACTGTTTCCAAGCCTCCGCCTGGCTCCGCGAGACCTTGCTGTAACCGTAGCCCGGCAGATCGACAAAGTAACAAGTGCCCGCGCCGGTTGTGGCCCCACTGGAGACCCGATAAAAATTGATCGTTTGTGTTCGACCCGGTGTGTTACTGGTGTGAGCCAATCCCTTACAGCCGATCAGGGCGTTGATCAAGCTGGACTTTCCGGCGTTGCTTCTCCCTAAGAATGCGATTTCGGCCAAGCCATCAGAGGGGAACTGATCCGGCGAGGCCGCACTAACTATGAATTCTGCTATCAAACTACCAAAAAGCGAAGCCGGGGGCAAACCCCTTTTCGCGGAATCAGACCTTGACGGCCTGGCGCCGCTAGTGCGCCCGGCTCTCCTCGACCGGCTGCGCGGTGACTTCAACGCCTGCCGGCATGGGCAATGCCGTGATCTCGCCGGCGAGAGCGACCTTGAGCACTTCGTCCATGTTCTCGACGAAGTGGAGCTTCATCACGTTACGGATGTTCTCCGGAATGTCCGGGAGATCCTTCTGGTTGTCCACGGGCATGATGGCTTCGAAGATGCCGTGACGATGCGCCGCCATCAGTTTTTCCTTGAGCCCGCCGATGGGCAGCACCTTGCCCCGCAGCGTGATCTCGCCGGTCATGGCGATATCGCCCCGCACGGGGATCTTGGTCAGAGCGCTGCAAATGGTCGTGGCAATGGTGATGCCCGCCGAAGGACCATCCTTGGGAATGGCGCCTTCGGGAATGTGCAGGTGGACATCGAGATTGCGGTAGAAATCGCGCGGCAGGCCGAATTGATGCGCTCGCGAGCGGATATAGCTCATGGCCGCCTGCGCCGATTCCTGCATTACGTCGCCCAGCTTGCCGGTCACGGTGAGCTTGCCTTTGCCCTCCATGAGCGTGGCTTCAGTGGTCAGAATCTGGCCGCCGACCTCGGTCCATGCCAAGCCAACGGCAGCTCCAACCTCGGGCTTTTTGTCGGTCGTGAGATCGCGGAACTTGTTCGGGCCCAGCAGGTCGGGCAGTTTCTCGGACGTGACCACCTCCAGGGGCAGGTCTGACTTGCTTTTAGTCTGTGCGGTATCGTGGTTCACAACCTTACGCGCGGTCTTGCGGCAAATATTGCCGATTTCGCGCTCCAGGTTGCGCACACCGGCTTCGCGAGTATAGAACTGGATCAGACCGGTCAGCCCCTGATCGGTAAATTCGATTTGTTTGGCGCTGAGTCCGGTTTGCTCCATCTGTTTGCGGACCAGGAAGCGCTTGGCGATTTCGAGCTTCTCGTATTCTGTGTAGCCCGAGAGCCGGATCACTTCCATGCGGTCCTGGAGAGCGGGCGGAATGGTATGCAGGACGTTGGCGGTGGCGATGAAGAAAACCTGGCTCAAGTCGTACTCGACGTCGAGGTAATGATCCATGAACATGAAGTTCTGTTCGGGATCGAGAACCTCGAGCAGGGCGGACGACGGATCGCCGCGGAAGTCGGTCGACATCTTGTCGACTTCATCCAGCATGAAGACGGGATTGCGCGTCCCCGCCTTCTTCATCATCTGGATGATCTGGCCGGGCAGGGCCCCGATATAGGTGCGGCGATGGCCGCGAACTTCGGCTTCATCGCGAACGCCGCCGAGCGACAACCGGACGAACTTGCGGCCGGTGGCCTTGGCAATCGACATTCCAAGCGAAGTCTTGCCGACACCCGGAGGCCCGACGAAGCACAGGATGGAACCCTTGGGATTCTTCACCAGGCGGCGAACAGCCAGGAACTCGAGAATACGCTCCTTGATCTTCTCCAGGCCATAGTGATCTGATTCGAGGACCTTTTCCGCGAACTTGAGCTCGCGGATCTCCTTCGATTTCTTCTTCCACGGCACAGCCAGCAGCCAGTCGAGATAGTTGCGGGAAACCGTGGACTCCGCCGACATGGGCGGCATGTTTTCGAGGCGCTTCAACTCAGCCATGGCCTTGTCGAGCGCGTCCTTGGTCATGCCGGCGGTCTCGATGCGCTTCTTCAACTCGTCGATTTCGCTCTTTTCGCCGCGGCCCAGCTCTTTTTGGATAGCCTTGATCTTCTCGTTGAGGTAGTACTCTTTCTGCGCCTTTTCCATCTGGCGCTTCACGCGGCCTTGAATGGTGCGGTCGACATTGAGCTTCTCGATCTCGATGTCGAGCATTTCGGCAACGCGCGTCAACCGGTCAACGGGATCGAAAATCTCGAGCAGATCCTGCTTTTCTTCGATGGTGAGCTGGAGGTTAGCGCCTACGGTGTCGGCGAGCTTACCGGGATCGTCGACCCGGACGGCCGCGATCATGGTTTCGTAATTCAGATTCTGGCTGAGCTTGACGTACTGCTCGAACAGGCCGGTTACACGTGTTACCAGGGCTTCGAGCTGTGGGCCAGCCTCTACACGGTAGTTGGCCGTGCGGACCACCGCGCGGAAGAAGCCTTCGTCATCGGTGACGGAGACCACCTTGGCACGCTCGACGCCTTCCACTAAGACCTTGATGTTGCCATCGGGCAGCTTGAGGCTCTGCACGATGTTCACGACGGTGCCGACGCTGAAAATCTCGTTAGGCTTGGGCTCATCGATGGAAGCATCGTGCTGGGTGGCGAGGAATATCTTCTTGTCGCCGGCCATGGCTTCTTCCAGGGCCCGGACGCTCGATTCCCGGCCCACGACGAACGGCGTCATCATGTACGGGAAGATCACGACATCCCGTATGGGCATCATCGGTAAGCGCTTGGTTTCGGATTTTTCTTTCGAAGTGAGCATGAAAACCTAGGAAGGCTGAAAAACGGCGTGCGCAGTGCTCGGCCTTATCCAGCCTTTTCTAATAGTGTAAGACTGATTTTTTGGGAAAGCACCATTTCTTTGGTCACCTGAAATTCGCGGACCTTTTTGTAGGACGGCAGATAATACATCAGGTCCAGCATCAGATCCTCCAGGATCATGCGCAGGCCGCGCGCACCGACCTTGCGCTCCATGGCCAGAGTGGCGATGGCTTCGAGAGCGTCGTCACTAAATTTCAGACGAACGTTTTCGAACTCAAACAGCTTCTGATACTGCCGGATGATGGCGTTTTTCGGTTTCGTCAGGATCTGGATCAGAGCCTGTTTGTCGAGATCCTGGAGCACGGCCACGACGGGGAGGCGGCCGATAAATTCGGGGATGAAACCAAATTTAATCAGATCGGTGGGTTGCACCTGTTCGAGCAGATCGATGTCGCGCTGCCCACCCACGGTCATGGGCTTCACGTGATTCTTTTCCTGTTCGGCGAGAAAGCCCATGGACTTCTTGCCGATGCGCTTCCCGATGACTTTTTCCAACCCCACAAAGGCGCCACCGCAGATGAACAGGATGTTGGTGGTATCGACCGGCGTGAACTCCTGGTGCGGATGCTTGCGCCCGCCCTGCGGAGGAACATTGGCGACCGTGCCCTCGAGAATCTTGAGCAGCGCCTGTTGTACGCCTTCACCTGAGACATCGCGCGTGATCGACGGGTTCTCGTCCTTGCGGCAAATCTTATCGATTTCGTCGATGTAGATGATGCCTTGCTGGCACTTGGCTACATCGCCGTCGGCGGCTTGCAGCAGCTTCAGGATGATGTTCTCGACATCCTCACCCACGTAGCCCGCTTCGGTCAGGGTGGTGGCATCCACGATGGCGAAGGGCACGTCGAGAATGCGCGCCAGCGTCTGCGCCATCAGCGTCTTGCCCGTGCCCGTCGGTCCGATCAACAGGATGTTGGATTTCGAGAGCTCCACTTCGGTATTGCGCATGCGGTTCATATGAATCCGCTTGCAATGGTTGTACACCGCCACCGCGAGTTTCTTTTTCGTGGGCTCCTGCCCGATCACGTACGAATCCAGAAATTCCTTGACCTCAAGCGGCTTGGGCAGCTTGTTGGGGCTGGTGGTTGGCTGCTCGCTCTTGTCATCTTCGAGAATCGAGTTGCAAACGGCAATGCACTCGTCGCAGATGTAGGCGCGCGGGTAATCGCTGGGGGAAGAGATCAGTTTGCCGACGACATCCTGACTCTTATGACAAAAAGAGCACCGCAGGGCTTCATCCGATCCAGGACGCTTCACGCATCAATCTCCTCTACAGCCTGTGGTGCGCCAGGGGGGGAAGAGTGATGTCGCGGGCGCACGTTTACTTTCCGGTGTACCAGTCCCATTATCGCCTGAACTCGGGCGGGAAGCAATTAAACATTAGATATCAATAATTCCGTTGCATACTTTGGGTTACAGCCATTCCCACACCCTGGGGATTTACTCTTCCGCCGTCTTCTGGGCATGCTCGAACAGGAAGTTCAGGGTCTTCTCGGTCTGGATATGCGACGCGATACGGCCCAGCGTGCCGTCTTTTTCGAAGCGCAGACGGACGGCGGCGAAAGGCTCCCGCTGCTGCTTGGCAATGCGCTCGACTTCCTTATCGACCTCGTCGTGGGTGGCTCCAATGGCCTCGCGCTCGGCAATTCGGGACAGGAGCAGAGATGCCTTGACCTCACCGAGAGCCTTCTCCCGCTGGGACGACTTCAGCTTTTGCCAATCGAGCTGGAGCTTGCTGGGATCTACACCCTCGGCGGCTAGCGAGTGCAAGGTCTGCTCCACGCGGTTGCGTATTTGGCGGTCAATGAAGGCTTCGGGGACCGGGAAATCGTGCACGGCCACCAGCTTCTCGATCAATTTGTTCTTGGCTTCCTGCTGCGCGGCGAGCTCACGTTGCGCGTACAAGTTCTTGCGCAGCGCCTCGCGGAGTTCATCCACGGTCCGAAAGTCGCCCAGGTCTTGTGCAAAATCGTCGTTTACCTCGGGCAACTCCTTTTTCCGAATCCCTTTTACGACCACGTGGAAACGAACCGTTTTGCCGGCGAGCTTGGGTTGAGCGTAGTTCTCAGGATATGAAACATCGAGATCCTTCTCCTCGCCTGGAGACATGCCGCGAAGGTTCTCGGTAAAGGCCGGAAGCGTGTCCTCGGCCCCCACGTGTAACATCATCTCGTCCTGCTTGACGGGTGGACCTTCGACTCCCGAGAGGCTTTCGATCGAAACCACGGCGTGGTCTGCATCCTGAATCGGCCGGGGGTCGACGTTGCTGTAGTCGGCTTTCTGATCGCGCAGCTCTTCGATACGCTTGGCGACGTCTTCGTCGGTGACCTGCGGGTCTTTGTACTGGACGGAGAGGTTGCGGTAATCGTCTTTCAGTTCGATTTGCGGGAAAACTTCGAATTCCGCCTTAAATCGAAGTGGCTCACCGTGATGGAAATGGACATCCGAGATATCGGGCTGGCCCACGATGCGCAGGTCACTCTTTTCCAACTCCTTTTCCAGGAACTTTGGGACCAGATGCTCAAGAACCTGCTGGCGGATATCGCCTTGAAACTGCTTGCGAATCAGGCTCGACGGGGCCTTGCCGGGACGGAAGCCGGGCAGCCTGGCGCGCTGCTGAATCGAGCTGACCACGCGCTCGGTCTCGCTTTCCACGGTGTCCACCGGGACCGAGATTTCGAGCGAATGCCTGCAACCTTCTACCAATGCCAATGGAATAACCTCGGGTGGAGTAATTTCTATGATAGCAGGTCGTCGAGAACCAGGATTTCGAGGGACTTGACGCGGCGGAACACCGGGTCGTTTGTGATGAAGCCCGTGACGCCGGCGGCCAGGGCGGTTGCGGCGTGTATAGCGTCGGGAGTTCGGAGATTATGGGTAGCTCGAATCTGCGCCGCACGATCGGCGATGTGCATGTTCGGAGCGATCCAGTCGAGGTGCGGGTAGGTAACCAATAGCGCATGAAATTCCTGGACGAGAGCCAAGTCACCGTGTTGATAGGGCTTTACCAACGCCTCGGTCATGGTAATGGTGGAGGTGACCAGGCTCCCCTTCACCCCGCGAGTCCATCGAAAGATCTGCTGCACCAGCGAGAGGTACTTGGGATGGGCTTCGACTGCGTAGATGACGACGCTAGTGTCGATGCCGATGCTTCGATGACTCTCCAGGAAGGCATCGAGCTTGTCTGCGTTCACTCCCAACTTTCTCGTTCCCGTTCCAGATAATCCGGAGGATACATGCCTTTCGCAATACCGAGAATTGCTTTGGCATAGTCCTTCGGCTTGCGCATCAGCGTCAAAGTGTTGCCGCGCGGCACAATCAACAGCGTATCGCCCGGCTTGAGCCCGAGCGCCTTGCGTGCCTCGAGTGGGATCACAATCTGATTCTTGCTGGAGAGCTTCGCCTCGGCCATATTCCCTGCCTCCTTTACATTTTTGCATAAAGTAAAGCGCGCGGCGAATAGACGCGTTATCGCCCGTGCCAGTACCATCGTTTAGTGGCTGAGACTGAAAAGCTGCGCGAATTGCCTTCCGTCCATGAGGTATTGGAACGGTTGGATTCTGTGCTGGGCGGCTATCCGCGGGCGGTGGTAGTTGAAGCAGTGCGCAGGGCGCTGGAGGCGCGGCGGGCGGGGATTCGGGCCGGTAACGAAGATCCGGCGAACTCAGTGGAGGCCGAGGTGGAACGGGCACTTGACGAACTGGCGCGGCCATCACTGCGGCGGGTGATTAACGCCACGGGGGTCGTGCTGCATACCAATCTCGGTCGGGCGCCACTGGCACCTCAGCAGGCGATCACGGGATACTCCAATCTCGAATATGACTTGAGGGCAGGGAAGCGCGGCAAGCGGGATGTCCACGCGGGTGTACTGCTCGAAAGGCTGCTGGGGCGTCCGGCGATTGCAGTGAACAACAACGCCGCAGCGATTTATCTGGCACTGAATGAACTGGCAGCCGGTTATGAGGTCATCGTCTCGCGCGGCGAGCTGATTGAAATCGGCGACGGATTCCGGATTCCGGAGATCATGTCGCGGTCGGGCGCCGTGTTGCGCGAAGTGGGAACCACCAACCGCACCAGCGTGCAGGATTATCGAGACGCCATCTCGGACCCGACCCGGCTGCTGCTGCGCGTGCATCCGAGCAATTTTCGCATCGAGGGGTTCACGGCGCGGCCGGAGTTGGCGGAGCTGGTGGCGCTGGGCCGCGAGCGCGGCATCCCGGTTTACGAAGATCTCGGCAGCGGGTGCGTAGTTGACCTGCGCCCGTTCGGGATCGACGAGCCTGTGGTGCAGGAGAGTTTACGAGCCGGGGCGGACCTGGTTTCTTTCAGCGGCGACAAGCTGCTGGGTGGGCCACAAGCTGGGATCCTGGCGGGTAAGGCGGAAATTGTGGCGCGGCTGCGGCGCAATCCCATGTTTCGCGCCCTACGGCTGGACAAGTTGATTTATCAGGCTCTGGAAAACACGCTGCGAGCGCTCGTGATGGAGGATTGGGATCAGGTGCCCACGCTGCGGATGATTCGCGCGAGCTCCGACGAAATACGGGAGCGCACGGAGCGCCTGCTGGCCGCCATACCAGGACTCGATGCGCGCGTACAGCCCGGGGAATCGGTGATCGGAGGCGGTTCGACACCCGAGCAATCGATTTCCACGTGGCTGGCTGTCGTGAAATGCACTGACGTTGTTGCAGCGGAAAAGAACCTGCGGGCCGCCGATCCACCGGTCATTGCGCGAATTGAGGACGGGCGATTGGTGCTGGATCTGCGGACGGTGTTTCCGGATGAGGAGGAGGAACTGAAGCGGGCGCTGGAATCGCTCCATTAAGGCCGGGCGTGCCCGGCCACTACGCGCGTTCCTGATATGTTCCCTCCGCGGTATTGACGCGGATCTTCTCGCCTTCCGTGATGAATGGCGGCACCTGCACCACGAGGCCGGTTTCTAGCTTCGCGGGTTTGGTCACATTCGAAACGCTAGCACCCTTGATGCCAGGCTCGGTCTCCACCACCGTCATATCGACGGTGGCCGGTAATTCCACGCTGATCGGCTTGCCCTCGTAAAACTCGACATTCACGTGAAGCTGCGGGATCAGGTAGCTGACTGCGTCGCCCAAGATCTCCTTGGTCAAATGCATCTGCTCGTAGTCGGCGGTGTTCATGAAATAGTAGTACTCGCCGTCGTCGTACAAATACTCCATTTCCTGCTCGTCCAGCAGCGCGCGTTCCACGCGATCTTCCGAGGAGAAACGATGCTCGATCATCGACCCGCTGCGCAGATTGCGCATCTTGGCCTGGACGAAACCGCGCAGGTTGCCGGGCGTCCGGTGGTTGACGCTGAAGATGGAAAACAGCTCGTTATTGAACTTGATGACCATGCCGGGACGCATCTGTGTTGAGGCAATCATTCGAAAAACGCTCCAAACTGGAAGAGATTAGTCGAGCAGGACTAAAAACCCAGTATAACATTGCGGTCAAAATCGGGAGCGTTCAACCAGATGCGTCCGGCGCGCCAGTCTCGCGTTATTGCAAACCGCCGCTGACCGAAATCAGTTGGCCGGTGATCCACTTGGCATCGTCTGAAGCCAGAAAGGCCACCACGCCGGCGATGTCTTGCGGCTGCCCGATCCGGCCCAGCGGAGTTTGCGACAGCGCGTAGCTGCGAAAATTGTCTGATGCCGGACTGGCGTGCAGTCCCTCTGTTTCCGTGACGCCCGGCAGTATCGAGTTGACCAGGATTTTCCTTGGGCCCAGTTCGGCCGCAAGGCTCTTGGTGAGAGCATCCACGGCGGCCTTGGTGGCGCTGTAAACCGAGGCGTTTGGCTTTGGTGAGACCGAGACGACGGAGCTGATGTTGATGATCGACCCGCCGCCGTCCGCAAATGCGGCAGCCGCCTGCTGTGACGCGAACAAGAGGCCCTTGACGTTTAGATTGAACAGCCGGTCGTAGTGATCCTCCTGGATGCCGGAGAGCGGAAGAAATTCGTACGTCCCGGCATTATTTACCAGGACATCGACCCGCCCGAATTCCTTGATCGCGCGTTGGAACAACTTCTCCGCCTCCGCTGGCTGGCTTAAGTCGGCCTGAACGGCTATGGCTCGCGAGCCGCCATTGCGAATTCTGCGCACCAACGAATCAGCTTCAGAAGCACTCTTGGCATAGTTCACAACCACGGCGGCTCCGCTGGCCGCCAGCTTTTCCGCGATGGCGGCGCCAATTCCCTTGGACGCACCGGTTACGATGGCAACTTTTCCTTTGAGATCGGGCATTCTGTGTTTCCCTTCACGCTTGAAAAATCGACAACCGGCTATGTGATGGAAAACAGCGGCCTGGGATTCAATTTTGTAGCGTTCGCTCTAAAACGGCAGAATCTCTTCGCGTTGCGGGTCGAAGTCGATGCGCCGCTTCTCTACGTAGGCGATGTTGCCCAGATGCGAGGCCTGCGCCGAGCGGTGGCCAATGAGCACGTCGCCATTGGGCAGCTTGCGCGTGCGAACGCAATCGAGAAAGTTGTTGACGTGATCCACCGTCATGTCGTGCGGCTCGGCTTGCACGATGACTGGCTGCTCATTGCGTCCCTTCGGGTGCCACTCGTAGTGCCCGCGATCGATGTAGAGGCGGCCTTCGGTGCCGCACATCTCGACTGCGGCGCCGGTGATGCCGGGCGCGAGCGTCGCTTCGAACGTCGCGGTGAATTCCGTTGGATATTCCAGCAGAACGTTGATCGTGTCGGGGGCCGTGCGGCCGTCCTTGTAATTGTAAACGCCGCCGGCGGCGACTGCCGATTTCGGGATCTCCTGGCCCATGAACATGTGGACGACGTCGATCCAGTGCGTGAATAGATCCGTGACCTGACCGCCGCCGAAATCCAGATAGGCGCGGAAATTCCAGTACTGTTGCGGATCGTAATCGCGCCACTTGAGCGGGCCGAGATAGCGGGCCCAATCAAGATTCGACGGCTTCTGCCGCAGCGATTCCGGTGCGCGGCGCAGGTGGTAGCCGTTCCCGTGCCACCATGTCCGTGCCAACGTGATCTTGCCCAAGCGCCCGGTATCGAAGTATTCGCTTTTGGCCCGCAAATAGTGAATGCCAGAGCGCTGCTGCATGCCCACCTGGCAGATGCGTTCGTTGATGCGCGCCGCCTTGACGATGGGCGGGCCCTCTGAGATTTTGAGTGTCAGGGGCTTTTCGACATAAACATCGCGGCCGGAGTTGAGGGCGTCGATGGCGATGGCCGCGTGCCAGTGGTCGGGCGTCGCAATCAGCACCGCATCGACTTCCTTCATCTCGAGCAGCTTGCGATGGTCTGTGAAATTACGCGCGTTGGTTGCTTTTTGGCGGGCCTTGTCGATCTGCTCGCCGTAGATGTCGCACACCGCGGTGACGTCAACCGTGGGGTTTTTCAGAAAATTCGACATGTCCTCGCGGCCGCGTTCGCCGCAGCCAATCACACCGAGCTGCACTTTGTCATTCGCCCCGAGGACGCGGGAATAGGAGAGGGCCGTGAGCGCGCTTGCGCCGCGCAAAAGGTCTCGCCTTCGGATATCTGTAGGCATGTTGCGATTATATGCGCAATCGTCAGCTATTGAGGTCCACACTTGGCAGGAATTTCGGCGCTCTGCGGTGTTTCGTGCCGTGCTCAAACGCATAAGCCAGGCGAATGAGCACGGGTTCGGTGTACGCCCCGCCCACAAAGGAGAGCCCGACCGGCAAGCCGAAAATATACCCGGCGGGAACCGTGATATGCGGGTAACCGGCCACGGCGGGGGGCGAGGTAATATCGCCGCCACTGGTATGATCGCCACAGGGCAGATCGAGAAGCGGTGCCGGCCCGGCCGTGGGCGCCACGAGCGCGTCCAATTTGTGCTGCGCCATAACCGCGTCGATACCCTGTTTGCGCGCAAGATCGCGGCAGGTCTTGAGCGCCTTCGCATACGCGGGGCTGGTGAGCGGGCCTCTGGCTTGTGACTTGATCATGACGTCCTGCCCAAAATAAGGCATCTCACGCTTGGCGTTTCGCTCGTTGAAATCGATGATTTCCTTTAGCGAGTGAACGGGCGCTTTCGGGCCCAGCCGCTCGAGATACGCATTCAGATCGGCTTTGAATTCAAACTGGAGCACGTCGTTTTCGGCATCGCCGAACTTGCCCATGGTGGGGATGTCGGCGGGGTCGATGATTTCTGCTCCAAGGTGCTTCATGACCTCGAGCGCTTCGCTCATCAGCTTGTCGACGGCCTCACTGAAACCGAAGAATTTCCGCGCGACGCCGATACGCGCGCCGCGCAGGCCGTTGGGGTCGAGGAATTTGGTGTAGTCGGGCTTTGCCTTTCCCGCGCTCTCTTTGGTCACGGGATCATTGGCGTCAACGCCGGCCATGGCGCCGAGCAGAATCGCGACGTCGGTGACGCTGCGTGCCATTGGCCCGGCAGTGTCCTGGCTGTGCGCGATGGGAATGATGCCGGAACGGCTCACCAGACCGAGCGTCGGTTTGATGCCGACCAATCCGTTCATCGAGGATGGGCAGGTGATGGAGCCATCGGTTTCCGTGCCAACAGCTAATGCGCACAAATTGGCCGCGGCCGCCGCGCCGGAACCGGAACTCGAACCGCAGGGATTGCGATCGAGCGCGTATGGATTGCGTGTCTGGCCGCCGCGCCCGCTCCAGCCGCTGGTGGAATGGCTGGAGCGGAAATTGGCCCATTCGCTCAGATTCGTCTTGCCGAGAATGACCGCGCCGGCTGCGCGCAGGCGCTCGACCACGAACGCATCACGGGGTGCGATGGAGCCGACCAGCGCCAGCGATCCCGCCGTGGTCATCATGCGGTCGGCAGTATCGATGTTGTCTTTGATCAGAACCGGAATGCCATGCAGCGGGCCGCGCGGACCTTTGGCGCGCCGCTCTTTGTCGAGAGCCTCGGCGATGGACAGAGCATCGGGGTTCAACTCAATGACTGCGTTGATAGCGGGCCCGCGCTTGTCGATTTCATCGATTCGCCCCAGGTACTTTTGGGCTAACGATCGCGCGGTGAATTCGCCCGACTTCATGCGCGCCTGCAACTCGGGGACGGTGGCTTCCTCGAGTTCGAATGCGCTTTGGGGTGCGGCAAACGTCCGCGCGAGCGCGGCTCCGCTCGCCACGAGACTGTACCTCAGCAAATCCCTGCGATCCATGGAGTATCAGTATGCCAGCAAACGCTCGGCTTCGCGCGCCAGGTCATCCACTTGCGGCAGGATGGCATTCTCCAACTGCGGATGATATCCAACCCAGGTGTCCAGCGCTCCCACGCGGCGCACGGGGGCGTCGAGTTGATCGAAGAGCTGGTCGGCAATGCGTGCGGCGATCTCGGCTCCATATCCCCATGACAGGCAGTCCTCGTGCGCCACGATCACGCGATTGGTTTTCTCGACCGACGCACGCACGGCATTCCAATCGTAGGGCGCCAGGCTGCGAAGGTCGATCACCTCAATGCTGGCCTCGGGGTTCGTCCGCTCTACCTGCATGGCGGCTTGCAGCGCCTTTTGCACCACCGCGCCGTAAGTCACGATGGTCAGGCTGTGTCCCGTCTTGACCACCTTGGCGCGGCCGAACGGGATGGTGAAATCGGGCCCGGGGTGAGGCGATCGGTTGTAAGGCTCGCGATAGAGGCGCTTGTGCTCCAGAAACAAGACCGGATCGTCCGAACGGATGGCAGTCCGCAGCAGACCACAGGCGTCCAGCGCGTTCGATGGCATCACCACGCGCAGGCCGGGGATGTGCGTAAACTCCACTTCGCCGCACTGGCTGTGATAGATGGCGCCACCGTTCAGATACCCACCGATGGGGACGCGCAGAATCACGGGGCACGAGAAACCACCGTTCGAGCGCCAGCGAATGGTGGCCAACTCGTCACGAATCTGCATCATGGCCGGCCAGATGTAATCGAAAAATTGAACCTCCGCCGCGGGTTTCAGACCGCGCGTAGCCATCCCGATGGCGCGCCCCACAATGGCGGCTTCGGCGAGCGGCGTATTGAAGACGCGCTGGGGGCCGAACTCGGTTTGCAGTCCGGCGGTCACCTTGAACACGCCGCCTTTGCCTTTGACTTCGGTGAGATTCTCTTCGCGGCTGCAATCGGCAACATCTTCGCCAAACACCAGGACGTTTGGATCCCGGTGCATCTCTTCGCGCAGCGTCGCGTTGAGCAGATCCACCATGGTCTTCGGCTCGCCCGAGAATTGAGGGGTGCTATCGAACGTTTCCGGAGCGGGATCCACGCGGTCTGAGTACAAATGAGCCAGCGCTGAGCTGCGCTCCGGCGCTTCCTGGCGCAGCGCTTCTTGCGTGGCTTCGTGGATCTCTTCGTCGACATCGTGGACGATCAATTGCAGGGCATGGCGATCGAGCATGCCTTCATCTACCAGAAACTTCGGGAAGGTGAGGATCGGGTCGCGCTCGGATTCGGATTTCCGCTCGGCAGCGGTCTTGTACACGCGCTCATCATCGGAAAGCGAGTGCGAGTAGAGCCGGACGACATGCGCGTGCACCAGCGCCGGCCCTCGGCCGGAACGGCAATGCGTGGCGGCATCTTCCAGGGCGCGGTAGGAAGCTAAGAAATCCACACCGTCGACTTCCCGGCGGAACAGGTGTGGGAATCCCGCCGCCAGCACGCTAATATTTCCGCCGGCGGTTTGCGCTTCGATCGGCACCGAGATGGCGTATCCGTTGTCCTCGATCAGAAAAAGTACCGGCAACTGTTTCAGACAGGCGGCGTTCAGGGCTTCCCAGAATTCACCTTCGCTCGTCGATCCTTCTCCGCCTGTCACGAGCGTGATTTCGTCCGCGTTTGCATTCACAATACGACCGGCTTCGGCGCAGCCCACAGCCTGCACGAACTGCGTGCCGGTGGGAGAAGAAGCCGTGACGATGTTGAGCTTGGGCGCTCCCCAGTGCGAGGGCATCTGTCGCCCGCCGGATGCAGGGTCATCAGCTGCGCCCACGGCCTGCAACAACATTTCATAGGGCGTCACGCCTAGTGCGAGACAGAGCGCGCGATCGCGATAGTAGGGATAAATCCAATCCTGCCCGGGCCGCAGCACCATGCCGGCCGCCACTTGCACCGCTTCGTGTCCCGCTCCGCTGACTTGAAAGAAAATCCGGTTCTGCCGTTTGAGCGCGATCTCGCGATCGTCGAGGCGCCGCGCGGTATGCATCAAGCGAAAAGCGCGGATCAAAGTATCCGGGTCCAGCCCCTCGAATCGCAGCCCGGATTGGCTTGGAGTGCCCGCCGGAGTGGTCGCCATGCGGTGGTCCTAACTCAAGTTTAGAGGAGTTTCGCGGGTTTCGGCCGGATTAGCGGCGGCGGCCGCCAGTGCCGCCAGATAAAGTGCGCCGCCAATGAGCAGCGTTTGTACCAGGCCCAAATAAATCGCCAGAACCAGCGACGCGACCGACCCCAGCACGCTGGCGGCGGCGTTGAGCGACCATGCCCAGCGCACCGATGCGCTGTGCCATTTTTCGAGCCGCGCCAGACCAATGGGGAAGGGCAT
>Ga0335081_10004767_pt1 | contig 21433 bp, 23 predicted proteins | sample Lox_Sample_35_FD_206713 | JGI IMG/M metagenome (GOLD analysis project Ga0335081, IMG submission 206713) | Soil microbial communities from Loxahatchee National Wildlife Refuge, Florida, United States - Lox_Sample_3.5 | ecosystem: Environmental > Terrestrial > Soil > Wetlands | place: USA... | reverse complement strand
ACTAGGGGAGGGCCGCAGCTAGGCGGTAAAACAACGACGTACGCTTGCTGGACTTGAGGCGCCGGTTGGCTCTCGGTCTACAAGTAGCCAACGGTGATGCGCGGAGGGACTGGGACTTTCGCGACCGGGCCTTCGAGCTTGCCGGCGAATGCGGCGCAGAGTGCGCAGGCCTCGTCTGCGTCGGCGCCGATATGGAGGTGGGTCGCCGAGATGGACACCAGAATCGCAAAGGCGATCGCGGTGACCGCTGCTGTGAAAGCGTCGGGGCGCGGGAGGTGCATCTTCGTCCTGAGCCTGCGCATGGAACTTTCCATCGCGACCGAAGTCACGTTACCCGACCGAGAATGACTTATCATCATCGTAGCAGAAACTTTGGAGGCAAGGGATTCCATCGTGGCCGTGGAAAGAGGGCGCGCCGCCCGTCGGCGAACCACCGTGGCCAAGCGGGAGCTCTGCGACTGCCGATGATCCGCGTGGAGCAGGTGCGATTCGGTTACAACGGCGGTGCCGATGTCCTGCGCCTGGATGAATTCGCGCTCGAGCCGGAAAGCGACGTCTTGGTTGTAGGACCGTCGGGATGTGGCAAGACGACGCTGCTGCATTTGATCGCGGGCCTGCTGCTTCCGAGCAGCGGCAAGGTCGTCGTCGACGGCCAGGATCTGTCCGAGCTGCCTGCACCCGAGCGGGATCGCTTTCGTGGCCGGCACATAGGCATCGTGCTGCAGCAGTTCCACCTTTTGCCTACGCTGACCGCTCTGCAGAATCTGCTGGTCGCCCAAAGTGTGGCTGGATTGCCGGTAGATCGGTCGACCGCCCACACGATGCTGCGCGCCTTGGGCGTGGAAGATCGGCTCAATGCGTACCCGCACCAGCTTTCGGTCGGTCAGCAGCAGCGCGTGGCCATCGCCCGGGCCTTGGTCAATCGTCCCAAGCTATTGCTGGCGGATGAACCGACCTCGAATCTGGATGATGAGGCGTGCGAGGCGGTGGCGGATCTGCTGCTCAGTTCGACGCGGCAACATGCGGTGTCGCTCGTGATCGCTACCCACGATATGCGGCTCAAGGCCAAAATTCCGCGCCAGCTCGCTTTGCCGCGCCGCCCGGCGCAGTCAATGCGATGACGCTGCTGCAGCTCGCCTGGAGCTACCTGCGCGCTCGGCCGCTCGGGACCCTGCTCAACGTGGTACTGCTGGCGCTGGGCGTCGGGACCATCGGGTTCGTTCTGATCGTCGACAAGCAGGTGGGCAGCAGTCTCATCCGCGACGCGCAAGGGATCGATCTGGTGGTCGGTGCGAAGGGCAGCCCCATCCAGCTCATGCTTTCCGGGATCTTTCACCTCGACGTGCCGACGGGGAACATCCCGCTCGGCTCAGTGCAGCAGCTCGCGAAGGATCCTCTCGTCAAGCGGGTTATACCGCTCTGTATCGCCGACAGCTTTCGCGGCTTCTGGATTATCGGAACATCGCCCGACTACATCGACCTGTACCATGGTCAGTTCGCCGCCGGCCGAGCCTGGGACAACCGCATGCAGGCGGTGCTCGGCTCGACCGTGGCGTCGCACACCAAGTTGGGCCTGGGCGACCGTTTCGTCGGGTCGCACGGGCTCGCGGAAGGCGGGCCGGTTCACGGTGACTCGGTCTACACGATCGTCGGCGTGCTCAAGCCCACGGGCACGGTCCTCGACCGATTGGTCCTCGTCAATCCCGAAAGCGTCTGGTTCGTGCACGAAGGTAATATCACCGACCCGGAAGAGCGGGCGGTCATCGAGGCCGAGCGCCAGGTGACCATCCTCCTCGTTCAGTACGCCACGCCCCTGGCTGCGGTCACTCTGCCGCGCAAGATCAATTCGGAAACCAACATGCAGGCAGCATCGCCAGCCTACGAGACCGCGCGCCTGTTTCGCATGATCGGCGTTGGCGCGGACGTGATCCGCGCCTTCGGCGGGGTCGTCTTGGCCACTGCCGCGCTATCGCTCTTCATCGCCCTGTATCACGCGCTGAACGAGCGCGCCTACGACATCGCGGTGCTGCGAACGCTCGGCGCGCGACGATCGAGTATCGCGGTGATGCTTTTGCTCGAGGCGCTCATCCTCGCCGTCCTCGGTGGTCTGTTTGGACTTCTGCTGGCGCACGGCCTCGCCGCCATCCTGGCGTGGTGGATGGTTCAGCAGGAGAGCATTCCGATCAACGCCTGGGCGGTTTCGACGAAGGAGCTATGGCTTCTCGTCCCATCGTTCGTCGCGGCGCTGCTCGCCGCGCTGCTGCCGAGCTGGCGGGCCGCTCAGGCCAATATCTCGGCGACGCTCGCGCGCCGTGCTTGAAGCACCCGTCAAGGAGATCCCAATGAAGACGTTCCTCCTCGTGTCGATTCTCTGTTTGAGCGTCCCATTCTCGGCAATGGCGGCTGACGCTGCCAAGCCGCCCGCGCGCTCCGCGGTGGATCCGGACCTCGAAGCCCAGCATACGAAGGAAGACGTCAGGCGCCACCGGATCATGGCCGCTGCGCACGAGGCGGCGGCCAGGTGTCAGGAATCGGGCCAGGACGAGGATTCCTGCAACGCGGAGCTGGCCAAGGCGTGCAAGGGCATCGCTTACGGCAAGTACTGCGGCATGAAGCACCCTGACTAGGGACCGGGCCGTTGAGTCGCGATTCGCGGATGAAGCGGCAATGAAGCGGTCCGACAGCGGCCGCCTGACGGTTTGTCGCCGAGATTGGGATTCACGAGCGTATACTGGGCGGCCACGCGTGGTTCGAGAGCTAAACTGACGATGTCCCCGCTGCGCTTCATCTTTGCCGCCGGAATATTCGTTGCCGCCTTGCCGGTGGCAGCGTTCACCACCGACGTGCCCACCACTGGCCTGCCGAGCGCGGCCAATTACAGCGCGAAAGTTCTGCCCGAGTTCGCCGGCGTCGTCCAGTGGAAGACCCTCGCACAGGTCGAGCCGGTAAAGGAGGGCAACAAGATCGTTCCGAAGTTCTCGGACGATATCCTCAGCCTCGATCAAAAGGACGTGCGGGTGTACGGGTTCATGATCCCCCTGGAGATGAAGGAGCAGCAGCAGCACTTCCTGCTTTCGGCCGTTCCGCCGCATTGTCCGTTCTGCTTGCCAGCCGGTCCCGACGCGCTGGTTGAAGTGAAAGCTAAAAAGCCGGTCACGTACGGCTTCGAACCGATCATCGTGGCGGGGCACTTCTCGGTCCTCAAGAACGATCCCACAGGCGTGCTGTACCGCATGACCGACGCGGAGTTCGTCATCGCGCCCAAACCCTAGTGCTGACCACTTGGCTGTTGCTGCAGCGAGCCTCCACAGGCGATCCAACGCGCTCCGTTGTCAGGCCTTCGTCAGTCGTCCTCAAGAGTGATCCGGCGGTGTGCTCGGCCTATCACTGCAGCCAAGGTTGATTTCCGTCGCCGGGAAATGATTTGTGACAAATGACGGTCCGAGGCGCGCACCATGGTTCGCTTCAAGGCGCTACCATCGCGGGACGATCGGCCGGCACATGAGCGCGCCGCGCCTCTCGGCTATCGGCGCCCTCGAAAGAGGTCCCATGAAAGCATTGTTCGTCCTCGTCTCGGTTCTGCTGCTGGGCTCGTGCGCGGGAGCGCCCGTGATGTCGGGTTCGATCCAAAGCTCGTTCAACGGAACGACCTACTCGCCGGGGCCGACTGGTCCCGACGATCCTCGGCTTCGCGCCTCACAGTTCTACATGAACGACGACAAATCGGTGCCCGAGCCGCAGGCCGCCCCCTCTCCGTTGCGGTTCGGTTCGGCCGACGCTGTCTGCGCGGCGAGTTGTCAGGCCCGTCACTACTCGGCTGCGTACTGCAACGACGCCTGCAGTCACTAGCGCGTGAGTTGGCGGCCGCGAGTTTTACTCTGGTACGCTCCGACCTTACTCTTGTACGCTCCGACCGCCGCCTCGGCTCGCGGCCGCTGTTCAACGTCGGATAGCAGCACGCCGGCTGCTGCTTTACCTCGCGCGCGCCGACGGATCGCGAGCTGCGCCGGGCGCTGAGTCCGGTGCCTGCATAACGAGTGCCCGGGCGGCTACTGAAGCAAGCTGCGCGCGTGCGACTTCGTAAGCCTACGCGTGCGCGACGTGTGCCATGGCGATCGTGATGCGGCCTCGACCCGTGGCGGACCGCGCCTACTGCATAGGTAGTGATTGGCGAGGCTCGAACGATCCACGGGACTCACTCGTATGCCACGCCTAGCGCAGCAGCGGGTCGACGAGTGCGTGCAAGCGCGCCTCGGTCATGACGGGGTCTTCATCGTCCCATCCGTTGTAGGCAAGGCGGCCGTCGCGGTCGATGACAAAGCTCACGGGCAGGCGCCACATCCGGCCGTAGCCGCCGGCCCAGGCGCTGCCGAGCAACCCGACCGGAAAATGCAGCGTCGACGCAACGCTGCGCACCGTGGGCAACGCATCCGGACTGTCCAGGCTGAATCCCAGCACTTGCAAACCCTGGCTCGCGTGTTGCTCCGCGTACTCCGAGAGCATCGGCAGTTCCTCGCGGCAGGGTTCGCACCAGGTTGCCCAGAACGTTAAGACGATCACCTGCCCGTGAAGCTCGCTGGTGGCGATCCGGCGACCATCGAGCGTTTGCAATACGAGCGGCGGGGCAGGTTGGCCGACTTTGAGATCGTTGGCCCGCGATTGCAGGCTGGCCAACGTGCCGGTCGTCGCCAGGAAGAGGGCAGCCATTGCGCATAGCAGCCGGCGGCGCGTAGCGGCCTCGGTACGGGGCTTCGTGAGGAGACTCATTGCGAGTCGGGCACGATCAGAACGCGTAGCTGATTCCGAGCGTCGCAGTCCAGCGCGGAAACAGTTGATAGCCCTGCAGGTTGCTGTAGGCGGGGAGCTGGACGAAGCCGTAGACATGCGTGTTCGCCGCCACCATGGCGGTCACGCCGGGGCTCACGTAGACGACGGTCCCGGCCGTGTTCGCCGTGTCCGCCAGCGTTCCCTGGTCTGAAGCCTTGTGCGTGATGTTGACTTGGATCTGCGGAACGACGTGCGGGTTCTCCTCGTAGCGCAGACCGAAGCTTACGTTCAAGAGATTGCCGGGCCGGAAGTCTTCACCCGCCTGGTCGAGCTTGTGAAACATGGCGAATTGGTACTGTCCGTTGATGAACGCATCGAAGTTCTGGCTTATCGCCTGGTAGTAGTAGGCACCGACGACTAGGTCCGTGCTGCCTGTGCCGGGCTGCAGGCTCGTGTCGAGGAGGTTGTCCGGCGAAGGATTGAGCGAGTTGGGCCCGTAGGTGAACGCGACGGGATGACGTCCGACGCTCCCCGTATCGTCGGCGTTCGGCCCGCCATAATTCCCGGTTGGAGCCTTGACGCCCACCTGCACGCCGAGGTTGTGGGTCGGCAGCAAGCCCTGGTAGCTGGCTATGAAGCGCATGTCTCCGAGAGAATCGACATACGCGCCACTGATCAGGTCCGGCGTGAGGGGGTTCGGCGACTCGCCATAGGTCGTGTGGTTCCGATAAACCCACGGCACGAGCAACCGGAAATTCCAGTCGGCAGTCGGTGAATAACCGACGCCGAGCGTGTAGTAGTGATTGTTCGTCTCCTTCTCCACCTCCTGCGAGCCGCCATCGTTGTTGATCTGCGCGACCTCCGGGAACGAGACACTGTGCCTGCCGAAGCGAAGCTGGTTCTGGTCGATCGTGTCGAACTGGAAGCTCACCTGCCAGCCGGTCGCGGCCGAATACCCCATCGCCGCATCGGTTGATAGCGAGCAGCCACAGGTGGCGCAGGCGAACGCCACGGTGGCCGGTGCGGCAACGACGACCAGCACCAGCGCACTGGCTATGCGACATTGGTTTAGTTTCATTTGCGATTCCTCATGTTTGCTGCTGCCCCGATTCGCTGGTGAGCAGATGTGGCACCGGCGAGCGCCGAGTCGCTACACCGCCGCCCAGTAGATAGGCGGACGCTGCGCGTGACAGGCGGCAGACGAGCGTGCCACCTGCGACGGAAGGCCGTCGCCAGGCACGGTAGGTCGATCAGGAGAGGGAGGGCGGCGCGCGCTGTTGCGCGATGCGGACCGAGGATCGTCCGGCGGATATGGATTGCGGCGGAGGAACCGAAGGCGCCACGACCTCAGCGAGGGGGCTCGGTCCGAAGCCGCCGTAAGCAAGCGAAACGCCGGCCGCGAACCCGGCGCAATATGGGCAATGCGGTACTGTTCCCTTGCCGGAAGGCGAATGATGGCCCTGCGCGTCTGCGTCGCTGGGTTCGTCGGCCGCGCAGTGCTCGACGATCTCGCCGTTCGCGCCAATGTGAATATGCGCGTACGCAAGAACCGGCGCCAACGCATTGAGCGTCAGTGCCAGCCAGACGAGATACAGATTCCGGCGCACCACCATCGGGCTGCAGCCTCCCCCGGGAAACACGTCACTTCGGCAACGATTATGCTCGATTCCGCCAAGGGTTTCTTGTTATTTCTTGGTCCTCGGGTGTATAGACTGGCAATTCCGTCGCACGTTACACAAGGGGTTCAGCGGTGATAATCGCATCGCGTCGGGGAACCGAATGAGCAGCCAATCAAGCGCGATTCAAGTAGCGGTTGCGAGCCTGCTGGCAATGGGCGTCGCCGCTGCAGTGTCTGCCCACAACCCACCGGCCGCCGCAGGGATGGAAAAATGCTATGGCGTTGCCAAGGCCGGGCAGAACGACTGCGGCACGAGCAAGCACGCCTGCGCGACGCTCAGCAAGGACGATCATGATCCTGAGGATTGGAAGCAGGTCCCCAAAGGGACTTGCCAGAAAATCGGCGGCGCACTTGCGCCCACGAAAAAGGCCGACTGAGGGCGCAAGTCCACCGCCACCCTAGGCGCGTCAGCGCACCGGTCCCAGGGGTGTCCAACCGGCCCTCCCTGCAATCTCTGATCGGCTCGGCAGGATGCATTGCGAGATTGCGAGCGGCCAACACCCAAAGGGCTCGGCCTAGCGCATCCCGTGGGCCCGCACCATGAAAGACGCCAATGGCGGATGAGCCTCTCGCCCTGGAGCTTTGCCCGCGAATACGGCAGCAGCGAATATTCCAGGCCGACACCGTTTTCGCTGGCGCGGGCTACTTCGCGCTCGCGAGCCTGCGGTAGATCCCCGCGTACTCGCGGGCCGCGCGGTCCCAGCCGAAATCGCGCCTCATGCCGTTGCGCTGCAGGGCACGCCACACCTCCGGCCGCCCGTGCGCGTCCATTGCCCGCTCGATCGCGTCGCGAAGAGCTCCGGCGCTCGGCTCGTCGAACACGAACCCGGTGGCGGTTCCGGCGGCGAGCGTGGCCTCGTTGCAATCGACCACGGCATCGGCGAGGCCGCCGGTCGCACGCACCACCGGCGGCGTCCCATAGCGCTGGCTGTACATCTGGTTCATGCCGCACGGCTCGAACCGCGACGGCATCAGGAACGCGTCCGCTCCGGCTTCGATCGCGTGGGCGAGCGCCTCGTCGAAACCGATGCGAACGGCGATCCGTCCGCGATGGCGCGAGGCAAGATCGATGAAGCGGCGCTCGAGTTCCGCGTCGCCCGTCCCCAGGACGACCAATTGCGCGCCGATTTGGTCGATCCCATCGGCGACATCGGCGACGAGGTCGAGGCCCTTCTGCAGCACGAGCCGGCTCACCGTCCCGAACAGCGGCGTGTCCGGCTCGGCCGCGAGGCCCATCGCGGCCTGGAGGGAGCGCTTGTTTTCGGCCTTGGCCCCGAGGGTCGAGGCGTCGTAGCGGCGAGCGATCAGCCGATCGCTCGCCGGGTTCCATTGCTCCATGTCGATGCCGTTCAGGATTCCGGTGAGCGCGCCGCTCCGCCAGCGCAGCAGCCCATCCATACCGCAGCCGAGCGCATCGGTCTGGATTTCGCGCGCGTAGCTGGGGCTCACCGTCGTGATGGCGTCGGCGTAGTAGAGCCCGGCCTTGAGGAACGACATCCGGCCGTGGAACTCGAGGCCGTCCGGCGCGTAACTCGATTCCGGCAGCCCGAGCCGCGCCACCCATTCCCGCGGCCACGATCCCTGGTAGGCGAGGTTGTGGATCGTGAACATCACCGCGCAGCGTTCGGACTGCGGCGCGAAGCCCAGATACGCCGGCGCGAGGCCGGTCTGCCAGTCGTTGCAGTGGAGGACGCGCGGACGCCAGACGATCGGGCTGGAAGGCCCGGCGAGCGTCGCTGCAACCTTCGAGAGCAGCCCGAAGCGCAGCGCGTTGTCGGGCCAGTCCGCCCCGGATTCACCCTGATACGGTCCGCCCGGACGATCGTACAGCGCGCGATGCTCGACGATGAGCGTCGGTACGCCGCTCGGAAGCCGCCCCTCGACGAGCCGCGCCGGGCCGCACTCCGGCAGAGCCTCGATCAGCGGCCCCCTGCGCGTATCGACGCGAGCGCGCTCGAGGACCCCGCGGTAACCGGGCAGCAGCACGCGCGCGTCGATTCCGAGCCGCCTCAGCGCCGCGGGAAGAGCGGCGCTCACGTCGGCGAGCCCGCCCGTCTTGACGAGGGGCGCGCACTCGGCCGTCGCGAACAGTACCGAGAGCCCGCCGTCGACGTCCGTCAACGACTCTCCCGGTGCCTGGAGCACAATAGGCTCCGCGAGCCCAGCCGACGGCTCGCGCCGCACGATGCTGCCCCGGAGGCGAGCTCGAGGTCCTTCACGCCATGAAACCCAATCCCGATTCGGAGCACGTCGCTGCGGCAATGAGCGCCGCAAACACCAAGAGCGCGGTGGCGCTGATCCTCGCCGGCGGCCGCGGCACCCGGCTGGCGCAGCTCACCGACTGGCGGGCGAAGCCCTCGGTCCCGTTCGCGGGCAAGTTCCGCATCATCGACTTCACGCTGTCGAACTGCGTCAATTCCGGTGTCCGGCGCATCGGCGTGTGCACCCAGTATAGGGCGCAAAGCCTGATTCGCCACGTGCAGCGCGGCTGGAGCTTTCTCGACGGGCGGTTCGACGAGTTCGTCGAGCTGCTCCCGGCGCAGCAGCAACGCGGGCAGAACTGGTATCGGGGTACGGCCGACGCGGTGTACCAGAATCTCGACATGCTGCGCCGCAATGCGCCACGGCATGTGCTCGTTCTCGCCGGCGACCACGTCTACAAGATGAACTACGCGGTGATGCTTGCCGAGCACATCGCCCGAGGCGCGCAGCTTACCGTAGCCTGCATCGAGGTGCCGCTCGACTCGGCGCGCTCCTTCGGGGTCATGGCGGTCGATGCCGAGGAACGGATCATCGCCTTCGAGGAGAAGCCCCAGCACCCGACGCCGCATCCGCAACGTTCCGCCCGGGCGCTCGCCAGCATGGGCGTGTACGTGTTCGACGCACCGTTCCTGTACGAGGAGCTCGACCGCGACTCCGACGACCCGCGCTCGGGCCACGATTTCGGGCGCGATTTCATTCCGTCGCTGGTGGCCCGCGGGGCCGCCGTGTACGCGCATGACTTCGCCCGAAGCTGCGTCAACATGGCCGGGGACTCTCCTTATTGGCGCGATGTGGGCACCGTCGACGCCTACTGGGAAGCGAACATCGCTCTCACCGATGTCGTGCCAGAGCTCAACCTCTATGACAAGACCTGGCCGATCTGGACCTATCAGGAACAGCTGCCGCCCGCCAAGTTCGTCTACGACCTCGACGGGCGACGCGGCATCGCGACCGATTCGCTGGTCTCCGGCGGATGCATCGTCAGCGGATCCACGCTCCACCGATCGCTGCTCTTCTCGAGCGTGCACGTCCACAGTTACTGCACGATCGAGGAATCGGTGGTGCTCCCCGACGTCGACATCGGCCGGCACGTCGTGCTCAAGCGGGCGGTGGTCGACCGCGGCTGCCGGCTGCCGCCCGGCTTGAGCGTGGGCGTCGACCAGGACGAAGACCGCAGGCGCTTCCACGTGACCGAGCGTGGAGTCACGCTCGTTACGCCCGACATGCTCGGGCAGCCGTTGCACCAGCGCCTCTGATCGGCGCGCTATCTCGCACCCTTCAGCGGCTTGACAAGTCTCGTCCCACTCGAAGAGTCAGACTTGTAACCTGGGAAGCAGCAAGCGTCGGCCGTGAGGTGTGATCTCGAGCGAGCGCGGATGGTCCCCGTGCACGAGCCAATGCCGTTCCAGGAAATGATCCAGCAACGCCGTGGCAAGGTGCCCCGCGAGATGGTCGCGCTTTTCGGACCAGTCGAGACAGGCGTAGGCATACCGCTCGCCGCAATGCCGCGGCGGGGGGAGGCCGATCTCTGCGAGCCATGCTCGGCCCTTGCGCGTGAGCTCGTAGCCTCGCTCGGAGGCGATCAATGCGCGTCCCAGGATCAAAGACTCGAGCAGCCGGACGCCCAGCTCCCCTGCGAGATGGCGGTAGCAGCTACGCGCATACTGGAGACGCTTGTACGGCCCGCGCAGCCATTTTTCCGCAGCGTCTGTTCCCGCGGCGACAACTGAAAGCGTTTCGAGTGCGCGCGCGACGTCGGCGTTCTTCACCCGGAAATAGCGGTGCCGGCCCCGTGAATCCGCATCCACGAGCCCCTCGTCGGCGAGCATCCCGAGGTGCTCGCTCGCGGTCGAAGGCTGGTGGCGCAGGTCGACACTTCGGTGGTGAATCTGGCGGTGAAACGGATCGGCGCCGAGCTCGGCTCCACGGTCAGTGGCATGCAGTGGATTGTCGACGCCTACAACCTTGTCTATGCCGCGCTGCTCCTGACCGCCGGTGCGTTTGGCGATCGTCACGGCCGCCGCCGCATCTTCGTCTGCGGCCTTCTGCTCTTTGCGGCCGGAAGCATCCTCTGCGCCGCAGCGCCGAACACAGCGATCCTTCTCGCAGGGCGTGCGATCACGGGTTTCGGCGCGGCGCTAGAGCTGCCGATGTCGCTGGTCCTCCTTACCCTCGCGTACCCGGAGACGAAGTCGCGACAGCGTGCGGTCGGCCTGTGGGCGAGCTGTTATGGCCTCGCGTTCGTCGTCGGGCCGACGTTGGGGGGCTCGCTCGTCGACACCGCAGGCTGGCGAAGCATCTTCTGTATGGTGCTTCCCCTCTGCGCGGCGGCGATCCTCCTCGTCCGGCATGCGAGCAAGGAGAGCTTCGCCCCGGCAGGTCGCCGCTTGGACATACCGGGGCAGGCCGCGGCCGTGATCGCGCTGAGCGGCCTATCCTTCGCGGCCATCGAAGGGGAGCACCTCGGCTGGAGCTCGGTTCCCGTCCTCGCGGCAACGGCCGTCGGTGCAATCGCCGTCGTTGGCTTCGTTTTCATCGCGCGGCGGACCGCGCACGGCCTTGTCCCAAGCGACTTGTTCCAGCAGGCCCCTTTCGGTGTTTCGGTTGCCATTGCCGGAATGATGACCCTTGGCATGTATGCGTTGCTTTTTCTCATGCCGCTTTACTTCCAGACGGTCCGCGGTCGCGGCGTCCTTGGGGCAGGCCTGGAGATGCTCCCGCTTTCCACCGCTTACGTGTTGGTATCACAGTGGAACGGGAAGATCGTCCAGGCGGTTGGCGCCCGCTGGACAATGGCGACGGGGATGGCGGCAATGGGAATGGGGGAGCTGGCCTGTGCGACGATCCGTGCGGACACCAACGGCTGGTATGTTTCCTTCGCGCTATGCGTCGTTGGCGTCGGCCTGGGACTCAACACTGCTCCGGTGAACAACGTCGCGATGTCCAGTGCACCGCGCTCCCGTGCAGGGCTCGCCTCGGGTCTCCTGAACACGAGTCGAATGATCGGCGCTACGCTCGGCGTCGCCGTCCTGGGAGCGCTATTTGTCCGGTTTGCCGGACCGGCGCCTTCCGCACAGACTTTCGGGGCCGGCCTCAAGGCCGCGCTCGGCGCAGGGGGAGCGGTCGAGCTCGTCGGCGCGTTCGTCGCGGCCATATTCATTCGGCCGACAGCGCGGAGGGCCACCAATCGGCGACGACCCCTTGCAGCGTGACGTGCTCGGGGAACCATGTCGCGCAGTGCCGTCGGCGGTGCGGGTCCCACGCCTTGTCTTCGATCGAGCCCCGGGTCGCGTTACCCGCCGGTTCGAACGTCACCCGCGGCTCGCAGATGCGGCTTGAGCGCGGCGAGCTGTCGGGCCCGCAGAGCGTCTGTCTCCGCGAGGCAGGTTCGGAGCATCGCAATCGCCTCGGGCTTCAAGCGGTAGATGCGGCTGCGGGAATCGAGCTGCATCGAGGTGTCATTGCCTTGGCTATTGGCAAAGGCAGCGAGACGCCTTCTTCCGCTATTGCGCAGGGGAGCAACGCTGCTCTTGGAAAAGAAATAGAGCGCCCATTGTCGCGCTCCGCACAAGCCGCTGGTAGGCGGTCCAGCGGGCACCGATGCAGCCATATCCTGCGTCGCAATAGGCGTAGCGCTGATTTACGCTCTATCTTCGGTCCACTGGGCTTGCTTGACACTGAATGTCTGCTCGTCCGCTACCGGAGGAGGAGAACGACGTCAAGACGACGTCGGATCGCCGCGGGCCGAGCAATCGGCGCCGAAATCGCGTTGAGCCTCGATTTAGATCGGAGCGACCCATGATCAAGTGGGCAATCATCTTCGCCATCATTTCAGTCATCGCGGCAATTTTTGGGCTCACCGGAATCGCTGCCGGAAGTGCGGCTATCGCCAAGTTTCTGTTCGGGGCCGGTTCCGTCCGGACGACCAGGGCTTGCATGCCGGACGAAGTCAAGATGACTATCACTCGCTCGTGGTTAATAGATGGACCTCCACCGGTAGTCCTCAGCGAGTTCGCTCGGACTCTTGTCTGCGATCGTTTTGCCCACGGTACGCAGCCATCGGGTATGGCCGCCTCTCCGCCAAGTCGATTGGGTACGGCCCGGACACATAGACGAGGCCCAGCACGGTGCCCGGTGATCTCCATAAAGGCGCGAGCGTAGTCGCCACCACCGCTATACGTGTTGAATTACCCCGGCCCGGCGTGTATAAGCGAAGCGTCAAGCCTGCGTTTCATCGCGCGGCTCGCGTACCCGCTAAGAGCCGCCCGCGGCGAAGGGCCCGCCCGAACAGCGACGGCTCTTCATCGAAACCTCGCGACGACGAAGCAGAGCGAGAGCGCAATCCGTCGGCTCCCGTTTACAGGCTGCCGCATCTTGCGGCGTACGCCCGCAGTTGACCGCTGGAGGACCCCTGTCATGGCCACAACGCTTCGCCCGGATCCCACGTTTTATCCCTCTCCGCGCCTCGCGATGGAAGCGCCCGACGAGCAGCACGCGTACGTCGCGCTGCTCAGGCCGGACAAGAAAAAGCCCGACGCGATGGCGGTCGTCGACACCAAGCCGGGCTCGAAGACCTACGGCCGGGTCGTGCACAAGGTCGAGCTCACGAACCTCGGCGACGAGCTGCATCACTTCGGCTGGAACGCGTGCAGCTCGATGCTGTGCCCGATGAACGGGCACCCGTTCACCGAGCGACGCTACCTCATCGTGCCGGGAATGCGCTCCTCGCGCCTTTACATCATCGATACCAAGCCCGAGCCGAAGCAGGCGAAGATCGTCAAGGTGATCGAGCCCGAGGAACTCGCGAGGAAGACCGGCTATTCGCGCCCGCACACCGTGCACTGCGGACCCGAGGGCGTCTACGTCAGCACCCTGGGCGGCAGGGGCGCCGACGGCACCGACGGCGTGCCGGGCATCTTCCTGATGGACTGCGAGAGCTTCGAGATCCTGGGGCGTTGGGAAATGGAGCGCGGCGACCAGCGCCTGAGCTACGACTTCTGGTGGAACATCCCGCACGACTACATGGTCTCGAGCGAGTGGGCATTGCCGCCGCAGTTCGAGAATGGTCTGGTCGGCGAGGATCTGCTCTCCAACCGCTACGGGCACAGGATGCACTTCTGGGACCTGCGCGCCCGGCGCCACGTGCAGAGCATCGACTTCGGCGCGAACCACCAGATGGTGCTGGAAGTCAGGCCGGCGCACGAGCCCACCAAGGACTACGGCTTCGTCGGGGTCGTCGTCGACACGACCAACCTTGAAGCCTCGATCTGGACCTGGTGGCGCGAGAACGGTCAGTTCAAGGCGAAGAAGACCGCCGTGGTGCCTCCCGAGCCGGCCGATCAGGCACGGCTTCCGGACCTCCTCAAGCCGTTCAAGGCGGTGCCGCCGCTGATCAGCGATATCGACCTGTCACTCGACGACAAGTACCTGTACGTGGCGTGCTGGGGGACGGGAGAGCTGCGCCAGTACGACGTCTCCGACCCGATGCAGCCGAAGCTCTCCGGCTCGGTGAAGCTGGGAGGCATCGTCAACCACACGGCGCATCCGAGCGGCAAGCCCTTCGGCGGCGGGCCGCAGATGGTCGAGATCAGCCGCGACGGCGAGCGCGTGTACTTCACCAATTCGCTCTACAGCACCTGGGACGACCAGTTCTATCCGAGCGGCGTGCCCGGCGCGATGGTGATGGCGAAGGCGAAGCCCGGCGGCGGGATCGAGCTCGAGCGCGAGTTCTGCGTCGACTTTGAGGCGGGTTACCGCTCGCATCAGGTGCGCCTGGAAGGCGGCGACTGCTCGACCGACTCGTTCTGCTACCCTTCGGCCTGACGAGGAGTGCTGCAGGGGCTGGCGGAGAGCCTGGCCCGCCATCCGTGGGCCTGGTGGGCGGTCGTCGGCCTCGGCGCCTATCATGGCCTCAACCCGGGGATGGGCTGGCTCTTCGCCGTGTCGAATGGCATGCAGGCGCGGCGCGCGGGCGCGGTTTTCCTCGCTCTTCCGCCGATCGCGCTCGGGCACTTCCTCGCGATGGCGGCGGCCCTGCTGCCGTTCACGCTGTTCTGGGTCTATCTCGAAAGAGCCGGCGAAATCCGCGCCGCGGCGGGGCTGCTGCTCCTCGGCTTCGGCATCTACAAGCTCGTCTCGCGGCGCCATCCGCGCTTCCTCGCTCGCATCGGGCCCTCGCACCTCGCCTTGTGGTCGTTCCTCATGGCCACCGCGCACGGCGCCGGCCTGATGCTGGTGCCGGTCGTGCTGGGCATCTGCACCGACATGCGCGGCGCGCACGGCAGCCACCAGGCGCTGCTCGTTCTCGCAGGCGACAGCGTCAGCCTGACATTCCTCGCGGTGACGGTCCATACCGCGGCAATGGTGGTCACCGGCGGCGCGATCGCCTGGGTCGTGTACCGCTACCTCGGGCTCGGCCTGCTGCGGCGCGCGTGGCTCAATCTCGATCTGCTCTGGGCCGTGCTGCTCATCGCGGTCGGTGCGATCGCGCTCGGCGCGGCGTTCTGGGGCTAGCGAAACCGGGCGGCCGGAGGGACCCGGGCGCTACGGTGTGGGTCGAGCGCACATACCACGTTGGCGGCGACGCGATGCCGCAGCCTCGTGCCGTCTGATCAGGATCCTTGCTGGCGCTTGCAGCCGCGAGCGTTCTGAGCGGGGCTTCGGTGGCGGGCCGGATTGCCGGCACGGCGCGCTGAGCTACCCGCGCGCCGGCACGCGCGCGGCAGTTTGGGCGCGCCGGATGGCTATTCCACGAGCAGCAGCCCCGGGCGCTCCAGATAGCCGCGGACCGCCTGCACGAACTCGGCGGCGTGCTGCCCGTCGATCACGCGGTGGTCGAACGATGAGGAGAGGTTCATCAGCCGCCGGGGCGCGATCGAGCCGGACTGCAGCACCGCCCTTTCGACGATGCGGTTGACGCCGACGATGGCGACCTCGGGCGCGTTGATCACCGGCGTGGAAGCGATGCCGCCGAGCGGGCCGAGGCTGGTGATCGTGATGGTCGATCCGGAAAGCTCCTCGCGCGTCGCCTTGCCCGCACGTGCGGCGTCGGCGAGGCGCGCGACCTCCGCGGCGCTTCCCCAGAGGTTTCGCGCCTCGGCGTGGCGCACCACGGGCACGATGAGGCCGTTGTGCGTCTGCGTCGCGATCCCGATGTGTACGGCAGCGAAGCGGGTGACGATGCCCTGGGCATCGTCGAACCGAGCGTTGATCTGCGGGAACGCGGGGACCGCGAGCACGATCGCGCGCATCAGGAACGGCAGCAGCGTCAGACGGCCACGCGTCGCCGCGAAGCGCTCGTTGAGCTGTGAGCGGAGCGCCTCCAGTTCGGTGACGTCGATTTCCTCGACGTAGGTGAAGTGAGGAATGCGCAGGCTCGCCTGCATGTGTTGCGCGATTTGGCGTCGCAGACCGATCAACGGGACCGCGTGCTCGCCCTCGCGCTCCGCGTAGCGCTTCACCCCTGACGGCTTGGCGGCACCGCCGCCGACGTGCCGCACCAGATCGTCGTGGACGACGCGTCCATCGCGGCCGGTCCCCGGGACTTGCGCGAGGTCGACACCCAGCTCGCGCGCGTGGCGACGCACCGACGGCGACGCCAACGGCTTTTCGGTTGCGGCCAGCCTCGCCGGCGCGACGGGCGGCTGTGCCATGGGGGCGCGATGCGCCTGTTGCGACTCTGCGGCGGGCTGCTTAGCCGCTTCTTCCCTTTCACGGATGTGCGTGTCGGGTTGAGCTGCGCCGCCCGCTTCGCTCTCGAGCCGGAGCAATTCGCTGCCAACGGCCAACCGGTCTCCGGCGCTGCCTTTGGCTTCGAGCACCCTGCCGGCGACCGGGGAAGGAATCTCGACGGTAGCCTTGTCGGTCATCACGTCGGCGAGAGGCTGATCGGCGGCCACCGCATCGCCGGGACGCACGCGCCATTCCACCAGCTCCACCTCGGCGATGCCTTCGCCGATGTCCGGCACCTTGACCACGTGGATCGCCATCTCAGGCCTCCATCGCCCGCCGGAACGCCTTGCCCACGCGATCGGGACCCGGGAAGTAGGCCCACTCCTGCGCGTGCGGGTACGGCGTGTCCCATCCGGTCACGCGCTCGATCGGCGCCTCGAGATGGAAGAAGCAGTGCTCCTGCACCAGCGCGGCGAGCTCCGCGCCGAAGCCGCTCGTGCGTGTCGCCTCGTGCACGATCACGCAGCGGCCGGTCTTCTTCACCGACGCGACCAGCGTGTCGAGGTCGAGCGGCCACAGGCTGCGCAGATCGATGATTTCGGCGTCGACTCCGGTTTCGCGCGCGGCCGCTTCGGCAACCCACACCATCGTGCCGTAGGCGAGCACCGTGAGCGCCGCGCCGGGCTTGACCACCGCCGCCGACTCGAGCGGCACGGTGTAGTGGCCTTCCGGCACGTCGGCCAGCGGGTGCCCCGACCAGGACACGAGCGGCCGGTCGTGGTGACCGTCGAACGGGCCGTTGTAGATGCGCTTGGGCTCGAGGAAGATCACCGGATCGTCGCACTCGATCGACGCGATGAGGAGGCCCTTCGCGTCGCGCGGATTGGACGGCATGACGGTGCGCAGCCCGCAGACGTGCGTGAACAGCGCCTCCGGACTCTGGCTGTGCGTCTGTCCCCCATAGATGCCGCCGCCGCACGGCATGCGGATGGTGATCGGCGCGGTGAAGTCGCCAGCGGAGCGGTAGCGCAGCCGCGCGGCGCCCGAGACCATCTGGTCGTAGCCCGGATACATGTAGTCGGCGAACTGGATTTCGGCTACGGGCCTCAAGCCGTACGCGCCCATGCCGATCGCCGCGCCGACGATGCCGCCCTCGGCGATGGGTGAATCGAACACCCGTGACGTGCCGTACTTGGCCTGGAGTCCGTCGGTGCAGCGGAATACGCCGCCGAAATAACCGACGTCCTCCCCGAACACGACCACGTTCCCATCGCGCTCGAGCATGACGTCGAGCGCCGAGCGGATCGCCTGAACCATCGTCATGGCGGCCACGGTCACGCTCCCAGCTGCTCGCGCTGGCGCCTCAAATGCGCGGGCATGTCCTTGTAGACGTCATCGAACATGGTCGAGGCGTCGTGCACGTGGCCTGAGGCGAGCGTGCCGTAGCTCTCCGCAGTCTTCTGCGCCGCGACCACTTCATCTTCCGCTTGCTTCTGCGCCCGCGCGTGCTGCTCGTCGGACCATTCGCCGATGCGCGTGAGATGCTTCTGCAGCCGCGCCACCGGGTCGCCCAGCGGGAAGCGCGCCCAGTCGGTCGCGGGACGATACTTGGACGGATCGTCGGCGGTGGAGTGCGCGCCGGCGCGGTAGGTAATCCATTCGACCAGCGTCGGCCCGAACCCGAGGCGGGCGCGCTCGGTGGCCCAGCGGGACACCGCCAGCACGGCGAGGAAATCGTTGCCGTCGGCGCGCAGCGACACGATCCCGTTGCCTAAGCCCCGCGCGGCGAAGGTCGCCGTTTCGCCGCCGGCGATGCCTTGAAACGAGGAGATGGCCCACTGGTTGTTGACGACGTTGAGGATCACCGGCGCGCGATAGACCGCGGCGAAGGTGAGCGCGTTGTGGAAATCCGGCTGGGCCGTCGAGCCGTCGCCGATCCAGGCGGAGACGATGCGCGTGTCGCCCTTGATGGCCGAGGCCATCGCCCAGCCGACCGCCTGGATGTATTGCAGGCCGACGTTGCCCGCCACCGAGAAGAAGCCGTAGCGCCGCGACGTGTACATCACCGGCATCTGCCGGCCGAGGACGGGATCGCGCTCGTTGGAGAAGAGCTGGCACATCATGTCCGCGAGCGGATAGCCCCGGGCGATGAGGAAGCTCTGCTGCCGGTAGGTCGGAAAGCACATGTCGTCCGGAGCGAGGGCCATCGCCTGGCCGATGCCGATCGCTTCCTCGCCGAGGCACTGCATGTAGAAGGAGATCTTCTTCTGCCGCTGCGCAGTGAGCATGCGCGCGTCGAACACGCGCGTCTTGAGCATCGTGGTGAGGCCCTTGCGCAGCAACTCGGCATCTGCGTGCGGATCCCAGGGACCGACCGCGTTGCCGTCGTCGTCGAGCACCCGCACCATCACGTCCGCCAGGTCGCGGGTGTGCGACGGCTTGGTATCCAGGGGAGGTTGCCGCACCGCGCCGGCGCGCGTGACGCGCAGGTAGGAGAAGTCCGTCTCCTCCCCCGGGCGCGCGGGCGGCTCCGGGACGTGCAGGTGCAGAGGGGCGTAGGAGGTCATCCGCGATTCTCGTTCTTCGGTTTGCTTGGACGGCGATCGGAGTCCTGCGCGCGGGGCGCGAAAGCTCAGCCCGGGGATTTCCGCTTCCGAAGACGCCTTTCGAAAGCGCTTGCCTCGGCGCGCGGGAACGCTGCGTCGAATGGTATGCCTTACCTGCCGCCGCGCCAATGACCCGGATCAAGGACTCTGCGAGACGTGGCTGTGGCCGCGAAGGCCCGGTCGGGCGATAATGGGTCGATGGCGGATAGCGACGGCCCGCGCGGCCCTCACGATCTGGGCGGGCTCCCGGCGGGCCGGGTGGAGGAAGTCGAGCACGACTACGCGCTGTGGGAGAAGCGCGTCGACGCGCTGATGATGCTGCTCGGCCGCAAGGACCGGAGGCTGGTGAGCACCGACGAGCTTCGCCGGAACATCGAAAGCCTCGGCCCCGAGGCCTACCACGGCATGAGCTACTACGAGCGCTGGATTCACGCCATCGCGCAGACGCTGATCCAGCGCGGGGTCATCAGCGTCGACGAGCTCGGCCGCAAGATCGAGGCGGTTCGCGCGAAGGAGACGCCGCGTGCCTGAGGCGATCGCCCCGCGGTTTCGCGCCGGCGATCGGGTCGCGGTGCGCGCCGCCTACCCGATCGGGCATGTGCGCACGCCGTTCTACATCCGCGGCAAGCAGGGCGTGGTCGAGCGGCTCTGCGGCGCCTTTCCCAATCCCGAGGAGCTCGCGTACGCGCGCTCTGGGGAGCCGGCGCAGCCGCTGTATCGGGTGCGCTTCCGGCAACCCGATGTCTGGCCCGACTACTCCGGTCAGGCCAACGACCTCGTCGAGGTCGAGATCTATCAGCACTGGCTGGAGCCTGCTTGAGGCGAAGCGATGAGCCACGATCACGCCGATCACGCGCACGTCCACCGCTCGCCGCCGCGTCCCGATCAGGACGACACGCTCACCTACTACCGGGCGATGGAGATTGCGCTGCGCGAGCTTCTCATCGACAAGGGCATCGTCACCGCGGAGGAAGTGCGGCGCCAGGTCGAGGACATGGACGGCCGCAATGCCGGCCGCGGAGCCCGGATGGTGGCGAGAGGATGGGTCGATCCGGCCTACAAGCGACGCATGCTCGAGGACGGAAGCCGCGCGGCCGAGGAGCTCGGCCTCGACGTGGGACCGCTCAAGCTCATTGTGGTCGAGAACACGCCGGAGGTGCACAACGTCATCGTCTGCACGCTGTGCTCGTGCTACCCACGCATGCTTCTGGGCCTGCCGCCCGACTGGTACAAGAGCCGCAACTATCGCTCGCGCGTGGTGCGCGAGCCGCGCAGCGTGCTGGCCGAGTTCGGCACACTGATCCCGGACGACGTCCAGATCCGCGTCCACGACAGCACCGCGGACATGCGCTACATGGTGGCGCCGATGCGCCCTGCGGGTACCGAAGGCTGGAGCGAACAGGCGCTGGCGGGGCTGGTCACGCGGGACAGCATGATCGGCGTCGCCGTGGCGACAACGCCCGAGCGCCGCCGGGGCTAGGTGCCGCCGCGGGAGTTCTTGCTCGCCCGGGTCACCAGGTTGAGCAGCTCGGTCGCCTGCTTGTTGTGCGCGGCCATGCGCACCAGGATATCGGGCGCGTGGAAAGGCTTGCCGTAATAGGCCTGGTTCCAGTCGTTCGACGGCGCAATCACGGTACCGTCGAAATTGAGGCCGCCATACACGCCGGTCGCCCGGCTGAACGAGACGAAATCGGACTGCAGGTTCGACTGCGCGCCGGCACCGATCGGCCCCGCGGCGACCGCCGCGTCTCCACCCAGCTTCACGGAGCTGGTGAGCAGCGTGTGAAACCCTTTCTCCGTCATGACCAGGGTGAGCACTTCGGATACCGAGATGCCCGCCTGAAAGCCTATGCTCGCGGTGGCCAGCGTGTAGAACGCGGGGCCGACCCACTTGCCCGTCTTCGGATCGTGCGCCACTACGATAGCGCGGCCGCCCGAGCCGCCGAGAATGAACCCCGCCTTGGCGACGTGAGGCGCGATCAACACCGCCTTGGCGCGCCTAAAGTTCGCCTTCAGCCAATCCATGTCGGGGTCGTCGAGGAAGTCCGCGAGCGTGATCGTGGCCTGGGTCACGAGATTGCGCTGCTCGTACTGCGCCGACGCCGGCGCTGCTGCGACCACGAGGGATAACGCCAGGGGCAGCAGACCGAAACGACAAAATGAAGATGACGGCGGCATTCGCTGGTTGCGGGGGTCGAGACGCGGATATTGTAGCAACCCGCTCGGATGGCCTCCGTTGCCTCCAAAGCGATGCGATGCGTCGTAAGGGGATGCCTACATAGGGAGACGAGTACCGACGTGAGTACGGAATCGGGAGGGCCTCTGCTATACTTCGTCGCTAAGCGCCCGTAGCTCAGTTGGATTAGAGTACCTGGCTACGAACCAGGGGGTCGTGGGTTCAAATCCTGCCGGGCGCGCCACGAATTCCCATTAGAGCTCAGGAGGTTGC
>Ga0335081_10004765_pt1 | contig 21437 bp, 14 predicted proteins | sample Lox_Sample_35_FD_206713 | JGI IMG/M metagenome (GOLD analysis project Ga0335081, IMG submission 206713) | Soil microbial communities from Loxahatchee National Wildlife Refuge, Florida, United States - Lox_Sample_3.5 | ecosystem: Environmental > Terrestrial > Soil > Wetlands | place: USA... | reverse complement strand
TGGTGTTGCTGGAGGCGATGGCGCGCTGCACTTCGTCGATGCCGATATTCTGCGCCGCCAGTTTATCGGGATCCACCTGGACCCGCACCCCGTACTTCTGCTCTCCGAAGATGTTCACGCGCGAAACGCCCGTGACCATCGAGATGCGCTGGGCCAGCAGCGTGTCGGCATACTCGTTGACCGTGTACATCGGCAGCGTGGAGGAGTCGAGCGCAAGGTAGAGTACGGGCTGTTCGGCGGGGTTCACCTTCTGGTAGGAAGGCGGCCGCGGCATGCTGGTGGGCAGTCGTCCGCCGGCCCTGGCGATGGCCGCCTGTACATCCTGGGCCGCGGCATCGATCTTGCGGTCGAGCGTGAACTGAACCGTGATCGACGTGCTTCCCAACTGGTTGACCGAGTTCATGGCTTGAATGCCGGCGATGGTCGAGAACTCGCGCTCGAGCGGGGTAGCTACGGATGAGGCCATCGTCTCGGGATTGGCTCCTGGTACCGCGGCCGTTACCGAGATTGTGGGGTAGTCCACGCTCGGCAACGCCGCAACCGGCAGCGCGCGGAACGCGATCGTCCCGAAGATCAGGATGGCGAACACCACCAGGGCGGTCATCACGGGGCGTTCGATGAAGATGCGGGAGAGGTTCATGACTGCCCCGTATCCTTGGGTCCTTCGACGGCCTGAATCTGCGCGCCGGGAAATAAGCGAAGCTGGCCGTCGGTCACCACCGTGTCTCCCGGAGCGACGCCGCTGTCCACGATGGTCTTTCCGGCGAAGGTACGGCCCACGGTCACCTTGCGGCTTTCCACCGTGTTGTCGGACTTCACCAGGTAGACGAATTGGCCTTGCTGGCCCGCCTGTACGGCTTCGGCGGGAATCACCGTGGCATTACGGATCGTGTCGAGAACCAGCACCACCGTGACGAACTGGCCGGGCCACAAAGCCCGATCCTCATTCGGAAAAGTGGCCTTCAGATGGATCGTGCCGGTGGCGCTGTCCACGGTATTATCGATTACGGAAAGATACCCCGCGGCGGCGTGGTCCGGGTTGTCGCGCGCAAAGGCGCTCACTTTGAGCCGCTGGCTGGCGTTCAGGCGGCGGATGGCTGCCAGGTGCTGTTCGGGAACGCTGAAATTCACGAAAATGGGGGACACCTGGTGGATGACTACCAGCGCCACATCGTTGACTTTCACCAGGTTTCCGGCCTGCACCAGGAGGTTTCCGGTGCGGCCCGAAATGGGTGCGTGAATGGCGCAATAGTCCAGATTCAGCTTGGCCGCAGCGACCGCTGCCTGGTCGGCCTCCAGAGCCGCGCGGGCGCTGTCGATATTGGCCCGGCTCACCCGGGCGGCTTCCCGGGCCACATCTGCTCCAGCCTTGGACTGGTCCAGTTGGGACTTGGAGGCGAGGCCTTCCTTCTGCAGTTCGGCGTACCGCGCGGCATCCGATTCGTTGAACCTGGCTTGGGCATCGTCCCGCGAAAGAGCGGCTTCCGATTGCGCGATCTGGGCGCGATCGCGCGTCACCGCCGCTTCCGCCTGGCGAAGGGCATCCTCGAACGGACGGGGATCGATCTGGAACAGAAGATCGCCCTTGGATACGTTTTGACCTTCGGCGAACGTCACCTTGACGAGTTCGCCGGCGACCTGCGATTTCACTTGTACGATTGCGGACGCTTCGGCGGTTCCTACCACACGGAGTTCCGTCGGAACCGACTCCTGCCGGGCTTTGGAGACGGAGACCGGGACTACCGGCGGGGGCCCCATCTGCTTCGCCTGCGGCGCCTGCTGGCAACCCGTAAGCACCAGCAAGCCGGCGATGCCTGCGACGACTGCGATTAAAGGGTTTTGAGCTGACACGATGCCGAACTCCGGTTGCCGATCAGTACTTAGATGCGCAACGGGGATAAAACGAACCTGAAAACACACCCCAATACCTGAATTTTAGCAGAGGGCTTCGCGCGATGCCGCCCCTGATTCGATGTCATCTTTATGGATCTGCAGATGCCCGGCGTGGACGGCTTTCTGCCCAAGCCGGTGAACTTTGCGGAGTTGCAGGGGGTCATCAGGGAAGTCTGGGCCAGCCGGGCACTGGCGAGCGAGGCACGCGACTGAAAAGACGTCGCGAAAGCGCTCTTTCAAGGATGTGCCACGACCAGCAGCGTTTCGGTGCGTCTCAGGACACACTCGAGCGACTGGCGCAGATTTTCGGGATCGAGAGCAGCGAAGCTCTCGTCCAGCAGAAGCAGCTCGGGCTTCTGCAACAAGGCGCGTGCCAGGAAGATCCGGCTGCGCTCGCCCTGTGAAAGCTGCCATCCCGATTCGCCCACCACCTGCATCAGGCCGGCGGGCATCCGCGCCAGCAGGTCGCCCAGGCCCAACTCCCGGCAAACCGCCTCGGCCTCCTCGAGATCTTGCCAGGCAGGCGGCCACTTGCGCCCCATAAGCAAGTTGAACGCCAGGGGACCGGTCAGGATGTGATTCTCGTGGTACTGTGGAGCGGCTGCCACCCACTTGCGCCATCCGTTGGCGCCGAGCGCTGCACGGTCAAGCCCGCCGGAGAGCAGCAGCCCCGAGGCGGGCGAACGCAGTCCCGCGAGAAGCGCTGCGAGTGTGGACTTTCCGCCGCCCGATGGGCCCTCGAGCAGCAGCCAGTCGCCCCGTTCGATCCGGAGGTTCGCCCCGCGCAACGCCGGCTCGGTATGGCCGGGATAGCGGAAGGTCAGGTCATGGGCTTCCACGACCGTGTGCGACTTTCGCGGAGCGGTGGGGAGACAGGCCGAACGATCGGTGTCTTTCTCCGCGGCCCGGAAGAGCGGACCCACGCGCCGCCAGGCGATCCCTGCGTCGGCCAACTGGGTTGCAGCGGCCGTGAGGCGTTGCAGCGCCTGGTGCGCCAGAAGCACTCCCCCCAACGCCACGGCCAGGCGGGGGCCTGCCGACACACCGCCGGCCACGAACGCCCGCGCCATTCCGCAGATGCCGGCAATCAGCCACCCGCGCGGCACCAGCGTCAGAAGGAGCGCGCGGCGGCGGTCCATGGCTTGCGAAGCGGCCAGGTATGCGTCGAGAGCCTCGTCCTCGCCATGGTGCCACTGCTCCGGAGGCAACTGGGCGAGCCGGGTGCGATGTCCGTTCATCCGCTCCACCAGGTCATGTGTCATCTCGAGACGCCGGCCGGTCCAATGTACGCGGGCGCGTCCAAATCGCCAGGCGAGCAAGGCCGCGATCCCAACCCAGCCGACCAGAAGGAGGGCGTGGACCGGTCCTCCGGCGCCAACTGCCAGGACGGCGGCTGCCATCCCGACTTCCAAGGCAGCAACCGCGCCCGCCAGCCCGCCCGTCAACGCCAGCGATTCCACTGTCTCGGCTTCCATCGCACATCCTAAGAGCTGTCCAGTACCTTGCAGCCGGATGTCTTCGGGCGAGAGTTCCAGCGCACCCGCCAGCAGGCGCTGTTTGAGCAGCCCGCCGAGGCCGATCCCGGCCGTGCTCTGCGACCAGTTGGCGAGAACCCGAACCGGCACGATCGTGGCCAAGGTCAGCAGCCACGCTCCAAGCCAGCCCCAATCGATGCGGCCGGAGAGCGCCGCGCTTCCGATCATCCACCAGGAAATCAGCCAGAGCGCATACTCCGCTACATGGGCCGTTGCCAGCCGGACCATCCGTCTCGCCACGCCCGACTCGCGCAGTTGGCGCGGGAAGCTCGATCCAGGACGCGCGCGAAGCTGCCACGCCGTTCCGATTGACTGTCTCCGGAGGCGCTCGCGCAGGAGCGCCGACCGCGCGCGCCGGTTGTTCGTACCGGCGACGGCCAGGATCCCATCGATCTCCGCCTCGAGCGGCGCCTCGACGTCGCGGCAGAGGAGATCTCGCAGCATGCTCCAGTTGACGCGTCGAATCGCCAGGTCCGGGGCGAGCACCAGCGCATGCCTTCGCCGGAAGCCGACCACCGCCAGGAAGAGATCCTCGGAACCGGGCAGTCTGACCACGCAGGGAGCCGCATCCGCCAACTGCTCGATCGCCTGGCCCGCGTTCAGACAGACCGGCTCTGCCTCCAGTCCCAGTTGCCGGCAGGCCGATTCCGCGTCGCCTGCGGCCGCGGCGGCGGATGCCGTGACGGGCAGCAGTCTCGAGCGGCGAGCCAGCGCTTCCACCGCCTGGGGGGCCGCCGTCCAGGCGAACACCGTCAGATCCGGCTGCACGGCACCTCCTGGCGCGCGGACTCTGACAGAACGCCGCCCTCCATTCTGAGCCGCCGCCACCGCTGGTTAGCCCACAGGCCGCCGCTGACGGCGTGTTCGGCATCCAGCATCGCGCGGTAGCGGGAGTCCGGCCGCGAAGCCAGCGCAGCCGGCACTCCATCCTCCGCGATGCGAGCGTTCTCGATCACCAGAACGCGGTCGAAATCACGAGTGTCGCCGACGTCATGGGTGATATAGAGGAGCGTGGCGTGGTGCCAGAGATCACGCGCCCGGCCGAGCAACGCGCGCCGCCGCTCACGGTCCAGGCCGCGGGCCGGCTCGTCCAGGATCACCAGGCGCGCATCCCGGCGGGTCATCGCGCGCGCAGACCGCACCCGCTGGCCCTCGCCGCCCGACACCAGCGCGCCGCCTTCTCCGAGCGCCGTCCGCAAACCGTCCGGCAAATTGCGCAGGACGCCATGCAGATCCGAAGCGACCAGGGTCTCGTCGAGCGACTCCGCGGCTCCGCCTGGCGCTCCGTAGAGCAGATTCTCGAGCACAGTGCGATTCCAGAGCTGCACCTGCGGATCCACCCAGGCAGTTTCGGCGCGCAGTTCTTCGATTCGCTCGCCTTCCAGTGGCACGCCGTCCACCAGCACGCGGCCGCAGGCGGGTTGATGCCAACCCAACAGTAATCCCGCAAGGCTGGACTTGCCGGCGCCGGATGGTCCGACGATCGCCGTGTGACTGCCCGGCGACAGCTCGAGATCGATGTTCTCGAGGATCCAGTGCCCGGCGGCCTTTACCCGTACACCTTCCATCCGAATGCCAACCCCAGACGTGACGCAGGCACTTCTGCCGGCAGCGTCCCGGCTCATCGGCACGCTTTTCACGGTGTTTCCCAATGGTTCCATCAGCCGGAGCATGGTGTTCCGCTGTGCCGGATACTGCCACGCAGCAGCGGCGGCCTCCTGTCCCAGCGCGGGAAGATTCAGGGCCCAATAGACCAGCAGCAGCAGTCCCGCCGGTTCGGTTCCGTGGGCGATGGCTCGCAGCACCAAACCCGCGGCTAACGCCAGTCCGGCGGCAAACTGCAACCCATCGATGGCCGTTACGGCACGCTGGAAACTCAAACCGGCGCTCGCCCATTGAGCCAGCAGGCCCTCCTGCTCGCGCCGGATCGCAGGTTGCGCGCCATGGGCGCGAATCGCCACCAGGCCCAGCATGGAATCCAGGTAAAACCGCGCGAGCCCGCCGGCATGCGTGCGAAGACGCAGGTCCCGTTCGGCGAGCAACGGCTGCGCGGCCAGCGGAATGGCGAGCGAGACGGCCGCGGTCAGCCCGGCCCAAAAGGCGCTGCCAGGATACAGCCATGCGATGCCCGCCGCCGTAAAGACCATCTCGAAGGCCGGCCGCAGCAGGCGCGAAGCCAACTCCGGGGCCATGCGCAGGCGGTGCGCGGAGTGAGTGCGCTCCGCCATATCCGACACCAGCCGGCTTCGGAAATAGCTGTCGCCCAGCCGCGGAATCGCCTGCAGAAACGCGAGCCGCAAGCGGCACTCCAGCCGGCGGCCCATGCGCAGGACGCCCAGCGCCAGGCCCGCGTCGAGCGCCAGCAGGCACACCAGGAATCCCAGCAGCGCGGCTACAGCCGCGATCCTCTGCGCGTTGAGCATCAGTTCCCGGCCGATGTCGAACAGTCCGCGGAAGAGCAGAGCCTGTACCGCCACGCCACCCGCTCCCAGGAGCAGTGCGGCCAGCAACGTGATTGGGGCGGCGATCCCATCACTGCGCAACAGCCGCAGCAGGTTGCGTCCCGGACGGCTGGGGGGTTCGGCCAGGACGGCGTTCAGATCGGCGGAAAGATCGGCATCCGGCTTCTCCACGCCTCGGGCCTGCAGCAGAACGGCGCCCTTCATCAACAGGCACTCCGGCGAATCAGGGTCCGGGGACACCGACCAGTACGATGGCGGAATCCTCTCCGCGCTGGCCGACAGGGTATCGAGCAGGCGAGCGGATGCGGTCCGGTTGACCGCTCCGCTCCGGCATAGCGCTTGCACCATACGGGTGGCCGCATCCAGAGTCGCGAGCGTCTGCCACCCGGGATCCGCCAGCGCGCGTTCGATTAGGGCGGCCGAAGCCGCGGGAGACACACCGGCGGCTGCCAGGCGCTTCCGAAGGGGCCTGAGAAAGCTGTCGGTGCCGGCCCACTCGCGCCACGCGCCGGAAGGAACCGGTTGCGTATGAAGGTACAGGTCGGCCACGAACTGCTCGCAACGCACCCATCGGCGGCCCGACGCGGGGTCCATGCACTGCACCCAGCGTCCGTGGCGGCGCCAGGCGATCGCGAAATGCGTCGCGCCCGAGGGCAGCCGCACCACCATCAAGGCCGGCAGGACACCGGCGCCTTCCAGCAGCACATGATCGGCCGGCACCATCACTTGTTCGGCATCCAGGCCCAGCTTGACAGCCGTCTCTTCGAGGGTGTCGATGGAGGTGCCGTCCACGTCGGTCTGGCACGCCTCGCGCAGGCGGCCGTAGCTGGACGAAATCCCGAAGCCCTCGAGCAGCGCCTTGAGCGATGCCGGCCCGCAATCCATAGCGGAGGTCTGCACGACTTCCGGGATGAAATAGCGCCGCACTATTGGACTCCCGGCGCGGCGATCATGTGCCCGGCGTTGCGCAGAATCAGCGCCGCCGGGGTCACCCGATCGACTTCGATTTCGACGGCGCCGGGAAGACCATGCTGCAAGGGAATCCGCGAGGGCGCGTCTCGATCCAGCGTCAGCTCCACGCGCACACTGCCGTCACGCACCTCGCTGGCCACGCGCGAAACCGTTGCGGTCACCGTTCCGTATTGCGCCCAGGGGAAGCCGTCCAGCCGCACGCGGGCGGATTGGCCGGGGCGGATCCGGCCCAATGCGGACTCGGGCGCAAACTGTGCGATCACCTTCAACCTGCCCGGTGGAACGATGGAGGCGAGTTTCTCTCCCTCCCGAACCACCGCTCCCGGGCGGAGCGGCGTGGCGTCCCCGAGGCTCCCCGAGACCGGTGCGCGCACGCGGCGCCGCTCGATCTCGTAATTCAGCCGGCCGATCGAGGCCTCGAGTTCCGGAACCAAGGCCTCGAGCCGTGTCAATTCAGAGGACAGGCTCTTCAGGCGAGCTTCCCGGTCGCGGTCACGCGTTCGCTGCTCCTGCTCCAGGCGCCCGACGGCCAGACGCTGGCTTTCCGCCGCGGCCCGCGCCCTCTGCATCTCGGCTCTGCCGCGCTGGTAGTCGCGCTCCGGGATGAGGCCCTCGGCGCGAAGCTGGCGCATGCGGTCTTCGTCGTTTTCGGCGAAGCGCGCAGGCGCTTCAGCTTCTCGCGCCGCGGAGAGAGCCTGTTCCGCGGCCGCGCGGCCCGCCTGTTTCTCCTGGTCGCGCGCAGCTTCCTCCGATGCGATCTGCTGCTGCAGAGCGCGAAGCTGCGGTGCCAAGGCTTCCAGACGGGCGCGCTGTTCCGCGATTTGCAGGCGCTCCGATTCGGTATCGAGTTCGATCAAAATGTCTCCCGCCGCGACCTCGCGCCCGATGGCGAGCCGCGTCACCACCACCCGTCCCGTGAGCGGCGATTGGATGGGCGTGACGGCCTGGTCAACCTCCAGGCGCGCGGCGCTCGAGATCTCGTAAAGCGTGACGTGTGCCAGGCCGCACCACGCGGCCCAGGCCGCCGCCAGACACGCGGCGGTCGCCACGCTCGCGACAGGACGGCCCGCTCCGTCCGCGTGAAGCGAGCGCAGAGTGCGGGAGAAGGCAGTCATGATCAGAACGATGAAGATCCGCGAGGCATCTTACTAGTGGACATCCGGCGCCGCCGTCCTCGCGTACCGGCTATCACCAGGACTGCCCCCAGGCCGAGCGGCGCAAGACTGCCGGGCTCCGGAGCCTGGGCCGGAGCGTCAGCCTGTGTTTGCGCCAGGCCGAAGAACTCCGCGCTGCCCAGGATTTGCGCGATCACGGTCTCGTCAGTGGTCCCCAGCGATAACTCCGTCACAAACCCGGCGCTGCCGGCGTCAGCCGCCCTTCCAAGGAATCGCTCGTAATAGCTGTTTACAAGGTCGTGATCGTACTCATTGGAAGCAAGTACAATCGCAGCGACCTGAGATCGGGAGGTCGAGCCGTTCAATAAGGGGAGGAAGGTGGCGAGGGCACCAGGGTCCGCCGGGCGGCCCAGCAGGTCCTCGTAAAGAGCATTCAGAAATGTGGTGTTGTCGCCCCCGCCTCGAGTGTTGAAGTACTCGTCCGAGCCAAGGATGATAGCCTCGACCGCGGCGTCCGCCGCTCCGCCGACCAGAGAGTTGACGAAGGCGATGCTGCTCGGGTCCGCCATGCGGTGGAGGTAGGATTCGTAGTAGGAGCCCACCAGGCCGCCATAGTATTCGCTGCTGGTATCCACGGAATAGGCCACGTCGAAATCCGTTGCGCCCATGTCGAGTTGACTGGAGTAGTACGCCACTGCGCCCGAGTCCGCGGGGCGTCCCAGCAGGTCCTCGAAGACAGCGTTGATGAAGTTCTGTTGCTGGATTGTGGCGCCGAACGCGGGCGAGCACGCCAGCAAGCCGGCGATGATCCAATAAGGACGGGTTGAGGAAAGGACAGTCATCCGAATCCAGTTCACTCCTCTGATACAGGCGCATTCGACGCCCGGAATCGATCACACAGGATGACGTCGCCCTTTCCGCAATATTGCTATCCTGCCGGTCATGAGATTTTTCCTATGCCTGGTACTCGCCGTGGTGCCTGCCTGTGCACAGTCCGGACCGCTCGATTTCCTCAACCACAACCGCCCCATGCTCGATGCGCATAACTGCTACCCGTATGAGGGCAATTGGGCGGACCGCATCGAGCGCGCCCTCCAGCAGGGCTTTCCCGTCGGGATCGAACAGGACATGGCCTGGTACGTCGATCCCGCGACGGGGAAAGGCCGCGCTGTAGTCGGGCACACCTCCAAGACCACCGGCGCCGAGCCCCTGCTTCGTGACTACTTCTTCGAGCGCGTCCGGCCGATTGTGGAGAAGGCGCTTGCGGAGAACGGCCGGGCCCGCTGGCCGCTGATCGTGGTCCACTTCGATTTCAAGGACAACCAGGCGCCGCTGCTGCACGCGGTTTGGGAACTGCTGGGCGAGTACCAGGCATGGATCACCACCGCCACCAAGACCGCTGACCCGAACGTGCTGGCGCCTTTCGAGCCCAAGCCGCTGCTGGTCCTCACAGAAGATTCCGATGCCCAGGAACAGGTCTTCTTCAAGGAGGTGCCCGTTGGAGGCAAGTTGCGCCTGTTCGGCTCCGCGCACACCAATCCGGTACCCGCGTCTCCTAAAGCGCAGCACGATCACCTGCTGGCAACCCTGCCCCCGGAAAAACTGCTCTCCACTCCGCCGACGAATTACCGGCGGTGGTGGAACAACTCCTGGTTCGTCGTGGAAGAAGGCGGGCAACACAAGGCGGGTGATTGGACACCCGCGGACGACCGCCGTCTGCGTGCCCTGGTAGACCACGCCCACAAACTCGGCTACTGGATCCGCTTCTACACTCTCGACGGCTTCGCGCAGTCCGAGGACCGGGGCTGGGGCAACTCCTACAACTTCGGCTCCCGGGATGCCGTTCTGGCCCGCTGGAAAGCGGCCGCCGCCGCGGGTGTGAATCTGATCGCCAGCGATCAGTACGAAGATCTGGCGCGCGTAATCCGCTGAAGGACCCGTTCAAGCTCCGAGTTTCAACGCAAGATCGAGCGCGCCGTCCGCGACAACATCGTAATCTCCAGGCTCGGCCGAGTCTGCCCGCCGTGTGGGGCCGTGTTCGTTCGGACGGTGAATGAATCCCGTGCGCAGGCCGACGCCGCGCGCGGCGTCGAGGTCGGAACGGTGCGCCGCCACCATCATCACTTCTTCCGGCTGAAGGCTCAGCAACTCGACTGCCGACCAGTAGACTTCGCGGTCAGGTTTGTAATGCCGCGCCAACTCGGCGGACAGAATCAGATCCCAAGGCATTCCGGCATTTTTCGCCATGTTGGTAAGAAGCGACACGTTTCCGTTCGACAGCGGGGCGATTGTGAACTGCTTCTTCATGCGGGTCAGGCCCGCGACCGTATCCGGCCACGGCGTGAGTCTGTGCCAGACGCGATTCCAGTCTTCCTTCTCGTCCCCGGTGAGCCCCGTGATGGCGAATTCGTCGAGTAGCTCATCCAATATCCGCCGGTGCAGATCGTCGAGCTTCGTCCAGGGAAGTTCGCCGGTGCGCACTTTGGCCATGGCGGGGGCGTAACCGGCGCGCCAACGGTCGGCAAACCGGGCCCAATCGGCGGTAAGGCCCTTAGCCTTTCCCCAGGCTCCCCCTTCCGCAATGATCGAGCCGCGCCAGTCCACCAGCGTCCCGAATACATCAAAAACCAGCGCCTTCATTCTTCATCCCCACTGTCTCGAAACAATTGCCCACAGTATACAGCCCGGCGGAATGCTAAAGTCCTCAGTATGGTCCACGCAGCCCCGCGCAAGCTTTCGACGATCGCAGTATTCTATAGTGCTACCGTCCTGGTGCTGTCGGGTGCGTTTCCCGCCCACGGCGCCGAAACGGCCCTTGACCGCTACGTCAAGCAACCCGACCCGACCTACAGTTACCGAATCGCGGACACGGTGCGCGGCGAGGGCTTCACCTCCTACATCGTCGAGATGACGTCGCAGACATGGCGCAAACCGTCGGAAGTCGACCGCCCCGTCTGGAAACATTGGATGACGATCGTCAAGCCCGATCGGGTCGAGGGGACGACCGGCTACCTCTTCATCACCGGCGGCTCGACCAAGGACAAAGCGCCCAACGGCCTGAATGCGACCTACACGGAGATCGCGGTGACTACGCATACTGTCGCCGCCGAATTGCAGGACGTACCCAACGAGCCTCTCACCTTTACCGACGACCCGAAACCGCGCTCGGAGGACGGCATCATCGCCTATACGTGGATCAAGTTTTTGAAAGGCGGCGACGAAAACTGGCCCCTGCGCCTGCCGATGACCAAAGCGGCAGTGCGCGCTCTGGACACCATCACTGCGGTAATGGCCTCTCCGGAAGGCGGCGGCGTGAAGGTGGACAAATTTGTCGTGTCCGGTGGATCGAAGCGCGGCTGGACAACCTGGACCACCGCGGCGGTGGACAAACGTGTCGTCGCCATTATTCCCGCCGTGATTGACCTGTTAAACCTGGAACCGTCCTTCGAGCACCACTACAAGGTCTACGGCTTCTGGGCGCCCGCCGTCAAAGATTACGAACAGGCCGGCGTGATGGACTGGGCCGGCACACCGGAGTACCGCAAACTGCTGGAGATCGTGGAGCCTTACAGCTATCGCGACCGCCTCACCATGCCGAAATTCATGGTGTATGCCTCCGGCGACCAGTTCTTCCTGCCGGACTCTTCTCGCTTCTACCTCGACAGCCTGCGCGGTGAGAAGTATCTGCGCTATGTTCCCAACGCCGACCACAGCCTGCGCAATACCGATGCGCGCCAGAGCATGTTCGCCTACTACCAGGCTTTCCTGAACGGCGCACCTCGGCCGCGCTTCACCTGGGACTTCGAGCCGAACGGTGACATCCGCGTCACGAGCAAGGAAAAGCCCACGGCCGTGAAGCTATGGCAGGCCGTCAATCCCGAACACCGCGACTTTCGGCTGGAGACGCTTGGCCCTGCCTACCGCGACTCGGACTTGCAGGAGAGCAGTCCGGGCGTGTACGTGGCGCACGTGGCCGAGCCGGACAAAGGCTGGACGGCATACTTCGTCGAGTTGACCTATCCGAGCGGTGGCAAGTATCCATTCAAGTTCACGACGGCGGTGCGGGTCGCTCCCGATACCGAGCCTTTCCCGGCATACCAGCCCAAAAAGGTGAAATAGGCGCTCGTCGCGGCCCGAATTACTGGTAGACGCCTGCCTTTTTGAAGTCCCCTCCGCGCACGACCGTCAATGCGGATGGGTCGATGTGGCGGCGGAAGGCCTGTGACACCTGATCGGGGGTCAGTGCCGCGACCTTGGCTTCCAGTTCGTCGTCCCATTTCAGCGTGCGGTCGAAGCGTTCGCGCTGGGTTAGGGTCGCTACCAGCGACCGTTCCTCGGTGCGCCCCACCATCCGTTCCTGCAGCCAGGAAGTCTTGGCGTCGGCGACCTCGGCGGAGCTGAATCCATCCTTCACCACACGCGCCAACTCATCCTTGATGCTGGCTTCCACCTTGGGAGTGTTTTGCGGCGCGCTGATGGCGGTCACCACGAATCGCCCGCCGTCGTCGATCTCGGGGGCCGAGAAATTGGAGAACACTCCGTAGCTGAGGCCTTCCTTGTCGCGCACGCGTTTGAACAGGTGTGAGGCTCCGGATCCCCCAAGCATGAAGTTCGCCAGCAGCATTGCCGGATAGTCCGGGTCGTTGTCCGAAATCTTCTCAGTCGTGCCCGCCGTAAAAAGCGCCATCTCCTTGTCGGCGGTTTCGATTTTCTGGCTGGCTGGTTCGACCTTGCGATACGGCAGGGGGAGGCGCACGTATTTCGAAGGGCTCTTCCAACCGTCGAACAACTCCGCTACCAGCTTGCGCATTTGCTCGGGGTCGAACTGTCCGGAAATCGCGATGGTGGCGTTGGAGGCCCCATAAAAGTCCCGATGGAACTGTCGGACCTGATCGAGGGTCACCTTTTTCAGGTCTTCCAGGCGCTCGTCGGGCGTGCTGACGTACCGGAAGTGGCCGCGCGGATAGGGGCTGAGATGCCGGTTCAGCTCGTTCGACGCCAGGAATTGGGGGTCCTTCCGTGTGGCTTCGATTCCGGCGATCTGCTGCTGGATGAATTGATCGAACTCACGCTCGGGAAAGGCCGGCTCGCGCAGGATTTCGGCCGCGAGACGCAGCGCGCCGGCCAGGTTCTCTTCGGTGGTTTCCAGGTTGGCGGTAGCGCTGATGGCATTGCCGCTCACGCCAGCGCGGGCTTTGAGCCGGTCGAACTCATCCTGGATCTGTTGCCGGGTCTTGTTCTTCGTACCGCGAATCAGCAGACTGCCGGTGACGTTTGCGGCGACCGTCCGGCCAAGAATCGATTGCTCATCGGCGAAGTCCAGGCGTACGGTCGCCATCACTTCGCCGCCGCGCGTCTTCTTCGGCAGCATCACGAGGCGGGCTCCGCCTGGGAGTCGCGCACGGATCACGCGGCCCTCGATATTCGAAGGCGTGGGCGAGAAGTTCTCGCCTTTCGCCATTTCCGCCCCGCCCTTGTAATCCTTCAGAACGGCCGCCAGGTCGGGACCCGCGGGGATCTCCGCCCGATCGGGTGCCTTGGAGGGAATAAACGCGCCCAGCGTGCGGTTGCTGTCTTTGATGTAAGCCTTCGCCACCCGCGCGACATCGGCCGGCGTCACAGCTTTAATACGGTCTCGCAGAAGGAACAGCAGGCGCCAATCGCCGGCAGATGCGAACTCGCTCATCACCAGCCCGATACTTTCGGAATTCGTGAGCTCGAGATCGATTTGTTTGAGGATGCGGTTTTTGGCGCGGTCCACTTCCTCCTTGGAGGGCGGCTCCGACACGACGCTCGCAATCGTCTTGAGCATAGTTTCACGTGCGTCGTCCAGGGATTGGTCTTCCCGCAGGAGAATCCGTGCGAGGAAGAACCCCGGATCGTGCAATTCCTGCTCATCGGCGGCGACATTGACGGCTTTCTTGCTCTCGACCAGAGCTTTGTAGAGGCGGCCGCTGGGCGTGTCGCCCAGGATCACCGCCAGCACCTCGAGCGCGGCCGTGTCCGGGTGCGAAGCCGCCGGTGTATGGTAAACCGCCAGCAGCGCCTGGTTGTCGCCGATTCGGCGCAGGGTCACCTGGCGCTCGCCATCCTGCGTGGGTTCGATGGTGTAAGTCTGCTCAAGCACGCGCTGCGGCTTCGGAACCGCTTTGAACGAATCGGCCACCAACGCGAGGGCCTTGGTTTCGTCAAACTTACCGGCGATCGTCAGGACGGCGTTGTCGGGCTGGTAAAACTTGTGATAGAACGCGTCCAGGCGCTGGATCGGCACGTGCTCGATATCCGACCGGCTGCCAATCGCCGGTTTCCCGTAGCTGTGGAAAATGTAGGACGATTCCAGGGTGCGCTGGTAGAGCACGTTGATCGGCTGGTTTTCGCCCATCTCGAACTCGTTGCGCACCACGGTCATTTCCTTGTCGAGCAGTTCCTTTTCAATCCGCATATTGACCATGCGCTCGGCCTCGAGGCCGACCGCCCAGCGCAGGTTTTCGTCCGTTGCCGTCACGGTTTCGAAGTAGTTGGTGCGGTCGTACCAGGTGCTTCCGTTCCAGGAAGCGCCATGGTCGGTCAGTTCCTTCTTGATGTCGCGGTCGCTCTTGCTGCGGATGAACAGCATGTGCTCCATGAGGTGGGCCATGCCGGTCTCGCCATTTCCTTCATGGCGAGAGCCCACCAGGTACGTGATATTCACCGTGACCTTGGGCTTGGAATCGTCGGGAAAGAGCAGAACGCGGAGGCCGTTGGGATAGGCATACTCCGTGATGCCTTCGACGGAAGTGATTTTCTGAACACCAGCAGGAAGAGTTTGAGTAGAGGCCGCCCCGGCGGCCAGGAGAGCAATCAGCAGCGATCTGAATAGACGCATGGCTTCCTTTCCGTGATGACCGATCTATACGGTACCACCAGCCGGACGATCGTGGCGGACAGCGAAACACCGGGGCTGGGCCCGAGGGTGCCGCTCAGAGGAAGAACGCCTTCACGATGAAGGTGGCAATCTCCTTGCGGGTCAACGTGTTGCCCGGACTGAACGTGGTCGGGCTGGTGCCGCTGGTGATTTCCAGTTCGCGCATCGCCTGCACGAAGATAAAATACGGCCCCCATACCGGATCGTTAGGCGTTACATCCGTAAAGTACGGCGTGGAGGGAACGCCGAAATTGTCGCCGTAGGGCGAAGGCTGCGCAGTTCCCGAGAGGGTGGTTGGAAATACGTTGTTCATCTTCGCCCGGATGATGAGCACCGCTGCCTGCGCGCGGTTCACCAGGTCGTTCGGGCAGAACGCGTTTAGGGTATCCGCGGTGGAGCCGCACCCTTTGGTGTAACCGCGCCGCGCCGCGACTTCGATGTAGCGCTGCAACTGCGCGAGGCTGACACCGGGCACCCCCAGAGCGGCCGCCGCGGTGCTGCCGGCCTGCACGAATGGATTCATGATGTTGGCCATGTCACCGAAGGTGAATGCAGGAATGCTCGCATTGCACTGGGTGGCTGTTCCGGTGGGATCGCCGCCCGTGGCGCACAGGTAATTGCTGATCGCCGTCTCGTCCATCTGCGACTTCACCACCCAGTAGGCTGTCTCGGCGCGCGTAACCAGAGCGTCCGGGCCGAAGTACGCGCAACCCGATTGCGTCGAGGTAGAGCCGCCGGAGCCGGGCGGCGGCACAAGGGGCGTGGCGGAGCCCGGGGGAAGAGCCAGCACGCAAGGACCGATCCCCGCGGGAAGGGCCAGGCCCGCATTCGCAGCGACTTGTATAAAAGGGAAAAAGCTGCTTTCGGGTCCCGTCTCCGTTACGTCCTGAAAGTTGATCGGGGACTGGGCAGACAGGCCTCCCGAGGTCAGAATCAAGGTGCAAATCAGCACCGGGGCATGAATACTTTTTCGAATCATAAGGTCTCCTGAAGGAAAAAGGGCCGCATCGAGCGCTCGAAACGGCTCGAATCAGAATACCAAAAGGCAGACCGTGCATCCACTCGTGGTGATGGCATTTCGCTTACGACGGAGACCGGGCTGCCCGGCGCGGCCGGGACTGGGCCTTGTTCGTACGCCGGCGTATGTCGGCAATCACATCCGCCAAGGTCGTGGTGGAAAGCGCCGCCTCCACGCTGCGCTGCGTCTGATTCTGAATCGCCGACATGCAGTCCTTGAAGTTCGCGCTCACCGGGCAGGTCCGCTCCACGGGATACGAATGCACCGTAAATGCGGCGGGGGCTTCGCTGGCCAGGTAGATGTCGCGCAACGTGATCTCCCGGGGAGGCCGGGCGAGCGCGCAAGCGCCGTTCTTTCCCCGGCTGGTGAATACCAGTCCGGCCTTGGCCAGCTTGGAAAGCGACTTGCGAACGAACGTGGCATCCGCATTCACGCTTCTGGCCAGCGCGCCGGAACTGACTTCCTCCCCGTAACGGAAGCCCAGCGCGGTCATGATGTGCGTCGCGACGGCGAATTGTACGCTGTGGGCGGCCATTTTGTGATTATAATACGCACAGTCGGAGGCTCGCCGGCATTTTCATGCCTTCCGGGTGAAACCTTTTGTGCCGTTAATCATCACATTCAGCAAACGCGCAAATGGCGTGAATGAAGGAGGAAGGAACATGAATAAGCTGTCTGGAAAAGTCGCTGTGGTCACGGGCGCCTCGAAAGGTATCGGGGCTGCCATCGCCAGGTCGCTCGCCGCGGAAGGCGCCGCGGTTGTCGTCAATTATGCTTCCAGCAAAGCCGGCGCAGAGGCAGTGGTTGCCTCGATCAACGAGAGCGGCGGTAAGGCCGTTGCCGCCTCGGGCGACGTTTCGAAAGCCGACGACGCGAAGGCCATCGTCGAATCTGCTATCCGGAACTACGGCCGCCTCGACATTCTGGTCAACAATTCCGGAGTGTACGAGTTTGCGCCAATCGAGCAAATCACCGAGAAGCAGTTTCACCGGCTGTTCAACATCAACGTTCTGGGCACGATTCTTACCACCCAGGCGGCCCTCAAATACCTCGGCGAAGGTTCCAGCATCATCAACATCGGCTCGGTGGTAACCCGTCTCACGCCGCCCGAATCGGCGGTCTACACCGGAACCAAAGGTGCGGTGGACGCGATCACCGGCGTGCTGGCCCGGGAATTGGGCCCCCGCAAAATTCGCGTGAACTCCATCAACCCCGGCGGAGTCGAAACCGAAGGCACTCACACGGCAGGAATCGTCGGCTCCGATTTCGAGCGGGCGTTAACGGCCCAGACACCACTCGGGCGCTTCGGGCAGGTCGGCGACATCGCGCCGATCGCCGTCTTTCTGGCCTCTGACGAGTCATCCTGGCTGACCGGCGAGCAACTGATTGCCAGCGGAGGCCTCCGCTAACCGCTTGTTGATACCGTCAACTGGCCGGCGGCGCGCATGGCCTGCTGCAGCGCGCCGGCGGCGCTTTGATGGCCATTCAACTCGGAGTGCGCGATGACGATTCGTCCGAATCCCTTCTGCACGACCTCGCGCGGCGAGTCCTTACCATCACGGCCGTAGTAGAAGCCCGGGGGTTGCAGGATCCGCGCGTGTCCCCAGCGGTTCAGCACGATGCCGGCGATGTCTGTGGAGGCGCGAAAGCCGGCGTCGTGAAACAGCGTCGTCATCTGCGCGCGAATCCGGGCTTCGTAATCGGCGTAGGTCGTGCCGAGCAGTTTCTTGCGGCCCAATTCTCCCTGGTCCGCGGCAGACCGGCCGGGAGAATACAAGCCCAGATAAAAGGTGAGGACGATCGGCTCGTCCGGATGGAGCACTGGTTGATACGCGCCCACCGTCATGGGGCGGCGGATATTGCACGACCAGCCAAATTTGCCGTCGAAATAGCGGACCGCCGGGGCATCGAGTTTGTAGAGGAAGCGCCAGTTGGTGAGCGCCACGTTTACGCTCATCGCCGGCGCGTAGTGGAATTCGCTGTAGGCTGCCCGGAGATCGGCTGGCAGGTCGGCGAGAATATGCCGGTTGAGCCAGCCCGGAGATGCCATCACCGCACGGCTGCCCCGGGTACGCCAGAGTCTGCCGTCCTTCTCGTAGGTAACAGCCACGCCGTCGCCGCCCGAGTGTTGGACGCGAAGCACCGTAGCGCCCAAGCGGATTCGGGTGGGTGATTCCGGGCGGTCGAGCGCAGCAAAGTTCACGGAGGTGTTGAGCACGCCGGAGAAAGTCAACTCTGCCGGGATCGCATCGGGGATGAGCGCTCGCACCAGGTGCCGCGCAAAGGTGGTATTCCCGCCGGGAAACGAAATGCCGCCCGGCGAGGTGGTGGGAATCACCAGGTTGTGCCCGGCCCTGGCGCAGACCGCATCGGGGCTCGCGCCGCAGATCAGCCCGATCACGGGCTCGACAAACCTTGTCACTTCCGGGCGCAGCCCCAGTTCTCCTTCCAGGTACTGCTGGTACGTAATCGAATCGAGGTGCCGGCGCACCGCTTCGGAACCGCCCGTGGTGCTCCGCCATTTCAGCAGGTCGTGCTTCACCTCGCTCGAGAACGGAGTGCCCTCCAGGTTGTTGGCGAAAATGTTGCGAACCCAAACCGGCTTGGATGCACCGGGCGCGTTGGGAAAGGAGTAGCCGACGTCCACCTGCGTATCGTTAATGCCGTCCATGTGGGAGTAGTTGTCGCGTGGGATGCGGAGCGGCTTGAGGGCAGAATCCCATGCTGCCCAACTGTACTCTCGCGGCAGATGGAGCTCGGTGAACAGCTCGTCCATCTGGGTGTGCGAGCCTTCCCGCGGGACGCCAAAGTCGTTGGACGCTTGTGGGCCGATCAGGCGGCGACCATTGACCAGGAATTCGTTCTGTTTGCAGTGGCCCCCAAACATCGGATGGTTTTCCAGGATCAGGCAGCGCTTCCTGCCGCCGGTCGCCTTCGCGTAGTAGTAAGCCGCACCGAGCCCGCTCAGCCCGCCACCCACCACCAGCAGATCGGAGGATTCGCCCGTGTCGCGGACGTCTGCGGCGAGCGGGTCGTAGGCGCCCTCGGAAATCTTGTGGCCGGCGGAGATGACCGGCCAGGGGTCGCCGTTGGACGAAGCATAATCGCCAACGCCGCCATACCCGGTAAATGTGTCGCGAGCCGCCCGGGGCTGCGCTTCCGAAGGTGAGGGCATGCGTAAGAGGACCGCACCGGCGCCGAGCAGGGTATTGTTGAGGAAGTCGCGGCGGAAGATCTTCACAACGCTCTCCGGGATGGCTCAAGTATGACAGACCCGGCGGCCCAGGCTGCGCCCGTTTTGCGCACCAGACGCTACAATCTGCTGGGAGGTTCTCTTGAATCGCCGTACTTTCCTGGCGGGAACGAGCCTCGGGGCCGCGCTCGCTCAAGCCCAGAATGCCCCCACCGTTCCGCTTCGCCGGGTCTATTCGCTCAATCGCAACTGGCTCTATCACCCCAAAATGACGCCCGGCGCCGATGGCGCGGCGTTTAACGATACGGGCTTCCAGCGTGTCACGCTTCCGCACACCAACATCGAATTGCCGTGGCACAGTTTCGACGACCACGCGTACGAGTTCGTCTCGATCTACCGCCGCCACTTCCGCGCTCCCGCGTCCTGGAGCGGCAAGCGGGTCTTCGTGGATTTCGGCGGCGTCATGACGGCTGCCAAGGTTTCCATCAATGGCCACGCTTTCGAGGAATACCGAGGCGGCTACACCAACTTCTCATTCGAGCTGACGCCGCACCTGAAGCTCGGAGGCGATAATGTCTTGGCCGTGGTGGTGGATTCCACCGAGCGCGCGGACATCCCGCCGTTCGGCGGCAGCATCGACTACCTCACGTTTGGCGGCATCTATCGCGACGTCGAATTGCGCGTCGTGCCTGAAACGCATCTGGCCAATGTCTTTGCCAAGCCGGTCCGCGCGATGTCCAGCGACCGAGCATTGGTGGTGCGCTGCTACCTGGACGGACCCGTCACCAGGCCGATCACCATTACCGCCGAGCTTCGTGACGGCGACCGCCTGCTGAAGTCCGGCACAGCCGTCGTGAAGTCCGAGGCCGATCATCACGATGTGGTGCTCGACGGTCTCGGGGATGTGGTCCTGTGGGAGCTTTCGCGTCCCAAGCTGTACCAGGTAACCGCGCGGCTGGACAACGGCGACACCTATTCCACCCGCACCGGCTTCCGCGAGGCGAGTTTCACCGAGAAGGGCTTCTACCTGAATGGCCAGCACGTGAAACTGCGCGGCCTCAACCGGCACCAGACCTACCCATACACCGGAGGCGCCATGCCCGCGCGCGTGCAGGCGCGCGACGCGCACGTGCTGCGCCGGGAACTGAAGTGCAACATCGTGCGCACGTCCCACTATCCGCAGTCGCCTGCGTTCCTCGACGCTTGCGACGAGCTCGGGTTGCTGGTGCTGGAAGAGATACCCGGATGGCAGCACATCGGCGAGAACCCCTGGCAGGACCTGGCCGTGGACAACGTGGGCCGCATGATCCGCCGCGACTGGAATCATCCATCGATCGTGCTCTGGGGTGTGCGGATCAACGAATCGGCGGACAACCACGCCTTCTACACGCGCACCAACGAAGTAGCGCATTTGCTCGACGACTCGCGTCCGACGGGCGGCATCCGCAATCGCTACGATTCGGAGTTGCTGGAGGACGTCTTCACCATGAACGACTTCGGCTTTCCGCTCCGGACGCCCAACCACCCCGCTTACCTCAACACCGAGTTCAACGGCCACATGTATTCCACCAAGCGCTTCGACAACGTGGAGCGCGTGGCCGAGCACGTGACGCGCCATGCCCGCGTGCACGATCAGCTTGCGTCCGATGACCGCTATGCCGGAGGAATCGCCTGGTGCGCTTTCGACTACGCCTCGCACCGCTACTTCGGCTCGGGCGACCGCATCTGCTATCACGGCGTGAGCGACATTTTCCGGCTCCCCAAGCCAGCCGCGGGCTTCTATCGCTCGCAATGCGAACCCGACGAGGAAGTGGTGATCGAGCCCGGCTTTTACTACGCGTGGGGCGACAAGCCCGGGGGCAATGGTCCGGGGGTGGTGCCTGTCTGTTCCAATTGCGACCACCTGAAGATCTACTACGCCGGTAAGCTTCTGCTGGAAGCCGACCCCGACCGCAAGACCTGGCCGCACCTGAAACATCCGCCCTTTACTGTGCCCCTCAACCGGCTGTCGTTCGGCAGTTGGGGCGATCTGAAGATCGAAGGCTACATCGATGGCAAGCTGGTGGGATCGAGAATGCTCCCCGGCGACGGCACCGACGACCGCCTGGTTGTGAAGCCCGATGATCACGAGCTCGAAGGCGACGGCCGGGATGCCACTCGCCTGGTGCTCGAGGTGACCGATTCCGCCGGGAACCTCCGCCCGTTCGCGACCGGAGCGATTCAACTGAGCATCTCCGGACCGGGTGAAATCGTGGGCGAAAATCCGTTCTCGTTGAGCGGCGGCGCGGGCGCGGTGTGGGTGAAAACGAAGGAGGCTGCCGGCACCATCCGTCTGGAGGCGCATC
>Ga0335081_10004764_pt1 | contig 21440 bp, 23 predicted proteins | sample Lox_Sample_35_FD_206713 | JGI IMG/M metagenome (GOLD analysis project Ga0335081, IMG submission 206713) | Soil microbial communities from Loxahatchee National Wildlife Refuge, Florida, United States - Lox_Sample_3.5 | ecosystem: Environmental > Terrestrial > Soil > Wetlands | place: USA... | reverse complement strand
GAAGTCATCCAGCTAATCTCTGGGAAAGCTGTACCGGCAAAATGGGTAACGGGAAACGGTGTAGTGTTGACCCAGGTGACCGCCGAGCAATAGTGGCGCTCATCTGTCGGTCGCCATAAAACTCGAAAACCCGAAGTCGCCTATCACACCCGTGGCCCCTGCCAGGTAAAACCCGATGCCCGGATTACCGCTCGCGAATCTGTCGTCGCTGATTTGAATTACCTGCACGCCGTTAATGTAGACTGTAAGCGCTCTCCCAATCATACTCGCCCTCACCATATCTTCGTCCTTGACCCCGTACTTCGAACCTTCCGTCTGTTTCAGCATGGTGAACTTTCCCAGCGGCCCCTCCCACCTGGCGATATTGCAGTAGGCCTTCGGGATTTTGGAGCAGCGAAACATGACTTCGTACCCCGTGCATTTGTGGGGAGTAATGGAACTCCGCAGGCGCAACTCCACTTCCTCCCAGACCTTCCCGTCCTGGTTCGGGTTCACCGAGCGAACCGTGGCTTGCACCGTTTGGTTCGGCCCCCAGGCACCTTTCAGAAGGGACGTGGAGTCATCGTATTTTTGTGGATCTGGTCTGTTCCCGCCGACTTCGGTCCCAAAGGCCAAGCCGGGAGTCGTCCGTACGTCAGTCCAATCAAGGCCGTTGGTCTGGCCATTTAGCCATCTACCGCCCTCCGATATCGGATTCTCATTGCGGGTAAACGTCGTGGTGTAAGCCCCGTGCGTGCCCGCGGCAGCGGGTGTCAGCCACAAGCTCAAGCCCCGCTCTGCAGAGGCGACATGCCTACGACGACCAGCACGATCGCAGACGACCAAACGACCAGTTTGTGCCTCGGTCCTTCAGCCCTCATAATTAAGTAATGAAGCATACACCTTCATCACCTTTGTTGTCTGTCTCACCCCTGGTTGCCATGACGGTTTTGCTATTCCGGCTGGGCTGCTACTGGTTTTGCGTTACCCGCGAACATCGGCTACTGAGTTGGGGCGGTAAAGACCAGTATATCGGGAACGCCATGTCTGGGATGACAGCGACCGGATGACGTGTTACGTGAGCACGGATATCATGGCTAGGCATGAGGTCGCAAAGCGGCTTGTTTGCAGCGCTCCGTGGCACTATTGATGGTACCGCAGGGCGAGAGTGTAGGCCAGGTTTAGCGGCAATGTCCAAAACAACTGGACGGGCGAATTTGACAACCGCCTAACTATACTGCCCCCCGAGTAGAATCGGGCACTCGCATACCGATAGCCGGCCAACAGGATCTCCGGGCTCATGTGCCGGGGCTGAAACACCACGTGACTTCGGCCGTTGTATTTACTCCAGTCACGCGTGAGGATCCTGCCCTCCGCATCCAGTCGTTTATACAGGCGAGTTCCGGGAAAAGGCGTCAAGATGTTGAACGTCGCATTTTGCACTCCGGCTGCTTCGAGGAAGTTCAGCGTCTCCTCGAAGACCGCCTCCGTGTCGTGGTCGAAACCGAAGACTATTCCCGCTTGCACCGCAATGCCATGCGAATGGATCCGCCTGATCGCCCGCGCATACTCATTCACTCGATTGAAGGCTTTCGAAGCTTCGTTCACGCTCGCCTGCGAGACAGATTCGAGCCCGATAAACAGTTGCTTGCAACCACTTCGCGCGGCCAACTCCAAGAACTCGTCATCCTGGGCCGCATGAATGCTCGCTTGGCTGCTCCACCATTTCCCGTAAGGGGCGAGGGCTCGAAATAGTGCCTTGGCATACGTGATGTCAGCGGCGATGTTGTCGTCCCACAGGATGATAACTCTGCCGCCAAAGGAGGCATACTCCTGCGCGACGGCTTCCACCGGTCGCCTACGCACTTGCCTCTGGTACATCACGACAAGCGTGCAGAAGTCACATCGATGCGGACATCCGCGCGAGGCAAAAAGAGCCCCAGCCGTGTGGTCGTTCCGATGAAACAGGTCGCGCCGGGACATCGGCGCTTTATCGAGGGCAGGGGGCTGCACGCAGCAGTAGCGCTCGGCGTGTTGCCCGGTCTCGAATTCCGTCAAGAATCGAGGCCAATTGGACTCAGCCTCCCCAATGAAAATCACATCCGCATGCTCCTGTGCCTCATCGGGAATCAGGGTCACATGCGGGCCGCCCAGCACGACCGGAATCCCGCGTTGCCGGAAGCGCGCTGCGAGATCATAGGCGTGCAGCGCACTCGGTGTGTGGAAAGTGATCGCAACCAGGTCTACCCGCGAATCGAAATCGACCGACTCCACCGCTTCGTCTACATGAAGTACAGTCCAATGGGGAGGCACAAAAGAGGCCAGATACGGCATCGTGATCTGCTGGAAGTTCAGGACGCGGGAACGCCGCACCCGTCTAATTTGCGGAGAGGAGGCGGTGATCAGAAGAACGGTTCGAGACCGAGGAGGCATGTGTGTGGCCGTACCCCTCGTCACATATAAATCACTCTCAACCTAACATGACTAAGATCGGCCCGTGTGCGGGCTAAGATGAGCACGCCGGGGCCATTTTCGGCGGCAGCCCGTACGCTGGCGGCGCCGAAGTGATTAGAGGGAAACGCATCGACATGCACGGGAAAGCCGCGCTGGGCCAGGAAGTCGGCGACATCAGCCGAATTCCAGGAAGCCCTGCTCTCGATTTCAGGAACGGTCTCGTTGCGGCAGCGCCCAAAGAACTCTCTGAGGAAGCGAGCTTGGGTGTCGTTCAGGGATTCCCACTTCCGGTCCGGCCCCAGGATCCGCTCGGCCTCCTTCAGGGCCATGACGATGGGGTATGTCACCACGGTCGTACTCATAGTTCGCCTGCGCTGATTGGGGGGCCTGGATTGTTCCGAATCCTGATATTCGGTTTTGAAGTAAAATAACCACCGAATAAAACGCCCGATTCTTCGTCGGGCCGCTTCTCCGTCGTGCCTCGGCAGGTTCACGGTATCACGGAGGTCGTTTTTGAGACGACCTGTCAATCCCGGCCCTCAATCCCGCAGGGCGGCGTTCCCGCCGCACGGTCCGGGAATTCAAATCTGAGGGAGGCGATCATGAGAATTCAGACGCTTATAGTCATCGCTGCCATGACCGTGTTTGCCGGATGCGGAGGTTCAACAACACCGCCACCACCACCATCTGGTGCAGGAGGCCAACCCGCCGTCACCCTCAATACTCTGGCCGCGGGAGCGGCTCAACTCTCGGGCTATGCGTACAACGTCGACCCGAGCCAGGTAAAGGTTGTCATCTACGTGCTGACAAATCAATGGTATGTGCAGCCTTTCGTTGACGCGCCTTTCACAGATATCGCCTCCGACGGCTCGTGGATAAGCTCCACCAACCCGTTGCAGAGCATTGTCGTCCTCCTGGTCAATCCGGCCGATTACACGCCGGCGGCCACGAAGATCACCAACCCGGCGCTCGATTCGGGAGTTCTCGCCTGGACGGAATACCCGCCCGGTCAGGTCAGCGTCAGCTTCAGCGGCCGCACGTGGGGCATCAAGGTGACGGGCAACGCGGAAAGCGACCAGTTTGATCCTGGCCCGAACTTCTGGTCCAACGACCCCTCGGTAGTCAGTGTCGCTTCTGTTGGCCTCCACCTGAAAATCACCCAGATCCAATGGCAATTGGCAGTGCGGCGAAGTCTATCTTTTGGGATCGCTTGGCTACGGCACGTACACGGTCCGGGTGAGCTCGCACCTTGACCACCTCGACCGGAACACAGTGGCCGCTCCGCTGTTCATTTATGCGCTTCCAACCAGGAGACTCGACAACGAGTACAGCGGCGCCGGCGGCCTCATCCCCAATCCGGACAACGCCCAGTTCGTCGTGCAGCCGTATACCGTACCGGGCAACATCGTGCGCTACGTGCAGCCGTCCACGGCCCAGTTCACCTCGGAAATGGAGTGGCGCGCTGACCACGTGACGTTCAGCTCCTGAAAAGGCTGGTCTTCCGCTCCGGCGGCGAGCGACATGATTTACCAGTGGACCTACACCGGCAGCTACATTCCGCCGGTCGGCCAGGAACGGGTCCACATCAATCTCTGGCTGTTGAATGGGAGCGCGCCGGTCAGCGGCGCCGGCGACGAGATGGTCATCAATTCCTTCACTTTTCAACCATAGCCCAGACTGGCGACCGCGTTCCGGAAACGGTCAGCGCTAAATGCGGAGCATAAAATGGCAAGACGCCTTCAGAATAGCGTCCTCATTCTCTTGGTGGTTCTTTCCTTGCAATCTCTGCAGGTGCGTGGGCAACAGCCTCAGTTTTCCGGTGCCGGCCTCGAAACATTCAACGGCTGCGGGATGGAAGGCGACGCCAGCAGACCCGCCATGAAGGCCCTCAACCGGCTGAAGAACCGCCACACGGCCCCCGGCGCTGGCGACATCAACCCGGCCGTCACTCTGGCGGCCATCCTCGCTCCCGGCAACGACATCGGACGCTGGAAAGTGAGATACGGAACCGAAATCGCCGGCTACGTCTACGACGTGAAACCCGGCCCCGTCGAATCCGTTGATTGCGGGGCCCGCCGTGTTGCCGACAGGGACACGCACATCGAACTGGTCCTGAGCCCGATGGATTCGTCAGCCACTCGCCCGCGTGATTGTGGAAGTCACACCGCGATGGAGGGCGATTATGGGTGCTCGAGGAGTCGATTGGTCAACGCGAGCTTTGCGTGACCATTACCTGGGACGCTGGGTGAGAGTCCGCGGCTGGATGCTGTTCGACACGGAACATAAAGGCGAGGCGGAGAATACGGCGCCGGGGCGGCCTTGAAACTGGAGAGCGACTGCCTGGGAAGTACACCCGGTAACGTCTATCGAGGTTGGGCGAAGCCCCAGATAGGTGGAGCGCGACTTCCCTCCGACGCCGAGGGGAATCGGCACGCTCGCGATTCTGTCTCTGAGCGCATCATTCGTGAGAGTATGTTCTGGAGGAAAGTTCTCTCTCATGGACCTTCGGAATAAGAGAGTTTTGGTCGTGGGCGCGCACCCAGACGACGCAGAGAGCTTCTGCGCAGGGACTCTCTTTCTTTTGCGCCACTTAGGCTACGAAATTCACATCGCCACAATGACCTTGGGAGACTGTGGTTCGATCGAGCATTCGTCTCAGGAGATTCGGAGAATTCGTCGTAAGGAAGCCGAAGCTGCCTGCGAATTCCTCGGTGCAAGCTATCGGTACGTGGGCTTCAACGACTTGTCGATCTTCAATGATGACATCTCGAACCGTCGCACGACAGCTTTACTGAGAGAAATCGATCCGCTTATCGTGATGACACACCCTCCCCATGACTACATGTCGGACCACGAAGTCACGAGCTTGCTCGTTCGAAATGCTTGCTTCGGCGCCCCCGCTCCGAACTACGATACGCAGAGCTTCACCTCGGTGGCTCGTTCATCCGCAATACCGTATCTTTATTATTTCGAGCCGCTGGATGGAATTGACATATTGGGGCGAAGAGTGACGTCGCATTTCTACGTGGACATCTCCCAGACCATTGAGGCCCGCCTCGAGATGCTTGGCCGTCACCAAAGCCAGCGTAAGTGGCTGCAGTCGCATCACGGGCTTGACGATTATGTGGAGGCGGCCCGTCGGAGGTCCCGTGATGCAGGCGAACGGGCTTCCAAAGCCTCCAGCAGAGCACTCGAATATGCCGAAGGTTTTTGTCAACACCTAGGCCATGCCTACCCACACGAGAACATTTTGGCGCAAATTCTCAAGGGTCTCGTTGTGTCGGAAGACACTTCTCATTAGCGCGAGGTCGTTTCCTCTGAAGGCCCACCCCGGTTTGGACGCCAATAAGGAGGAAGGGGCAGTAACATGGTACAATCCATTTGGGAACCCAGCCCCACCTCCCAGGAACGGGCCATCATGAGAAGAGGAATCCCAAGGCTAATCGCTGGCGCCCTCTGCCTTCTCATTGCGGCCGGCGCTTCTTTGCCGGCCAAAACCATAATATTCTCCGGTTACGAATGGACAGTGAAGTCCGGCACTCACCAAGGCCCGGGTCCAAACGACTGGGATGAGCGCAATGTCTGGGTTGACCAGAGCGGCTACCTGCACCTGAAGCTCACCAAGCACGGCGACCGATGGTATTGCGCGGAGGTACTGACAAAAGATCGGCTCGGTTTTGGCCGCTATCAGTTCTGGGTTGTCGGGCGATTAGATCGACTTGATCCCACCGTCGTGTTCGGGTTATTCAATTACCCCATGTCCGATGTGGGACCCGACGGCACGAACGAGATTGATATCGAGTTCGCCCAATGGGGCAAGCCAAAGGCCCTGATGGGCAATTTACACCGTCTGGCCGGCGCGACAGGGGCTTCGCCGCGCCAACAAGCGGTTCGCTGTGGCGCTGAACGGCGAATACACAACGCACAGGTTCATCTGGAATTCGACCGGCGTGACTTTCCAGAGCCTGCATGGTCACCGCGACGACGACTCCAACCAGTTTGCCAATTGGCAGTACCAGCCGGACGACCCGCCGAGCTACATCTCCCAGAAAGCGATGCCCGTTGACATCAACCTTTGGCTGTTTCAGGGACACCCGCCCATAGATGGCCAGCAGGTCGAACTCGTTGTTCGCTCATTCAAGTTCACGCCGGTTCCATGATGAACGAAGTTATCGTGTAGATGGGAATAGACCGGCAGCGTCAGCCGACAAAAGGAGTCGATTCACGATAGGCCGAACACAAAGCCGTAGTGCCGTCGGCGACACGCCAGGCAGCGAAAGGGACGAAGCAGCAGAACGGGAAGGATAAGGAACTCGAACAAGCCCGATCGTTCCATCGGTTTCAATTTGATGCTCCTGCAATGATGGCAGCGACGCATGCCGGCCAATCCTCTTTTCACCATGGAATTCCACCCCGGGATGGTGCCAGGGTACCGAGGTCGCCAGGAGTCCGCAAGTAGCGATCGGCGCATTGTCAGAATTGATCACTGGGGCGAACCCTTATTGGGGACCTTTTGATCTGCGCCTGGTTTGCGTCGACACCCTGCTTTCTCTAATATCGGAATCATGAATGAGCCGACCATCGTGGTGGCGGGAGCCACCGGCAATCTCGGCGGACGCATCACCAGGGCTTTGCTCGAACGGGGAGCCAGTGTCAGGGCGCTGGTTCGCCAGGTCGCGACGCGCGACAAGCTAGAGCGGCTGCAGAAATCAGACGCGACGATTGAAATGGTCGACATCGGCAACACTTCCCAAGTGGCGCCGGCATGGTCCGGTGCGTCCTGCGTTGTGTCGGCACTGGCGGGGTTGCGGGACGTGATCGTCGAAACCCAAACTGTTCTGCTCGAGGCCGCGATCAAGGCTGGCGTGCCACGTTTCATCCCCTCCGACTACTCGATCGATTTCACCAAGTTCCCGCCCGGAGAGAACCGCAATCTCGATCTGCGCCGGGAATTCCACCAGCGCCTCGATAAGGCTTCGATCCGGGCGACAACGATCTTCAACGGTGCGTTCACCGATATGCTGACCGGCCAGATGCCGCTCACTCTCTTCAAACGGAACCGAGTCCTCTATTGGGGGAGCGCGGACCAGCGCATGGACTTCACGACGATCGACGACACGGCCGCATTCACGGCGAGAGCGGCTCTTGATCCCTCCACTCCTCGCTTCCTACGGATTGGCGGCGACCAGCTCAGCGCCCGGGAACTGACGGTGGTCTTGAGCGAGGTCACTGGAAGAGAGTTCCGTATGTTCCGTGCGGGAGGCCTGGGAACGCTCGGCATGCTGATCAAGGTCGCGCGCACGGTCGCTCCCGGAGATAAAGAACTGTACCCGGCATGGCAGGGAATGCAGTACATGCGTAACATGTTCGACGGCCGGGCAAAGCTAGAGCCGCTTGACAACGACCGCTATCCGGATATTCGCTGGACGACGGTGCGGGATGTGCTCTCCCAGTATCGAAACCAACCCGTGGAGGGAGCAGGGCGAGGCTAACTTACATGCAGCCGGACCCTGCGTGAAGATGGGGGAATTCTGGATCAACAGTACGCCGTTGACCGCGGGTCATCGGGAGCCTGGAAATTCGTCGGCCGAGAGCGCGTTGGGGACAACTTCCGAGTAGCGTGTGAAACGTAGAATTGGTAAACATTGCGCGACCAGGCGGGTGCTTACTCGGTTTCTGGTTCACTCAGTTGCACCCGATCCCTCCGTCGGCGACGAGCTTCTGGTGGAAGCAAATAGTCAGGCCTGTGAATTGGCTGCCGATTTATGAAACGCCTCAATCGCGGCCCAGACACCAAGCCCGATACCCTTTGCCATCTGCGCCAGGTCAACCATATTGTGAGCCAGGAAAATGAGGACCGATCCATTATTGGGGTCGGCTTGCCACCACCCGCCGAACGCTCCCGGCCAACTGACGGTTCCCACTCCGCCACGTGGCAACAGATCGTTCGCGTCAGTCTCCAGCACCACCGATACACCCAAACCGAATCCTCGCCCGGCTGCGAAAGGCTTATACCCAGGCCATCCCGAACTCGCCCGCTGGGCCTCGGTCAGTTGGTTCGTCATCATGAGCGCGAGCATTTCCGGGCGCAACAAACGCACGCCATCCACCGAACCGTCGCCCAAGAACAATCGAGCGAAACGTAGATAATCATCGACCGTGGACCACAACCCTTGGCCGCCCGATTCATATGTCATCTCCGCCGGCCGTTCCTCGACTACAACTCCGCTCCAGGTGGTTCGTTTGATCAACTTCCCTTCATCGGTAAAGCCGTAAGCGGCCGCACGCCGATCCCGCTTATCAGGAGACACCAGGAAACTGGTGTCCTTCATACCCAGTGGATCGAAGATGCGCCGCTTGAGCACGGCTTGCAACGGCTCTCCTTCGATGCGGGCGATCAACAGACCGAGCAGGTCCGTCGAGCGGCCGTATGACATCATCGCTCCGGGCTGGTGGATCAACGGCAATTGAGAGAGCCTCGTTATCCACTCGTCCGGCGCAATGTTGCTGTCAATATCGCCGCCGAGCGCCTCGCGGTACGCCTGCGAGATCGGCCCACGATGAAAATCGCCATAGGTCAGGCCCGCCCGATGCGTGAGAAGATCTTCGACTGTAATGAGCCTCTCCGCGGGATCTGTTTCGTCCAGCGGTCCGCCAGGAGACCGAAGCACCCGCATCTGCGAAAACTCCAGGGCAAAGCGAGCGATGGGATCGTTAAGCGCAACATGGCCCTCATCCACCAACATGAGCGCCGCGACCGAAGTAATCGGCTTTGTCATCGAGGCGATTCTGAAGATGGTGTCGCTCTCGACCGGCAACTTACGTTCGATATCCCGCCAACCGAAGCATCTCGTCTGGGCCGCTCCGTTCTTCCAGACCAGGGTTGCGGCTCCTGCAAGCTGCCCCGAATCCACGATGTGCTGCAAGGGATCACTCATAATAGGTTTACTATAAAATAGTGTTGTTATAAAATCAAGCAAATGGCAACCGAACTCGACTCTCCACGTGGACAGCCCAAAGGCGACAAGCGCGAACGCACCCGCGGCAAGCTGCTGGAAGCGGCCCGCTCACTGATCCGCGAAAAGGGCTACGAGCACACGACTCTAGACGCCATTGCGGAGCGGGCCGGGATGACCACCGGAGCGATCTACGGCAACTTCAAGAACCGAGATGAACTGTTTCTTGCTCTGGGCCAGACCTACTGGCCTCCGATCAAGCCGAACGTGCGACCTCGGGCGACTTTCCCCGAAATCATGCGTGCCCTGGCTGACACCACACTCGCCGCGATCCCGGACCGAAGCGCGGCCGCGGTCGGTCGTCTAACGGGTCTGGCCTATACGCTCACGCACGAGGAGTTGCGGGCCAAGGTTACCGAATTCACGGCCCAAAGTTATGCGCTCGGAGAGCAATGGCTTCGCTCGGTCACGAAAGAAGAAGATCTTCCCATGCCCGCCGACCAGCTTGTGCGCGTCATACACGCCTTAACCGAAGGCCTCGTTTTCCAAAGGCTGCTCACGCCGGAACTGATGCCCGACAAGATCTTTCGTGCGGCCTTCGCCGCGCTGGGGAAGAAGGCATAAGACTAACGCATTGATTCAGACCGGCGGCGAGATCGGTGGTTCTTGGAAGGGTTCTTGGGTTCCTCTCCACGCCGTAGCGTTTACCCTCGCCAGCTCCCGGACCGTCGGCTACTCGGAAGTTGGCTTATGCCTTTCGCGCGGCTGACTCCACCCTTGGTCGGCTAGCGTTTACTCAAGAGGCCGCTGACAAATGGTGATTCTACCGATCAAAGCTCCGGCCGGGCTGTCTTTCGCGAGAACCCCACGCCCGCGGCTCCGCCGTTTCCGGAAGGCCCGCCGCAGCCTTGCGACGACGGTGCTTTAAGATCCCAGCAGACGAAGCCCTTGGGATTCCGTCACCAGAAGTAGCTCGGAGCGATGCAGTACTCGACTGGCCTCCCGGGTGGAACACCGCGACGTGCCCCGTGGTGCAACAGAGTGTACGCATGTCGGCTCAGTCAAAGAAGTCACGATCCTCATCACGCAGACGCGCTTTGGCCTTTGGGACATTGAATCTGACACCCAGACCCGGCGCGTCCCAAACGTCGATGAAACCCTTCTTCATGATCGGATCGGGCAGGCCCTCGACAATCTCACTCCACCATTCCGGCTGGGCGATCGGATACTCGAAGGCAATATAGTTCTGCGGCAGGGTGGCGGCCATCTGCACCAGCGCGGCGAGCCCAATCAGCCCGTCGAAAACCCCGTGGGGAGCGACCAGTATGCTGTGCAGATCGGCGTATTCCGCAATCCACTTCAATTCCGCGATTCCGCCCACATCTTCCGGGTCGGGGCCGATCACATTCACCGCCTGATTTTCGATCAGATCCTTGAAGTTCTCACGGAGGTAAATCTCTTCTCCGGTATGAATGGGGGTGGAAGTGGCCTGCGTCAGCTCCTTGAACACCTGGGCGTTCGGGTAAACCGAGTAGTCGCCGGTGAGCGTGTCTTCGACCCAGGCCAAGTGGAGTGGCTCCATGGCACGGGCAAAGGTGATGGCATCCTTGAGCATCCAGCCGGGTCCGCAGTCCAGGGCCAGACCCACTTCATCGCCCAGGACCTTCTTCATGGCTTCGGCGCAGGCGATGATCTGTTCCAGGCCGCGCTCGGTCAGCATGCCCCGATCCGGATGCCCGGGTCCCGGCCGCCCCGGAGAATCGTACCAGCCGTCGGGCACGGCTTCGATCATCGGCGGATTGTGAAACCCAACCGCCTGCTTGATCAGAGTGAAGCCTTCCTTGGATTCCTTGATCTTCTGCGTGTTCTCGGCATAATCAGCGGGCGTTTGGCCGTGCATAGGGAAACGTACGGCGCCATCGTAGGAACGAACTCGGTCGCGAATCTTTCCCCCCAGCAGCTTGTAGACCGGCACGCCAGCTACCTGCCCGGCGATGTCCCACAGAGCGATCTCGATGGCGCTCACCGCCGCACCCCAGGGCTTGAAGGCGCCCATGCGGCGGATCTTGAGCATCACCCGCTGGACGTCCGTCGGGTCCTCGCCCAGAAGATACTGCTTATAAAACAGCACCATCGGCTTGAGATAGTTTTTGACGCCTTCCGCCTCGCCGTAGCCGGAAACACCCTGGTCGGTAACGACTCGAACCACCGGGTTCTGCCCGATGATGGCACACTTCAGGTCGGTGATCCTGATGGAGGCATGCCCCCTCCGCTTTTCCGGAAGCGAGACGCTGGCTCCCTGTTGAGCCGACAACGACGTTGCGGCTGCGACCGCCGAGAGCGATCGGACAAACCCTCTTCGCGTCAAATTGGCCATTGTTTTCCTTCTTGAAAGGCATCCCGATCCGGCCCACTATCCCGCAGGGGAGTCAAACACTGCAGGCCGGGACGAAGATAGGTCGGCCAGGTCAGCGCAGAACTGGAATCTCCGAAAAGCCCCCCAGAACGGAAAACCTCTTGAGAGCGCACATCGAATGCCCATTATTAGGCGAGAGAATCATCATGGCAAACAGCTTTGGTTACGCTGGTCACGTTTTCGGCTCTCGCTTCACATCCTTCGCATCTTTATCAGCTCGAATGCCCATGAAACGCGTGTGACGCAGGTGACCGTCTGGGGTCCATTCAAGAAACTCAAACTGCCCAACGAGCACCGGCCTCAGCCATCCGCACAACTTCATCTTCTCCGCGGTGAGGCCCTCTCCCTACCGCCCGGATGCGAAACGGAAAGAGCAGGCCACACGCATTCTCGCTGAGGCTCAATTCACCAAACTGAGGCCGGCTCTGGTCGCGCCTCCTCCACTCTTACCATTGCTTCTATCGCGGGCGCCAGACGGTATCTTGAGGTAGCCCCTCCTCAGTTAGGAAAACTCCCACCCTCGGCATTTGTCGATCTCACAACGGCTTCGATTAACGTAGGGTCGAAGCTCCTCCAGTCCGAACTGGCGCGCCAGTTCACGGGCGCTTGCTCCCGGCCGCTTGGCTTTGAGCACAAACCACCTTTCCAACCGAAGATCCTTGTCGAGCACGATGTCCTCCGCGTGCTCAGCCAGCAGTTTGCTTCGCTTGTCCGGGTCGTTGAGGTCCTTATGAAAGATGCAGCGATCCAGGTCCAGTGTAGTGCGAGTCACATTGACGCCGTTGCCGCGATTATTCTCCTCGTGAACGAGTTGCTCGCCATCGATGTCGAAGACCAGGCAATCTGGAACCCAAGTGCAACTCACGATGTAGTAGTTGTAGTTGATGGCGCGCGCCTGGAGAGTCCGGCCCGCTGAGTAAGCGCTCGGCCAAATCACCAATTCCGCTCCCTGATTCGCCATCCGCTGCCACGGGTCCGCCCAGTTCACGTCAAAACAGATAGCGAGGCCCACGCGACCGAAATCGGTCTGAAAAACGGTAACGCTGTCGCCCGGACTGACTTTCCTTTGCGCGCACTCCGTCTGCCAGACCGGATACAGCTTGTTGTAAACGGCTACGACTCGCCCCTGGCGGTCAATCAGTAACGCCGAATTGAATCGCTGAGTTCCCTCGATGCGATCAATGGGACAAACAATGTAGGTTCGGTGCTTCCTTGCCAAACGGGCAATGGTGGTGATGGTCGGGCCGTCCAAGGGTTCTAGGGTCGTCTCTCGCTGACCCTGGCAAGTCTCCGGCAAGATGATGAGGTCAGCCCCGGCCGTGCCTTCCCGATCGACCAATTCGGCGACTTGGTCCAACGTGTGTCCGTCCGTGAAAGCGATGCTGACCACTCGAACCGGCCGGCCGGTTTTTTCTTCTGAGGCACCCGGCGGGACGCTCCGTGCTTCCAGGCCCTCGTCGGCTTTCAGGCTCTTTATGTCAAGTCCGCTTGCCAGGGCACTCATCCCCACCGCGGACCCTTTTACGAATTGCCTCCTGTCCATCCGCTGCCTCCTTTCGGCACCCCCGAAGTCGGGATAGGTTGGCCGTTGTCCCTTTCAGAAAGACACTCTACCACCGCCGACAGGACGAAATCTTGAGATTCGCTTTTGCTAGTTCATCCGACCTCCGCCAAATCCAACTCTGAGGACGCGGATGAAACCGGGCGTACCAGCGTCCACAACACGGTGGCGCAGAGCAGCGGCATGAGGCCGAAGCCGATAAAGGCTAACGTGAAAGAGAAGTGGTCTACCACCCAGCCCGTGATTGGAGCGAAGACCATGCCGCCGAAACCCGAGCCCATGCTGGCGATCCCCCAGATGGACCCCACCAGACTCCGCGGAAAGATGTCGGCAGGATAGGCCAGCATTATGGAATTGCAACCGGTATATCCGAGCATGGCCACCGAAACAAGAGCAATGGAGCTGCGCACATCCTGCACTAGTACAGCCGGAATGGCGCTGGTCATGAGGATCGCAAAAAGCGTCACTCCACCTTTGCGAGCCAGGGTAAATGAAAAGCCCCGTTTCAGCATCCAGCCTGAAGCCCAACCGCCCAGAATATTTCCTAGCGCCGCGACGCCGAAGGGAATCCAGGCGTATTCTCCAATGGCGGCCATGTTGAAATGTCGGCCGCGGCTGAGGTATTCGGGAAACCAGAAAATGTAAAAGTACCAGACAGGGTCCAAGAAGACTTTGGACAGCGTGAAGCTCCAGACGAACCGGGTGCGGAATAACTTGCGCAGCGAGATTCTGGCGGACGGCACCTCCTTGATGACGAACTTCGGAGTCTGGTAAACGCAGGCCCACACTGCGATCCAGAGGAAGCCGCTCAATCCAACCCAGAAGAAGGCCTGCCGCCACCCGTAGTGAAGCAAGAGCCAAACCACGATTGGCGGCGCCAGGATCGCTCCCACGGCGGAGCCACTGTTGAAGATTCCGGAAGCCAGGGCGCGTTCTTCGGCGGGAAACCACTCGGCCACGACTTTGACGCTGGCCGGCCAATTGCCCGCCTCACCTAGTCCCAGCAGGAACTGGTACACGCCGAGCGACCACGCACCGCGTGCCAGGGTTTTCAGCATGCTGGCCGCTGACCACCAAGCCATGCTCAGTGCAAACCCCAGGCGCGTTCCCAGCCGGTCGATCAGAGGACCCAAATGCCATTCCCGATGGTGTAAGCCAACATGAAAGCGAAGACCACGCGCGCATAGGTCTCATGGTTCATCCGAAACTGATCGATTAGCACCGGTGCCATCACGGAGATGGTTTGCCGGTCCAGATAGTTGATGGCAGTAGCGCAAAAAGCCAGCGCCACCATCAACCAGGCCAGGAGGGTTGAGACAGTCTCATGCGCCAAGTTCCACATGAACCACTTCGTAGGGGTGAACCTTGGGAACGGTTAATTCCACCCAGCCACCGCGAACCTGCCAGGAAGGCGTCGTCAGGCTCCACATCAGCGCCACGGATTTGGCCATCCGCCCCGCGGGAAGCCGGAGGCGCACCTGGAGATTCGGAATCGGCGCGAATTCCTCCTGCACCAACAGCTTCTTCCACTTGTTGCCGGTGTTGGCGATCAGATGCAGGAGCAGACCGTCTTGTGACACGGCGAACTGCGTCATCAGACCGGCGCGATAGTCCACTTCATACCTTCGTGATGGGCCGAGAAGCGGATCGAGCAGCGTGCGGAAGAACCCGCGCACAGACCGGGTCAACGTTTCGTAGTAGACAGCTTCCAGTCCCGAGCCGATATAGATCGCCCTACCTTTGCCCTGCCGATGGACCACGACCGCCGGTCCCAACGTGCGGCGATAGCCACGATCATAGGTTTCGGCGATCACCTCTGACTCGCCTGTGGCTTCGAACAACATCACCTGAGGATCTTGGGGAATGGTCTCCCCGGTGGAGATAGTGCGCAAGTAGAGGTCAGGCTTTTCCATGGCCTCCGCTGACTTGAAGCTAACCCCCAGCAGGTCCGAGAGGCCATAATTGCGACGCGGCTTTCCGTACTCGTCCGCGACGGAGGTCAGGTGAGTCACCACCAGCGTCCCGCCCGCGTCCACGAAACTCGCCAGCAGCGCACATTGCGCGTCGCTCAGGCAGGGAGCGTTCGGCACGTATACCAACTGGTATTGGGACAACCGGTCGGCGGTGGTTTCAAAATCGAGGAACGGCTCAGCGTCGTAAGAGAGGTCCTTCAAAAGCTGGTAAGCACCGTAGTAGTAGTTGCGGTAGGCGCGCGCCACAAACATTTCGCTCCGGTACCAGGGAAAGGTCTGCGTTCCGACCAACATTCCTACCTGGGGAATGGGATGAATGGCTCGGAATAGCCCATCATTCCTCTGCGCAAAATCGAACACCTCTTTCATGCCGTCAATGGACGGGTCGTTCAGGATGTCTCCCTCCAAGTAAAACAGGCGGTTCAAGCCCCAGTAACAATAGCCGACGCCGGCGGCGGTGGCCACGGCGGCGTCGAGTTGAAGCCGCTCACCATCCACCGAAGTGCTGTACCACCCGCGCTTGCTCCTGTCCTGGAGGTGCTCGCAGTTGTATTCCGTGTGCGAGCTGAGATAGGTCCAAACCACTTTGCCGGTAGATTGACCAAGACGCAGGTTGAATAGCTTTTCCTCCGGTGTCTCGGCCGCTTCGAACATGAACCCGTCGGTGTAGCGGAACGCCCGCGCCCGCACGTCGTGGCTCAGGAGACCGGTATCGTTGTACACAATAGGCACATCACGGATCTGGCGAACCATGTCGCAAATCTCGTGCATGAACGCCAGCACCACATCGTCCGTCATCCACCGGTCGAATTCGATGAGGTCTTCCAGGGTGTCCACGTCGTCTTGCTGCGGGATGTTTCTTCCACGCGCCTTTTGGTACGCTGCTTTGCAGTATCGGCAATGGCAGTAACGGCGACTTTGGTCCATTCCCTCATATGGCCCATCGAAATACATCAGATCGACGTCATAGTTGGTCACAACTTCCCGGACTCTTTGCTTGATCTGATCCCGGAGGGAACTGTTCAGGCATCCTTCGTAGAACTGCGTCCACCCAAAGTGGCCGGTCTTGTAAGGCTTACCGGTCGCGTCGTATCGCGACCAATCCGGATAATCCGGATTGTCAGAGCGCACGTCCATGAACGGGTGGTTGAGGGGGTTGTACGCCACCACTTTCAGGCCCGCGCCGTGAAACAACTCCAGGGTGCGGCGAAAAGGGTCGCCTGTTCCCAGTTGAGGGTGGTGCGGAAGCTTGGTTTGGGTGGGGAAAAGCGAGAAATACGAGTACGTGGGATAACGGAACGCATCGCAGTTCAGGCGGCGAGCAATCGCCAGCGCTTTCTCGGGATCGTACTCCAGGGTGGGGTAGAAAGGCGGACAATATCCTTCCGCAATCATTAAACGCGGCGACCGCATCCACTCAAAGGAAGGCTTCAAGGGAGCAGATACGTCGCTCGCGGCGGAAACCGCGCGGCAAGTTGCGTCACTTCCGAGGTTGGTCACAACCGCTCCCAGGCCCGCGCGCTCGAAGAGTTCGCGTCGGCTGATCTTTTCCATAAGTCAGGATTCTCCCGCAAGGTGTCGGCTCGATCCTCGCCTAAGCCAGGCGCGATCGAAGCCGTTTAAGGACAAATGGCTCTCCCCGACCGCCGAACGAAAGCAGTCTCATACCGTCCGTACCAAGGTCTTCCTTGCAGCCGCCGTGGCCCGGTCGAACAAATCGGGCGACTCCATGATCCGGCACTGTTCTTCAAAGCTCGGTCGTGGTCCGTTCCAGCGAAGGTCGCCTACCGAAGCGAATACCGGCGCATCGAGGCGCAGCGTCGCCAGTTTCCGAAAAAGCAGAGCTTCGTCCCAGGAATCGAACAGGGATGTGGCCAACCGCCGCGCGTTGCCAATTGAGGGATCCCACTTCCGCCAGTCTCTGGGAATGTTCTCGAAGTGGAGATAACGAGACAAAACCGCGGCTGCGGCCTTTTCGCCCCAGCTCTTGATCCCGGGAAATCCATCGGCACTATCCCCGAGGACGGCCAGGTAGTCCGGGATGGATTCCGGCTTCACGCCGAACTTGGCCTCCACGCCGGCTTCGTCGCGCAGGATGCCCCGCCGGCGGTCGAGTTGAACCACTCGTGTGCCTCTGACGCACTGGGCGAGGTCCTTGTCGGGCGTGCAGATGATCACCTGCCTCACGCGATCATCTCGCGCTGCCTTGTCCGCGGCGGAGGCGAGGGCGTCATCCGCTTCGAATTCGACCATGGGCCAAGCCACCACGCCCATCGCCTCCAGGGCTTCCTCAAGGACAGGGAACTGGGAGAGCAACTCCGGGGGTACGCCGGCGCTGGTCTTATATCCCGCATAGAGGTCGTTCCGAGAAGACTCCACGACGTGATCCGTGGCCACGCCAATGTGAGTGGCACCCTGCTCGATCATGGACAAAACGGACCTGAGGACCCCGCGTACGGCGCCGATTTCCCGCCCGTTCACATCCTGGGCGGTAGGGATGGCATAATAGTGGCGGAATAGCTCATACGTGCCGTCGATCAGGTTCACATCCATACGGCTCCGAGTATACCGCCAAAGCAAACGCAAGCCCGCTTGAAAGCCTGCGGGTCCTTCCCGTTACCGCGTCATCGTCATCGGCCCAATGCTCGCCGGCGCCTCGGTTGCCGGGCATGCAAACAAGGCGATCTTGCTGCCGACCACTCCGCCGTCGTCGAACGGCGGCGCGACGAACCTCTCGTATCCCCAGTTCTGGATCACCCGCTGCTTGTCCCGGTTCCGGCAGTAGGCCTGCAACGAGCTGCCGAACGCCGTGTGCTTTGCCGTGTCGCCGCGCCACAGCTGCTGTTTCCTCAACCCGTCCGGCAAGCCGGGATAGCGGCCGGGGTCGTCGGCCACGGCCCCGTCCGGTTCGATGTCGCTCTCCTCGGACGGATAGCCTCCCAGCGTCTTGGCGTTGAGCGCCTGGATGCCCACGGCAAGCTCGGCATCGCGCACCACGCCGACCACCTCCCCGACAGGTCGCCGATTGCGACGGGGTACGGGCCCCACAGCGCCAACTCGACCCGGTCGGCGGCGTGCAATCCCGCCAGCTCCAGCGTCACATGCGATGGCTTGGCCCGCACCGCCACCGCCACCGTCGCCCCGATGCCGTCGAACCCCAGCGCCAACGTGTTCCCCGCCGCATCCCAGGCGGCGTGGTTCGCGGCGTGCCACGTGCCCGCCACGCGAACGCTCAGCAACGGCGACGGCTGTCCGGCCGCGATGCAGTTGCGCCCGTTGGCAGTGATCGCCTTCAGCGCGCCCGTCGCATCGATGTCGAACCTGGCCCGCCGGGTCCTCAGGGACAGCATCTGGTCCCGCAGGACTGGCTTGGCGACGCCGTCGGCTCCCGTGGCGGCCGATGGGGCGGTCCAGGAGCCAAGAAGGGCGGCAGCCCCGCTCCTTGCGAGCGAATTCAGGAAGGGGCGTCGGCCAATGCGCATCGAGTCGTCCTTGTCCATGATGCCTCCCCGAGATCGTGCCCCGGCGATCCAATCTAATAGATGGCCGGCAATGGGCGTGCCGATCTGCTCGTCTGCCCGGCCCGAGTAAGGCCTAGCGAATCTTAGCGCAGAATCGTCAGGCTCATCGCGGTACAACACCTGGATGAACGCCGAGACTGGGGCAGGAGATCGATGTGGCCCGGCGAAGGACCAGGATGCCCTGCCGCCGCCGTCGCCGCGCGCTGTGGCATAATTGGCGGGACGAAGGTGGGCCATGAAATGGCTTCTCTGGTTTGACCTGCCGGTTCTCCTGGGATTTGCGGCTGCCATCGTGCGGAACGCCTGGGCATGGGATGCACGGCACTTGATCGGCATGGCGATGGCCGCCAGCGGCTTCGCGCTATGGCTCACGGCGCGTCTCCAGCTTGGAAAGTCGTTCGCCTTCCTTCCCAAAGCCCAGGCGCTGGTGACCACGGGCCTCTATTCGAAGTTTCGCAATCCCGTATATCTCTTCGGAGGCTTGGCTTACGCTGGCCTGTTCATCGCCTGGGGCGAGGCGGTTCCATTGGTGGTCTTTTTCCTCGCCTATCCGCCTTACCAGTTCCTACGGGCCAGGAAGGAGGCGGCGGTCCTCGAAAAGAAGTTCGGGGATGAGTATCGCCGATACAGGGCGGGCACGTGGCTGTGACAGCCCGAGCAGGCAATCGCCCGCAGCGAGGGCTTTGTGCTCTCCCCAGCCGATGAGTCCTTTGGCGGCACGACGGGTCGCAGGCCGGGAAATGCTCCCTTGCAGTCTGGCACAGCCTTGCCGTCCCAGGCCGTGACATCGATCACATGCGCCTGCGATTGCAAAGCGGGCAGCTTGCCCGCCCACAATCGCGGTGATACACTCCTGCCCGCCGCCCTGGGATCACCGATTTAGACACGCGGCGGAAGTCGCCGTGCTGAAACTTCTGGCGGCGCTGTCGCAGGGAATCCAAGTCGGCATCCGTTTGGCATCCGGCCATGAAGCGGATTCTCGTCTCCTGGAGCAGCGGAAAAGACAGTGCCTGGGCGCTGCATGTGCTGCGCCAGCAGGCAAGATACGAGATTGCCGGGCTGCTGACGACGTTCAACGAGGCGTTTGACCGGGTGGCCATGCACGCGGTGCGCCGTGACCTGGTCGAAAGGCAGGCTGCGGCTGCGAGGGCTCCGCTCTGGAGCGTCCCGTTGCCCTGGCCCTGTTCCAATGAGCAGTACGAATCGCTGATGGCCCAAGCCTGCGCCAAGGCCGTCGCCGAGGGCATCGAAGCCGTCGCCTTCGGCGACCTGTTCCTGGAGGATGTGCGCACCTATCGCGAGAGGCAGATGAAGGGCACGGGACTGGAGCCGATCTTTCCCTTGTGGGGCCTGCCGACCCGCAGCTTGGCCGAGGAGATGATCGCCTCGGGCGTGAGAGCGAAGGTGACATGCGTGGATACGCAAAAGCTCGACCAATCGTTCGCCGGTCATGAATTCGACCAGGCGTTTCTCTCGGCTTTGCGTGATGGCGTGGACCCCTGCGGCGAGCGGGGAGAGTTCCATTCCTTTGTATACGCGGGTCCGATGCTGGACTCCAGCATTCCGGTAGCCGTCGGGGAGACCGTGATTCGAGACCATTTCGCCTTTGCCGATCTCCTTTGCGGCTAAGCGCCCTGCCGGCCGCGAAGCCGGGGCGGCAGGGGCTTGGCAGCTCGGGAAACCTTCCGACCGGAGGCAACGGAACACCGCCGCCTTACGCTGGTGCCGACAGCGTATCGCTTCCGCTCTCCCACATGCCAACGCCTTCCCGGCGATTGCTCACTTCAGCCGTATCCTGAATGCGTATGCAAGCTCTCCCGGTTTCTCTCGCGGCAAAAACAACCTGAGCGCCTCGGCGTCGTGTCGCCAGGGAATCGTGACACTGCTGCCCAGCAGGGAGACGCTTGCGATTTCGCCCGTGGCCAGGAGCCCGCCGTCGGTGCCGAGCGACTTGATCAACAGTTCGCCTGTATCCTGTGGCCACCCGAGGGCGATGGCGTACAGGCTCTTCTCGCGGCTGGTGAAGCGGATGTCTTGCGCCGTGAAGTCGGGCGTCTTCTCCTCGCCGAACATGCCGGGCGTGATCCGGGTCGGACCTTCGCCGAAAACCTTCCACGGCCGGGTGCCGTAAATGGCTTCGCCATTCACCGACAACCATCGACCGATGGCGAGCAGGCGCTCCGCCACCGGCGCAGGGATCACTCCCTCGGCGGTGGGCGTGATGTCGAGCAGCAGGCTTCCGTTTTTGCTGACGCTGTCCACCAGTTCATGCACGATGCGGTCGGCGGATTTGTAGCTCGGGTTCTGGACGTGGCACCAGGAGTTCCAATCGATGGCGTCATCGGTCATCCATTTATAGGGAGCCAACGTGCCCAACCTGCCGCGCTCGACATCGAGCATCCCCACGCCCACGGGCAATTCCTTCTCCTTGTAGGTGACGCCGACTTGCTCATGCCATCGTTCGGCCTGGTTGTAGTAGCGGGAGATCACATCGATCAGACGCCGGTCGTCGATCACATTCAACCGGCTGTCGAAATAAATCAGGCTGGGTTCATAAGCGTCGATCACTTCCTTTGCCTT
>Ga0335081_10004763_pt1 | contig 21441 bp, 18 predicted proteins | sample Lox_Sample_35_FD_206713 | JGI IMG/M metagenome (GOLD analysis project Ga0335081, IMG submission 206713) | Soil microbial communities from Loxahatchee National Wildlife Refuge, Florida, United States - Lox_Sample_3.5 | ecosystem: Environmental > Terrestrial > Soil > Wetlands | place: USA... | reverse complement strand
TTTTGAGAGGTCGCGCGAGGTCAGCGAGCTGCTGCGCGAGGTCGGGCGCAATCTTAAGGCCAATAAAGACACGAAGCGGCCCAGGATTATTCATCGGCCATTTGATGTCCAGTCACGCTAACGGTGCCATCCGCCCCAGAATTGCAGCGGATGCTATCATCGCTCATATAAGCCAATGAGGGCCGCTTCCGCAAGGAGATGGCCACGCGCCGCTCGTTCGATATCCCGGCAGGATGCATGCGCAGCAACATTTAAGCTTGGGCTCGACAGAGCCAGCAGCCGGAAGTGGTAATGATGCGGCCCATGGCCGTGCGGTGGGCATGGGCCGCCATAGCCCGGTCGGCCAAAATCATTGATTGCCTGCTTTAATCCCTCCTTGCCGCCAGACCGGCCCGCGCCTTCAGGAAGCATGGTTTGGCTGGCCGGGATGTCATAAGCCGCCCAATGATGCCAAGTCCCTGCCGGAGCATCGGGGTCGTCGCATAGAACAACAAAACTGCGGGTTTGCGCTGGCGCATCGCTCCATTGAAGCGGCGGGGACAGGTCGCTACCATCGCATGAAAAGCGCCGCGGAATTGGTCCGCCATCAGAAAAGGCGCTCGAATTGAGCCGCATAGGGTTGCCTCCGTCATAAAGGCCTTGGCAAAAGTTATACACCTCTGGAGGGGGAAAAGCTTGCGGTTCTTACCGTCATTGCTGGTCCATTGCCATGTCAGGTGTTCGCCGGGAGAATACGCACCTTCCCGCTCGCATGCACCACCTACCACCATGAACGGCATTTCCCGCGCCGTCAGTTTCTGGGTAAGCTTGACGGAGGATTCGTCCTCCAAGTAGTTGGCATTGATGATGGCTTGCATCGGGATTGCGGGGACTGAGCCACTTCCCGGCTGATCGGAAGCGTTGTTTCTTGACAAAGCAAAAGGAAAGCCGCTTGCGGGCGCAAGCGGCCTAGTCAGTCGCGTCAATCGGGGTGCGACGGTTTCCTGTCGCGAAGCTTTACGCCGCAAGCTTCAAGTTTGCTGCGGAAGTCTTACCAGAGCGCTGGTCAACCTGAAGCTCGAAGGCGACTCTCTGGCCTTCGCTGAGCTTGAGAATACCGGATCGCTCTAGCGCGGTTGCGTGGACGAACACGTCCTTGCCGCCCGCATCCGGCTGGATAAAGCCATAACCTTTTTGGTCATTGTACCACTTCACTGTGCCTTTATTCATAAGATTTCCTCTCTTAACGGAATGCACGTTTGAACATCCGCGCTCGCGCGCGGCCTGCTCGATTCTCTCGATATTTTTGGGGAAGCTACTAGTCTAACGTGCGCCCGCACTGCACAGGCGAAGCGGCCCAGTCGTCCGGCCAAATCTCGATGCGCTTAACATGGGTGATCACTCCAGCTTTCGCAAGGGTGCTTCCTGCAAAGATCCCGTCTTGGGGGCAACAAGGGCGGCCATCGGTCGAGCGCCCCCTTGCATCTGGACCCGCGCAAACGCCCTAGCCTAAGATCCGAATAATTGCTGATCAAAGTCCAGGAAAGGCGATGAGTGCTGCTCGGCTGCTTCTAAGGCGTAGCAAGACGATTATTTGCATCGCTGCAACTATTTAGCGTACGAGCGCAAAGGAGAACGCGACCCCGTCTTCACCAAGACTGCGCATGACGTCGCACTTGGCTTCATCGTGATTAGATTACGGTTGGGCAATGCGACCTTTAACTCTTGGCGCAGATGAGCCACCATCGTGCCTAATGCCTGTCGGGAAGACGCAGATCTGGTCAAAACGCGAGTGAGCAATGAGGAGCATGGAGCTGACATTTCTCGGCACACGCGGCGAAACCGGGACCCGTTCTCGCCGACACCGGCGCCATAGCTCATTGCTGGTGCGGCACAAGGATGCCCGCATAATGATCGATTGTGGAGCGGATTGGCTGGGCAGGCTCGACACTATTGCACCAACTGCCATCGTGCTCACTCACGCACATCCCGATCATGCCTTTGGTCTTGCCGAAGGCGCGCCATGCCCAGTCTACGCGACTGAGGAAACGCTGGATTTGCTCCGTCGTTTTCCCATCCACGATCGACGCAGGATGCCGCTGCGAAGATCCAAGGTCATCGCTGGAGTAAGCTTCAAAGCATTCCCGGTCCATCATTCGATCCGCGCCCCAGCCGTCGGCTACCGCGTGTCGCTTGAAACGATCCGATTTTTCTATCTTCCCGACGTAGCTGCGTTCCCAAGGGGTTCGAATGCGCTTAGCGAGATCATCCTTTACATCGGCGATGGAGCGACCGTTCAACGCACCATGGTCCGCAGACAGCGTGGGACCCGGATCGGCCATGCTGCTATTTCCGTGCAACTCGGCTGGTGTGAAACCGCGGGCATTTCTCATGCCATCTTTACCCATTGTGGATCGGAGATCGTACGCGGCGATGCGCGACACTTCAACCCTTTGGTTCGGCGGCTCGGTCACAAACACGGGATTGACGCGCGCCTTGCACATGATGGTGAACAGCTGTGCTTCCAGGCGGTAAGCAGTGCCGTTGATGCGCCCAAGACTTTGAAACAGCGCTCCGTCCCCGACGGACAACTTGCTGGGCGAAGGATAAGAAGCAAGGGAGGAGAGTGTGAAGCTAGCAAGGAGATCGTTTGGCAGCCAACAGAGTCGGCTCGGAAAGGCAAGGAACGGCCCGGCGGATCGATCGACCGCATATAGTAATTGCCGACTTGTATGCCGAGGGAGGCACCATCCCACTTGGGGGAACCACTAGAACTGAAACCAGCCGTATCGATCTGCGTTCCAAATCAGGCCGGTTCAAATGTACCCGGCGGAGACCGATAGCCTCACGACGAGAGCTCGTTGTCGATAATAGCGGCCGGGATTTTATTCGTCCGCACGACGTTGATGCCGGAGATCGTCGCGATTGCCATCGACTCCTGGCCAATAATAAGGGGTGCAGATTCCATCAATGCAAGTGTTTCAGTTTGCCTGGCATCGCGGGCAATAATAGCTTGTGCGCCCGGCGTGCTTAACAGTCTCGAGCGGGGCGCCACAATGTGGGCAGCGGCCTCCGGGACGCCGCTGAGTCAGGAGGAATTCCTTTGGCAGGCGTTCAACGCCTCGTTCCGAACCGGCACCGCTGTTTATGGCGGTCTCGAGCGTCTTTCTCATAGCGCGATAAAGGCATGTCGCCTTTTTGCCCTTCAGTTGGTTTGCTACGGTGCCGGGAAAGAGGCGGGCCTGGAACAGAATTTCGTCAGAGTAGATATTGCCGATGCCGGCCATCAGAGCCTGGTCCATGAGGACCGATTTAATATCCCGCTTGCTGCCGGCGAGGATCGCAGCGAATGAATGAGAATCAAATGTGGCATCCAACACGTCGGGGCCGAGTTCCGTTTTGGCGATGAACGCCTCAGCGTTCTCGGCAAGGCCAACGCGTCCGAGTCGCCGTGGATTGATGTAGGCGAGCCGGTCGCCCTTTTCAAAATAGATTTGGAGCCGGGCATAGGAAGGGTCTGGCTCGCCTTCCGAAACGCGCTTTAGGGAACCGTTCATCCCGAAATGCATGGCCAGCGTGCCGCCGCCGCTCAGCTCGAGGAAGAGGTGCTTGCCACGGCGCCGCGTCGACCGCACGCGTTGCCCCTTCAGTCGCTGTTCCAAGTCCTTGGCTGAGATGCCGTCTAAAATGGCCGGGTCGGCGATCGAAACGTGATTGATGATACCCCCGCGACAGCTGTCAGCGACTTGCTTGAAGATCTCGACTTCCGGCAGCTCAGGCATCGGCTTATACTCGAGAATGGGCGCGGGGGACGACTACGAATTATCTCAGATACGCTGCTAGGTTAGGGCGTGGCACCGATCGACTCTCGGCGGATCAAATCTTTGGTCAAGTCTCTCTTGCGAGAGAGGGGGCCGGGGACACTGGTTTGGACCGAGCCCAATTGTTTCGATGGAAACGGGGGCCCAAGGGTGTTACTCCTGGTATATCGATTATGAGCAATACTGAGTGCACGGCGTTCCTGCAGTGGGCATTGCCACGCCTCAACATGCGATGGAAAGGGTTCCGGAAGGTCCGCGGCCAGGTGTGCAAGCGTCTCAAGAATCGCATGGGCGAACTTGGGCTTAAGGAATTTGCCGAGTATCGGGCACGACTTGAGACCGACCCGCAGGAATGGTGCGTTCTGGATAGCTGCTGCCACATCACCATCTCGCGCTTCTTTCGCGATAGAGGCATTTTCGACGCGATACAAAAGCGCTTGCTGCCCGGCATTGCAAGACGGGCCAAGCAGGAAAGACGCGCCGCGTTTTTTTGGTCGGCCGGCTGCGCTGCTGGAGAGGAAGCGTACACGCTTAGAATTCTTTGGGACATCGAAGTGGTAAGATCGTGTCCGGGCGTCTCTCTCTCGATCGTTGCCACAGACATCGATGAGGTCATGATAGGCCGTGCGCGGGAAGCCTGCTTTGAACAGACGAGCCTCCGCGAACTGCCCCTACATCTCGTGAGGCAAAGCTTCGATCAGGTCGGCCTTCTCTATTGCGTGAGGCCACAGCATCGCGAAGGGATCGATTTCCTGCAACAAGACTTGCGGTTCGAGGCGCCTGCGCCTTTCTTCGATCTCATCCTTTGCCGTTACGTCGCCTTCACCTATTTCGAGGTTCCACTGCAACGTCAGGTCCTTGCACGGATCGCAGAACGGCTCCTGCCAAATGGCTACCTTGTTATCGGCACCCACGAGGAGCTGCCACGGGATGGTTCGGAATTGACGCCGCTAGCTGATGCTCCACAAATCTTTCAAAAGGCAGCGCATGAACAATGAGGAACAAGCCTTAATGCAGCGCCTTCAAACGCATGTCGAACAGCTCGCACGCACGATCGGCGAGCGCAACATTTTTCATCCTGTGGCCCTGCAGGCGGCTGCGTCATATATCGAGCGCGAATGGGAGCAGCAAGGCTACACCGTCGAAAAATTGCCTTACGAGGTCTCCGGCATCCGCTGCCTGAACCTCGAAGCTGCGCGTCGAGGCGCCGCGCATGAGTCCCAAATCCTCCTGATTGGCGCGCATTACGATACCGTCCGCGGTAGCCCGGGCGCTAATGACAACGCCAGCGGTGTCTCTGCCCTTCTAGAGATATCTCGCCTATTCACTGGCATCGAGCCCGCATTGACCGTCCGCTTCGTTGCATTCGTCAACGAGGAACCGCCATTCTTCATGAGTCGTGAACAGGGGAGCGCGGTTTACGCGGAGGCAGCCCGCTCGCGGGGAGACGACATAAGGCTCATGGCGTCGATCGAGACCATCGGGTGGTACAGCAGAGAGCCGGGCAGTCAAAGCTATCCGCCGCTGTTCAATCTGTTTTATCCGAATCGGGCGGACTTCATTGGGATTGTCTCGAATTTTCGTTCGCGGGGGGCAATGCGACGGCTTGCGTCGGCGTTTCGTTCAAATTCGGATTTCCCAATCGAGACAACGGCAACGTTCGCGTTTGTCCCAGGAGTCTCCTGGAGCGATCATCGGTCGTTTTGGCGCCAGGGTTATCGCGCCGTCATGATCACTGATACGGCATTCTATCGATATCGACATTATCACGCACCGAGTGACACGCCCGACAAGCTCGCCTATCCCGAACTTGCTCGGGTTACATCGGGTTTGTTTTCCGCGTTTTCGGAACTCGCACGTGGAGGCGCCGACTGACGACAGGACAAGCCGAAAGCACGGCGTGCGCCGAGTGCGAACAGCGCGTACGTCGGGATGTGGAGGAGCCTCGATCCGCTCGCCAAATAAATCAGACCAGGGATGAAACGGGCTCCTGAAGCGATCAGAGCTCTTGGTATCGGGACTGGCAAAAAGACATTCCAACAAGTAAATTAAGTTTCGAGAGAGTCGCAAATGCAACTCTGTGGAAGATTCGACGTAAATCTCATGTCGAAACTCGTTACCCTGGCAGCAGGTGGGAGACACCTTCCTTTGAAAGGTGCATGAGGCAGTGACAAGCTATGGCCTGCGTGCTGATGCCCCTGCCGTCAGGAGACTTTGATCCAACAGAAGCTGCAGTCACGTGGAGAGTCTGCTCCGCACGTGGTCACAAGATCACGTTCGCCACCCCTGGCGGGGTGCCGGCTGCGGCCGACGACATGATGTTAACCGGCCGTGGCCTCGATCCTTGGGGCTTCGTGCCTGGCCTTGATCGGATCCGCCTCATCGGACTCCTGATGCGCGCAGATTCCGCCGGGCGTGACGCTTATGCGGCTATGAGACGTGACCCGGCTTATAGTCAGCCCCGCCGCTGGCGTGAGGTAAGCGAAAAAGATTTCGACGGTCTCATTTTGCCCGGCGGCCATCGTGCTCGCGGCATGCGAGAATATCTCGAGAGTTCCCTCCTTCAGGATCTCGTGGTCGCGTTCTTTCGAGCCGACAAGGCAGTGGGCGCCATTTGTCATGGCGTCTTATTGCTCGCACGCAGCATCGATCCATTGACTGGCCGCTCCGTGCTCTGGGGGCGCAAGACGACAGCGCTGACCTGGTCCATGGAGAGGCTTGCGGGGGGTGTTGGGAGGATCACGCGATGGTGGGATCCGAGCTACTACCGGACTTATCCGGATGAGCCGGGCGAGGTCGAAGGCTACCGTAGCGTCGAGGCGGAGGTGAAACGTGCACTGGCGGTGTCTTCGGATTTCCAGGACGTGAGCGTAACCGATCCCGATCGGCAGCTCAAGCTCAGCGGACTGAGGCGCGATCGGATCGACGATGCTCGGCCGGCCTTCGTCGTACGGGACCGAAATTATGTTTCGGCGCGTTGGCCCGGCGACGCACACACCTTTGCGAAAGTATTTGCAAACGTTCTCGAGGCTGCGTGCCGGTAGCCTGCGGTTTCCGAGAGGTTGATCAGACGCCCGTCAAGCTCGGTTTTGGGAGCGCCGGCTGCCGCTCGAGCTGAGCAAGTGCCGCCTTCTGAAGCGACTGCCAGCTTGACGTCGCCATCGCCTCGTGGAACCTCTCATTTCATGACGATGTCGCCAAACATTCTCTCGCCGAAGCCGATCGCTCCAAAACTCTTTGCCGATGCTGTCAGCGCAGTCGCTCGGATCGAAGAGATCTATGAGCGCAACACCGAATTTCTGCGCGGTCATTTCCAAGCCTACGCTAAGGGCGAGCCATGCGCGGGGCGCGCTCGTACTACCTATCCCTTCGTGCGGATTACAACGACCAGTTACGCCCGTCTCGACTCGCGGTTATCCTACGGATTCGTGGCGGGGCCGGGAGTGCACGAAACGACGGTGACGAGGCCCGACCTTTTCCGTGCCTATTTGATGGAGCAGATTAGCCTCCTGATCGAGAATCACGGTATCGCGGTCGAGATCGGCGAGTCGGACGAACCGATCCCGATCCACTTCGCTCATCGGCGCGACATCAACATCGAAGCGGGCGCCACCACGCGCAACCAGACGCTGTCAGACCGTCCCCTATTCCGCGATATCTTCGACACACCCGATCTCGCCGCGATGGACGACGCGATCGTCAATGGCACGCTACACGTGCCGCCCGGCGCGCCGGCGCCGCTTGCCTTGTTCCGCGCTGCTCGCGTCGATTATTCGCTGCACCGGCTCTTCCACTACACCGGCACAGACCCAGAGCACTTCCAGAATTTCGTGATCTTTACCAATTACCAGTTTTACGCCGACGCCTTCGCGCGGCTCTGCCGCGAGCGCATGGCAAAGGGCGATCCGAGTTACGACGCCTTTGTCGAGCCAGGAAACATCATTACGCGCAATGCGCGGCTCGGCGGCGCCAATCCGGCTGGTGCCGCGCCGGAGCGGCCGCCTCAGATGCCCGCCTTTCATCTCGTCGCGCCGGACTGCCGCGGCATCACTATGATTAACATCGGCACCGGCCCTTCGAATGCGCGTAACATCACGGACCATGTTGCCGTGATGCGGCCGCATGCCTGGCTGATGCTTGGCCACTGCGCCGGCCTGCGAAACACGCAAGAGCTCGGCGACTACGTGCTGGCGCATGGCTATGTGCGGGAGGACCACATACTCGACGAAGAGCTGCCACTTTGGGTGCCGATTCCGGCGCTTGCTGAAATGCAGGTGGCGCTTGAGCAGGCGGTCACCGAAGTGACAGGGTTAACCGGGTTCGAGCTGAAACGGGTCATGCGTACCGGCACGGTGGCGAGCGTTGACAACCGGAATTGGGAACTTGGCGACCACGTCTCCACCCTTCGCCGGCTGTCCCAGTCACGCGCCGTGGCACTCGACATGGAGTCGGCCGCTGTGGCGGCCAATGGCTTCCGCTTTCGAGTTCCTTATGGCACGCTGCTGTGCATTTCGGACAAGCCGCTGCACGGAGAGATCAAGCTCGCGGGCATGGCCAGCGAGTTCTACCGTCGGCGGGTCGGCCAGCATCTCGAGATCGGACTCAACGCGCTAGAAAGACTGAAATCTCAGGAACGTGAACGCCTGCATTCGCGCAAATTGAGGAGCTTTGCCGAAGTCGCATTTCAGTAGACTATGGCGAGGCCGGAAAATAAGCGCGTGCACCCGCTCGCGGTGGGTCGAGGGCCATTTATTGTTACCGAGGCAACGTGGTGAGGTTACCTTCTAAAGTATGAGTTCGAGCGGCGCGGAACGTGATTCATGGGATGTCTGGCTCACGAGGGAGCATTGTATTCTCGCTTCGGGCGCGAAAATGTCTGACCTTCAGCGTCGGTTTGACCAGGGGACGAACGGTCCGATTTGTTAGCGCCGCGCCAGAAGCGCGATTTCCTTGGCGGAGGCGGGGGATCGCTTCAAAAGGATGCGACAAATCAGTTTCAAAGTGATTTGGTGACGGTCTGGTGCTTATGCCAGGATGACTTAGTCCCCAATGCAAGACTGTACAAAAGGGAGTCTTATGTCCTGGTCATTTTCGATCGGCCGGATCGGCGCAACGACCGTGCGGGTTCATCTCACATTTTTCCTCCTCCTGGCCTGGATCGGTATCAGCGCCTGGCAGAAGGGAGGAGCCCCTGCCGCGGCCATCAGCATGCTCTTTATCGTCCTCATCTTTGCCTGCGTCCTATTGCACGAATTTGGCCATATTTTAATGGCGCGGCGGTTCGGGATCGAGACGCCGGACGTAACGCTCTTGCCCATTGGTGGAGTGGCGCGCATTTCCCGTATGCCGGAGAAGCCTACGCAGGAACTCGCAGTGGCGATTGCAGGGCCGATGGTGAACGTAGCCATCGGGTTCCTTCTTTTCCTTATTATCGGCGCAATCGAGCCCGATGCCTTGTCGCGGATTGATGATCCGCGCATCTCGTTTGTCGCGCGGCTTGCGGCCGCCAACATTTTTCTCGTCATTTTCAATTTGATCCCAGCTTTCCCAATGGACGGCGGCCGTGTCCTGCACGCACTTCTCGCCATGAAGCTAGGACCGGCTAGAGCGACGCAGGTCGCCGCCTCCCTCGGTCAGGCCTTGGCGTTTGCGTTTGGCTTTCTTGGCCTTCTCTACGGCAATCCACTCCTGATTTTCATAGCGATCTTCGTTTATATAGCCGCCGCGGGAGAGGCGCAGATGTCTGCCTTTGACGAGGCTGCGCGAGGGCTGTCGGTTCGCGACGCAATGGAAACGCGCTTCAATGCAATCCCGCTTGAGGGGCGTTTGGACGACGCCGTCGAAATGCTGCTTGCGACAGCTCAGCATGAATTCCCGGTCGTCGATGCTTTCGGCAAGCCCGTCGGCCTCCTCCTCCGGGAGGACATCCTGTCGGCTTTGAAGAATTATGATCGTGAGGCATCGATCACATCCTTTATGCATGCTCCCGTCGAGACCGTATCGCCTGATGCCCCGCTCGCGAGGAGTCTCGATCGGCTGCGTGGACCAGGAGCCCAGGCTGTCGTCGTTACTGATTCCGAAGGAGCGCTTGTTGGCCTCCTTACCCGTCAGAACCTTGGTGAGATGATGATAATCAAACTCGTGCGGCCGGATTGGCGCTTCCACCGCGGCTGAGCCAGATTGGCAATCCGGGTACGCGCCAGATGGGGCATCGAAATGGCAAGACCTGGAAGGCATAGCGCAACCGCCGGCATGAACTAACGCCAGATCTTGATTTCCCATGATTTTCTTATGGAAGTGGTTGTTTAAGCCGCCGATTAGGTTACGCGTGTAGGGGTGGTTGTGCAACGATTCATTGGGCACCTGACTTCTGTGTCAGACTGAACCCTCGATCAATCATTCTACCCAAGCGATGCCTTCAGCAGGCTAAAGGACTTCGCGCGCATCACAACCCGCTATGATAGGCCGCCGCGCAATGACCTGGCTCTGTCTGCTCGGCCTCGCGCTGCCACGGCGGATCTAATGAGTCTGGACCCTAACGACTTGAGACACATCAAGGCGTGGTCATCAAACTTCCTTATGCATGCTTGCGCATGCATGGCTATTTCTTTACCATCCGCGCCGCGCGAATGTGTTGATTTTGGCAAGGATGTGGATGTCAGGATATGCCCGCAATTGCCGAGTTCTCCATCTCGTCGACTCAGTTTCTCAATTCATCAGGAGCGTTGGTTGCGCCGGTCCCCGGGTTCGCGCGTGACCCTGCGACGCTCATCACGCTCTACCGCGGGATGGTTTTAGCCAGGGCTTTCGACACCAAGGCCATTGCGCTACAGCGCACCGGACGCCTCGGAACCTATGCCTCCTCGCTCGGTCAGGAAGCGGTAGCGGTCGGCCTCGCTGCCGCGATGCAGCCGAGCGATGTTCTGCTACCGAGTTTCCGCGAGCATGGCGCTCAGCTCTGGCGCGGGGTGACGCTCAAGGAACTGTTCCTGTATTGGGGCGGCGACGAGCGTGGCAATGATTTCGCCGGGCCTCGCGAGGATTTTCCCAACTGTGTCCCAATCGGCTCGCATGCTCCGCATGCTATCGGCGTGGCGCTGGCTTTCCAGTTGCGCAAAGAGAACCGGGCTGCCGTCTGCGTATTTGGCGACGGAGCAACATCAAAGGGCGATGTCGCCGAGGCATTGAACGTGGCTGGTGTTTTGAAGGTACCAGCTGTCTTTATGGTAAACAACAACGGCTGGGCGATCTCTCTTCCGGTGAGAAAGCAGACAGCAGCGGCGACGCTAGCTCAAAAGGCGATTGCCGCCGGCATTCCTGGCGAGCAGGTCGATGGGAACGATGTGATCGCAGTTCGCTTTGCGACGGAGCGAGCGCTGACGCGCGCTCGCGCGGGGGCTGGTCCTTCACTGATCGAGGCTGTCACCTATCGTCTGTCCGATCACACAACAGCTGACGATGCCAGTCGCTATCGGGATGATGCCGAGGTCAGCCATTACTGGCAAGCAGAGCCCATTGCGCGGCTACGGGGCTACCTCGAGAAGGCGGGCGTCTGGAACAAAGGAGAGGAAGAGAAGCTGCTCCAGGAGTGCGGCCAAGCAGTCGAAAGGGCTGCAGACGAGTACATAGCGATGCAACCGCTAGCTCCGGCGACGATGTTCGATTCCGTCTTCGCGCAGCTTCCTGCCGATCTCGTTCTGCAACGTGACGGGGCCTGTTGCGGGAGCGGTGGCGCGGGATGAGCGAAGTGAACCTCGTGCAGGCGGTGAACTTGGCTCTACGCCGTGCGATGGCCGAGGATTCCCGTGTGCTCGTGCTCGGCGAGGATGTGGGTGTTAATGGCGGAGTATTTCGTGCCACAGAGGGGCTTCTGGCGCTTTACGGAGATAGCCGCGTGCTCGACACGCCACTCGCTGAGGCGGCGATTGCCGGGATATCGATCGGGCTTGCGGCGCAGGGATTCCGGCCAGTCGCCGAGATCCAGTTTGCCGGCTTCGCCTATACTTGCATCGACCAGCTTCTCAACCATGCATCTCGCCTGCGCACCCGCACACGCGGTCGCCTAACTTGTCCGCTTGTCCTGCGCACGCCTGCGGGAGGCGGAATCCATGCCGTCGAGCATCACTCGGAAAGTCCTGAGGCGATGTTCGCGCACATTCCTGGCCTCAAAGTTGTGATTCCATCGTCGCCAGCCCGCGCCTATGGCCTTTTGTTGTCAGCCATTCGCGATCCGGATCCGGTCGTCTTCCTCGAACCAACTCGTCTTTATCGGTTCGCGCGTGAAGATGTGGTCGACGACGGTGCTCAAGTCCCGCTCGAGACATGCTTCATTTTGCGTACGGGCCGTGACATCACCCTCGTCTCTTGGGGAGCTATGCTCAAGGAAACGCTCGAGGCGGCCGGACGCTTGAGCGAGGAAGGCGTAGAGGCCGAAGTGATCGATGTAGCAACACTGAAGCCCCTTGATGGCACCACCATTCTTGATTCCGTCGCGCGCACTGGCCGTCTTGTCGTTGTACAAGAGGCGCCTCTCACCGGAGGGTTTGGCGCCGAGATCGCTGCCCGCGTAGCCAGCACTGGTCTTATGAGTCTGCTCGCCCCGATCGAACGAGTCACCGGCTATGATACTGTGATGCCCTATCCCCGAACAGAAAGGTGGTACATGCCGAGCGTCGACCGGGTGATGGCAGCCGTCCGCCGTCTAATGGCGTACCGATGACGGCCTTCAATCTCCCGGATCTCGGCGAAGGCCTGCGCGAAGCCGAAATTATCGCGTGGCATGTGGCCGAAGGCGATCATGTGGTCATCGATCAGCCGCTGGTTTCGGTCGAGACGGAAAAAGCAGTGGTGGAGATCCCCTCACCAAGAGCCGCACATATTGCGCAGCTCGTTGTTCGGGTGGGCGAGCACGTCAAGGTCGGAGAGCCATTGCTCGTTTTTGAGGATGGTCCGCATGCCGAGACGGGGACTGTCGTCGGTGAACTTGCGTCCCCGGCGCCAGCAACCGTAAGGCCGAAGCAAGCAGAGCCAGTCGTTACGCACAAGGGACTAGCCGCTCCCGCAGTCCGAAGCCGAGCCCATGCTCTTGGCGTCGACCTTTCCAAGGTTGAACCGACCGGTCCGGGCGGCGTCATTACCCTCGCTGACGTAGAAAAGGCCGCCACCCCATCTCCTGAGAACATGCGAGTATTACGCGGCACCCGCAGGGTCATGGCCGCGAACATGATGCGGGCAGGACACGAAGTGGTGCCAGCGACATTGTGGGATGATGCGGACATCGAACAGTGGTGTGCGGGTGAGGATGTGACCGTCCGCCTTATCCGAGCAGTGATCGCTGGCTGCAACGCCGAGCCGGTACTCAATGAGGGCTTCGATGCGGCTGCCTTGTCGCTGCGCCACAATCCGCGCATTGATCTTGGGCTTGCGATCGACAGTCCAGATGGTCTGTTCGTCCCCGTATTGCACGATGTGGCGCGATCGCCTCTTGATACCTGGCGGTCCAAGATCGAAGCGGCAAAGAAGGGCGTGAAAGAGCGCAGCCTAACGCCGGCGGGGCTGCGTGATCCGACCATCACCCTGTCGAACTTCGGAACCATCGCGGGGCGACACGCGGCACTCGTGATAACGCCACCGCAGGTCGCGATTGTTGGAGCAGGCCGCATCTGGGATGTGCCCGTACGCGCTCCCCGCGGCCTTGCAATGCATCGCTCCCTGCCACTTTCCCTGACCTTCGACCATCGCGTAGTGACCGGGGGTGAAGCTGCCCGCTTTCTTCGCGCAATCATCATGGACCTCGAAAAGCCGGATTGAAGGGGGAAGAATGCCATGGAGGATATGTTTGGCTTCGCAGACCGCTTTGGTCCTGCCAAGATCGTTCACATCCACCGTCCCTCGTTGAACCTGAAGGCCATCGTCGTCATCGACAACATAGCCTGTGGCTCTGCCCTTGGAGGAGTCCGAATGGCGCCCGACGTGTCAGCGCTCGAGTGCTTTCGACTTGCTCGAGCGATGACATGGAAGAACGCTGCAGCGGGACTCGCTCATGGGGGAGGCAAAGCCGTCATTTTTGGCGACCCCCATATGCCCGTCGATCATAAACAGCAGGTCATCCGGGCTTTCGCCGATGCCATCGGCGATCTTACCGACTACGTGCCAGGGCCCGATATGGGAACCGATGAGTTGTGCATGGGCTGGGTCGAAGATGAAATCGGTCGGGCGGCTGGCCTGCCGGCCGCAATCGGTGGTATCCCGATCAACGAAATCGGCGCCACCGGATTCGGACTTGCAGCCTGTGTTGATGTGGCGGGGACCTTTATTGGGCTCGAATTGAAAGGAGCGCGCGTCGCAGTCCAGGGATTTGGGGCAGTTGGCAGGCACGCTGCCAGGTTTCTTGCCGAGAAAGGTGCGGTGCTCGTCGCTGCGAGCGACCGTAGCGGCACCTTAGTAGATCACGGTGGGCTCGACATCGCAGCGCTGATCGCGTTCAAGGACAAAGGCTATTCCCTGCACGACTACCCGCATGGCAAGAAGCTTGAAGGTGAAGCAATTCTCGATGTTGAGTGCGACATCTGGATCCCGGCGGCCCGCCCCGACATCGTGCACACCGGCAATGTTGCTCGCTTAAGGGCGAGGCTCATTCCCCAGGGAGCAAACATTCCCTGCACTCAGGAAGCCGAGGTCGCACTGCACAAGCGCGGCATCCTTACGATACCGGACATTATAGCCAATGCGGGTGGCGTGATCTGCGCGGCGATTGAATATCAGGGAGGTACTCAGGCCACCGCATTTGAACACATTGATGAACGGATACGCACCAACACGCGCCTCATCATCGAAGAAAGCCAGAAGAGTGGGGAAATTCCACGCCGGGCTGCACTTGCGCTAGCCGAGCGGAGGCTCCAAGCGGCCATGCGAACGCGACGGTGGCCATGAGCCTGCCGGCTTTGCAGGCTAGGTTTTTTGCTTTGGGCGAAGATAACACTCGGTCATAGAAGATAAGCCTGCTCCGCCAGCATCTGAAGAAGAACGAATGAAAGGATAGGTACCCGGGACTCTTAAGCTTGTAGCACTAACTCGGCTTTTGCTGACGCGGGGCAGCATTGGCGTGCGTGAGCTCCAACGGCTCGATGACTAGAATTGGAACATGCCGTGCGGAGGCCAGTCCCAAGGCAATGCCGTGTCTATGGATATCACGGGTCATCACCATAAGACGCTCCTTTAATTCGTTCAATTCATGAGAGAAGGCAGCTGGATCTGATGGTGGCATATTGCCAGCGGTGATATGCTTGATTTTAAGGGGCGCACTGGCAGCGAGCTTGCGGATCGGTAGATCGTCAGAGGCGCTCTCATAGGGTGCAACAACGACAAGCTCTTCGTTGGCCGCTATTGCAATTGCAGCTGCGGTGCCGATGCAGGGGTCATCCGGTGCCGCCGCAATTGCGGCTACGGGGCCGCTTGCTCTTGCGATGTGGGATGGGACAATCATTACGGCTCCAGCCGAGCGGAACGCCGCATCGACAAGCCATGAGAACTGCTGAGTAACCCGGTCTGCCGGGCTCGCAGGCTCGACGATCATGACAATGTCAGTGGTTTGCGAGATCGATGCAATGGTTTCAGGCGTTGATCCGCGGACGACTGCAAAGCGGGACCGGGCCGCAAGGCCCTTTGTGGCCTCGGCGAACATTCGCTCTCCGATTCGGGCTGCGATTTCCATGTCGTGCAACAGATCGTCAATGTCGATCGGATGCCACCCGCCTCCGAGTGGCCGGAACTCGCGTGCAAATGGAATGTTCGCGAGATCGTGCAAGCCCGTCTCCTCAAGAAACAGTCCCAGCAGCTCGAGTTCAAGTAGATCGGCGAGTTCGACAGCCAGCCGCATCATCCGATCGGGCGTTTGCGGCTGGAGGCCGAGAACGACGCGTTTGAAGCTATGAGGTTCTGCTGCCATAGCTACACATTGGAAAGCTCGCCCTCGCCCCGTGTCCCGAAGCTCCTCCGGATGCTGGCGAATGAACGTAGCCGGTCTTCCACGCGGCGATTGATGTTCTCAAGCGGGTAGGCCCCGTCAGCATTGCGCTCGCCCGCAGGAATTCCGGTTAATAGACCGATCCCCTCATTGATCGTGGCGATCGGATAGACAGCAAACTGGCCTGCCGCACAGGCCTCGATAACATCGTTTCGCAACATCAAGTGTTGGACGTTCGCCTTAGGGATAAGGACACCCTGAGTTCCGGTTAGCTCCCGCGCCCTGCAAATGTCGAAAAAACCTTCGATCTTCTCGTTGACGGCGCCAATGGCCTGGACATCGCCATGCTGGTTGACTGATCCGGTCACGGCCAAATCCTGGCGAAGAGGGACGTCCGCCAATGCCGATAAGAGCGCATAGAGTTCCGCAGACGATGCGCTGTCACCCTCGACCCCGCCATAGGACTGTTCGAACACAAGGCTTGCAAAGAGGGACATTGGCGTATCGAGCGCGTAGCGGCCCGCGAGGAACCCGGAGAGAATGAGGACCCCTTTGGAGTGCACGGGGCCGCCAAGTTCGACCTCGCGCTCGATATCGACAACCTTGCCGCTGCCAGGTCGCACCTGGCAGGTAATGCGAGTCGGCCGCCCGAAGGCAAATCCCCCAAGCTCGATGACGCTGAGGCCGTTGATTTGTCCCGTGCGTGTGCCGGTCGTTTCAATGAGTGCTACCTTTTCAAGGATTGCCTCCTGCGTCCGGTCTTTGATGCGCCCAGCGCGCTCAATGCGAGACGCCAAAGCGCGCTTCACATCAGCCTGGGCAATGACGCTGCGCTTGGACTCCCGCGAGCAGTAGTCCGCTTCGATCAGGATTTCGCGCAGTTGCTCAATGATGAGCGAGAGCTTGCCAGAATGTGCAGCCAAGCGGGCTGCGTGCTCAACCACCAGAGCAACGGCGCTACGGTCAAGGGAATTTAGGGCTTCGCGCTTGGCAACGGACGCAATCAGGCGCGCGAGTATGGCTTCGTTCTCCGGCGTTCGTACTATGTCATCCTCGAAATCAGCAAGCACTTTGAAGTGCTCTGCCAATTCCGGATCGAACGCGGCAAGGAGAAAATACAGCAGGCGGTCGCCGAACAGAACGATCTTCACCTTCAACGGGATTGGATCGGGCTCCAGCGACACCGTGCTGGTGAGGCCCAAAAAACGCGCAACGTCCTCGATCGCAATCTCTCCGCGCCGCAAAGTCCGCTTGAGGGCGGTCCAGCTGAACGGCTCCATGAGAAGGCTCCGGACATCGAGCAGGAGATAGCCACCGTTCGCGCGGTGAATGGCGCCAGCCTTGATGAGACGGAAATTCGTCACCAGAACGCCGCGCAATGAAACATACTCAATGCGGCCAATCAGATTGCCGAGCGTGGGATGAAGCTCCTCGATGATGGGGGCCCCAGGGGCGTCCCGCTCCTGTGATACGAGCACGTTGACCTCATAACGATCGAATGGGCTTCCAGCCCGCAAGTCGGTCAACTCACTCTCGCCATCCTCGCTTTTGGCGACAAACATCGCGACGTTTTCGACCAAGTCGGCGCGCACCATCTCAACGTGTTGGATGATCCTCGGGATATCGCTGAATGTGGCCTTGGTCTCATCGATCAACTGATCGACAGCATACTTTGCGGTGTCACGGTTGAGTTGGCGCACTTGATCGCGCCGTTGCTTTTCCCATTGGGGAACCTGACGGAGGACGTGCTCAAGCTCCTTTTCAAGGGCCGCGATATCGGCCTGCACCTCACGCTGCTTAGTTTCAGGCCAAGCGGCAAATTCGGTGGGCGGGACAACCTTTCCATCCCGGGTAACCGTTAGGGCAAATCCGAGGGGAGTGCGCAAGATCGCGATGTCCTTTTGGGCCGCCTTGTCGCGCAAGGCAGAAAACGCCTCTCCTTGCTTTTTCTGAAAATCTTCATCAATTGCGCCCCGCCGCGTCTGATATTCTTCGCTTTGGAAGACGGCGGGCAAGGCGCTTTTGAGATCGTCGATCAGCTTGCGCGCCGCTTCCTGGAACTTCCGGGCGCGGCCGGCGGGAAGCTCGATGGCGACCGGGCGGTCGGCGTCCGCAAAGTTGTTAACATAGATCCAATCGGAAGGACTAGGCTTCGCGCATGCCTCGGCGTGCAGAACGGCTTTGACGGCATCCTGCATCCGGGCGCCGATAGGACCAATCACAAAGAGATTGAAACCGGTCTTGTCGATCTGAGTCCCAAACCGAATCGCATTAAAGGCTCGCGGTTGACCGATAAGCCCGTCAATGGGCTGCAACTCGGCTGTTGTTGAGAACTGCAAGTTTGAAAGGTCCGTTGGGCGATAGAGTTCGTCGACCTGTAGCGGCCGGACGGCTATTCCCCCACTGGCAACGGCAGCATCCACGCCATGCACTCCTCACTCGGACAGCGACGCTGGTCAACAAGGTCGTCCATCCCGAGCTCCCCCTTAACGCCTCTGCATTTTTGCGCCTCAATTCATAGTCGGTTCCGACAGCTTGATCTAGTGGGGTGCCGCGGTCAGCAACGCGATGGACCAGCCGGATGAAGCGAAATACGGCGCGCGGGCCGCATCTTGACGTGCACATCCGGTGCCGAGCCCGCCGAAAAGCCTCGACTTCTTCCAACAGATCTAATGGGGGCGTTCAACCGCCCCTAAAGAGTGCGGACGATCTCTTTGAAGCGATCCCACTCCGTCGCCGTCCAAATTTCGGTATGGGCATGGCCAAAGGTGCGGACCAGGGTCGACACCTTGCTTGCCGTCTCGATGTCCTTGGCGCGGAATATATCCAAGTAATCGCAAGGGCCTAGTATGGCGTAGCTCTTGACCCATTCGACGTCCGGGCACTCTTTCCGCACGCGCTCCATGGCCTGGCGTTCAAGGTCCTCCAGGGCTTTGGGCGAGCGCACTGCCTCCGGACTAAGGCGAGTCAACATGATAAAAGTTAACATGGCAAGAGTCTCTTTCAATTCGAGGCATCAAACGCGAGACGCGGGACCAGGCAATTCGTTCCAGTCGAGACCGAGCTCGTCGACAATCTGTCTGACAATTCTCGGATCAAGCTGCTTCTTCGTCCCGATCTCTGGGAGAACCGCTCTTCGGTGGCCTCGGTGGACGGTGACATAGGCATGCCCATGGGCCCCGACCGTATCCTTCCCCGCCTCGAAGGTGCAACCCCGCTCAGAGAGCCATTGGCGAAAGGTCTCAGATTCCATCTCTGCCTCCTTATCCTTTGAGTGGCAACCAATGCTTACGATGAAAGGAGCTGCCCGATTTGCGTTGATTCTTTGTTCCCTCGGGCCACAACGTGCATCTGGCAGCCTCGTCCCTTCGAAACTGTGTTGTTCAGTCCCCTTCGCGTTCGAGTACGCAACAATGTGGCGCGTCGGCACCGGCCTCCTCTTCGCTGAGCACCGCGCCTGTGACTGGGTTGGGACGAAAGACTGTGCAGCCTTTCAAACCCTTGTCATAGGCAAGATCAAAGATCTGCTGGAATTCGCTGAAGGGGAAGTCTGCCGGAACATTGATTGTCTTGGAAATCGAATGATCTACAAAGGGTTGAATGACCCCCTGCATCGAAAGATGGGCACCCACCGGCAAATCGCTCGCTTTGGCGAAAGCATCCGGCAGGCCGTCTGGCATTCCAAATTTCGAGCGCCACAGTGCAGTTGCATAGTCGGTGAGCGCAAATTCTTCTGGCTCACCATTGGCGTTGAGCACCTTTCGTCGGTATGTGGCTGCGAAAACGGGCTCGATGCCGCTTGACACATTTCCGGCAAGAAGGCTGATGGTCCCAGTCGGCGCAATCGCGATAAGGTGGCTGTTGCGAATGCCAGCCTCCCCTATGGCCCTTTGGATTTCCTCGGGAAGCGTGCGGATGAACGGACCACGCAGATACATGTCCCGATCAAAAAAAGGAAACGCACCTTTTTCCGCGGCAAGAGCGGCCGAAGCACGATAGGCCGTATGACATATGAGCTGTATTGTTTCGGCCGCGACTGTCAGAGAACGGTCGTTTCCATAAGTCAGCCCAAGCATCATCAGAGCATCGGCAAGCCCGGTGATGCCAAGGCCGATGCGCCGGGTGCCGCGCGCATTTTCGGCTTGCTCCGGCAAAGGAAAACGCGAGACGTCTATCACATTATCGAGTAGCCGGACCGCAACGCGGACGGTATCGGCGATCGCCGCAGTATCAAGATGGGCTTTGGGAGTGAATGGCTGGGCCACGAAACGCGTAAGATTGATCGAACCAAGATCGCACGCGCCATAAGGTGGCAATGGAATCTCGCTGCAGGGATTGGTGGAATTAATCTTTTCACAATACCAGAGATTATTGAATTTATTGATGCGGTCGATGAATAAGATGCCGGGCTCGGCGTAATCATAGGCTGCCGCTAAAATATGGGACCAAAGCTTGTGGGCGCGAACACGGCGCACAATACGGCAAGGCACCGTTACGCCCGACCATTCAGTCAGGACTGTTGGTCCATCTCCGTCGATCGTTGCGGCGGGGAACACAAGAGGCCATTCTTCATCGCCGCGGACAGCGGCCATGAAGGCATCGGTCGCGAGAACGGAGAGATTGAAATGCCGGAGCTCGGTTGGCTGCTGTTTGACGCGGATGAACTCTTCGATGTCTGGATGATCGCACCGCAGCGTCGCCATCATAGCTCCGCGGCGGGCACCGGAAGAGAGGACGGTCGCGCACATTGCGTCCCACACCCGCATAAATGAAACGGGACCGGAGGCCGTGGTGCCGGCGCCACGCGCCCTCATGCCCTTTGGGCGCAAGGTCGAAAAATCACAGCCGATGCCGCCGCCCTGCTGCATGGTCACGGCACTTTCTTGCAGGGCCTGGAAGATGCCCGGAATCGAATCCTCGATTTTTCCCATGACGAAGCAGTTGAAGAGCGTGACAGTGCGCTCGGTCCCCGCACCGGCCTGAATCCGGCCGCCGGGGAGGAACTTGAAATCTTGCAAGATGGTGAAGAATTGCTCTTCCCAGGCTTCTGGCTCCTTGGGTTCGACTCGTGCGAGGGCATGGGCAATCCGCCGCCATGTGTCGATGACCGTCTGCTCATGTGCAGAAGGGCCAACATATTGGTATTTCGCCTTCCAAACATGCTGTGAGATGTCCGCAGCAAACTCATTCATGGGTGGGTTCTCTATGCCGGCGCCACGAAGCCGGCTCGGGTACGGCTACGCGAGACATATCAACAATGCCTCAAGCGCGGCTGGGTTCCTCAAGCTAAGCCCGAACCGCCATCTCGCGAAGTGGATCATTAGGATAATCTGACAGCACCACCGGCGCGTTCGAGAGGCTGTAATGACGTGGAGATTGTCTTTGAACGCCAGAGTCTAGAATCTCTGCTTCGTGCTGGGCAAGCAGCCGGGAACGCCTGAGGAAGGCCCTCATCACCGGTCAGTCGATCGAGTTTGTTTGCGGCCAGCAATCTCGGGCGTGCAGGGGATGATGCTTGGTCGGTCAAAGCCAAAGCGCCGCATCGCGCGCCGTCGGCTCGAGCTGCAAACTCCTAAATCATATCGCCACACCAGCGGCCTAGGTTGTCTCTCCACCGTTCTGGACCGAGGCAGTCTTACCACTCGCTTCCGATTCCGCGCCCCACTTGCCTATGTA
>Ga0335081_10004760_pt1 | contig 21451 bp, 16 predicted proteins | sample Lox_Sample_35_FD_206713 | JGI IMG/M metagenome (GOLD analysis project Ga0335081, IMG submission 206713) | Soil microbial communities from Loxahatchee National Wildlife Refuge, Florida, United States - Lox_Sample_3.5 | ecosystem: Environmental > Terrestrial > Soil > Wetlands | place: USA... | reverse complement strand
TATTCTCGACTATCTGGCGGCGGGGCTGGATCCCGGGCGGAGCACGCTGTTCATCCAGTCGCACGTGCCGCAGCATGCCGAGCTGCACCTGCTGTTCAGCATGGTCACGCCGCTGGGCTGGCTGGAGCGCGTGCCCAGCTACAAGGAGCAGCGCGAGAACCTGAAGGACAGGGACCTGGGAACATATGGCTTTCTGGGATATCCGCTGCTGCAGGCGGCGGATATTCTGATCTACCAGGCAAATTTCGTGCCGGTGGGCGAAGACCAGGTGCCCCACGTGGAGCTGACGCGCGAGGTGGCGCGGCGGTTTAACCAGTTCTATCCGCTTGGGAAGGTTTCGCAAGAGCACACGAGGACTGAGAGACTAACTCCCGAACAGCGGCAATGGCTCGTCGAACAGGGGCGGCCGATAGAGCCGGACATGGCGTACACGTTTTTCGTCGAGCAGCCACACCCGAAGTACCACAAGACATTTGTCTTTCCCGAGCCGCAGCCGCTGCTGACGCCGGCTGCCAAGCTGCCGGGTACCGACGGGCGGAAGATGTCGAAGTCGTACGGCAACACGCTGCTGATGAGCGAGCCGGAGCCGTCGCTGCGGCAGAAGCTGAAGACGATGGTGACCGATCCGGCACGAATCCGGCGCACCGACCCGGGCGATCCCGACAAGTGCCCGGTCGGCGACCTGCACAAGATTTTCAGCAGCCAGGAAACCATGGCGAAAGTCTATGACGGCTGCCGCACGGCGGGGATCGGCTGCATCGAATGCAAGAGCTGGGCGACCGATAGCCTGTGGCGGGTGCTGGAGCCGATGCAGGAACGGCGTCATGCGTACGAGGCCAATCCGAAGCTCGCATGGGACGTTCTGGAAGCGGGGTCGGCGAAGGCGCGCAAGGTAGCCGAGGCGACAATGGTGGAGGCGCGCGAGGCGGCGAACCTGTCGCATCAGTACGAGCCCCCGGCGCAAAGCGCCGAGAGCAGCTGAGCCAGGTTTTGCGCATCGGCCGGGCACGGCGTTTGCGTGTCTTCGCCGGCGATCTGCGATGGCGTCACTGAATGACTGAGGACCAACAACGCGCTTCCTCCAGCGGCTCCGCGCAACCGGTGCCGCAGGCTCCGGCCAGAAAAGACGCCGATGAGTCGCCCTTCTCTGTCATTGTGGGACAAGTCTATGAGGGGCCGCTCGATCTGCTGCTCGACCTGATCCGCAAGCAGGACATCGACATCTACGATATTCCGATCGCGAAGATCACGGAACAGTACCTGAAATATGTGGAGACGATGAAGCAGTTTGACGTGGACGTTGCGGCCGAGTTCATCTACACGGCGTCGCTGCTGATCCACATCAAATCGAAGATGCTGCTGCCGCGCGATCCCACCGCTGCTGCCGCCGAGGAAGATTCGCGGCTGGAGCTGGTGAACCGGTTGCTGGAGCACGAGCGCTTCAGGACGGCGGCACAGATGCTGCTGCAGAAGCAGCAGATCGAAGAGGCCGTGTGGTCGAACCCGGCGCTGCGGGAATTTCAGAACGCGGAAGGCGCCAAGCCGGAGCTGGCCGCCGACGTGGTGGACCTGGTCAGGACGTTTCAGCAGGTGCTGGACCGGGCCCGCAAGCGGCCATCGTTCGAGGTGGACGAGGAAACGGTAACGGTGGCGCAGATGATCGAGTTTGTGCGCCGGCGGCTGGCGCTGGAGGACCGTCCCATCCGGCTGAAGCAGTTGCTGCGCAGCCTGCGCTCGCGTTCCGCGCTAGTATGCGCGTTTCTGGCGATTCTGGAGCTGATCCGGCTACAGGCGATCCTGGCGCGGCAGGACAACGTCTTCGGCGAGGTGGTGCTGAAGAAGCACACCAATTTCGATTCGCTGATGGAAGCTCCGGCGGTGAAGGACGATTGGAGATGAGAGCGGTTGTCAGAAGCCGGGCGATTGTGACGTCAAACAATCTGAAGGGAAGCCATTCCGGGTTAGCGGGAGGAGCCGGCGATCAGGAGCCACGAGCCCGATGAGTCTGAAAGCCAAAGTGGAAGCCATCATCTACGCCACCGAGGAGCCGGTGACGCTGGAGCAGCTCGCGTCGGTGCTGGGCGAGGCCGTGCTGGCCGAGCCGCAATCGGGGGAGCAGGGTGAGATGGCGTCCTTCGGCGGGCAGCTGCCTTCCGCCGGCGATCCGGGCAAGGAGCAGAAGCCGGCCCGCGACCGCACGGTCCGAGCGCGGCTGGGCACCATCGTGGAGGAGCTGATCGCCGACTACGCCGCGGGCGACCGCGGCATGGAGATTCGCCAGATTGCCGGTGGCTACCGCATGGCGACGAGGCCCGAGCACCACGATGTGGTGGCCAATTTCGCGAAGAGCCTGAGGCCGCCGGTGCGGCTGTCGTTGCAGGCGCTGGAGACGCTTTCGGTGATCGCCTACAAGCAGCCGGTAACGGTGCCGGAGATCAGCGAGATTCGCGGGGTGGATTCGGCGGGGGTGATCGCCACGCTGCTGGACCGAAAGCTGATAACGACGGCGGGCCGCAAGCAGGTCATCGGGCGGCCAATTCTCTACCGGACGACGAAGGAGTTTCTGCTGCGCTTCGGACTGAACGATATCTGCGAGCTGCCCAGCATGGAGGAGTTCGAGAAGCTGGGCGAGCCGCAGACGGAGCTGTTCGCGGGCGCAGCCGAATCGAACACGTCTCCATCGCAGAGGCAGGAAAATGAGCCCGTCACCGAGGCCGTACCGGAGCCCGGCTCACATCTCATGGGCGAACCCGCAGTACCTGCTGAAGGCACGTTTGCGACTGAAGCGCAGCCCGGCGAGTCGCAGGAAAAATGAGCGGGCGGCCGGAATTGCGGGGCGAAGCTTGCGCCGACGGGCGCTGCGATCCGCTGCGACAGAGCGTGTCCGGAGGCCCCGATGCCGGCTGAGCGCCTCCAGAAGATCATCGCCGCGGCCGGAGTGGCCTCGCGGCGGAAGGCGGAGGAGCTCATCGCCGGCGGACGGGTTTCGGTGAACGGGCAGATCGTCACCGAGCCGGGGACGAAGGCCGACGCCGCGCGCGATCACATCAAGGTCGACGGCAAACTGCTGGGCGCTGCCGAGCGCCACGTCTATCTGCTGCTCCACAAACCCAGGGGATATGTGACGACGGCGAGCGATCCGGAGGGCCGTCGCACGGTGCTGGAGCTGGTGCGGGGTATCGCGCCGCGGGTGTATCCGGTGGGCCGGCTCGATTATCTGAGCGAGGGACTGCTGCTGCTGACCAACGATGGCGAGCTGGCGCAGAAGCTGACGCACGCCTCGTCGCACGTGGCGAAGACGTATCTGGTGAAGGTGAGCGGACGGCCGGCGGAGGAGCAGATTGGGAAGTTGCGCGGTGGCATCGCCCTGCCGCCCGGGCGCAGGCCGCTGCGGCCGGGACTGCGGCGGCGGCCGGGAGCGGAGCGGACCGCGCCGGCGCGCATCAAGCTGATACGCGACGCGGCCAATCCGTGGTATGAGGTGACACTGTTCGAGGGACGTAACCGGCAAATCCGCCGAATGTTTGAGGCCATCGGCCATCACGTGGAGAAAATCAGGCGGGTGCGCTACGGACCGCTGGGGCTGGATGTTGAGCCGGGCCAATTCCGGCATCTAAGCGGGAAGGAAGTTGCACAGTTGAAGGCATCCGCGCGTCCACGGACGCAGACGGAGACAGAATGACGGATTTTGGGAAGCTGGTTCCCGCCTACATACAGAAGCTGGCCAGCTACAAGCCGGGGAAGCCCCGGCGACAGGCGGAACTGGAGAGCGGCGTGCGTTGCATCAAACTGGCGTCAAACGAAAATCCGTTTGGACCTTCGCCGCTGGCGATGGAGGCCATCAGGGCGGCGACCGCTGAAGTCAATTTCTATCCTGACACGGCCGTCACGGAGCTGACGGCACGTCTGGCGGAGATTCACGAACTCGAGCCAGGTCAGATTCTGGTGACCGCCGGCTCGACTACCTTCCTGGAGATCCTGGCGCGGACGCTGCTTGGCCCCGGGCTGAACGCGGTCACCAGCAGGCTGTCATTCATCGTTTATCCCATCGTGACCCGAGCGACCGGAGCGCAGTTCATCGAAGCGCGTGTGCTCAACGACGGCTACGACCTGGATGGCATGCTGGCGGCCATCGACGCCAACACGCGCGTGGTGTACATTGCGAATCCCAACAACCCCACCGGAACCGTTCTGGATGCAAAAACCATCGACCGCTTCCTGGAGCGTCTGCCCTCGCACGTAATTACAGTCCTCGACGAGGCGTACCACGATTTCGCCAGCTACTTTGCGGCCGAGCGCGGGCTGGATTACTCGCACTCGCTGGACTACGTGCGCGCGGGACGGCCTGTGGTGGTGCTGCGGACCTTCTCGAAAGCGCACGGCTTGGCCGGTCTGCGGGTGGGATACGGAATGGGACCGGCCGAGCTCATCGGATATCTTGTGCGCATGAAGCCGGCATTCATGGTGTCGTCGCTGGGCGAGGCTGGGGCCCTGGCGGCACTGGCCGACGCCGAGCATGTGCAGCGGGCGGTAGAGAACAATGCGGCAGGGGAGAGCTTGCTGGCGCCGGCCATTGCGGAGATGGGAATCCGCGTGGTACCGACATGGGCGAACTTCCTGTTCTGCGATGTGGGCGAAGACGCGCGGCCGCTGTGCCGGGCGTTGCAGGCGGAGGGGGTCATCGTGCGTCCCATGAGCGGCGGATGGGGAGCGCCCAATGCGTTTCGCGTCACCATCGGCACCCCGGAGCAGAACCAGCAGCTGCTGGCAGCGCTGAGGCGGGTGCGGTCGAGGCTACCGGTAGCAGATCACTCGCCTGAAGACCACGAAAGCCTGCCGCAGCGCGGCTGAAGCGGGTTGCGTCAGGTTACGCTCAGAGAGCCCGGGAGGGCCGTCTGGCTCCGTTGCGCGCCAGCCGGGGTCCGGGTGGTAAGACATCAGCGGCAGCCGCTCCACCCAGCACCAGCCGGCAAACGTTGCGGATGTAATCTTCCGTGAGCTCGTCGTGGCGAATGAGAAAGCGCATGTAAACCGCACCGTAGAGGATGTCGAGCACCAGGTCGAGATCGAGACGGCGGGGAAGTTCGCCACGATCGATTCCCCGGCGCAGGGTTTCGTAGGCCCACTCACGGCGTGGCCGGAGGAGACGCCGGCGAAATTCTTCCAGCAACTTCGCGTCCGACTGGCCGGCGGCGATCACCGCCTTCACAATGCAACCCCGCTGAGAACGCAGCACGGCAAGGAACTGGTTCATCTGCAGGGCCATGTCGCGGTAAACGGAGCCGGTATCGGGAAAGCGCAGCTCGTCAGCGGTGCTGGAGGCGAAGGCATCCACCACCAGGGCGCCCTTGCTGGGCCACCAGCGGTACACGGTGGCCTTGCCGACGCCGGCATCGGCGGCGATGGCTTCGATGGTGAGCTCGGCGAAACCGCTCCTGCGGAGCAGCCGGAGGGTGCTGCGCAGGATGGCCTGGCGGGCGTGTTCGCTGCGCGGCCGCCCGGGAGCGCGCTTCGCTCCATTGCTGCCCGGCGGGCCGTGGTGTCGGGAAACAGTCATTTCGTCGTGCGATGCCGGTAATGGTTGAATCCGATACGTATCGTATCGTATCATAACATCCATGCCGGACCGGCGCCAGGGCCGGCCGGTGTCCTGGCCAGGGGAGTTGCAGCCGAGCAATGTGGATTGTCGCGCTTGCGCTACGGCGCCCGTATACGTTTGTGGTGATGGCTCTGGTCATCATTCTGCTGATGCCGCTGGCCATCGTGCGCACGCCGGTCGACATCTTCCCCGACATCAACATTCCCGTCATCAGCGTCATCTGGTTCTTCACCGGCTTCGCGCCCGCGGACATGGCCGACCGCATCGTGACCAATTCCGAACGTGGCATGACGGTTACGGTCAACAACATCGAGCATATCGAGTCGCAGTCGGTGAACGGCGTGGGAGTCATCAAGGTTTTCTTCCAGCCGAACGCCAACATCCAGACGGCGCTGGCGCAGGTGACCTCCATCGTGCAGACCACGGTGCGCTCGCTGCCTCCGGGAACCACCCCGCCGCTGGTGGTCACCTATAGCGCCTCCACCACGCCCATCGTGCAGCTCGGGCTGAGCAGCAGGACGCTGCCCGACCAGATGCTGTTCGACATCGGGCAGAACTTCCTGCGCACGCAGCTCGCGACGGTGGAAGGCGCGGCTACCCCTTATCCCTACGGCGGCAAGATCCGCCAGGTGCAGGTGGACCTGGACATGCCGCGGCTGGAGGCGAACGGTCTTTCGCCGAGCGACATCGTCAACGCGATCAATACCCAGAACATCATCACGCCGGCGGGCACGGCCAAGATCGGATCGCTGGAATATCAGGTGGAGATGAACAGCGCGCCGGCAACCATCGCCGAGCTCAACGCGCTGCCGGTCAAGACGGTAAACGGGTCCACCATCTACATGCGCGACGTGGCGCATGTGCGCGACGGTTTCGCGCCGCAGACCAACATCGTGCGCCAGGACGGCGTGCATGGTGTGCTGATGTCGATCTACAAGGTAGGCAAGGGATCCACCATCACCATCGTGAATGCGGTCAAGGGGGTCGTGCCGGTGGCGCTGCAGTCGCTGCCGCGGGGAATTACCGTGAAGCCGCTGTTCGATCAGTCGCTGTTCGTGCGGGCTTCCATCAACGGAGTGCTGCGCGAGGCGCTGATTGCCGCGGCGCTGACCGCGTGCATGATCCTGATCTTCCTCGGCGACTGGCGCCCCACCATCGTCATCTCGATTTCCATTCCCCTGTCGATCTTCGTCTCCGTGCTGCTGCTGAGCGCCCTGGGCGAGACCATCAACATCATGACCCTGGGCGGACTGGCGCTGGCGGTGGGCATTCTGGTGGACGACGCCACGGTGGAGATCGAGAACATCGAGCGCAATCTGGCCCAGGGCAAGGAGATGAAGCGTGCCATCCTCGACGGCGCATCGCAGATCGCGGTGCCGGCATTCGTCTCCACGCTGTCGATCTGCATCGTCTTCGTGCCCATGTTCTTCCTGACCGGCGTCGCCAGGTTCCTGTTCGTGCCCCTGGCCGAAGCGGTGGTGTTCGCGATGCTGGCCTCGTACTTTCTGTCGCGCACGCTGATCCCCACCCTGGTGATGTACATCATGCGCGGCCACGAGCACCGTGAGGAGGCAGCGAAGACGTTTTTCGGCCGCTACCAGCGGCGCTTCGAGCGCGGCTTCGACAGGTTCCGCAATGGCTACTATCAGCTGCTGGAGACGACGCTGCAGCACCGGGGAGCGTTCGCCCTGTGCTTCGTTGCCTTCTGCGCGCTGTCCCTGCTGCTGGTGTTCTTCCTGGGCGAGGACTTCTTCCCCTCGGTGGATGCCGGGCTGATGCGGCTGCACGTGCGTGGCCGCGCCGGACTGCGGGTGGAGGAGACGGCAAGGCTGTGCGACGAGATCGAGCGCTATCTGCGACAGCAGATCCCGAAAGACGAACTGGTCACGATCCTCGACAACATCGGGCTGCCCAACTCGGGGATCAATCTTTCCTACAGCAACTCGGGAGTGATTGGAACCAGCGACGCGGAAATCCTGGTGGGGCTGAACGCGGAGCATCATCATCCCACGGCCGATTACGTCCGGCGGCTGCGCGCAGAACTGCCGCGGCGGTTTCCGGGGGTGGAGTTTTTCTTCCAGCCGGCGGACATCGTCACCCAGATTCTCAACTTCGGACTGCCGGCGCCGATCGACATCCAGCTCACCGGCCCGGACATGGCGAGCAACTACGCCATCGCGCAGCAGATTTCCGCCCGCATGCGGCATATTCCAGGCACTGCCGACGTGCACGTGCAGCAGCTCCTCGACCTGCCGACGCTGCATCTTGACATCCAGCGCAACCGGGTCACCCAGGTGGGCATGGACGCCCGTGATGTGGCGCAGAACGTGCTGGTTTCGCTGAGCGGCAGCTTCCAGACGGCGCCCAATTTCTGGCTGAATCCGGCCAACGGGGTCAGCTACCAGGTCGCGGTGCAGTCGCCGCAATACCGCGTCACCTCGCTGCAGGACCTGATGAACACGCCGGTGCACGATCCGGCCACGCCCAACTCGCAGGTACTGGCCAACCTTGTGCAGCTGGCGCCGGTGACCAGGCCGGCGGTAGTCTCGCACTACAACGTGCAGCCGGCGATCGACGTGTACGCCAGCACCCAGGACCGCGATCTGGGCAGCGTGATGCGCGACGTTGACCGGATGCTGCAGCCGTACCGGCAGCGTCTGCCGCGGGGCACGCAGCTCCGGGTACGCGGGCAGGTGGAGACCATGCGAACCTCGTTCGTGGGACTGGGCATCGGACTGCTGGTGGCGATCGCACTGGTGTATTTCCTCATCGTGGTGAACTTCCAGTCGTGGCTCGATCCGTTCATCATCATTACGGCGCTGCCGGGGGCGCTGGCGGGGATCTGCTGGATCCTGCTGCTGACGCGCACCACGCTGAACGTGCCGTCGCTGACCGGCGCGGTGATGTGCATGGGAGTGGCGACGTCCAACTCCATCCTGATGATCTCGTTCGCGCGCGACCGGATGCGGTTGGGGATTCCCTCCGCCCAGGCGGCGCTGGAGGCGGGCTACACGCGTATCCGGCCGGTGCTGATGACAGCGCTGGCCATGATCATCGGCATGCTGCCCATGTCCATCGGGCTGGGCGAGGGCGGCGAGCAGAATGCGCCGCTGGGACGTGCCGTGATTGGCGGGCTGATCTTCGCGACCGTGGCCACGCTGTTCTTCGTGCCCACGGTATTCGCCATGATTCACGGACGACGGGAGGCGCGGGAGGCGGCAAGGAAGTCATAAAATAATGGAGATTCTTACGCACGACATGGAAAAGGAAGACAGGGCGGCGCTGACGAACGAAACGGGACATGCGCCGAACCGCGCGGACGGGGGCGGTGCGCGGCGCTATGCCGGGGAAGACGAAGGGCGCCTTCCGGCGGAGATCACCGCGCCACCCAAGCTTCCGCCCGCGACCCCCCGCAGGGCGTTGATGTTCATTGGCGTGGTGCTGCTGGTGCTGGTGGCGGCGGGCGTGGCCACCATGCTGGTACGCCTGCATGACAGTCACGTTCTGGCCGACGAAACCGAGCAGAACGCCATTCCTACTGTTTCCGTGGTCCATCCCACGGCGGAAAAGCCTGACGAGGAGCTGGTGCTGCCGGGCAGCTTGCAGGCCTATATTGAGTCGCCGATCTATGCGCGCACCAACGGCTATCTGCTGCGCTGGTACAAGGACATCGGCAGCCGCATAAAGAAAGGCGAGCTGCTGGCGGACATCGACACGCCGGAGGTCGATCAGGAGCTGATGCAGGCGAGGGCGGCGCGGCAGCAGGTTGTGGCCGCCATGGACCTGGCGAAAATCAACGCCGATCGTTATCAGGCGCTGCGCAAGACCGATTCGGTTTCGCAGCAGGAGGCCGATACCCAAAGCAGCGGCTATGAGCAGGCCATGGCGAACCTGGCGGCGGCCGACGCCAATGTGAAGCGGCTGGAGGAGTTGGAGGGCTTCAAGCACGTGTACGCGCCGTTCGACGGCGTGCTTACGCGGCGCACCGTCGATCCGGGCGCACTGATCAACGCCGGTGTTGCCGGGGCAGCCGGCAAGGAACTGTTTGACGTGGCGCGCACCGATCCCCTGCGGGTGTACGTTGCCGTGCCGCAGGCCTATGCCCCCGCCATCCATCCCGGGCTGGAGGCGGTGGTGACGCTGCAGGAGTTTCCCGGACAGAAATTCACCGCGACCGTGGCACGCACGGCCGACGCCATCGACCAGACCACGCGGACGCTGCTGACCGAGGTGGACGTGCCGAACCGGGACGGGAAGCTGCTGCCCGGCTCCTTCGGCGAGGTGCACTTCCGGCCAAACGTCAATGGCAGCAAACTGACCATTCCAGTGAACGCGATGTTGTTCCGCCGCGAGGGTCCGCAGGTTGCGGTGGTGGGCAGCGACGGGAAGGTGCAGCTGCGGCGAATCAGCATCGGCCGCGATTACGGCACCACGCTGGAGATTGTCGGTGGTGTGGACGTAAACGACCGCGTCATCGTTAATCCCTCCGATTCCATCGAAGACGGGCAGAAGGTGAAAGTCGCACCTGAGGGCCAGGAAGGCCGGCACTCATGAAGCGGTTGCGCCTGGCTGCCGGCCTCGTGGCCAGCGCTCTGCTGGCGGGGTGCGCTGTCGGACCCAACTACAAACGTCCCCCTGCTCCGGCGCCCGAGGCCTATAAGAAGCAGCCGCCATGGCGGCCGGCCGCTCCCAGCGATACGATTCCCAAAGGCGTGTGGTGGGAGATCTTCAACGATGCCGAGCTGAACGCGTACGAACAGCAACTGCTGGCGGCCAACCAGTCGCTGCTGGCGGCCAAAGACCGGCTGGAGGAGGCGCGCTCGCTGGCGCGGGTGACCTCGGCGGGATTCTTTCCGCAGGCCAGCGTGGATCCCAATGCGTCGCGAAACCGGTATTCCGGCCACCGTCCGGAAGTGCTCACGCTGGGCAATCCCCTTACCCAAAGCACGTACGAGATCCCCTTCTTTCTGAACTACGAACCGGACCTGTTCGGCAAGGTGCGGCGGAGCATGCAGGCGTCGAACGCGACCCTGCAGGCGACGGCGGCCGACATGTACAACGTGATTCTGGTGCTGACCGCGGAGCTGGCGGCGGATTATTTCAGCCTGCGGGAACTCGACGCCGAGCTGCAGGTGGTGCAGGAGTCGGTGAACATCCAGCAGAAGGGGCTGCAGCTGGTGACCTACCGGCACAACGGCGGTGTGGCATCGGGCCTGGACCTGGCGCAACAGCAGACGCTGCTGGACTCGACGACCGCGCAACTGTATCTCGTGCAGCAGCAGCGGGCGCAATTCGAGCACGCCATCGCCGTGCTGACCGGCAATCCGGCAGCGACATTTTCGGTTCCGGCGCGGCCGCTGAAGGCAAGGCCGGTGCCGGTGCCGCTGGGAGTACCCTCGGACCTGCTGGAGCGCCGTCCCGACGTGGCCACCGCCGAGCGGCAGATGGCGTACGAAAACGCCCTGATCGGGGTGGCAAAGTCGGCCTTCTATCCGCAGCTCACGCTTTCGGGAAGCGGAGGGTTCCAGAGCACCAGCATCACCAACCTGATCAGCGCGCCGAGCGCCATCTGGTCCTTGGGCGGCGACCTGCTGCAGCCCATCGTCAACGGGGGCCGCAATCGCGCCAACCTGGCTGCCACCCGACACGCCTATGACGAAACGGTGGCCAACTATCGCGAGGCGGTGCTGGTGGCCTTCCAGCAGGTGGAGGACGGGTTGTCGGGACTGACCGATCTCTCGCAGGCGGCGACCACCCAGGATGCCGCGGTTGCCGATGCACGGCGCGCCCTCGAAATCGCCAATAACCGCTACGTCGGCGGAGTGACGACCTACCTGGACGTGATCACCGCGCAAAGTACCCTGCTCACCAACGAGCGGCTGGCGACCCAACTGCTGGGGCAGCAGATGGTGACGGAAGTGTATCTGGTGAAGGCGCTCGGCGGGGGCTGGGACGCGTCACAGATCCGCAACGAGCAGGTGCATCCGCAGGCCATACAGGCCATACAGCAGTAGCACGGAGCGATTGCTGTAGCCCTCTGCGCGGGTCAGGGAGGGGAAACGCTTTTTGAGATTCCTGGCGCGGAGGGTTATGCTCTTCGCATGAAACTCCGTGGCTGTGGTACGGCGCTGGTAACTCCCTTCCAAAGCAGCGGCAGCGTGGATGAAGCGGCGCTGCGTGAACTGGTGCGGTGGCAGGTCGAGTCGGGTATCGACTTTCTTGTGCCCTGCGGCACGACCGGCGAGACGCCGACGCTGTCGCATGAGGAGTGGCTGCGCGTCATCGATCTGACCATCGAGACCGCCGGCGGCCGGGTGCCCATCATGGCGGGGGCCACCTCGAACAACACTCGCGAAGCGGTGGCGAAGGCAAAAGAGATCTCGTCAGCCGCGGGCGTCGATTACATCCTGACCGCGACCCCCTACTACAACAAGCCCACGCAGGAAGGCATTTATCAGCACTTCCGGGCAATTGCGGAAGCCTCGAGCAAGCCGCTGGTGCTGTACAACATCGCCGGCCGCACCGGCACCAACATCGAGACAACCACGCTGCTGCGGCTGGCAGAAATCCCGAACATCGCCGGGGTAAAGGAAGCCAGCGGCAACATCGGGCAGATTGCGGAGGTGTGCGCCTCGGTGCCGGAGGACTTCCTCGTCTTCTCCGGTGACGATGCGATCACGCTGGCCGTCATCGGGCTGGGAGGCGTCGGCATCGTCTCCGTGGTATCCAACGAAATCCCGGCGGAGATGACGCGCATGACGAATGCGGCGCTGGCAGGCAAGTGGGACACGGCGCGGCAGCTCTTCCGCAAGTATCTGCCGCTGATGCAGGCCAACTTCCTCGAATCGAATCCCATTCCCGCCAAGGCGGTGCTGGCGATGATGGGCCGCATCGAAGAGGTGTACCGGCTGCCGCTGCTGGCGATGAAGAAGGAAAACCGCGTCCGCCTGGAGAAGATTGTGGCCGACGCCGGCCTGCTGCAATCTCAGCCGGCCGTGACACGGTAGATGTTCACCACCCTTCGACTCCGCTCAGGGCAGGCTCCGGCACGGAGAGCACGGAATTCTGCAAGCCTGGAGCGCCGGAGGGGCGGAGGAATTTAGCCGAGCGCCGTCAAAGGCACCCTCGCAAGGGGTTTGAGTGCAATCGGCCTGTTTTCGTCAACAATCTGAGACCGTAGCTATAAGGATTTCAATTGAAACCGTTATGCGCCACGAAATCATTGAGGCAGAAGAGGTCGAAATTAGCAGCTCGAATACTGGCTGCCGCCCTCGGCACCTACGTCACTGTCCAGGGAGTTATTGCTCTACGCTCCGGTCGCCTCGCATACTGGAACGTTTCTCGGCGTTTCGTCTTGTACCCCGAAGTGCAAATAACCGCAGGCATCATCGTCTTGCTGGTGGCAGTGCTGCCTCTTGGTCGAATTGTGGACGCAATCACGCGCCCTTACGTTTCGGATCATCATGTCAAAGTTCACCCGCTCTGGAAAAGACGGCAACATCGTTGACGTAAAATCCCCTTATCACTAGTAATCCCGCATTTCTCGTTGGACAATGAATAAATGCTGGAGTTTTGGCGTCGGATGCAGGAGCATCGCGGATTGGTTTTTTTGGGCTGGTGCCTCTGCCTAACTCTGGCCGCGAGTGCGCTGCCACGGTCAGCCCCTTTGTCCGTTGCTCAGCGAGCTGCGTGCATCGTCGCCAGCATAGCGACTCTGCTCTTCGCAGCATCACTGTCCGCGTATTTCGTAGAGGCGTGGAAGCGGCAGCGTCAGGTCGCTAACAAAAAGGTGAGTACACGGCATGGGTGTTGCTGGAGTTCGTAATCGGTGTGCCTTTCGCACTCGTCTGTGCCGCCGGTGCCTTTCTCGCTCTGTGGGTCGCACTCCGATAACTGTCGTAACATCCCATAGCGCTCATTGAGCCGCATTAGGGGTTTGCGCGCGAGATCGCAGAGCTACTCATCGATGACTTAATCGGTCGTGGGCTCACGCTGCCCACTCTTTCGCAGACGTCAATACTCGCCGGTACAGCTCTTCATACTCTTGCGCCATTCGGGACGCGCTGAAATGCTGTTGCACTCGCTCGCGGCACTGCTCAGGCGAGATGCGACCAACCCCGGCTAATGCTTCCGCCATTTCATCCACCGTCTCAACCAGTAATCCGGTCTCGCCGTCCGCGACGATTTCCGCGAACGCCCCGCGCCGGAATGCCAGCACGGGCGTGCCGCACGCCATCGCCTCGATTGCCACCAGCGAACTGGTCTCTTCAACGGTACTGGTCAGCAGCAGCGCCCTCGCATGCCGGAGCAGACGCAGCTTCTGCCTGGCCGAAGGCGCGCTGACGAACCTTACCCCGGATTCTTTCGCCAGCAGCGGCTGGACCTCACGCTCGAAATATTGCTGATGGTAGCTGAACGGGTAAACCTGGCCTGCCAGCAGCAGCGGCACACCGGCCTTCCGGGCGGCGGCGATGGCGAGATGCGGAGCTTTCTCTTCGCAGATGCGGCCCAGCCAGAGCACGTAGCCGTCCTTGCCGGGAGTGAAAGGAAATCGCTCCACGGCAATGCCGTTCTGCACAACTCCCACTGTATTCGCCAGGTCCGCGAACGAGCGCGCCTGCGACTGCGAGACGAAACTGAAATATAGATTGGGCGGAAGCGGGTGAAACCAATCCTGCCTGTAAAACGGGCGCGGCAGATGCAGGGTGGCCAGCACCGGCAGGGCACATTGGGCGGCGACACGGAAAAAGCTGCCGCTCTTATCGTGAATCAGGTCGAATTCGCCGCGATGCCGGCGCAGATATTCCAGGATGCGCGCGTTGTGTTCGCCCTCGCGGCGTTCGTATTGGTCGGCAGCGCCGGCCGCCGCTCCTGTCGCCAGCAGACGGCCATGCACACGCGAGCCATCGCAGGCGGCAACCGTCGTGTGATGTCCGGCAGCCGCCATTTCGCCTTCAACGGTGAGCAGCAACTGTTCGGCGCCGCCGGCGCTGTCTTCGGAAACAGTGAGCAGCGGATAGGCGATGTAAAGGATGGAAAGGTGGCTCATTCCGTCAATGGCGCCGGGCTGAAGCCCGGCTCAAAATCAAAAACGCGCTTTGCCGCTGGCCTGAAGGCCAGCACTACCCGAGCAAAGGACAGCACGACCCGATCCGTTGCTGCCTCTGCGCAGTGTCACCGTCCTACACCGTGTCCTGCCGCCGTCTTCAGAAAATCCGCAAAGGCGGCGCAGACCTCCTGCGAGGTCATCTTCCACTGCCAGACTTCGTAGTTCACCTTGCCGGCATGCGGCGGGCGCGTGTAGTCGTAAGCCGGCTGGGGCCGCACAATCTCCCGTTCGACGCCGAAGCGTTCCAGAAAATCGCCCTGCGAGCTGTAGGCCCGGCACATGTGCCGTTTCTGTTCCTGCTCGGCGGCGGTGGCGCGCACGTCGATCTCGTCGCCGCTGGGCTGGATGAACTCCTGAAAGATGCCTGAGCCATCGGCATTGCGGTGATACAGCGGCGCCTCCCAGCATGGAATGGATGCGAGCCTCGAGAGCTGTGCCGCCAGGAAGCTGCAGGAGTCGTGGTCGGGATGGCCGCCCTCGTAGGCGAGCGTAAGCAATGCGGTCGTCATCCGCCGGCGTACGATGTCGGCCAGCAGTTCGAAAGCCTGGCGCAGGTTGCGGAACAGCTCCTGATCGGCGAGCTGCTCTCCGCCGGGCATGTCGGCAAGGAAGAGCACGTCCTTGACGCCGACGGCGTGCATGGAGTTCAGCGCTTCCTGACGCCGTATGGCCGCATAGGCTTCGCGCGAACCATACTTTTGCCAGAACCAGGGGTCGGCGGGCGAGCCATTGGTGGCGAAGACGACCAGCGGCTCGCGCATTCGCTGCAGGAGCGCGCCAAAGGCGATGCACTCGTCGTCGGGATGCGCGACCAGCACCAGGGTGCGATCCAGCAGTTCGTCAAGCCAGGGCATTCTGATCTCTCGATGCGGGTGCGGCATATGAGGCCCGCTGCACCCGATGGCGCACAACCAGTTATACTGCCCGCCATGCAGGAATTGCAGCGCCAAATTGAGCAGCTCTACGCCATGGGCGCCGCGGCCGCGAGCGAGGCGGAGGCGGGCGCCGTGTTCGCGCGATTCCGTGATGCGCTGACCGCAGGCAGGGTGCGGGCAGCGGAAAAGCGCGATGGCCGCTGGCAAACCAACGCCTGGGTGAAGCAGGGAATCCTGGTGGGCTTTCGCATCGGACGGCTGGCGGAGAGCGGCGACCGGAGCGTGCTGTCATTCGTGGACAAGGACACCTATCCGACACGCCACTTCGCCGCCAGCGAGCAGGTGCGGATCATCCCGGGAGGCTCGTCGGTGCGCGCGGGGGCCTACGTGGCCGCATCGGTGGTCTGCATGCCGCCGATGTTCATCAACGTCGGGGCGTGGGTGGATGAAGGCACAATGGTGGATTCGCACGCGCTGGTGGGCTCGTGCGCGCAGGTGGGCAGGCGGGTGCACATCAGCGCGGCGGCGCAGATCGGCGGCGTGCTGGAGCCGATCAACGCTTCGCCCGTTATCATCGAAGATGACGTGCTGGTGGGCGGCAATTGCGGCGTCTACGAGGGAACGCAGGTGGGCGCGCGTGCCGTTCTGGGCGCAGGAGTGATCCTGACGCGATCGACGCCGCTGTTCGATACGGTCAAAGGCGAGATTTATCGCGCGACGGCCACCGAGCCGCTTCATGTTCCCGAGGATGCGGTGGTGGTGCCGGGCTCGCGTGCCATCAGCAAAGGCAAAGCCGCCGAGTGGGGACTGTCGCTGTACACGCCGGTGATTGTGAAGTATCGCGACGAGCGCACGGAGCGGGGAGTGGAACTGGAAGACGTGCTGCGGTGAAGGCGTCCCGGTCCGCCCCTTGCGAAGACAGGCGCGGGAGGCCTTCAGCGGCTGCGACGCGGCTTACGGGCGGGCTTCGTAAACGATGTTGAAGGGCGTCTCGGTGGCGCGGCGGAAGCGGCTGAAGCCGGCCGCGGTCACGACCTCCCGGATACGGCTCTCACCGGCCTGCGCCCCCAGACACAATCCCACTTCCTGCGAGCGCGAGCAGGGCGTACACAACAGCGTCGAAAACGAGTAGTAAACCCGGCCCACGGGATTCAGGTTGTCCTTCAGCTGGTCGTTGGCAAACGGTTCCACGATCATCCAGGTTCCGTCTTTGCTAAGCGATTTCCGCACGTGCGCGGCAGCCCCGACGGGGTCGCCCATATCGTGCAGGCAATCGAAGACGGCCACGAAGTCATAATTTCCGCCCGGATAATCCTTGGCTTTGGAGACCTCGAAGGTAACGCGGTCGGCAACACCTTCCCGCCGGGCGGTTTCGCGCGCCGCTTCAATGGACTTGTCGTGATAGTCGAAGCCGAAAAAGCGGGAGCTGGGGAACGATTTTGCCATCAGCAGAGTGGAAGCGCCTTTGCCGCAGCCGACATCGGCCACCCGCGCTCCCGCCTCGAGTCTCTCTTTCACATCCTGCAGGGCGGGAATCCAGGAGCTGACGAGATTGGCGGCGTAGCCGGGACGGAAGAATTTTTCGCAGCCGTGGAAGACGCCGTCGGCGTGTTCATGCCAGCCCATCCCCGCGCCGGTGCGGAACGAGTCAGCGATGCGCGGCACGGCGGCGAGTGAGCCCAAAGCCAGCTCGAAGGCGCCGGGCAGATAGGCGGGGCTGTCCTCGTTGGCTAGGGCGAAGGCCTGCTCTTCGGTGAGGCTGAATTTGCCGCTGGTGTCGTCGTAGGTGATGTAGCCTCCCGCCGCCTGCGATGCCAGCCACTCGCGCAGATAGCGCTCGTCGGTCCCGGTCCGGGCGGCCAGCTCGGAGGAACTGATCGGGCCTCCGGCCAGCGCCTTGTACAGCCCGAGCTTCTCGCCGATGACGACCATGCCGGCGTGAACGGCGGCGCCGAGGTCACCGACGAAGTGCTCGATGAAAGCATTGAGTTTGTCCATGTCGATTTTGGGGACCGGCTGCGTCGCACTCATGGGAAGCGTCTCCTTGTGGAAAAGGTATTGTGGGCGGGGATCTGGGAGCTTCGACCCGAAGGGAAAACCTCGTGCCCTACGTCGTGGCGCATTGTGTACCAGAAGAACTTCCAAAGTCAAGCCGGCCGGAGCTGGGGTATAGTGACACGGACGCGTGCGAATGGAGCGCCCTGATGCCGAAGGTCAAAGCCGACAACATCACGATGAACTATGAGCAGCAGGGGACCGGAGAGCCTCTGATTCTCATTCCCTATCTGGCTGCCGATCACGCCTGTTACGCATTCCAGGTAGCAGAATATTGCAGGCACTTCACCTGCATCTCGCTCGACCTGCGGGGAACGGGTGAGACGGACAAACCGGAGGGAGCCTGGTCCACCGAGCTTCTTGCGGACGACGTCGCGGCTTTCATGCAGGCGGCGGGCATCGGGAAGGCGCATATCTCCGGTCTGTCGCTGGGCGCGGCAACAGGCATGTGGCTGGCGGCGAAGTATCCCGACAAGGTCCGGTCATTGTCGCTGCACGGCGGCTGGCTTAGGACGGACCCGTTTTTGAAGGCTGTCGTCGGAGGTTGGCAGTCGTTGGCCAGAGCGCTGGACAACGTCGCCGAGATGGTGGTGCTCGGAATTTTCCCCTGGTGCTTTACACCGGAGCTATATGCCGCCAGACCGGAGTACATTCAGTCGCTGGCGGACTTCGTGCGCAGCCGGCCCGCCCAGCCCGTATCGGCTTTCATCCGGCAGTCCGATGCCGTAATCAATCATGATTTAGTGGCGCAGCTTGGCAGGATCATGGCGCCTACGCAAATAACTTTTGGACGCACCGATCAGCTGACGTGCCGTTTCGCCGACCAGATGCATCACGGCATTCGCGGCTCCGAGTTGCTGATTTTTGAAGGCTGTGCGCACGCGCAGCTCTACGAAAAGGTGGAGGAGTTCAACCAGAAAACGCTGGAGTTCCTGCAGCGGCACATGGGCGCGGGTGCTGCGTCGCGCGCCAAATCGGGGTAATGGCGGAAATGTTGGCCGGCGGGAATTCGCAAGGTGTTAACAGCCCCGGGCGTTTTGCGCTCTGTCGCCAGCGTCGCCAACAAGGCGGGCAAGATACCGGTTGGGACGGTCCCGCCTCCTGCTACACTTCTGGGCAATGCGGGTGCTGGGCATCGATTGCGGCGGCGAATACACCGGCTACGGAGTGGTCGAGCAGCATGATGACGGCAGTCTGCATCATCTGTGCAGCGGGGCCATCCGCCTTTCACCGCGCGATGCGCTGGAGTTGCGGCTGAGGAAGATTTCCGAAGAGCTGCGGGAGATCATCGCCGCGTGGTCGCCCGAACAGGTGGCCATCGAGGACGTTTTTTACGCCGTCAATGTGAAGTCGGCGCTGAAGCTGGGCCACGTGCGGGGCGTGGCGATGCTGGCGGCGGCCCAGGCCGGGCTGGAAGTAGTGGCCTATTCGCCGCTTTCCATCAAGTCGGCGGTGGTGGGTTACGGCAAGGCGGAAAAGTCGCAGGTGCAGGTGATGGTGGCGCGGCTGCTGGGCCTGGACGCACCGCCGCGGCCTGCCGATGCCGCCGACGCGCTGGCGATTGCGATATGTCATCTGCACACCGCCGGGACGCTGCAGCGGCAAAAGGCCGGGGCGCGGCGATGAAATCGGCCCTCAGCATGACATTGTGTTTTGCTTCTCTGCTCCTGCCGGCAACGCTTTGCCTTGCCGCACAGCAGGGACCGGCGCAATCCAGCCCGGTCGCGGCGAAGGTGCGCTTCAGCTTCGAGTGGAGCCAGGGGATTCCGTGGCAGAGATACTCGATCGAGGTAACCTCAGACGGCAGGAGCCACTTCGAGGGCCAGCCGCACCCGGAGGACAACGGCGATAGCGATCCCTGGCAGCAGGACTTCACGATGTCGGCGGCGAACCGGCAGAAGATCTTCGATCTGGCGCAGAAGCTCAATTACTTTCGCGGCAATTTCGATGCGCACATCAAGCACATTGCGCAGACCGGCACGAAGACGCTGCAATACGAATCGCCCGAGCTGCGGGGAGCGAGCAGCTACAACTGGTCGCAAAATCCCCAGGTGCAGGAGCTGACGCGACTGTTTCAGGGAATCGCCACCACCATCGACTTCGGCCGCACGCTGGCCTTCCATTACCGCTTCGACAAGCTCGGCATGGACCAACAGCTCAAGGAGCTGGAAGACCTTGAAGCCGGCCACGAGCTGCAGGAGCTGGAGATCATCGCGCCCATGCTGCGCAAAATAGCCGGCGATCCCAACCTGATGAACATCAGCCGGCAAAGCGCGCAGCGCCTGCTGCGGACTCTGGATGAGCCGGAAGCTGCGGCGCAGAACCCGGCGCAGCCGTAGGCAATGGGGACGCTGCGGTCGCTCCCGCTTGGGGAAATTTTGACAATTGCGCTGCGCGAGCCGCGGAAACATCCCTCCAGAATGGTGTTTAATAGTAGTAACCAGAGAAGGCCTCGACGAGGCTCCGCCCGTGCCCGCCGGCACCGTCTCCCGGAAGATGAAAGTAAGGGCCAAGGAGTATGCCATGACAAGGCAGATGGTTTCCGCATTGTCAGCAATTGCAGCATTGGTATTGGCGGCAGCCACGGCGGCCGTCGCCGACTCGCACGTCAGGATCGTTCGCCTGAGCCTGGTGGAAGGGCAGGTGCAGATGGAGCGGGTGGCGGGACAGGGACTGGAAAAAGCCATCCTGAATACGCCCGTGTTGGAGGGAACGCGCCTGGTGACCGGCAGCGACGGCCTGGCGGAAGTGGAGTTCGAGAACCAGAGCGCGGTGCGGCTGGCGGAGAATTCAGAGGTCAAATTCTCGCAGCTGCTGATGAACGATGCCGGAACGAAGATCAACCAGATGCGAGTGGTGAAGGGTCTGGTGTATGTCGACACGGCCAGGGGCGACGACATCTATCGCATGAAGGCGGGCAGCAGCAGTCTGCTGATGCATGGCAACAGCCTAGTTCGGCTGAGCGTCACGCCGGAGAAGATGGAAGCGGCGGTGGTGCGGGGAGAAGTGGAGTTGGAGAACCAGCCGCAGGCGGTCAGGATCCGGAAGAACGAGACGCTCACTCTCAGCTTCAACAACAGTTCGCAATACGCCATCACCAAAGGCATTGAGGCCGCGCGCTTCGATAACTGGAACCGCGAGCGCGAAGACTACGAGAGGAGTTACACCGAGAACGTCAACTACAGTGGGCCGAGCCGGGGATTCGGCCTGCAGGACCTCAACTACTACGGCGATTTCTTTTATGCTCCCGGTTACGGCTACGCCTGGCAGCCGTTCGGTTTTGCCGGTTCGATGGCGGCCTGGGACCCGTACAGCAATGGAGCATGGATGCTGTATCCGGGGCTGGGATACATGTGGGCTTCGGCCTATCCGTGGGGATGGCTGCCGTATCACTACGGCTCCTGGGCGTTCATCAATGGAACAGGATGGGTTTGGGTGCCGGGCAGCTATCGCGGCCAGTGGTACACCAGCGCGTATGTCACCGCTCCAAGAGTGACGAAAGCGCCCGCGGGCTGGGCAGCAGCAACGCCTCCGGCCATGACCGGACCGACGGTTGTTGTCGGCAAACCGGGCACGACGCTGCCTACGATTCCGGGCGGCCGAATTCCGCCGAACTTTGCCAGCCTCGTTCCCGGCCGGAGCACAGCGACTCACGGATTCGTCCGGCCGGGCGCAAATGCCACGAGCGGCAACCACCCGGTGTTTGACGCGAACGCAGTGCATCACGTTCCATCGGGCCATGTTTTTGCGCCCCCGATGTCACGCCCGGTCGCGGCCGGCATGTCTGAAATGGGAGGCATGCACGGGGGCAGG
>Ga0335081_10004759_pt1 | contig 21457 bp, 15 predicted proteins | sample Lox_Sample_35_FD_206713 | JGI IMG/M metagenome (GOLD analysis project Ga0335081, IMG submission 206713) | Soil microbial communities from Loxahatchee National Wildlife Refuge, Florida, United States - Lox_Sample_3.5 | ecosystem: Environmental > Terrestrial > Soil > Wetlands | place: USA... | reverse complement strand
TCGAACAGCAAAGCCGCCGTGATGAGATCGATGAAGAACAGCGCGGTTTCGTAGCTGGGGATAAAGGCCGGCCAAGGCGGCAGCGGCATACGCACAAACGGCACCAGAGCGATGAAGGCAACAAAAGTGACAACCGCGATAGCGAGCGCGACGGCTTTTTCACGGCGCGTCGCAAGCGCGGTGGCCAGAAGGGGATAATTTTGTTCAACTGTCCGAACAGTAGACATGAGCTTTTAAACCGCACGTCGGAAGCAAAATATCAAAGCCAGCAATGGTTTCCAGCGTACACCGTGATACCAAACTACCGATCAACCGATCAATCGGCGCTGATCCGGCACGCCGCGGCTATTCTGGTCCAATGACAAATGAGGGCAAATAATGCTCTCGTGAGGCGAATCTGCGGCGTCCTGCGGCGCAGCACAGGCCGTCGCCGATCCGATCCGGACCGGTTTTGCCTATGGGGGGTCCGCAGTGGCTGAGGCGCGCGCTGACCGAATTGGAAAGCCAAGACCCGCACTGGAATGCGTGCTATGTTGTGTGACCCATAAACGAATACGTATTTTCCGGGAGAAGACATGACGGCGCAATCGTCTCAATCGGAACCGACCGGCGCGCGACTGCGCCAGGAGATGATCACGGGCTCCTATCTGCGCAACGCCTGGTACGTGGCGGCGTGGTCCGACGACATCGGCGACGAGGCGGTTGTTGCCCGCACCATCATGGACGAGCCGATCGCGCTCTACCGCAAGGCGGATGGCTCGATGGCGGCGATCGCGGACCGCTGCGCGCACCGCTTCGCGCCGCTCTCTATGGGCAAGGTCGTGCGCGGCGACCGCATCCAGTGCCCGTATCACGGTCTTGAATTCGACGGCACCGGCGCCTGCGTACATAATCCGCATGGCGCCAAGAACATTCCGTCGCGGGCGCGGGTCAAAAGCTATCCCGTCATCGAAAAGCACAAGGCGGTATGGGTCTGGATGGGCGACGCGGCGGCCGACGAAGCGAAAGTGCCGGACTTCGGCGTACTCGACAACGTGCCCGAGTTGCACGCCACCAAGCGCGACTCCATCACCATCAAGGCCAACTATCAGCTCATCATCGATAACCTGCTCGATCTCAGCCACACGTCGTATCTGCACGAGGGCATTCTGGGCAACGCCGATACGGTCGAATCCGAGATCACGGCCGAGCAGGACGGCGACGACGTGGTGATCAGCCGACACGCCACCAACTCGGTACCGCCCGGCATGTTCGCGCAGTTCTGGCCGAACCATCCGTCACACGTCGACAAGTTCACCAAGATGCGTTGGATGGCGCCGTCGACGCTGCGGCTCGTCACCGGCATCTGCAAGGTGGGTGCGATGCCGGAGACCGGCACTGGCTACAACGCAATTCATATGCTGACGCCCGAGAACGAGCGCTCGACGCTGTATCACTTCACCGCGGTGCGCTTCGGCGTGATGACGACCGACGAAAAGCTCAACCGCGATCTGCAGAAGAAGATCGCCGAGATGCGCCGCTTCGCCTTCGCGGAGCAGGACGCGCCGGTGATCGAGGCGCAGCAGCGTGTTATCGAGACTGCCACGGCGCCGCTGGATCCGGTGGTCCTCGCCGTCGATGTCGGTCCGGTGCGCTATAAGCGCGTCCTCAACAAGATGCTGGAGGCCGAGCGGCGGTGAGCGCCGCGGCGCCGGCGTGTGGCGGCTCACGCCGCCAGCAGCTATCCTATTTCTTCTGCAACGCGTGGCTGAGGGCGACAATGTCGGCATATTCGCTCTCAAGTCGCTTGCGCGCCGCCGCGGGATCCTCGTAGCGGGCGAGCAAGCCCAGTCCCTCGACCTTGGCGACGAAGGCCGGATCGCGCGCGGCCTTGGCCACCGCGCCCGTAAGCGTGTCGCGCACGCCGTCCGGCAGTCCGCGCGGCGCATAGAGCCCCATGATCAGGTTGAGACCGTTTTGGGTAATGCCCTTGTCGGCGAAGGTCGGAACGTCAGGCAATTGCCGCAACCGCTCCGGCGCCGTCGTCAACAGTGGCCGCAGCTTGTTCGCCTTGAACATCGCCGCGCCCGTTGTGTACGGCACCATGCCGATGTCGATCTGTTTGCCGAGGATCGCGGTCGTCAGCTGCGCACCGCCGGGGAACGGCACCGCGACCATGTTCAGACCGAACTTATGCGCCAGCGCTTCCATGCTCAGTTGCGATACGGTGCCGATGCCGGCCGAGGCGTAATTGAGCTTGCCCGGATTGGCATGCGCATAGGCCACGACATCGTCGAACGTCTTCCACTTTGCATCGGCGCTCACCGCCAGCACGCTGACATCGGTGACGTAATTGCCGAGCAGGCTGAAATCGTCGAGCGTGAACGGCACGTGCGTGCCCGAGATGCGCGTGACCGTGAAGATCGAATTGACCCCCTGCCCGATCGTGTAACCGTCAGGCGCGGCTGAGGCGACCGCCTGCATGCCGAGCGTGCCGCTGGCGCCCGGCTTGTTGATCAGCACAACGCTTTGGCCGAGCGCGGAGGCCAGCGCCGGCTCGATCAGCCGCATCGCGGAATCGACCGGGCCGCCCGGCGTCGCCGGCACGATCACCTGAACGGGCCGCGCCGGGAAGTGCTCCTGCGCGCATACCGGCGCGGCCAGCGCCAGCATCGCGAGCAAAACTCCGGTCGCGCATCCAAGCCGCTGCATTGCTGCCTCCTGACAAACCCGGCACGCCTTGTCATAACATGGTTCCGCGAAACGCCAACGCCGCCGCACGAGGAGCACCGATGCGCATCGTCACACTCGAAGAGCATTTCAGCCTGCTCGAGGTCGGCGGCCGCACCGCACCGCCGCCGCCCGCCGTGGCCGACGCCGACAACATGCCGGCGGTCATCCGCGGCGTTGGCGACAAGATCACCGATCTTGGCGAGGGTCGCATCGCCGAGATGGACCGCCACGGCATCTCGACGATGGTGCTGTCGAAGGCCGGCATCCACATGGGCCCGAGCGCTGACATGTTCGATGGCGACGAGGCTGTTGCGTTCGCACGCGCCTTCAACGACGAATGCGCGCGGCGGATCGCCGGATATCCCGGTCGATTCGCAGGGTTTGCGCATCTCGCAACCAGCGTACCCGAAGCGGCGGCGGACGAGTTGGAGCGCACCGTCACGCAGCATGGCTTCAAAGGCGCGCTGATCAGCGGCATGATCCGCGGCCGTTTTCTTGACGACGCCAAATTCGCGCCGCTGTTGGCGCGCGCCGAAAAACTCGACGTGCCCCTCTACATCCATCCTGGGCCGCCGCCCGCCGAGGTGCGCAAGGCGTATTACGAGGGGCCGTTTCCACAGAAGATCAGCATCGGGCTCGCGACGTTCGCCTGGGGCTGGCACTACGAAACGGCGTTACATGTGGTGCGGCTGGCCGTGTCGGGCACGCTCGATAAATATCCGCGGCTCAATCTCATCATCGGCCACATGGGCGAGGCGCTGCCGTTCGTGCTCGCGCGCTGCGAGCACCAGCTCGCGCCCGACTTGTCGTATCTGTCGCGGCCGCTGACCAAAATCATCACCGATCAGGTCTATGTCACTTCGGCCGGCTTTTTCTCCAATCCGCCTTTCCTCGCGGCCTTGCAGACCTTCGGCATCGACCGGATGATGTTTTCCGTTGATTATCCGTATGCCAGCAATGCCCTCGGCCGCACGTTTCTGGACAACGTGCCGCTGTCACCTGCGGACCTCGAAAAGTTCGCGCATGGCAATGCGGACCGGCTGTTAAAGCTTAAGGCTTGACGCCGTCCAGCTCGCTAGAAATGGCCGATAAAAGCGTAGCAAATGCAAAGCACGAGACTGGCCCAGACAGCAGCGCTGAAATAGAGCGACATCCAGGCGATCTCGTCTTTCCATTCGGCGAAATCGTGGGTCACCACCCAGCGACGACTTGCGTCACGAAGTCCTTCCAGCGGGCTCAATGGTCTGATGCTGCCGGCAATCCCGGTCCGCGACCTTGTCAGATACATCGGAATATCGATCGTCGCCAGAAACGCCAGATAGCCTGCAATCCCGGTGATGGTGCTCACCAGAACCGCGCGCGCTACACCGTCAAACTCCGGCAGCAGCCGGCAAAGACCAATGACGATGACCAGAAAACAGACTCCCCATATGGAATTCTCGATGGCGTTGCAGAAAAATTTCTTGGTCAACACCGCGTACCACGAGAAGCATTCCGCGATCAGAATCAGGGGAACAATCACCCAGGCAGCGATCAAGGCGGTCTGCGCTCCGGTCATTGTGCCCAGCCGGTGCAGAACCATCGCCCACTGAGCGACGAAGCAGACTTCGGCCACGGTCGCCACCGACCGGCCGACTGTCACGCTCGACAGCCACGTGTCGAACAAACAGATCCTCTGCACGTCAGCCCGCGGCAGCATCGATCGGAATGCGCACCCAAAAACATAGGCGGCGGAGAACAGCAACATGAGCTCGACGTTAGACGCGCCGTGGATGCCCGTCTGCGGTTCGTGAAGGTATCGATAGACCCAGAACCAGGCCGCGATATTTGCGCCGCTCACGAGCGTCAGCAGACTCCACCACCAAGCCAGCGGATTGGACCAGGCTAGGGAACTGGACCGCACCGGCAAGTCCGACCTCATAGTACGCTCCACATGCAATCGAACTGACATTTAGATGTAATAAATCTGCCACACGCGGGTTCCAATTGCCAAGGGTTAAGAGGCCGCGTGACGCGGCGGTTTGCGGCTACGCTTTCGGCACCGACATACCAGCGGGAAAAAAGTAGACCGGTCAGCCGCGTGCGCGGGCGACGCTATCAGCCTGCGCCCGCACGATCGCCTCGCGCACGCGATGGGCGGTGATCGGCGTCTCGAACACGGCGGCCCCAAGCGGCCGCAGCGCATCGTTGACCGCATTGACGATCGCCGCCGGCGGGCCGATCGCGCCGTTCTCGCCGATGCCCTTCATGCCGAACGCCGAGAACGGTGACGGCGTCTCGATGAAATCGAGCTTCACAGTCGGCATCGACGTTGCGCTCGGCACCGTATAATCGGCAAGCGTGGTCGCGGTCGGGTTGCCGGAGGCGTCGTAGCTCGATTCCTCGTACAGCGCATTGCCGACGCCGTTGGAGAAGCCGCCGATCACTTGGCCTTCGACCAGCATGGGATTCACGCGCGTGCCGCAATCGGACACGATCGCATAATCGAGGAGTTCCACCGCGCCGGTATCCGGGTCGACAGCGACCACCGCGGCATGCGCCGAATAGGAGAACACGCCGGGATCGTGCGGCTTGTGGCCGGCTGTTGCGGTGAGACCGCCGGCATCGGCGTCGGCTGGCAGTTCTTCCGGATGATGGTACCAGGCACGGCCGATCTCGGAGAATTCGACGCTGCCCTGCGGGCCGTGGACGCGCCCGTTCTGAATCTGCACGTCGGCTTCCTTGCATTGCAGGAGATGCGCGCCGATCTTTTTGATCGGCACCATCAAGGCGCGGCAGGCGTCGGCCACCGCGCCGCCAGTCGACACCATCGAGCGCGACGTATAGGTGCCGGTGCCGACGGGCGCCGACGACGTATCGCCGTAGCGGACGGATACTTTGTTTGGGTCGATGCCCAGCACCTCGTTCGCGACTTGCGCGAACACGGTTTCGTGGCCCTGGCCGTGGGAATGCGAGCCGACTTCCAGCACCAGTTCGCCGTCGCCGGTGAGCCGCGCCACCGCCGGCTCCATGCCGGGAACAAGCTCGATGCCCCAGGCCGAATAGCCGAATGGCCCGGTGCCGTAGGCGGTCTGCTCGTAGAACGACGCAAAGCCGACGCCGATCAGCCGGCCGTCCTTCTCGGCGGCCTTCTGTCTGGCGCGCAATGCCGGCAGGTCGATCAGTGCGGCCGCACGCTTAAGCGCCGCGGCGTAATCGCCGCTGTCGAGCGTCTTTTTGGTCACCGACACGTAGGGCATCTGTGCCGGCTTGACGAAATTGCGCAGCCGCACCTCGAGCGGATCGATGCCGGTGGCCTGCGCAACGCCATCCATGACGATCTCGTGGCCGATGCACGACAACGGGCGGGCGACGCCGCGGAACGGCTGGCCGGCCGGCTTGTTGCTGACGACGTTGAGGGCGCGGCCGCGAAACGTGCGGATGTCGTAGCAGCCCTGCATATTGCCCAGCGCCAGACCACCTTCGATGCCGGCCGGCCATGGCCACGGCGAGTAGGCGCCGGAATCGACCAGCACGTCGCAATCGAGCGCCAGCACGCGGCCCTCGCTATCCGCATAGCCGGTGATCTTGCACTCGTAATCGCGGCAGGTAGCGTCGCAAATCAGCGACTCGTGGCGATCCTGCACCCAGCGCACCGGCCGGCGCAGTTGCTTCGCCGCCCAGGCGACGCACACCGTCTCGCTCTCCACGTATGTCTTGAGCCCGAACGAGGCGCCGACATCGGGCACGACAACGCGAAGCCGCCGCTGGCTGATGCCCAGCACCTGCGCCAGCCCGATCTGCAGCGGCACCGGCAGCTGATGCGCCACATAGACGACAAGCTCATCGAGCCGGCTGTCGTAGTGCGCCACCGTGGCGCGGCCCTCGAGCGGCAGCGGATGCATGCGGTTCATGCGGAAGCTGCGCTCGACCACGTGCGCCGCGGCCGCCTTGGCGGCGGCGAGGTCGCCAACCTCCATCTTGATATCGACCAGGACGTTGTCGCCCCACTCGTCGTGCACGAATGGCGGCTTCTTCTTCTGCGCGTCCATCATGGTGACGACCGGCGGCAGCGGCTCGTACTCGACGCCGACGCGCGTGGCGAGATCCTCGGCTTCGCCGGCGCTGGCGGCGAGCACCATCGCGACCGGTTCGCCGACGTGGCGCACTTTGCCGACAGCCAGGATCGGCCAGTCCGATGGCTTGAAGCCCGGCAGTTTTGCGGTCGACCGCATGCGGCCAACGCCGGTTAGATCGCCGGCGGCAAAGACGCGCTGCTCCGCTCCTTCTGGCTTGCGCACCGCGGCAATGCGCGCATGGGCGTGGGGCGAGCGCACGAACGATGCGTGCAGCATGCCGGGCAAATTGATGTCGGCGCAGAACTGGCCGTGGCCTTGCAGGAAGCGCGCGTCCTCGAGCCGTGGCAGCCGCGCGCCGATACCGAATTCGCGTCCCATCGCAGTCCTCAACGGGCCATTTGCAGCACCGGCTGCTCGCCCGCATCCGGCTTGACCTGATCACTGAGCCATTCGGTAGCGGCCTGCACGCCGCCCGAGCCGTGCGCGACGCCGAGCGCACGCAGCCCCATCTCGATCGTGCCGAGCGTGCCCAGCACCATCGGCGCATTGACGTGACCCATATGGGCGATGCGGAAGGCCTTGCCGTTCAGCTTGCCGATGCCGCGTCCGAGCACGACGCCGCATTTCTCTTCGCAGTAGTCGCGCAGCGCTTCGGGATTACAGCCTTCGACCATCAGCACAGTCGTTACCGTGTCGGACCGCTCCGCGGGGGCGATAATGTTGAACGCCAGCGTCCCTTTCCCGCTCCAGACCTCAACGGCCCGGCGCACGGTTTGCGCCAGCAGGCGATGACGCAGGAACACGCTGTCGAGCCCTTCGGCGAACAGCATGTCGAGTGCGGCGCGCAGCGCATACATCAAATGCTCCGGCGGCGTACCGGCGTATTTCTGATAGTGCGAATCGCCGTCGCGCGTCGTCCAGTCCCAGTATGGCGTGCGCAGCCCGGCTTTTTGGTGGGCACGGTGCGCGCGATCGCTGGCGGCCACAAAACTCAAGCCGGGCGGCGCCATCAGCCCTTTCTGCGAGCCCGACATCGCGACATCGACGCCCCAGGCGTCCATGGCGAATGGAATGCAGCCGAGCGACGCGACCGCATCCACCATGAACAGAGCATCGTGCTGCGCCGCCTTGATGGCCTTGCCGATCGCCGCAATGTCGTTGAAGACGCTCGAACTGGTGTCGACCTGGACGGCGAGAACCGCCTTGATCGAACCAGTCTTGTCGTCCCGCAGCCGCGCCTCGACCGCCGCGGGCCGCACGGCGTGACGCCAATCGCCTTTGAGGATTTCAACCTCAGCGCCGAGGCGCGCCGCGGCATCGCCCCAGTCAACGCCAAACTTGCCGCTTTCGAGAACGAGAATCTTGTCGCCGCGCGACAGCACATTGGTGAGCGCGGCTTCCCAGGCGCCGTGGCCGTTGGCGATATAGATGTAGGAGCGCGCCGCAGTGCCGAACAAGCGCGAGATGTCGCGCAACAGGGTATCGGTCAGCGCGATCAGCGGCTTGGAATAAAGCTCGACCGCCGGCCGGTGCATCGCCGCCAGCACCTGGTCGGGGATGTTTGTCGGCCCTGGCACCGCCAGGAATTCTCGGCCCGCGCGAACGCTCATGCATCGTCTCCGCTGGCGGAATCTTACTCGGCACGCGGCGCGGGAGCAATTTTTCGGCTGGTGCGACTGGAACGGGATTGAGCGTGTTATTCCACCCCAGCCCGCCCGATGGCGACATAGCGGAAATCGGCGCGCTTCATCTCGTCGGCGCGATAAATATTGCGTAGATCGACAATGACGGGACGCGCCATCACGCCTTTGAGCCGGCCTAGATCGAGCGCCCGGAACTGGTCCCATTCGGTGGCGATCACCAGCGCTTCGGCGCCCGCGGCGGCCTCGTAGGCGCTGCCGCAATAGCCGATCGAAGGCAGCGACGGCTTGGCCTGCTCCATGCCGGCCGGATCGTAGGCGCGCACCGTGGCGCCGAGATCCTGCAGCGCAGTGATCAGCGGGATCGCCGGCGAATCGCGCGTATCGTCGGTGTTCGGTTTGAACGAAAGCCCGAGTACCGCGATCGTTTTGCCGCGCACCGAACCGCCCAGCGCGGCGACCACCTTGCGCGCCATTGCACGCTTACGCTGATCGTTGACCGCGGAGACGGTCTCGACGATGCGCAGCGGTACGCCGTGGTCCTGCGCGGTCTTGAGCAGAGCGGTCGCATCCTTGGGAAAACATGAGCCGCCAAAGCCCGGCCCCGGATGTAGAAACTTGCCGCCGATGCGGTTATCGAGACCCATGCCGCGCGCCACGTCCTGCACGTCGGCGCCGACCTGCTCGCACAGATCCGCCATTTCGTTGATGAAGGTGACCTTGGTGGCGAGGAAGGCATTGGACGCGTATTTGATCAGCTCGGCGGTGCGCCGGCTCACATACAGCATCGGCGCGGCATTCAGATAAAGCGGCCGGTAGATGTTCGCCACGATCTCGCGCGCGCGGGCATCGCCGGTGCCGACCACGATGCGGTCCGGATGCTTGAAGTCCTGGATGGCGGCGCCTTCGCGCAGGAATTCAGGATTGGAGACGACCGGCAGATCGGCGTCGGGCCGCAGCTCGCGCAAAATCCGCTCGATCTCGTCGCCGGTGCCGACCGGTACGGTCGATTTGGTCACCACCACGGCGTTCGCCGGGAGCAGCGGGGCGAACTCGCGCACCGCCTGGTAGACAAAGCTCAGATCGGCATAGCCGTCGCCGCGCCGCGACGGCGTGCCGACGGCGATGAACACCGCATCGGCTTCGGCGACGCTCGCCGTCTCGGCGGCGAAATCGAGCCGGCCCTGCCGCACGTTGGCCGCGACCAGTTCGGCGAGCCCGGGCTCGAAGATCGGAATTTCACCGGAATTAAGCGCGGCGATCCGCTTTGGATCCTTGTCGATGCAGGTGACGTGATGGCCAAATTCGGCAAAGCAGGCGCCGGAGACGAGTCCCACATAGCCGGCGCCGATCATGCAGACGCGCATCGCTCAAATCCCCGTTTTCTCAAACTGCGCCGTTCGGTGGCGCAGCCGCCTGGCTCGGCGCCGCTGCTGAGCCCCTTCGTAGCAACGCCATCCAGCGGCGGCCAAACAGCACAAGAACCAGCACGCCGTAGACGGCCCCGCCGACGAGCGTCAGTGTCAGCAGCTCTGATTCGTTGCGGAATCTTGACAACGACGACAACAGCTTTGTGACAAGCGGCACGGCGATGGCCAGCAACACCGCCATGGCGATGCCCGCCACGGCAAGCCGGCTAAGCGAGGCTTTCAGCTCCCGGTCCACGGCGATGAAGCCTGCGCGTCCCGCGAGCCACAGCACCAGCAGGAAGTTGATCCAGGCGCCGATCGAGGTCGCCAGCGCCAGCCCAACCTGGGCGAGCGGCCCCATCAGCGCGACTTTCAGAACGATGTTGACCGCGGTCCCGGTGAGCGCCGCCTTGACCGGCGTCGCAGTGTCGCCGCGGGCAAGAAACGGCGCGACGACGCTGCGAATAAGCACAAATGGAACGAGCCCGATCGTATAGGCCATCAGCGTTGTCGCCGCCGCGTGGGCATCGCCGGCATTGAAGCGCCCGCGCATGAACAAGCCGCGCATGATAATGTCGGGCATGATCAAGAAGGCCACGACGCAGGGAATACCGAGCAACAGCGCGAACTCGATCGCGCGGTTCTGTGCCGAGCGCGCGCCGGCATCGTCGCCGGACGCAAGCCGTCGCGTCATCTCGGGCAAGAGCACCGTACCCACCGCGATGCCGATGACGCCGATCGGCAATTGATCGATGCGGTCGGCGTAATACAGCGCCGAGATGGCGCCCGTCGACAAGAAGCTCGCGATGATGGTGTCGGCGAACAGCGCGAGCTGCGTGCCGGCGGAGCCGACAGTCGCCGGCAGCAGCGCCCTGAAGAAGCGGCGCACGTCGTCGTCGAAGCGCAACGCGCGAAACCACGTCATCACGCCGCATTTCAGCGTGTCGCCGCCGACCAGAAGCGCCTGCAGCACGCCCGAGATCAGCACGCCCCAAGCCGCCGCATAGCCCGGGCCGGGAAAATAGATGACGAGCGCCAGCGTCGCCATCATGGCAACGTTGAGCAGGATCGGCGCAGCGGCTGCAGCGGCGAACCGGTGCAGCGCGTTGAGCATGCCGCCCCACAGCGTCACCAGCGTGATCAGCAAAAGATACGGAAACGTGATCCGGGTCAGCGACACCGCGAGTGCGAACTGCCGCGGCTCACGCGAAAAGCCAGGGGCCAGCAGGTCGATCACCTGAGGCGTAAACAGCAGCGCGACGACCAGCAGCACGACCTGCGTTTCGACCAGCAGCGTGAAGATGCGGTCGCTGAATGCCTTCGCCGCCTCGGGTCCCTCCTGGGTGCGGATGCGCGCATAGGCGGGGATGAAGGCGGCGTTGAAGGCCCCTTCGGCGAAAATCGCACGGAAATGGTTGGGCAGCCGGAAAGCGACGAAAAATGCGTCGGCGGCCGGACCGGCGCCCAAAATCGCCGCCAGCATAATGTCGCGGAAAAAGCCGGTCAGGCGCGAGAGCAGCGTGTAACCGCCGACGGTGAGAATCTTATTGAGCATCGGCCCCTGGGCTGCCATCGCGCCGCGCGCCGATCAATAGTGTACGGACGTTCGCGGCGCGATGACGGCGCGCACCCAATTGAGGCCGTTGCCAAGTTTTGGCGCCGCTGGCGGCCGTTGTGGCACCACGCGACATGGGGAAATTGAAACAAAAATCCTTAAACTGCCATTATATTAGAATAATAATTCTTTTCAGAGACCGCATATCGGTCTTTTTGAAAAACTTTCTTCCAGGTTTTTGCGGTGAGGCCGCCCACGTCCAGTCTTGCGCCGGTCAACGACAGGCCAGGTGCTCGCGCACCGCGGCAATGATGCGATCCTGGACGGGCGGTTCCAGATACGCGTGCATCGGCAGGCTGATCACCTCATCGGCCAGCCGCTCGCTGACCGGGGCGCCGCCGTCGGCAACGGGATAGCGGCTGTACGCCTCCTGTAAATGCAGCGGCTTGCGGTAATAGATCGCGGTCGGAATGCCCTTCGCCTTCAACGCCGCCGCAAGGCCCTCGCGCCGGCCGGGCGCAAGCCGGATCGTGTACTGCGCCCATATCGAAGTCGATTCGTTGCCGACTCGCGGCACTGTCGCGACGTCGGCGAGCGCTTCCGAATAGCGCATGGCAATGCGATTGCGAGCGACGATTTCTTGCGGGAAAATCTTGAGTTTCTCGATCAGCACGGCCGCCTGGATCGAATCGAGCCGCCCGGTGATGCCGATGCGCGCGGCGTCGTATTTATCGACCGTGCCCTCGCCGTGGACGCGCAGGCTCCTGATCCGCGCCGCCAGCGCGTCGTCATCGGTGAAGACCGCGCCGCCGTCGCCGTAGCAGCCGAGCGGCTTCGCCGGGAAAAAGCTGGTCGCGGTCGCGGCCGCAAGCGCGCCGAGCTTTTTGCCGCGATAAGTCGCGCCGAACGCCTGCGCCGCGTCGTCGAGAATGAGCAGGTCGTGCTCGGCCGAGATGGCGGCGATTGCGTCGTGGTCGGCGGGCAGGCCGAACAGATCGACCGGGATCACGGCGCGCGGCTTGAGCCCGAGCCGCTTCGCGGTCGCCACCGCGCTGCGCAGACTGTCGGGATCAAGATTGAAAGTCTCGGCCTCGACATCGGCCATCACCGGCGTCGCGCCAAGCAACGCCACCATCTCGGCCGTGGCGCAGAACGTGAAAGACGGGCAGATCACCGCGTCGCCCGGCCCGACGCCCCAGGCCATCAGCACAAGGAGCAGCGCGTCGGTTCCGCTCGAGCAGCCGATGACGTGCCGCGCGCCGCAGAACGCCGCCAAATCGGCTTCGAGCGCACGGACTTCGGGACCCTGGATGAACTGGCAGTGCTCCAGAACGCGCGCGACCGCGTCGTCGATTGCGCGGCCGAGCCGGCGCCGCTGCGCCGCGACGTCGATGAAGGGAATTGAACTCATGATCTAGCCGACGACTCGGCGCGGCCCTTTACGCTGCGGCTCGGCCTGCGGGGCGCGCGCTTCGAGGCAGCGAATCGCAATCTCAAGGCTCGCGACAGCTTCCTCGCCGGTCACGGCCGGCCGTTCGCCGGTGCGGATCGCATCAACGAACGCCACCAGTTCGGCGCGCAGCGGTTCGGCGTATCCGACCGAAAGATGCCGCATCGAATAGCTGCCGTCCGGCTGGAAGCCGAAACATTCGGTGACCTGCAGCGTCAAGAGATCGGCGATCAGATACTTGTCGCGGGTGGCGATGTGGATGTTGCGCGCCTTGAACGGCGTCAACCAGTTGGTGTTGATGTGGGCGAGCACGCCGGAGGCGGTGCGGAACTGCAGCAGCGCGATGTCCTCGCGCTCGGCCACCGCGCTCGACATTTGCGGCTGGATTTCGACGATCTCGGATTCGGTGAACCATCGAATGAGATCGATATCGTGCACGCCGAGATCGATGACAACACCGACATTCGACATGCGCGGCGGAAACGGTCCGACCCGCGTGATGGCGATCGAGAGAATGTCCTGATCCTTGATCGCCCGCTTGACGGACTGAACGGCCGGATTGAAACGCTCGACGTGCCCTACCATGAGCGTCACGCCGGCGCGGCGTGCGGCCGCAACGATGGCCCGGCCTTCGGCCACGGTGGAGGCAAGCGGCTTTTCGACCAAAAGATGAACGCCGCGAGAGATACATTTCAGCGCGATGTCGTGGTGCAGATGGGTTGGCGCCGCGATAGTGACCGCATCGACGCCGCTATCGAGCAGTGCATCGACATCGGCGAAGCCGGCGCAACCGAGCGTATCGGAGACGAAATCCCGCTGTTTGCGATCCGGATCGGCGACGCCCGCCAGTTCGACGCCGGCCATGTCCGAGAGCACCCGGGCATGGTTCGAGCCCATGACACCGACGCCCACGACCCCGATCCGCAATATGTCGTTCCCCGCCACTTCGAAACCTCACCCCGAGCCTCGCAGGATGTCTGCGCCTTCGCCGACCCCAGAACCTCACCTAGCATGCTCCAGCGCGGCTGGCGACCGGCCGGGGACGGAACTCGAACACATTTTGCTTCCGAGACTTACGGTTTTGTGCCGCGCCCGAGGGCAGGCGATGAGCGTTTGGGCAGTCCGGCCCGACCGGGGCCTCGACCGCCTCACCTTGCACGGGTGCAGAGCTGGCTTTGCGCTGCCTTTGTGTCCACCGGCGCAGCGGCGCGGCCCATCTCCGCCTACCGCTTAACGGCGGTGATAGTCGTCCTCGAACCGGACGATGTCGTCTTCGCCCAGGTAGGAGCCGGTCTGGACCTCAATCAGTTCGAGGTCGATCTTGCCGGGATTTTCCAGGCGGTGGCGCGCGCCGCTCGGTACATAGATCGATTCGTTCTCGTGCAGGATCCTCACCGTATCGTCGATCGTGACGCGGGCGGTGCCGCGCACCACCACCCAGTGCTCGGCGCGATGATGATGCATTTGCAGCGACAGCCGCCCGCCCTGCTTGACGACGATGCGTTTGACCTGGAAGCGCTCACCTTGATCGAGCGACTGATAGGAGCCCCAAGGGCGATGAACCTTCAGATGGTCTTCGGTTACCGCGGGAGCAACATCCTTGAGCTTTTGCACGACGCGGCGCAGGCCGTCGCCATCCTCGCGCCGCGCCACTAGAACCGCATCCGCGGTTGTGACCACGACAACGTTCTGCAAGCCGTAGAGCGCGACGAGCTGTTTGTCGCTGGCCACGTAACAGCCGCCTGCATCAACGAATAGCGCCGAGCCCTGCGCGGCGTTGTTAGCCGCATCGCGGGCGGACAGCTCCCAGACCGCCTGCCAGGAGCCGACATCCGACCATCCGTAAGATACCGGCATCACCGCCGCGTGTTTGGTACGCTCCATCACCGCATAGTCGATCGATTTCGCGGTCGCGCGCGCAAACGCCGCGGCATCGAGAGTCACAAAACCCAGATCGTTCCCGGCCGCCTCCACGGCACCGGCTATCGCGGCGGCACTGTCCGGTTCGAACGCGCGGTATTCGTCGAGCAGCAATTCGGCGCGGAACAGAAAGTTGCCGGAATTCCACAAATAGCCTTCGCCGACGTAGAGCTGCGCGGTCTCAGCATCCGGTTTCTCGACAAAACGCTCGATGGCAAAAATATCGGCGCCAATCGCTGCGCCGGCGCGGATGTAACCGTATTCGGTCGCCGGACGGGTTGGGCGCACGCCGAACGTGACGATGCGGTTTGCGGCGGCGGCCTGCGCGGCCGCGGCGCAAACCTTGGCGAAGGCCGTAGCGTCGGTCACGACGTGATCGGCGGCCAGCGCGACCACGATGGCATCCTTGGCGCGGCGGCGGGCGAATTCGCTGCCGGCGACAATGGCCGGTCCCGAATCGCGCCGCATCGGTTCAAGCAGGATATCGGCCTGCGCCCCGATTGTCGCGAGTTGCTCGGCGACGAGAAAACGATACTGGCCGTTGGTGACGATGATCGGGCGACCGAACAGCGCCGGATCGGACACCCTGCGAAGGGTCTCCTGAAACGTCGAATAAGAACCAAACAGCGGCAGGAACTGCTTGGGCCTGTTCTCGCGCGACGCCGGCCACAGCCGGGTGCCGGCGCCTCCGCACATGATCAAAGGAATGATCGTATTGGCCATACTGCCCTGCCCTCGCGGCCCGCATCGCGCGCCGAACACGATTTCAGTTTAGCGTAAAATGCTGAATGAATTGCGCCGCTCAACCGGGCGAGAGCAGGCCTGGCGCGGCGTTCGGCACCGCGATACCGCGCGGCTGCTCACTGCGCCTTGATACGCAAAAATGCGAACCACACCATGCGGAGCAGCAGAAGACCGTGGCGGAACCGGGAAATCTGCGTTTCACCGTAGATGCGGCTGGCGTAGCGAATTGGCACCTCGACGATCTTCAGACTCAGCTTCGAGGCGCCGAAGATCAGATCGAAATCGCCGAACGGATCGAAATCGCCGAAATAGCTCCGCCCGGCCTTGAGCCGCAGGTAGTCGCTGCGGCGGAGCACCTTGGTGCCACACAGCGTGTCGGTAAACCGCTGCCCGAGCAGCCAGGTGAAGGCTTGCGAGAACATCTTGTTGGCGATCAGATTGAGAAACCGCATGGCCTGATCTTCGAGCGGATAGACCAGCCGTGTCCCGTTGACGAACTCGCCCTTGCCGGACTCGATCGCCTGCCAGAACTTCGGCAATTGCTCGGGCGGCACGGTGAGATCGGCGTCGAGGATCATCAGCACGTCGCCCTTGGCGATGTCGAAACCGGTATAGACGGCGTCAGCCTTGCCCTTGCCGGGTTGATGCAGCGCCTTGATGTCGAGCTGCGGGTTGGCTTTGACCACACGCTCGATCTCGCTCCAGGTATCGTCGTTCGAATGCCCTTCGACAAAGATGATTTCGAGCGTGTCGGCAAAACGCGGCATGCGGCGAACCGCCGGCTCGATGTTGCCGCGTTCGTTGCGCGCCGGAATAACGACCGTCGCGCTGCGCGGCGGCGGACCGAGGTGCCGCAACGAACGGCAGACCGTGTAATGGCGCAGACAGAGCAGATTGAAAAGCGGCAGCGGCGCGATGAACCGGTTGATCAGCCGTCCTAGTCCGAACAGCCGCAGCGGTGACAGCAATCGGCGCTCGCTCTTGACCGCTTCGAAATCTGCGAGCCCGGCAAGCGCGTGCACGTCCGCAAGCGCGAGCACGTTCTGTGGCGGCTGCGGCATTTTGAGCTGAACCCATTCCGCCAGCTTCAGCAGCGGATGCCAGAAATGCGAAAAGTAGCCGACGATGAGCCGCGTCTCGCGCGTACACAGGCTGTGGAGGTTCTCGAACATGAGCTGGCAATCGTCGAGCGAACCGAGCGTGTCGACGATGACGATAAAATCGAAGGGACCAGGCAACGATCGCACGAATTCGGCAGACTCGATATCGCCCGCATGAAACTGAAGTCCCGGATAGACCCGCCGCGCCTCCTCGATAGCCTCGCCGCTCAGATCGACGCCGACGCCGAACGATGGCTTGAGCGCCGCCAACAGCTCGCCGGTGGAGCATCCGAGTTCGAGGACGCGGGAGCCCTCCGGAACCAGGAACTTGAGAAAGTGTAGGTCTTCGCTGTGAAAGAACGCGGCGCGCTGTCGCCATTTGGCGCGCTCGGCCGCACTGGCACTGGCATGACGGCGCACTTCTTCCTTGTGCACCGACAACGTCGCGGTCGGTATTGCCTCACTCATCGGCCATGCCTTGGGATCTGGTCCATGCTGTCAAACGAAGCTGCTAACTGGTTGAGCGGTCGTGTGGCCAGCGATCGCAACGTCCGAGGTCCTTTGCAAACTAACTATGGCGCTCAAGGGGCGCACCGCCCGCGGTCTGCGACGGCCGCAATGGCGGCGGCGGAACTTGCGACAATTTCCACGGTGAAGCGAGAATTCGCCAACGCCCGTGCTGCCTGCTGCTCGCGCTGGTCCGCAGCAATCAGGGTGCCGCCGCACAAACCGGCGGCCGCGCCCGCAGCCAAATCATGCGCTCTGTCGCCGACAATCCAGGACCGTGCCAAATCGAGATTCATGCCGCTGGCGGCCGCCAATATCATACCTGGGTTGGGCTTGCGCCAAGGGTGATCGCCCACCCGTAACGGGCCGGTTCCGTCGCCATGATAGGCACAGGCAAGTACAGCATCGAGATGGGCGCCGGCGGCCGACAAATGCGCGGCCACCCCCGCCTGCACGGCATGGAAGCCGTCCCAATCGTAGAGCCTGCGCGCGATCCCGGACTGATTTGTCACCACCACGACAGGAACCTTAAGCGCGTTGCAACGGGCAATCGCCGCCGCGACGCCTTCCAGCATCCGCAGATCCTCGGCACGCCCGACAAAGCCGGTATCGGCGTTAATGACGCCGTCGCGGTCCAAAAACAGGGCCGGCCGCGGAGTCTGCCCCGCTGGCGCCAGTTCGCACCACAACCCGATGTCACGATCCATCCACAATTCCGATTTCTCGACAGCAACCTGTATTCAAACAAACAAATAAATTCGCGCTTGGCAACAAGGCAATGACGGTGCCATCCCGCTGGGACAGGTGATTCTGCCAAACCGGCCCTCAGCGGCCAGCTGCGCCTCCATCGCCGAACAGATTGCGTTCGACCAGTCCGCAAATCGCGTGAGCCGCAACGATATGGATCTGCTGGATGAGCGGCGTTTCGTGAGCCGGTGCGGCAAGATAATGATCGCAGAACGCCTTCATGTCACGTTCGCCGGCGCCGCTGAAGCCTATGGTCGTGACGCCGATGGCGCGCGCCGCCTGCAGCGCGGCGATGATGTTCGGAGAACGGCCGGACGTCGAGATGGCGACAAACACGTCGCCCGGACGGCTGAGCCCGCGCACCTGGCGCTCGAACGCACGGTCGAAACCATAGTCGTTGCCGATCGCCGTGAGTACGGACGAATCGGCTGTGAGCGCGACCGCGGGCAGCGGATTGCGGTCGAAATTGAGCCGAGACAGAAACTCTCCAGCGATATGCTGGGCGTCGGCGGCGCTGCCGCCATTGCCGGCGAGCAGGAGTTTCCCGTCGCCACGGAAGCTCTTCGTGATCGTTTCGGCGATGGCGTGGATCGCGCTGCGCAGCTCAACATCGCCCGCCGCACGCTCGAGCGTCTCGCAGGACCGACGGAAATGCGCCGCGACCATCTCATCAGGCTCGCGCATGAGATGTTTCGTTCTCTCGTGGATGACAGCAAGTATGGACGACACGGCCCTCGATGCGAACGAAAGCTCCGCGGAACGCTGTCCTGAGACTTTCGTCTGGAGAGGCTAGAATTGGCTTCCCGCCGATAAAGAATCAGGGCCCAGTGTGCGCAGGCTCAGCTGGAGATTGAAGCCGGTATTCTGTACGGGCGTTGCGGTTCCATTATAGGCGTAGCCGGTAAAATAGTTAAGGGCGAGCATCAGACAATCGTCGACATAACCAAGTCCAACCCGCGTTTGATTGAACTGGTGCACGACAAGATCGTAGCTCGCGGATCCGAGCACGACCCAATTGCTCGTGAGCTTGTAGGTAGCGCCGGTGAGGAAGCCCTCGCGCCGAGTGAGGAAGCCAAGATCCGGCTGCGCCGCGTAGTCGCCGTAGAGCATGTACACGCCCCAGCGGTCGAAATTGGCGCGCGTCTCCAGTTCGAGCCGCTGCACTGCCAGCGTCGCTTCATCGAAGCGTGCGCGGGCGAGAAACATGTAGGTGGAATTTGGCTGGTAGGAGACGCGCGCGACATAGTCGGAAATGTTGGTGTTGAGGCCGCTGTCCAGGCCGGTATTGGTGATATCCCCGACGCTATAGGAGTTCAGACCGTAGAGCTGATAAGACTGACCGAACAGCGCATTTAGCGAACCGGCGTCGTTGAATTGGGCGGTGTATTGCAGGCCGGCATTCAAGCGGCCGCCGCCCTCAACGCGATCCCAGCCGGAGAATTTGTTGACCGAGAACAAGTTCGTGTCGTCGAAATTCAGACTCTGCGCGTCCTCATTGGGGAATTGCCCGATGCTGCTCTCGTTCGGACGCAGGATGAGCTGCGCTATCGGCTCGATGGTCTGCGTGCCCCACGGCTCGACGTCGATCAGCGGGTAGCGATATTCGAGGCCCGCGACCGGCATGATGCGGGAAAGCTCGTGCTCGCCGGGCGCGATGTAATTGGCAACGCCCGGCTGGTTGTCGACGCTGAGCGAGGCGACATCACCGCGCAGCTGAAAGAACGGCGTGAATATCTGGCCGTCGCCAGTGATCACGGTGCGCTTCCAGTCAACCTCGGCGGAGGCCCGCGAATAGTCTCCCGGAATGCCGCGCAGCAGGCAGTTTGACTTGGTGAGGAGCGCGGGGTCCGCGGTCTCGGCCATGCCGTTGGCGCAGATGCCTTGGGCAACCGCGGCCGTACTGATCGGATCGTAACTCGCCTCCTGACGGCTCAAGCTCGTGATATTGATCTTGTAGCTCAGCTCGCCGCCCATCACCTGTTCGGGCAGCGTCCTGGAGTAATCGAGGACCGGCGCGATGATCGGCAGCTGCTTTTGCTGATCAAGCTCCGAATAACCTGTGTAGTAGATTGAGCGGATATCGAAATAGCTGCGGGCGCCGCGACCCGCGAGATAAAGCTGCGATATCCCTTCGCCAGACTCGCTGGTGCTGGTGTGGAACGGATCAAGATTCGAGCCGTTAAACTGGCCCAGCGAATAATCGGTAATAAACGTTGGATCCGTTACCAGCACACCGGTCCAGCCCCACACCCACTGCGGGGTGATATCGAATTGGCCAGCGGTCAGTACCGTGCCGCGAAAGGATCTTGCTGCGTCAGACCCGGCGCCATATTCGGATGCGAAATAACCCGGGTCTTGCTGGAAGATTCCTGCAGCCTTGATGCTGTAGGCCCCGTTGATCAGCCTCTGATTCCATTCCGCCCCCAGTAGCAAGCCCTGCCTCGTCATGTATTTTGGATAGAGCGTCAGATCGTAGTCGGGCGCCAGATTGAAATAGTACGGAGTCGTAATGCTGTAACCATACGCGGTGCCGTAACCCAACGTCGGGTACAAAAAACCGCTCTTTCGCTTCACCGTCGTGTCCGGGGTCGACATGAACGGGAAATACGCGACCGGTAGTCCGAACAAATCGACGGTCGCGTCTTCGAAATAGATCATTTTCTCGCTGTCGGAGTGAATGATGCGCGCGGCCTTGACCTGCCATTCCGGCGGCTTGGTCGGATTGTCCCGGCAAGGTTCGCAGGCGGTATAGACGCCGTTTTGCAGCACCGTGTAATTGCCTTGTGCGCGATCGGCGCGCTCCGCGGCATAACGGGTGTCATCGGGCGCTTCGAGACGCAGCGAATCGACAAACCCGTCGCGATAGTCGTCGGTCAGATTAATGACTTGCCCGTAGGTGATGCGGCCGTTCGCCTCGGTCAGCCGGGCATTCCCCTCGGCACGCAGGCGCTTGGTCTTCTGGTCATAGACGACCTTGTCGGCTTCGATCGTTGCGCCGCCGTAGTAAATCTGCACGTGCCCGACAGCGGCGACAGTATCGTTCGAATAGTCGTATTTGATCTCGTCCGCCTGAACGAGCATCGGGGAATTGGCCGGCACCGGTGGTGAGGCAGGCGTCTTGTTGCGACTGGGGAAATGCAATTCGTTCGGGGTGCCCACCTGGCCGAAAGGGGTCTGGGCCGACGCAGAGGAAGCGGCGAATCCAGCCCCGATCGCTCCGGCTATAAGCGCAAGAGCACCAAAGCGTAGTCGCCACCCCGGCCGACGGGTATCCCCGAAGTCCGTCACCAAACGTGCTCCCCAGCAAAATACCCCATCGGCGCCGCCCGGCTTGCCCGGATCAGCGCCGCAGAAACGTCCGAAGAGGCTGCATCCCCTGGGGATACGTGGTGGCCTCAAATGATGGCTTTGCCAAGGCGAAGGCCTTTGAAAACAAACAAGAATTAGTTGTTGAACATACACAAGAATTAGTAAAAGATGGTCGGTCCGATGCTGGCTCCCGCCATAAAGGCGCACCCTTGGCGCCTGCCGGCATTACCCGCCTCGATACACCAATTACGTGCCGGCCACGAAGAATGACGCCAAACGGTTGCGGATACTGTCCGCAATCATTGA